>Ga0182015_10001271_pt1 | contig 33811 bp, 39 predicted proteins | sample 712P3MmetaG_FD_120478 | JGI IMG/M metagenome (GOLD analysis project Ga0182015, IMG submission 120478) | Permafrost microbial communities from Stordalen Mire, Sweden - 712P3M metaG | ecosystem: Environmental > Terrestrial > Soil > Wetlands > Permafrost | place: Sweden: Stordalen | collected...
CCCGCCAAATTTTAGCCCGCCAAATATGACACCCGCAGCGATCGCGTCACGGAAATGTAAACGGGACCCGTCACTGGACTGAAATAATCGTCTTGGCCGCTTCTTGGCCGCATGACGGCCCCGCTCTGGAAACGTCATGGCCTCTCGTTTAGCCGCGCGATCAACGCCATCGCTCCGGCCGGCGCGCGGATTTTGCCCTCATGGATGACATAGGCGAACACGTCGCGCGGCGCGGCTTTGGCCTTTAGCGCCGGACCGATACGCGGCAAGTCATCCGGGGCGTTGCCCTGTGCCCAGGATTGCAACCGGCCTGCCCAGGCGCCGATTTCTTTCGGCGGATAGGCCGTCGATACAGTGTCCTTGCCGCGTTGCAGGCGGGCATAGATGAAGTCGCCGGTCACGTCGGCGATGTTGGGATATGTCGCATGGTCGGTGAATACGACCGGCTTGGCGAAATCGCCTAGCAAGGCAATGAATTCAGGCGTGCGGAAACTGTCATGCCGGACTTCGATGACGTGGCGGATCGCGCGTCCGTCGAATTTATCTGGCAGCAATTCGAGAAACCCGCCGAAATCCGCAGGATCGAATTTCTTCGTCGGAGCAAATTGCCAGAGCAGGGGCCCGAGATGATCGCCCAATTCCGTCACGCCGGAATCGAGGAACCGCTTGATCGAGTCACCCGCCTCCTTGAGCACCCGCCGATTGACGACAAAGCGCGGGCCCTTGAGCGCGAACACGAAACCCGCCGGCACCTCGCTTGCCCATTTGCGAAACGTCGCCGGCGTTTGCGAGCGATAGAACGTGCCGTTGACCTCGATCGAGGTCAGCCGCTCGCTGGCATAAGCCAGTTCCTTGGCGTGCGGCAGACCTTTTGGATAAAACGCGCCGCGCCACGGCTCGAACGTCCAGCCGCCGATGCCAACGTAGATTTGGCCTGATTTCGGAGTCATCTGCCTGTCATTGAACGCTGTTACACGTCGTATGCAAGTGGCGGTGGAGACGTGTTGGCTTCCTCCAGCGCCGCAACGGTCACGGTGAGATCAGGCGACGCCGGATGAACGCGCGCCGTCGCTCGTGGTCGTTTCCGTTTTTATGAGGCCCTTCTGCAAAGCAAAAGGCCCGGGATTGCTCCCGGGCCTTCGCATTTCACGTCGCCTGACGTGAGCTTAGAAGTCCATTCCGCCGCCGCCACCCGGCATCGGGGGCATGGCGTCCTTCTTCTTCGGCAGTTCGGCAACCATCGCCTCGGTGGTGATGAGCAAGCCGGCGACCGAGGACGCGCCTTGCAGAGCCTGGCGCACAACCTTGGTCGGATCGATGATGCCCTTTTTCACCATGTCGACGTAATCGCCGCCCTGGGCGTCGAAGCCGAAGGCATAGCTCGAGTTCTCGAGGATCTTGCCGACGATGACGGAACCGTCCTCACCGGCATTGGTGGCGATCTGACGGGCCGGAGCCTGCAGCGCCTTGCGCACGATCTCGACGCCGTGCTTCTGGTCCTCGTTGGCCGTGCGTACTTTCTTGAGCGCCTCGGTGGCGCGCAGCAGCGCGACGCCGCCGCCGGGCAGGATGCCCTCTTCGACAGCCGCGCGGGTCGCATGCATCGCGTCGTCGACGCGATCCTTGCGCTCCTTCACCTCGACCTCGGTGGCGCCGCCGACGCGGATCACCGCGACCCCGCCCGCGAGCTTGGCAAGACGTTCTTGCAGCTTCTCACGGTCGTAGTCGGAGGTGGTCTCCTCGATCTGCGCCTTGATCTGGGTGATGCGGTCTTCGATGTCTTTCTTCTTGCCGGAGCCGTTGACGATCGTGGTGTTTTCCTTGTCGATCATCACCTTCTTGGCTTTGCCGAGCATGGCGAGGGTTACGTTCTCGAGCTTGATGCCGAGATCCTCGCTGATGGCCTGGCCGCCGGTCAGGACGGCGATGTCCTGCAGCATGGCCTTGCGGCGATCGCCGAAGCCGGGCGCCTTGACGGCCGCGACCTTGAGACCGCCGCGCAGCTTGTTGACGACGAGCGTGGCAAGGGCCTCGCCCTCGACGTCTTCCGCAACAATCAGAAGCGGCTTGCCGGTCTGCACGACAGCTTCGAGCAGCGGCAGGAGCTCATTGAGCGCCGACAGCTTCTTCTCGTTTATGAGGATGTAGGGGTCTTCCATCTCAACGCGCATTTTGTCGGCGTTGGTGATGAAGTAGGGCGAGATATAACCGCGGTCGAACTGCATGCCCTCGACGACGTCGAGCTCGGTCTCGAGGCTCTTGGCCTCTTCCACCGTGATGACGCCTTCGTTGCCGACCTTTTCCATCGCCTTGGCGAGGTAGTCGCCGATTTCCTTGTCGCCGTTGGCGGAGATCGTTCCGACCTGGGCGATCTCGGCGTTCGACGTGACCTTCTTCGAGTTCTTCTTCAGCTCCTCGACCACGGTCTCGACCGCAAGGTCGATGCCGCGCTTGAGGTCCATCGGGTTCATGCCCGCGGCAACAGCCTTCGAGCCTTCCTTGACGATCGCGGCGGCGAGAACCGTCGCGGTCGTGGTGCCGTCACCGGCGATGTCGGAGGTCTTTGAAGCGACCTCGCGCACCATCTGCGCGCCCATGTTCTCGAACTTGTCCTCAAGCTCGATTTCCTTGGCGACGGTGACGCCGTCCTTGGTGATGCGGGGAGCGCCGAACGACTTGTCCAGCACGACATTGCGGCCTTTGGGGCCGAGCGTCACTTTCACCGCATTGGCGAGAATGTCGACGCCGCGCAACATCTTGTCGCGCGCATCGACTGAGAATCTGACTTCCTTGGCAGCCATTTGAATTTAACTCCGGTTGATTGGCTTAAAAAGTTACGCGGCCTTCTTGCGGGCAACCTGCTCGTCGAGCACGCCCATGATGTCGGACTCCTTCATGATGAGGAGTTCCTGGCCGTCGATCTTGACCTCGGTGCCCGACCATTTGCCGAACAGCACGCGGTCGCCGACCTTGACGTCGATCGGGATGAGCTTCCCGGCCTCGTCGCGGCCACCAGGGCCGACAGCGATGACTTCGCCCTGAGAGGGCTTTTCCTTGGCGGTGTCGGGGATGATGATGCCGCCGGTTGTCTTCTCTTCGGCATCGATGCGCTTGACGACGACGCGATCGTGAAGCGGGCGAAACTTCATGGTGTCCTCCTAAGTTATTGAAAACGCTAACGTGTGTGTGGAAGCGGCCGTCCAAGTTCCGGTTGATGTCCACCGCGCAGATGACCGCTTAGTGGCGACATGGGGCGTGCTTTTTCGCCCGCAAGAGGTGCCTGAAGATTTTTTAGCACTCCTCAAATCGGACTGCCAACAAGAATCGACATTCGGTTAATCGGGCTCCGGTTCCGCGCCTTACGGCGAAATATTCCGGTTCCAGCCGAGGAAACTTGTCCCAGGAAGTTCCGTTGAAATCACTACAGGAGTGGCCGCAACCGGGCTGTTAGCAGGCGCGCAAGGATGCTGCTAGTGCCTTGAAAGTACACAACTTATTCAATTTTGAGGCTTGTAATAAAGGAGCGAGTCTCGAAACATTCCCCGGGATGGGATTGGAGGGCATTATGGTGTCGAAACAAAGTCGGGCTTTGCAAGACGGTCGGGTTCCGCGCGACGGTTGGATGTCACAAGACTTCCGCCGCCAGGTCGAAGGCTACGGACTGACGACAGCCAACATCCTGTATCGGCGGCCCGATCACCAATGGTTGCTGCAAACCTATGTCTGGCAGGACTACGACCTCTGCCCGAACTTTCCGCAGCTCAATAAATTCCTCAATTTTTGGCTGGAGAAGCTGGAGGGCCCGCTGCACTCGGTCACGGTGGCGCATGCGCGGCTGATCAAGCCGGCCGAGATCCGCGCGGTGGACGGCGAGTTTAGGTTGCACTGAGCTCGCTTGGCGCCGTTTCCCGCGCAGCACGAAGCAAAGCGAAGTGGTGCGCTGCAGAACCGGGATCGTTGCAAGCGCGGTCTGAGTGCGCGGCGGCCCCGGATCAGCGGTGCACCGCTGCGCGCTGCACCGCATCCGGGGAACGAATTACTGATTACGGACCACCCACTCCCGCAAACCTGATAAGCCCGTAGCTCATCACGCCCAGCACGATCAGCGAAACCGTGACCGCGAGCGTCACGCGGGGCCCGGTGCGCGCCACCACGCCGACGTCGACGCCCAAGCCAAGCGCCGCCATCGCGATTGTCGTCAGGACCGCCGCAATACGCGTGATCGGCGGCAACAGGCGCCCCGGGATCAGGCCCGCCGAGCGCGCCGCCAGCACCACCAGGAAGCCGACGATGAACCACGGGATGATCTCGTTAAAACGCAGCCGGCTGTTGGGGCGGGCGGCGGCGGAAGCCGGCCGCAGCCCTTTGGCGAAGAGCGAAAAGCCGAGCACCACCGGTCCAAGCATCAGCACACGCATGAGCTTTATCACCGTGCCGACCTGGTTGCTCAGCGCGCCGATCGGCAAAGTCGCGGCGAGCACCTGCGGCACGGCATAGACGGTCAATCCCGCCAGCACGCCGTATTGCGTCAGAGACAACTGCAAAACCGGAACGAGCAGCGGCAGGCCGAGCACGACGACGACGCCGAGCACGGCGGTGAACGAAATCGACGACGCGATGTCGTCGCTGTCGGCGCCGATGACGGGCGCCACCGCCGCGATCGCCGAATTTCCGCAAATCGAATTGCCGCAGGCGATCAGCACGGCCATGCGTCGCGGCAAAGCCAGCGCCCGGCAAATCGCGTAGCTGCAGCCGATCGACAGCGCCACGATCGAGGCGATGCCGACGATCAGGATCGGGCCGAGCGCCACGATGGTCGTCACGCTCACCGCGGCGCCCAGCATGACGATGGCGAATTCGAGCACGAATTTTGCGCTGAACGCGATGCCGGGGCTCCAGCGCGGCCCGGGCTTCCAGACCGTTCGCACCGCCACGCCGAGCAGGATCGCCAGCACCAGCGCTTCAAGATACGGCTCGCCGGCGAAATGGACTTCGATCACCTGCAGCACCATCGCCGCGGCGGTGATCGCGATGCAGAGCAGAATGCCCGGCAGCAGGCGTTTGAGGTAATCGATCAAATTCGGCCACACGATTTGCCGTTTCGGCACGGTATATTGCTGATAGGGTAACAAATGCGACTTTCACATAGTACCGGGAAACAACATGATTAGTTTTCGCGCGAAATTTCGTATCGCGGTCTTTTGTGCCTTGGGGATTTTCGTTTCATTCCCTGTACATCCGGCCTTTGCCCAGGATTTGCTTTCGGATAAGTGTCTGCAATTCGCCTGCGCCCAGAGCACAAAGCAGTGCACCGGTGGCGGATTCCTGTCCACTGTGACGGTGACCGCAAATTCGGCAATTCAAGGTTGCCATCCGAAGTCACGGTTTCGTATGACGGCAAATCGTCGGTGACCCCGTTTCCATATTACAGTTGCGCGTGCCGGCAACCGGACGTCGCAAAAATCACAAAGTAAAATCTGGACTGGAGCGATATTTCGGAAGTCATCGTGCGGCTGTAACATCGGGGGATTGGCTAGGGAATGCGGATTTGGATACTCATCGGGATCGATCTGTTCTTTTGCCTGGGCCCAAGGTGGTCCGCGGCATCGCAGGCGGGCAAATTCGGGAACTTTGAGTCTGCGGCATTTAATCACGGCGAAGCCCTTACCCTATCGCGGCATTTTAAATTCCGTCGTGCAAACGCCGGAGAATTGAACTCTCAGCACAATGTGCACTCGTTCCCTTTGCCCATTGCCAAAAATTAACTCAGGGAGCGGTGCGATTCTCGCCATACTCAACGGTAAGTTTCGGCGTTCTCGTAGCTCTTTGGACAATCCCTGTATCGGTTGCACGGCAGAGGACGCACGACGGAGGTACCCATGCTTGGGTGGGCTACGAACCGGTGGCATTCAATCTGGCATGTGGGACTAACTCCCCGGTCGGGCAGCGCATTGTTTTTTGCTATTGCTTGTGTCGGGATTGCAACGGCACTGCGCGTAGGTCTTGGGCACATCAGCCCCGACAGCGCTGTCTTCGCTCCGTATTATTCCGCAACGCTGGTTGCCGCGCTCGTCGGGGGCGCCGAGTCCGGGACCTTGGCGGCCGGGCTCGGAGCGTTCGCCGCCTATTTTCTGTTCGTACCGGAGGATTGGAGCCTTGCCCCGTTCAGGCTGGAACAGTTCGTCAGCCTCGTGCTGTATGGCTCATCTTCTTTAGTCATCATTTGGGCCGCACAAAGCTATCGCCGTCTGTTGCAGCGGCTACGGGCGAACGAAGCCACGCGCGAACTACTTAATTGCGAGCTGGTGCATCGGATCAAGAACATTCTCGCAAATGTACAGAGTATTGTCGGGCAATCTCTCGTGGACCAAAAGATTCTGCGCGATGCAATCAATGACCGGATTTCCGCGCTTGGTGCCACCAATGACCTTCTCGTCAAAACCGAATGGCAAAGCGCCTCTCTTCGAGAGATTCTAATCCACGAATTTACACCCTATGGTCTTGCTCGATTCCGTTTACATGGCGGCGATGTCGATTGTCCCTCTGCTCTCGCCGTTTTCTTGGCGCTGGTCGTCCATGAACTCACGACGAATGCGGTAAAATACGGTGCCCTTTCGAATCCCCATGGGCAAATTGATATTGCGTGGACCGAGATCTCCGGTCGGCTCACGCTGGAATGGGTCGAAAGCGGTGGCCCGGAACCCACGGTGCCGACGCGCGAAGGGTTCGGAACCAAGCTTCTTCGGTCCGGAGCAGCCCAATTTCAGGGTACCGTCGATTGCCGTTTCGAGCGGACCGGCCTTCGGTGCAGACTTTCACTCTTCGTATCCAGATATCCGGAGCAGAAAATTGTCGAGGTCGCGCTACGACCGCAGCCCTTGCGAAGCGAGGCGCTATCGCCTTCGGCCAAAACCGGGACACTCGCGAACGGCTGCGCGAACTTATGCGTACAGGATGTTCCAATAGCGAATATCTGAACCGGCGGGGGTGACACCTTGCCAGCGGTGAAGAGTGATCTTAAACACCAAACTGTTGAATACTTGTTATGCTCGCGACGGTCGTAACGGACGGCCACAATGGCCCCATGGGGGCGGAACGGTCAGATGAAAAGGGTTGTCTATATACTCGCGGGCGCGGTTGCCGGCACGGCTATCGTCCTGCTTGCGACCGCACCGGGCCTCCTGCCGCTCGTTTCCGGCGCGATTGCGTCGCCGTCAACGGATGCCGCGGAAACCTATCACCAACTCGAGTTGTTCGGAAAAATTTTCGAGGCGGTACGCAACGACTATGTCGAAAAGCCTGACGATTCCAAGCTCATCGCATCGGCCATCAATGGCATGGTCGGCGGGCTCGATCCGCATTCGAACTATCTGGATGCGACGAACTATCAGGAGATGCAGGTCGACACGAGTGGTGAATTCGGCGGTTTAGGAATGCAGGTCACCATGGAAAACAACGTCGTCACGGTGGTTTCACCGATAGACGACACGCCCGCAGCCAAGGGCGGCATTCTCGCCGGCGACATCATCGCTCAGGTCGACGGCGAGTCGACTAAAGATCTTCCGCTGGATCGCGTCGTCGCCAAACTGCGCGGGTCGGTCGGGACGAAAGTCACGCTTGGCATAACGCGTAAGAACGAGCCGAAGCCGATCGTGATTACGCTGACGCGTGAAATCATCAAGGCCCGTTCGGTCAGTTCGCGCGACGAGGGTGACAACGTCGGCTACATCCGGATCACGCAGTTCAATAACCTGGCAACCGATGAATTGACGAGTGCAATTAAGGATCTGTCGGCAAAAATTCCCGCCGGCCAGCTCAAGGGGTACATCCTCGACCTGCGAAATAATCCGGGCGGCTTGCTCGATCAGGCCATTGGGGTGTCGGATGCCTTTCTGACGCGCGGCGAGATCGTTTCGACGCGCGGCCGCGACCCCGGCGAGTCCGAGCGGTTCGTTGCCAAGCCCGGGGATCTCACCAACGGCAAACCGCTCATCGTGCTGATCAATGGCGGGTCGGCGTCAGCCTCCGAAATCGTCGCCGGCGCCTTGCAGGATCAGAAGCGCGCGACCATCGTCGGCACCCAATCGTTCGGCAAAGGCTCGGTGCAGACGATCATTCCGCTCGGGCATGACGATGGCGCGCTGCGCCTGACCACGGCGCGCTACTACACGCCGTCGGGACGATCGATTCAGGCCGAAGGCATCACTCCCGATATCGTGGTCACGGAAGACGTGCCGAAGGACATGCAACAGCAGTCCAACATCAGCGAAGCGGCGCTGCCCCGGCATTTCCAGGCGCAAGGGCAGGAACAAAAGGGCTCGCAATCTTACGTTCCGAGCAAGCCGGAGGATGACAAAGCGTTGCAAACGGCACTCGCTCTGCTGCGCGGCACGCAGGTTAATCCCGCCTTTCCGGCAGGCCCCGAGCAAGCGCTCCAACACTAGACCTTGATCCGGTCCGCCGTTCACGTTTGATGGCGCACGCGATCGATTCGTCGGTACGATCGAGCCGATCGGATCGGTGACGCTGTGACGCGGGTTTTTCAGCCGCCCTTCAGAGCCACGTAACCGCGCACCGCCATGCAGCTGACAAACATGTCCACCGCGGCGGTGTGGAGGCCGATCTCGGACGCGCGACCGCCGTCGGCGAGAGCGGCCTTCCGCAGCTCATCCTTGCAGGTCGTGCGGTCGACTTCGAGCTGCGCCGGGTTGGCCGGACGCCCGTCCGCGCGCGTCCATGCCTTCGGCACGGCGGCGGCAGCGGAGACGGCGACGGCCAGAAGCAGCAGCCTCGCGTACCGGGAACTATGGAATGTTTCCCTGATCACACCGGCTTGATGTCCGCGAATTTCACGACCTTGCCCCACTTGTCGATTTGGTCGGTGATAAATTTTCCGAATTCGGCAGGCGTCATCGGCGTCGGCTCGGCTCCCAAATTGGCGAATTTCGCCTTCATGGCGGGATCGGCGAGGCTGGCGTTGATCTCTGTGTTCAGCTGGGTGACGATGTCCGCGGGCGTGTCCTTGGGTGCACCGATGCCGTGCCAAATGTTCGCTTCGTAGCCCGGCACAAATTCCGCCACGGTGGGAATGCCCGGCAGCGCGTCCGAGGCCGTCATGCTGGTGACCGCGAGAGCGCGCAGCTTCCCGGCTCTGATATTCGCGATCGTCAGAGGTATCGGCGTAAATGCGACTTGCACCTGCCCGCTCAGCAGATCGGGCATGAAACTCGCCCGATACGGGATGTGAACGAGGTTGACGCCGGTCATCATCTTGAACAGCTCGGCGGCCATATTGGGCGCGGTTCCATAGCCGAACGACGCATAATTGATCTTGCCGGGATTGGCCTTGGCGTAGGCGATGAATTCGGGGACCGTCTTTGCGGGCACCGACAGATTGACTTCCATCACGTTGGCCGACCGTATGGTGCTGGCGACCGGGATGATGTCGCGGGCAAAATCGAAAGTGAGATCTTTGTAGAGCGTGGCGTTGACCGCGTTGGTGACCGTCGTCGCCAGAAGAGTATAGCCGTCGGGCGCCGATCGAACGACCGCCTCGGCGGCGACGTTGCTGCCCGCTCCCGGCCTGTTGTCGACGATGAATTGCTGGCCCAGCCGCTCGGACAGCGATTGCGCAATCAAGCGCGCGACGATGTCGGTCGCGGCGCCGGGCGGGAAGCCGACGATGATGCGCACCGGGCGTGTCGGATAGTTGTCCGCCCAGGCGATGCGCGCCGCTGCCGGCAGTGCGGCGGCGCCCGCCGCAAGATACAGGAATTGCCGGCGGGGAAATTTCATGGCGTCACCTCCACGACTTCGAACCCTTTTCCCAACCCGAAGGTGTGTGGAATCAGATCGATTTATTGTTTGATTGCTCGCCCGTCGAAGGCACCACCGCTGCCTTTGATGTCACGGAACGTCGGCATGTCCCGCTGGCAGCTCTGCGGCTAAGCTACAGTAATCGCCCGGCCGCGCGTAGGGTGGTGATGTCGCACTTGGCCAAAGCAGACGTGCCGCGACGGCGGATCAGGCCGATGGGCTGCCGTCAGCTGCGCTGGGGATTGACGCGGCCCTAGCTTAGCACCCCGACGATCGCGCCCAAAAGACACGTCGTCAGCGTGCCCGACACGATCGATTTCAATCCGAGCGACACCACCTCGTCGCGCTTGGCCGGGCACATGGTGGCCAGCCCCGCGATCATGATGCCGAGCGAGCTGAAATTGGCGAAGCCGCATAGGGCGTAGAGCATGATCAGTCTTGAACGGGGATCCAGCGCGCCCTCCGGCAAGGCGGCAAGCCGTGCCTGCGCGAGCGCGCCTGCCGCGGCGATCAACGCGCCTGTCTGCGCGGCGCGCTCGACACGGTGCCGCGCGATCGGCAATTTGAGGCGCGGCAGGATATTCTGGCGGCGACGCCGGCGAGTATCGGCGGGCCCGAACGCCGGGCGCGGCTGTGCATGCCGCGCGATTTTTACGACGGTACCGCCGACCGCGACGTCATCTCGGAGATGAAGCGGTTGCGCAAATCCGGCACGATCATTCAAGGAGGAGACAATGCGCATACGCTTCGACTTCGACTCGTTGACGCTGGACGCTGAGCTGCTCGACACGTCGACCGCGAAGGCAATCGCCAAGGCGCTGCCGATCAGCGGCGAGGCGCTGACCTGGGGCGAGGAGGTTTATTTTGAGATCCCGGTGAAGGTGGCGCGGGAGAAGGATGCCAAGGCCGTGGTGACGCCGGGTGAGATCGCCTATTGGCCGGACGGCCACGCCATCGCCATCGGTTTTGGCCGCACGCCGATCTCGAAAGGCGCCGAGACGCGGCTGGCGAGCCCCTGCAACATTTGGGCGAAGGCGCTTGGCGATGTGAAGTCGCTCGCCAAGGTGCGCGCCGGGACCAAGATCACGGTGAGCGCTGTCCCTTCCTAACCCTCTCCCGCTTGCGGGGGAGGGAAGGGTGGGGGAGCTTGCGCGCGCCGCTCGGCGGCCCGGCGCGCCAGCGACAGCATCAAATCCCAGGCATTGCGGATATTGACCACGAGGAGAAGGAGCGCGGCGCCCGCCAATACATTCAAAGCTGCCGGGTGACCGGCAAGGAGTAACCCCGCCGAGACCAGACCCGCGGCATAGGCCGCCATCGGCGCCGAACCATAGGCGAGGCGATCCGGCAGATCCGCAATCGATGCGCGCATGACCCGCACGAAGGTGACGATCGAGTAGATCAGGCTGCCGAGGGCGGCGACGCCGATGATCGAGCCAAATATCAACGGGGTCTGGCCCGGAACGAGCGCAATGAGGCTCAGAAACAGGAGGTTGGTATAATGGAAGACGACCGGGCTCATGAAGGTGCGCGTCGCGTGCGTGCTGTCCGGGGTGAACACATTCGTGCCGATCGACGCGGCGACAAACAACAGCGCCACCAGCGCCGCGGCGGCAGTGCCAAGAAGCGCATAAAATTCGTGCCATTCCGCAAGCATAGGGAAGGTTCAGCCGCGCCCGACGAACGGCATCATGTTCGCCATCACGGTCATGAACAGCACATTGGTGTCGAGCGGCAGGCTTGCCATGTAGACCACGGCGCGGCCGACGTCGTCGGCGGCCATGCGCGCTTCGACCATCTTGCGGCCGTCGGGCTGCAGCACGCCTTCGCCCTGCACCATGCGCTCGGTGAGTGGGGTGGCGGCATTGCCGATGTCGATCTGGCCGCAGCAGATATCGTGGCCGCGGCAGTCGAGCGCGGTTTGCTTGGTCAGTCCGGTGACGGCGTGCTTGGTCGCGGTATAGGGCGCGGCGCCGGGGCGCGGCGTATGCGCCGAGATCGAGCCGTTGTTGATGATGCGGCCGCCGCGCGGGTTCTGCGCTTTCATGATTTTGATGGCTTCTTGCGTACACACGAACAGGCCGGTGAGATTGGTGGCGACGACGGCCTGCCACTTGTCCAGCGGCACTTCCTCGATCGGCATGGCCGGCGCGCCGATGCCGGCATTGTTGAACAAGAGATCGAGCCGGCCGTAGGCTTCCTTGGTCTTGGCGAACAGCGCCTTGATCGAGACCGGATCGGCGACGTCGGCGGTTATGGGAAGCGCTTCGCCCGGCGTCTGCGCGCCTTCCTTGGCAACCGCTTCGAGCATGTCCTTGCGCCGCCCGGCTAGCACCACCGCATAGCCTTCGCGCAACAGCGCCAGCGTCGCCGCCCGGCCGACCCCGGTGCCGGCCCCCGTCACCAATGCAACTTTCCGCGCGGCCATGTGTGTCTCCCCAATTCGTCATTCCGGAAGCCGCAAAGCGGCTGTCCGGAATCCATAACCACGGATCGGGAGGGCGCGAAAGGGCCGAGCGGATCGCCGAAGGGCAGGGACTATGGATTCCGGGCTCCGAGCGGAGCCTGTCATCGGGCCGCGCTCTGCGCGGACCCGTTGGCTCGGTCCCGGAATGACGGCGAAACGCCGTCAGCTCGCCAGCGCCACTTCTTCGTCGGGGCTGCGGACGCGGTAGTCTTCGGGCGAAGCCAGGCGTTCGCTGAGCTGGCTCGCGGTCCCGGGCTTGGCAAACCGGAAGCCCTGCATCGAGTGCACGCCCGCCGCGCGCAGGAACAGGTGCTGCTCGGCGGTCTCGACGCCCTCGGCGGTGACCTTCATGCCCAGGCCGCGGCCGAGGCTGACCACGGCGTGAACGATGGCGGCTGCGTCGGGCGCTTTTTCGATCGAGCGCACGAAGCTCGAGTCGATCTTGAGCTTGTCGAACGGAAAGCGCCGCAAATAGAGCAAGCTCGAATAGCCGGTGCCGAAATCGTCGAGCGCAAAGCGCACGCCGATAGCCTTGAGCCGCAGCATCGACAGTTCGGCGGTTTCCAGGTTGCCGAGCAGCGTGCTCTCGGTGAGCTCGAGCTCGAGCCGGGTGGCGTCGAAATCGGTCTCTGTGAGAATGCGCTCGACCAATTCGACGAAGTCCGAGCGGCGGAATTGCAGCGGCGAGACGTTGACGGCGACAAACAGTCCCGGCCAGTCCCGCCCGTCGAGGCAGGCGCGCCGCAGCATCCATTCGCCGAGCTCGACGATCAGGCCGGAATGTTCCGCGATCGGAATGAAGCGCGACGGCGGGATTTCGCCATGCGTCGGATGGGTCCAGCGCGCCAGCGCTTCGACGCCGACAACCGTGTCGCCCGACGCGTTGACGATCGGCTGGTAATGGGCGCGCAGCACGTCGTTCTTGATGGCCTGCAGCAGATCGCCTTCCAACAGCTTGCGGTTGGAAAGGTCGGCGTCCATCGCCGCGTCATAGATACAGGCGCGGTTGCGGCCCTCGTTCTTGGCGCGGTAGAGCGCCATGTCGGCGTAGCGCAGAATGTCGCCGGCGTCGCCGACGCGGCGGTCGATCACGGCGATGCCGATTGAGGCGCCGATGATGATGTTGTGCCCGTTGATCTGATAAGGCGCGCAGGTCGCGGTGATGATGCGTCCGGCGATGGCTTGCAGCGAATAGGAATCCGACGCGCAGGTGGTGATGATGGCGAACTCGTCGCCGCCGAGGCGTGCGACCAGATCGTCGCCGCGCATGATGCGGCTCAGCCGCTGGGTGACGTTGAGGATGAGCGCGTCGCCGATGTGGTGGCCGAGCGTATCGTTGACGTCCTTGAAGTGATCGAGATCGATGTAGAACACCGCCGCCGAGAGGCCGCCGGCGCGCACGTCGTTGATGGCCTGCTCGAGCCGCTCGGCGAAGTAGATGCGGTTGGGCAGGCCGGAAACCGGGTCGTGCAAGGCGAGGTGACGCAGTTGCCGCTCGCCGGCGGCGATGGCGGCCGCGGTGCGCCGCATATAGCGGATCACCAGGCCGACCAAGACGGCGAAGCCGGCAAGCGCTATCGCGATGAAGGGAACGACACTTGCGACGATCGCGGCGCCCGGCCGCGTCGGCGTCCAGGCAATGCTGGCGATGGTGTCACCTTGGGTGTCGGCAAGTTCCGTGATCCGATCCGTGTTGGCCTGTGCCGGATTGTCGATCAGACGCAGCCCGCTGAGCTGCAGGCGATCGCCGATCTTACCGAGCAGACGGTCGCTGATGTATTTGACGGAGAGCGCGATCGGAGCACCGGCGTTGCCGGAGGCAAGATCGGCTGGCGAACCGACTGCCGACGCCGAGACGATGGCGGGCCGGCCGAGGAAACGCTGGATCATGGCGGTGCTTCGGCCTGGCTTCGAAGGGCCCTGCGCGTCGAGCACCTGGATCGCGTGGCCCGGTACGGCGCTCAGACGGCCACGCAAAAGATCGAGTACCGGCGCGGATTCCGCGCGCAAATCGGCTGCGGCGATATCGGCGGCGACGCGGGAGTTGGCATATTTGATCTGATCGTCGGCGCCGAAGATCACCTCGACGTCGCCGTTGAAGTAGTTCTCCAGCCATTTTCCGAAGCGCCGATTGACCCAATCCGCGTCGTAGCTGTCGCGAATTTTGGTCGTCGCGCGCGGCGACGTCGCGATGCTCTCGAGCTGGTGCAGGGCGCGCTCGCCATGGTCGGCGAGCGACTGCCGGATCAATTCTTGTTGGTTGTTGCCCGAGACTTCATCGGCGCGTTGCGCGGACGTCAGCACCGCCACGACAATGCACACGATCGCGACGGCAACGATCACGCCGATCGGCATGACCGGGCTCATGCGGGCCGGATCCCATCGCGAGGTCTTCCGTTCCCCGGCGATTTGCGATTGCGCCGTAGGCAACACGCTTCCACCCATTCAACGATGCTGGCTCGTCAGGACCATAGGAACGAAAGATTGCAAATGGCTTGCGATTAAACCGGACAATGTCTTTACGGCGCCGGCACCGGTAGTTCCGGCCGGGTTCGTTAACAGGGCGTAAATTTCCGCGGGCGCTTCCAGGCGCCTGCCGTTAGCGCCGGTTGGTGTAGGGCGGCCGGGGAATGCCGATATGGGCGGCCCGCAACGCGGCCGACCAGCGCTCGCGGAGGTCCGTAAAGTAGGGTTCGCCCGGCTCGATGCGGTAGATCAATTCCGGATCGCAGGTGTCGCGCCGCACCACCAACAGGTCGATCGGCATGCCGACGCTGAGATTCGAGCGCATGGTCGAATCGATGGAAACCAGCCCCACTTTCAGCGCGTCATAGAGGTCCATCTCGAAGTTTATGGCGCGATCGAGGACCGGCTTGCCGTATTTGTGCTCGCCGATCTGCAGATAGGGCGTATCGGTGGTGCATTCGATGAAATTGCCGGCCGAGTAGATCATGAACAGCCGCATGCGCTCGCCCATGATCTGACCGCTGAACAGGAACGAGACGTCGAATGTGACATCGGACGCTTCGAGCGCCTTGCCTTCGGTCGAATGGATGGTGCGGATGACATGGCCCACGCGCTGGGCCGCCTGGAACATGGTGGGCGAGTTCATAAGCGTTTCGTGCTCGCCGGTTTCGGGATTGTCGTAGCCTTCGGTCAGTATGCTGATCACCGATTGGCTGATGGAAAGGTTCCCGGCCGTCGCGATCGACATGACGCGCTTCTTCGGATCTTTGAAGACGTGCAGCTTGCGGAAGGTGGAAACGTTGTCGACGCCGGCATTGGTTCGCGTATCCGCGAACATGACGAGCCCCTCGCGTACGAGAATTCCACCGCAATAGGTCATCGACTCAGTTGCTCCCCCATGCCGAGTTTATAGCATCCTCTCCGCCGGAGCGAAGCGTGGCGGGGCGGAAATTAAAAAGCCGCCTATTGGCCGACTTTGATGGCGACCACCAGCGAATCGGCCCCCGGGCCATAATGCATTCGGCGTACCGGCGCGGCGCCGAGCGAATCCAGGCCGACGGCGACGCGCACGTGTCCATCGGTTGGGCAGAAGCCGGTCGTTGGATCGAAGGCAATCCAGCCCAGCTCGGGGACAAACGCTTCCGCCCAAGCGTGGCCGGTCTCCTGCACGGCGGCCTTGTCGTCGCGGCGAAAGTAGCCGCCGACATAACGAGCCGGGATGCCGAGGCTATGCGCCGCGCCGATGAAAATGTGACTCAAGTCCCGAGATGTGCCGCGCTTGAGGGCGTAAGACTCCGCCGCGTTCGCGGCCGATTGCGAATTATCGGAGTCGTGCCCCATGTCTTCATGCAGCCGGTCCAAGAGCATGTGAAGCTCGGCAAGAACCTCGCCGCCTTTTGCAGCGCGGATGCTTTGCGCAAAGTCCTGGATCGCGGGATCGGCTTGGGTCAATGCGGTGTCGCGCAGGAACAGGCTCGGTCCGAAGCGTTCGACGGTGCCGCGCACGACGCCATTGGTGTTCTGCGTCTCCACCTCGCCGTCAACCTCGACGGAGAGTTCGTCCAACGGTCCATCGGCGGTGAATACATGCGTGATATTGCCGAACGCGTCCTCATGCGAGGCAAGCCCCGTATTGGCGGAGACGTCGATGCGCCAGCGCACCAGGTATTGGCCTTCGTGATTTCGTGGCGTCAGCCGCAGCATTTGGATCACGCTCGCGGCCGGCGGATCGAAGTGGTAATCGTTGCGATGGGCGATGCGGAGGCGCATATGACAGGAGTCAGGTATCAGTAATCAGGCATCAGTAATCAGGCATCAGTAATCAGGCATCAGTAATCAGGCATCAGTATCAGCAGGTGGAGGATAGACAACATGAGGCCATCTGTTCTGATCCCTGTTTCCCGATCCTTGCTACAACAAGTATTGCTGCGCGAGCGCGGTTCCGAGACGATTGTTGTCCTCGACGAATTCGTCGATGAATTCGTGCAGACCGCTTTGGAAGATGTCCTCGATCTTGGAGTTTTCCAGCCGCGCGCGCACGGTCCGGGCTTGACGCTGCGCCGGGCCCTGGCGGCCATAGGCATTGGCGATGCGATCGAGATTTTGCACCAGATTCTCGTAACAGCTCGCCAGCGAGCGCGGCATCTCATCCTTGAGGATGAGTAGGTCAGCGACCAGCCACGGCTTGATGTTCTCGCGATAAACCCAGTGGTAGGCGGTGAGCGCGGAGACCGTGCGCAGGATCGACGACCATTGGAAGTAGTCGAGCGGGCCGCCGACTTTCTCGATCGCCGGCAGCAGCAGGTGATATTTCACGTCGAGGATGCGCGCGGTGTTGTCGGCGCGTTCGATATAGACGCCGAGCCGGGAGAACCAATAGGCGTCGTTGCGCAGCATGGTCCGGTAGGCCGAGCCGTCGAAGCGCAGCGACGAGCCCAGCACCCAGCGCAGGAAGCGCGCGAACTCCTCGCGCGAGCTCGGACCGTTGCCCCACCGCTTGAGCTCAAGCCAGGCGCTGTTGATCGCATCCCACATTTCGATGGTGAGCGCGGTGCGCACGGCGCGTGCGTTGAGCCGTGCGTTTTCGAAGCAGTTGCGGATCGATGACGGATTTGAGGCCGAGAAGGCGAGGAATTCCGTGACGGTCTCCTCGTTGGCCTCGTCATAGGCCTCGAAAAACGCGCCGGCGCAGCCGGCTGTCGCCACGGCGGATTCCCATTCGTTGGTGGTGCCGACATAAGCGAGCGGCAGCGCGGTGAGCCGCAGCGTCGTGTCGAGAATACGGGCGATATATTCCGCGCGCTCGACGTAGCGGGCGAGCCAATAGAGATTATCGGCGGTGCGCGAGAGCATGTCCTAAATCGTCATCCGTCCAACACCCAATTTCTCATTCATCCAGGACCCAATTCTTCATCCAGAACCCACGTATCCTTGGTGCCGCCGCCCTGGCTCGAATTGACCACGAGCGAACCCTTTTTGAGCGCAACGCGGGTCAATCCGCCTGGCACGATGCGAATGCGGTCGCGGCCGGAAAGCACGAACGGCCGCAAATCGACGTGGCGCGGCGCGATGCCTTCGTCGACGCAAGTCGGGCAAGTCGACAACGCGAGCGTCGGTTGCGCGATGAAGTTCTTCGGGTCGGATTTGAGCTTGGCGCGGAATGCCGCGACCGTCGCTTTGTCGGACTTGGGCCCGATCAGCATGCCGTAGCCGCCGGAACCATGCACTTCCTTCACCACCAGTTCCTCGATGTGGTCGAGGACATAGCTGAGATGTTCGGTCTCGCGACAACGCCAAGTCGGCACGTTCTTCAACACCGGCTCTTCGCCGAGATAGAATTTCACGATCTCGGGCATGTAGCTATAGACCGCCTTGTCGTCGGCGACGCCGGTGCCGACCGCATTGGCGAGCGTGACGTTGCCGGCATGATAGGCCGACATGATTCCGGGCACGCCGAGCGCGCTGTCCGGACGGAACACCAGCGGATCGAGGAAATCGTCGTCGATGCGGCGATAGATGACGTCAACGCGCTTTAGCCCTTCGGTCGTGCGCATGGAGACGATGTCGTTTTTCACCACGAGGTCGCGGCCCTCGACCAACTCGATGCCGAGCTTGTCGGCCAGGAACGAGTGCTCGTAGTAGGCGGAATTGTAGACCCCGGGCGTGAGCAGGACGACGTTCGGCTCGGAAGACGTGGTCGGGGGCGCGATCGACTTTAGCGTAGCCAAGAGCTCGTCGGGATAGTTCTCGACCGGCGCGACGCGGTAGCGCGAGAACAGCTCGGGAAACAGCCGCAGCATGATCTCGCGGTTCTCCAGCATGTAGGAGACCCCGGACGGCGTGCGCGTGTTGTCTTCGAGCACGTAAAAGATGTCGGCGTCGAGCCGGACGATGTCGATGCCGGCGATATGCACATAGATGTCGTGAGGGACTTTCTGGCCGTTCATCTCCGGCCGGAATACCGGGTTTTGAAAGACCAGATCCTCGGGGACGATGCCCGCCTTCAAAATCTCACGGCGGCTATAGACGTCCTTGATGTAGGCATTGATGGCTTTGACGCGCTGCTCCAGGCCGCGCTTGAGCAATTCCCATTCTTTGGCCGAGATGATGCGCGGAATGACGTCGAACGGGATAAGGCGCTCCTGCGCCTCGGGGTCGCCATAGACCGCGAAGGTGATGCCGATGCGCCGGAACAGCAGTTCCGCCTCGCGACGGCGGAAGTCGAGGACGTCCGGTTTGACCTCGCCGAGCCAGTTCGACAGCTCGGTATAGGCGGGCCGTACGGCGTCACCGCTGCCACTCATCTCATCGAACATGTCGACCCCGGCCCGCTCCCGCCAAAAACTCTTTGGCCCCTAGACTTGTAGCAATCTTCGCGCCAATTCGAACGCACAAGGGTAGGGGCTGGTTGCCAACCATTCGCCATTATTGCTCATGTTTTGGGCGGTTTGACCATCGCGGCGGCGGTGGTGGAAGCCGAATGCGGTATGGTAAGTTACCGGCCTTGGACGATGACCCGGGGGACGCCAGCCATGATCGAGCCGATTCTGATCATCGCAATTGTGATTGCATCTATCGTTTGGTACGTGCAGCACCGATGGCGTCGGCGCGTTCGCCGCGCGGCGGCGATGCGGGAAACGGCAGGGCTTGAAGTCCTCACCAGGCGCTATGCGCGCGGCGAGATCGATCGGGACGAATTCTTGCAGAAGCGAGACGACATTCTCGAATTTGCGGATGCCTCGCCGCCGCGTGTCTAGCTTCCCGGCCGTGTCGTTGCGCTAGCGTTCCGTTGTTTTGCGCATCGGCGCCTTCCCATCGTGCCTTGAGCCGTTCTCCCCGCCGCGCTAGAGGAGACGGCAGCACGGAGATTGAGCATGGCCAGCGAGGCGGCCGAATCCGCCGGCGGAACAGTCGGCATCGTCACCGCCGCTCTTCTCGTCATCGGCGACGAGATCCTGTCGGGCCGTACCAAGGATAAGAATATCGGCTACGTTGCCGAATATCTCACCGGCGTCGGCATCGACTTGAAGGAAGTGCGCGTCGTGCCCGATGAGGAGCCGGAGATCGTCGCCACGCTCAATGCATTGCGCGCGCGTTACACTTACGTGTTCACGACCGGCGGTATTGGCCCGACCCACGACGACATCACCGCCGAATGCGTCGCCAAGGCGTTCGGCGTCGCAATCGAATACCATCCGCGCGCGGTCGAGATCATGCAAGCGCGCGTGGCCCTGACCGGCGGTGTCATGAACGAGGCGCGCATGCGCATGACGCGGGTGCCAAAAGGCGGCGAACTCGTCCTCAACAGGATTTCGGGAGCGCCGGGCTTTTGGATCGGCAATGTCATCGTCATGGCGGGTATTCCGAGCGTCATGCAGGCGATGCTCGAATACGTCACGCCGCAACTGAAGACCGGCGCCAGGATGCTCTCGGATACGGTGCGTGCCGACTGCCGCGAAGGCGATATCGGCACCGAGCTCGGCGAGGTTGCCAAGAAGTACCCCGATGTGGTGATCGGTTCTTATCCATTCATGGATGAAAAGGGCGCCGCCAATACCAACGTCGTTGTGCGCTCGCGTGATCCGCAAAGGCTCGCCGCCGTTAAACAAGCGGTCGAGGCGATGCTGCTACGCGTCAAGGCTGAGCTTGCAAAAGCCTGAACGCTCCGGCGGCAATCAGGCTGCGGTTCGTACATCGTTTATTCATCGTGACATCCGATGATCGACAGCATGACTCGGCGCCGGATCATTGCCTTTGTTTTTGCGCGCCTGCTTGCGGCGTTCGCGGCGGCAAGTTTGGCGCCGTGCTTTGCCGCCGCGGCGCCGGCGGCCGACCTGCGCGGCGTCGGCATTGTCTATCTGCACGGCAAGGGCGGTTGGCCGGGCGGGCTCAACGGCGGAATTTTAAAATCGCTCGAAGACGAGGGCGCGCTGATTGCCACCCCGGAAATGCCGTGGTCCTTTCACCGCCGCTACGCCGCCACCTTTGACCAGGCGATGGTGGAGATCGCTGCGTCGGTCGCTGATCTGAAAGCCAAGGGCGCAGCGCGGATTGTCATCATCGGCCACTCGCTCGGCGCCAATGCGGCGATAGGCTACGCGGCGCGGCATCCGGATCTTGCCGGCGTTGTCGCGTTGGCACCTGGGCATCTGCCGGAAGCCGGCCGCATGCGCAGCTTCGTTGCTGACGCGGTGGTCCGCGCCAAGCAATTGATCGCGGCGGGTCAGGGCGACGTGCCGCAAAGTTTTCCGGATATGGCGCAGGGCATACCGCTCCCCGCCACCGCCACACCCGTTGTGTATCTGAGCATGTTCGATCCGGACGGCCCGGCGGTCATCCCCAAAAATGCCGCTGCCATGGGAGCGGCGGCGGCGCCGGTGCCGCTCCTTTGGATCGTCGGCAAGCTCGATCCAATCGATCGCCGTGGCCCCGAATACGCTTTCAACGCCGCCGCCAAGAATCCGAAGAGCAAATATATCGAAGTTTTCGCCGGCCATCTGACGACGCCGCTGGTGGCCCGTAAAGACGTGGTCGAATGGATCAATTCGCTGTGAGGGTATACGGCTGGGCGCTCACGGTGACGCGCCTTGTAGCAGCGAAGGGCGATGCTTACTTTTCCTGAGCACGGTCGCGCGATCGGGGAAACAATCGGTGAGCGAAAGCGAAGCTCTCTTCAACGTGTTGCGGCAATCGGGCGACGCTGCTTGCGTCGCCGCGATCGAACAGGCGGTTCGCGACGCGCCCGACCAGGCGCTGTGCCGCATCAACGCGCTCGATTTTGCCGCAAAGCATGCCCTCGACGAAGAGCGCACCATTGCCGCGTTCCTGCACGCCGCGCGTCTCGGCCTGTTCGAATTGTCGTGGAACGTGCTCTGCCCCGGCTGCGGCGGCGTGCTCGATGCGGGCACCACGCTCAAGACGGTGAACCGCGACGAATACGATTGCGGACTATGCGCCTCAGGTTACAAGCCGACGCTCGACGAGATGGTCGAGGTGACCTTCACGGTGAGTCCGCGCGTGCGCCGGATCGCCGCCCACGATCCCGAGACGCTGCCGGAAGTCGAATATTATCGCCAGATTTTCTTCAGTTCGGGCGTCGATCTGCCGGAGAATTTGGCCCAGAGCCTCGCCGAATTCACCATCGATACGATCGAGCTGCCACCAGGCGAGAAGGCGGTGCTATCGGTGCAACTGCCCGGTGAATTCGTCATCGCTTTCGACCCGGTGACGCATGGCACGCAATTCATCGACGTCAAAGGCGAGCCGACCCGCGAGCGGCAGACGCTGTCGATGGTGTTCAATAAGGTGAAAGCGCCGGTCGGAACCGTCGCGATGCGGCCGGGGCCATTGCGGCTGTCGCTCGAGAACCGCACCGACCGCCGCGTGCTGCCGGCGCTGTGGATCGCCGCCGACGCGCTCCATCACCTGATCGGCAAGCGCAGGCCGTTCCTTACGGCGAAGCGGCTTCTCACCAATCAGACGTTCCGCGACATTTATCAGGCCGACACGCTCGATACCGATCAGCGGCTCAAGATCACGAGCCTCACCTTTCTGTTCACCGATTTGAAGGGCTCCACCGCGCTCTACGAACGCGTCGGCGATCTCGTCGCATACGATCTGGTGCGCCAGCATTTCGGCGTTCTCTACGACATCGTGGGGTCGGAGACCGGCGCGGTGGTGAAAACGATCGGCGACGCGGTGATGGCGACGTTTTCGACACCGGACCGAGCGCTTACGGCGGCGTTGCGCATGCGCGAAGCCATGACCCAGATCAACGCCGAGCGGCATAACGAGGATTTGCTGCTGAAGATCGGCATCCATGAGGGGCCCTGCCTGGCGGTGAACCTCAACAATCACCAGGATTATTTCGGCCAGACGGTGAACATGGCGGCACGGGTGCAGGGCCTTGCCTCCTCGCGCGCGATTTTCGTCACCCAGCCCGTCGTCGACGACCCGAAAACCGCGAAAATCCTGGAAAGCTCGGGCTTGCGGCCGTCGATGCAGCGCGCCGCGCTCCGCGGCATTGCCGACCAGACGACAGTCTACGAAATTCCGTGATTGCAGGCCGTGCGCCCGGTCTGATATCGGCTTTGGAAACATAATTGCCGAAGCAAAGCCATTTCGCGGAAATAAGGCCATATTCTCGGAAGCAAACCATGGCGCCGCCGCCCAAACCGGATAAGCCGCTCGATCCGGAAAAAATCTTTCCTGTGTCATGGGACCAATTCCATCGCGATTCCCGGGCGCTGGCGTGGCGGCTCAATGGCGCCGGCCCATTCGAGGCGATCGTCTGTGTCACCCGCGGCGGCCTCGTCCCGGCGGCAATCGTGGCGCGCGAGCTCGGCGTCAGGCTGATCGAGACGGTGTGTGTCGCAAGCTATAACCACACCAGCCAGGGCGAATTGAAGGTGCTCAAGGACGTCGCGGCATCGATCGTCGAGCGCGGCGGCGGGCAGGGCGCGGGTGTGCTCATCGTCGACGACCTCGTCGATACCGGCCAGACCGCCAAGATCGTGCGAGCGCTGTTGCCGCGCGCCCATTTCGCCGCGGTCTATGCCAAGCCGATGGGGCGGCCCATGGTCGACACTTTCATTACCGAAGTGTCGCAGGACACCTGGATTTACTTTCCCTGGGACACCGGGCTCGCGTTTCAGCCGCCTATTCGTGAAGCCGGATTGTAGTGTACCCGGCGGGGTTCGGCTATAATCCGGTCCAACAGGCAATGAGGAGGATCGTCATGGACGCCATTATGCCGAAAGGCAAACACGACACCGCCGACACCCATTCGCATGTCGTGCGCCCGGCCGATATGGAGTGGAAAAAGACGCGCTTTGCCGGCTGCGAAGTGAAGGGCCTCCTGCTCGACAAAGAGACCGGGCTCGTCACCGCGCTGATGAGGTTTGCGCCCGGCGCCACGCTGCCCGACCATGAGCACGTCAAGATCGAGCAGACCTACATCCTCGAAGGCAAGCTCGTCGACAAGGAAGGTCCGGCGAAGGGCTTGACCGTCGGCCCCGGCGAATTCGTCTGGCGCGAGGCCGGCACTCGCCACGTCGCCTGGACGCCCGAAGGCGGGCTCATGCTCGCCATGTTTCAGGTGCCTAACAAATTCTTCGAAAAGGACGGCCGCGTGACTGACGTATCCGGCGCCGATTGGGATGAACTTTGGGGGCATGTGTTCAGGGATTGAGAACGATCCCGAAAAGTGGATGGTGAGCATGGCCAGCAGCAATTTGGTCTTCAGGGACTTGACCCGCTACGTATTGCGAATCTTACCGGCGGCGGCGGTCGTCGCCATGCTGACTGGAACGGCTTACGCGCAATCCCCGCTGATGCCCAGGTTCTCGCTCGGCGAAGGTCCGCGTAAACTGTCGCCAGAAGAGCAGCAAAAGAAAGACGAGCTCGACAACGCCTATAAGCAGGCCACCACCAAGATTCCCGATAAGCAGCTCGACGATCCATGGGCCACTGTTCGCCCCACGCCGTCCACACCCACACCCACACCGACGCCGAAAAAGAAGCAGCAGTAAGCGAGCTTGCTTCCAGCGCACGCGCGGCAGGTGCTACAAAGACCGCCGCGCGGGCTTTCTCTCGAAGTCCGCTCCGCGGACTTCAGTTTGGGGTCCGCTCCGCGGACGTGGCGAAATGGTAGACGCAAGGGACTTAAAATCCCTCGGGAGTAACTTCCCATGCCGGTTCAAGTCCGGCCGTCCGCACCAATAAAATCAGCCGTTTTATAAAAAAATGGCTTAAAATGACCGGGAATGTTAGTACCTGAATAGTACCGAAAAGAAAGTCCCCCACGCGAGGTGAGGGATGTTTTTCGAGCAAGCGGGACGCTTCTAGCTCCGCTAGCTAGGCCGCATTAAAAGCTCGTACCAGCTCTGGCGCTTGCGGTGTTCGAGAAGATCGTCGCGCCGGAAGTTGTCGCGGCAGGTCTTTTTGCAAAAGAGCCGAAAGCCGATCCGGTAGCGGATCAATCCGAACTTGGTACTTCCGCAGTGGGCGCAGCGTATCGTCATGACACCTGCCTCGCGTGATATTCGAGGGCGAGCACCGCCACGCTGACGTGGCCGGCGTAGCACCCGTAACCACAGTAGATGAGTCGAGTTTGTATTTCCCTAACGTACGTCTCCTCCACCTTTTCGCAGCAAAGAGCGCAATAGGCATCCTCACGTGGCTGCCGATTGTTCACCAACACGAACTTCATGAGAGCCTCCTTCGTTGTGGAGGCGTGCGGCGATGCGCTCCGCCGCACAGTCCAAAACGAAGGAGAGGAACTGATCTGAACTAATTATCTCACTGAATTTGGTCGGGCTCGTATTTATCCACTCCGAGGGTCTTGAGCGAAGCCGCGTATTGATCGGCTTCTGATCGCGTCCCCACGCTTCTCGCAATGAGGCGGGTCCCCAAGCGGTACGAAACGCCCCAGAGGAAAGGCGCGGAAGAATCTTTGGCCTCCCATGGGATGACTTGAACGTCCGTAATTTTTTCGGTCATTTTGGTCTGCTCACTAGGATGCAGAACCCAAGCTTAGGGGGCGTGTTCTCGGATGACAAGAATTCCGTTACGCAGCGTGAAGCGCTCCGTGGGATGGCCGACGATTGCCGCATCCAAAGCAGCGTGAGCGATAGCGACGCTCGAAGCCGCGGCGACAAGCCATCGAATCTGCTGGCCGTTGCGATCCCACAGCTCGACGTGAAAGTGCAGATTCGCAATCTCGTGCAGGTTCGGGTTCGCTAATTCGCGCAATAATTTATCGACGCGGGCATGCGCCTCAGACGATGCGCCCCACAAGACTTTGGATTCAGCGCGTAGCTGTTCGAGGAGGCCAAGCATGTGGAGCTGGCCGTCCTGTTCGGCAGGTCGGTTGGTCATGGGAACAAAACGTGAACGATTTGGCCGGGGAAATCAAGCCACTATATTTAGCGCATGCGTAAGAAGCAGTTGGCGTGGGAAGTATTGCGGCTCAAAGGGTCGCCGGCAGCGTTCGTGGGATTGGTCCATGCGCCGGATGAAAAGAGTGCCCTCAAGGTTGCAATTAAAGAGCTATCGATCCGGCCGGAAGATCGGGACCGGCTGCTAATACGGCCGCACGGTCACTAGCCCGCAGGCCGCTAGGGATTGTTACATTCTATGAACGAAGAATTTTTTGATGTCGCCATTTCATTTCTTGTCCGCGACCAAGCAATAGCGTCGGCGATTGCTGAACGGTTACTCACCGGCACGTGCTGATCGTCGCGATCCCACATCTCGACGCGGAACGGCAGATTGGTCGGGATGTAACTGGGACTTCTGAAGTTAGAGAAGTAGCTTCTTCCAAAACGCTCCACCGTCTTTGCTTTCGAGGATGAGCGGCATAGTGCCCCGGTCGATTTCGAGCGAAAAAAAACGACACTGGAATGGCGAACCACTGTCGGGAAAGGGATGGCTTCGAGATATGATCCATATACGCGGCGCCGGAGGACCGGAACGAGGTGTTGGAATTTATATCACTGCGCAAAGTTAAAGCGGTGCCGCGTTACAATAGTAAGCCACCGGCAATAAGAACAGCAACGAAGGCAGCTAACATGCCGAGCATGAGGAGGAGAAAGAATTCATCCCATTCCATAACATGGTGTAATACACATTGTGTGCTGTGTCGGCCAGCAAATGACGCTCGATGAGCTCGCGAACGTCGGGCGAGCGTCTCGAACGTCATGACGTTCGGGATGACGAGCGGCTGCGGACAGGGGCGCGACCAATCCGGGTGGGACACGGGATACTCCTACGCTAATCTGAATGTAGCGGCCAGCAGGCGCTTGCATCGCTCCTAGTAGCGCTTGTAGCCTGCTTTAAGCATAAGGCTTAGGAGTACACGCAAAATGCGGTTTTCTTTTATCGGCTCCGTCATAATCGTTCTGGCCTTGGTCGGCATGGCACCTTCTTCTGTTGCCGCGCAAAGTGCGCGTACGAAGACCAATTACGGGCCTACATGTGTTTGTCTGTTCGGATACGGGACCAATGGTTGTGTTGTTGCACTTGCCTGCGAAGGGGAGGGTGGCCACTGCTCGAAATCTTGTGTGCCACCTGATGATAATCAAGCGGTTCATTAGTAAGCAATAGATGTTGCTTCCCGCTTTGAGTAGCGGCCGCGCTGCGCCGGGCCGACCTTTGCGCGCTCGGCGCTTGACACAGATAGACCGGCGCGCGGTAGTCTCTCCAAATTCCAGTTTTTATGATGCGTCGATCAGGCGGCTGCGAGAGCAAAAGAATTCTTCTTCGTACCGCGATGAAATTCGCCGGATCAGGGATTTCTCCGAGCTTTGCTAGATGCAATCGGGAATGCGTGGGCGCAGCAGCGAACTTAACCGCTATGGGTATCGTAGTGCAATTCGAGCGCTTGTAGGTGCTTAGGAAGCGTCCCGTGCGCTTTGGCGAATGCCGCTTCCATCTCGCCCGCCCTTGCATCAGTGTTCGGGAACAAGTGGCCATACACACGCAGGGTAATGGCGGCGGACGCGTGACCGAGGCGCCGGCTGATCGTCAATATATCAATTGCGAAACGGGACTATGGCGCAAGGCGTGCAGCGTATTGTCGATCGAGAGATCGGTCATCGCTCGCCGGAAGTTTTTAGGTGAGCCAGTGTGGCGGCCGCGTTGAACCGCCCCATCAGGCAAAAATCGACGGTACTGCCAGGTTGGACCGAAAAAATCGGCGTATTAGCCATAGCGTGACGGGGAAGAATGGCGTCGACACGCAATCCACTATGCGCCGCGCCGGAGAAACGCAATTAGACACTGGGATTTACGTTACCGCGTAACCTTCTCAGGTCACTGGGTCTACACCCCAAACGGTAAGCCGAAGTTCATGTTGGCAAGCCGCACAATTATAGACGCGGATGTGCGTCTCGGCACTTTTCGGCAATGAGTGGGTGTGTGAGATATGCATTTCTTTTCCGCAGCGACACGCGGGCACTTCGGTGCAGCCGGGAATTAAAAATCGTTCGAAATCAGACATGGGCCACCATCGCCGGGATCGGTAGTCCGTCCTTGATCGTCGCACAAGTTTAGCTTTCGGTCGGGGTTAATCCCGAAAGCCGTTGATTGGCAGGAGCAAAGGCCCCGACGGAACGACCGGGGTTAGTTTCGGGTCGGGTCGCGGAATGGAGCGATCTCGCCTTTACCACAGCGCCTACGAAGACATTCATGGGTCATGGGTACGTCCAAAGGATGAAAAGGACAGTCACGACCACACTCACAATGCCGACCCCGGCCAGAAAATAGAGCATTAGATCTTGGAATCGATCCGGCATGCCGCCGATGGTAGCAAAACGGGCAGGATATTTCGCTGTCGGGATTGCTACGCGACCCTAACCAACTTGGCGCCAACTTCCTCGTCCCGCCGCCAGATCACCTTGTATGTGCCATTTTGGAAAGGCCCGTCGCCGGTAAGGAGCAGCACGAATTCATCGGGTACATGGAATCCACTGGCATGGACACTCATCCCCCCCTTCGGAAATGTCGGTAACGAGGCAGTAGAGGGGCCGGGTGCCGCTCTCGAGCTGGATCTTCGCCACACGAGCGATGCCGTGGCGCGGCTCCTTACGTCTTTCTTCAGACCAGCTCATGACACATGGCTCCGAGTTGCGGCTGCGCCTCCTGGACTGGCGACAGCCCCTCAGGGAAAATAGCTACCGAACGGCAATTTCACGCAGCCTAAGGCGCGTGCTCAAATTTTCTTTGCATTTGTCTGAAATTACCGCCGCGCGGCGCGTGTATGCGTCCAGCATAAAAAAAGACCCCGGCGTCGCGTATTAGCGCTGGGGTCTTTAAATGTGCTCAAACGCCAGGAACTGGAGACTAAAGGGAGCCCGCCATTTGCTCACAAAAGAGCCAGCCTCGGATGAGGCTGGCAAAGGCCGCTAATTGGGCCGCATAAGGTATTCGAACCAGCTTTGTCGCTTGCGATATTGGACAAGGTCGTCGCGGCGGTAGTTGTCCCGACAGGTCTTCTTACAAAACCGTCGCATGCCGATCCTGTAGCGGATCAATCCGAACTTGGTACTTCCGCAGTGGGCGCAGCGTATCGTCATGACACCTGCCTCGCGTGATATTCGAGGGCGAGCACCGCCACGCTGACGTGGCCGGCGTAGCACTCGTGATCACAGTAGAGGAGGCGCGTTTGTATTTCCTAAACCGAAGGTCGGAAGTTCGAGTCTTCCCGGGACCGCCATAAATCAATGACTTAGCTTTTTCGCTCGGAAATTTTGCTCCGAATTTGCTCTACTTCAAGGGCGCGGCGTTTCCGGATGCTCGCGGATGAGATGAATCCCCTGCCGCAGCGTGAAGCGTTCGCCCGGCCAGTTCTTTACGGCCGCGTCGAACGGCGTCGAGAATGTCTTCGGCGAGGTCGCCGTGCGGATCGATGACGGCGACGCCCTCACCGGCGCAGATGTCGCCCATCGCAAGATTGAAGAGGACCGTGCTTTTCCCGGAGCCGGATTTGCCGACGATGTAGACATGGCGCTCACGCTCTTCGCGTGAAAACACGACGCCGGCGCCGTGCGAGGTCGTCGCGATTGGAAAAGATTGTGGCTCCATAACGTCGCGCCAGCCTCCGGTGAAAACGCGCGCTGCTTCACTCAGCCGCGTTTGCCGTCATGCGCTCTTTCCTACTTGTGGAGGTCGGAACGAGCGCGGCACGCCGAGCGACCCATGGTGAGGTGTTGTCGGCGAACTACAAGAGACCGGCGCCACGCCGTGAGACGTGGAGACTTCAGTTTACTCTCTCGTCGCGCCCGTGAAGATTTCAAGATTGTGGAGATGCGTGTGGATTCGAATGCAGACGACACGCGCCACCGGGTCATTCCCCTTGGTGAGACAAGAGCCACGTTCCCCCCGGAGCCGACGCGTTTAACTTCCCATGCCGGTTCAAGTCCGGCCGTCCGCACCACTAACTGGCAAATTCATGTCGAGTTCGTAGAAGCCGAACTGTCGGCGACGCCGTTATGTCTGCTATTGGTTTGGAATAGCCTGCGTTCGTCTCTTTCGACGATCACGCATTATTTGCCTCTAGGACGGATGCCCGTCGGCGCGCTTAAAGCCACCCGGCGGCACGCCTAGCGCATTCAAGAGCTCTTCCGAGACACGGCTGACGGCCAGAACCTCGTCCGTGAGCCGAGCGATTTTGTTCTTGATGATATTGACAGCGCGGTCGGCGTTTTGCTCGGACACCACATAGGCGGTCGTCACAACCCCGCCGCCCGAAGAGGGGGTCCTTACCTTAACAAGGTTGCCGAGTCCCATAGCGGCAGAGCCTGTACTCATTGAATGCGCAGGGCTGTGCAACATTACACACAGCGCCGCGCTCCTTGAGCTTATCCCTTATCCTTCGCAAAGCCGGCCGCAACAATTTTACCGAGCGGCGCCGCGCGCCACTGCCTCGCTCTCGAAGCTCTCGATGAAGACGAGACCGATGCCGCGGGTCAGAGCGCCGGCGGTGAGTGCGGCGGCGCCGAGCCCCAGGAGCAGGCCGCCCGGCACGACAAACATCAGCATTGAAGAGGTTGCGGTTCCGACGCCGGTTGGCACCGCGCCGCCGATCAGTCCAACGATCAGCGCCCGCGTTCGGTCGCGCTGGAACGGCACCTGATAAAGCGCGCTCAGCTGCTTCACCATCCGCAGATTGATGGCGGTCACGCCGGCGATATTGGCAACCGGCAGCGGGACGAGTCCGCCCAGAGCCGCATAGTTCTTGTGCCGCGCTACGATCTTGCGCGCCAGCGCGCGCCGTTTCGCCGCCAGTGGGCCGCCAAGCGCAGGTGCTTCCGCGTTCACATCGTTGGCGATCGGTGCCGAGGACACGGCAAGCGCCGGCTCGGCCGCGGTTGCATCGTCGACCACATGAAGCTGCGGCGCGTAGCGCGGCGCCTCTTCGTCGATCAAGCCCGCTGCCGCGGCTGCGGCCATCGCATTGAGGTCGTCGCTCGTCCGCGTGATCGCCCGGGGAAGCTGTTTGCGGGTCATGCGGCGGCCTGTGTGGCGCCGAGCACCATGTCGAGCTCGTCGGCGATCGTGGCGATCTCGCGCGCGGCGGGTCCTTTCCAGCTGATGAGGCTCGGCGTGGCGCCCCACAGCGTGGCTTCCGGATAAGCGACGCGGTTTGCCATTTCGCTCTTCATGACCGGCAAGCCGGCTTCGGCAAGTTCGTTCCGGATCTGCCTCGCGATGACGGAGTCGCGGGTGGTCTGTGTCAGCAGGCAACGGAACAACGGTCGCCGGCCGTCGGGACGATCGGTGAGGATGCTAAGTGTATCCAGCATGCGGTCGACGTCGAACGGCGAAGGCTTGACCGGCACCAGGACGAAATCCGCCACGGCAAGACAATCGAGCGTCGTCTTGGAGCGAAAGCCCGGTGTATCGATGATGACCGGACCTGTCGCGGAAAGACGCCGCGCGGTCTTGGAAGCTTCTTCCGTGGCGTCCTCGATAATGGCGACGCCGCCAAGTGCGCGTTCGCGTGCGGCGAGGCGCATGATGGAACGCTGCGGATCGGCGTCGATCAAAGTCGGGCGCCGTCCGCTGAGATGCCAATGAACCGCCAGGCAGCTTGCCAGCGTGCTCTTGCCGCTGCCGCCTTTCATCGTGGCTACAGTGATGATCATGCCCGTCACCTCCACGGTTCTGCAAACAAGCGCTTGCAAATAAAGCCCGCGCAAAGCGAATCAGCCGCCGCTAGAATATCGGATTCGCGACGGGGCGGCTAATTTTTGATAGCGCGCCGCGGGTTATTTGCTCGGCGACTCGGCCAAAGGCCGATCTGCCTCAGGAGCTGCGGATCGGGATGGCGACCGGACGCCGCGACGCCTTCACAAGCGGCCGGCGCACGCGGTAACGCGGGAGCAGATGCCGCACCAGACCGAAGCCGCCGAGCAACAGGCTCGTCCACACTGCGACGCTAAAATAAAGCGACATCCACGGGATTTCGTCGCGCCATTGCCCGATGTCATGGCTGACGACCCAATGGACGGCGAGATCGTGCAGGCCGGAGAACAGCCCGAGGAATTGAGTTCCGTCCGCCAGTTCGTTTTGCCAGCGCGCAAAATACATCGGCACGTCGACGGTCGACATGAAGACCACGTAAGCGGCGACGCCGGCCGTCATGGCGCCGATGGCGGCTTGGGCAATACCGCGGAAGCTGAAGTAAAGACGCGACAGCGCAATCGCGATGAGAAGGAACCCGAGGGTCCACAAAGAATTTTCCAAGACGTTGCAAAGGAAGTTCGTCGAAACCACCGCATACCAAGAGCAACATTCCGCGATCACGATCAGCGGCACGATCGTCTTCGAGATATTTTTTGCCGTGTCCGAATGCGTGATCCGCGCCAATTCGCGCAATACGATGGCCCACTGGACGGCGAAGCACAGCTCCGCAATCGTCGCGACGGAGCGGCCGACAAGGACGCTCGAAAGCCAAGTGTCGAACAGGCAAATTCTTTGCACATCGGCCCGAGGCAGGACCGAACGGAAGGCGCAGCCGAGCACATAAGCGGTGCAGAGCAACAACAGTGGCTCGAGCGCAAACGGGGCGCTACGAGCGCCGAAAATATTTCTCCGATAGCCGGCGTGCAGGCCTAGCAAAAGCACGATGTTGAGCGCGCTGACGGCGACCAGAAAGCTCCACCAGTCCGCAACCGGGTTCGACCAATCCAGCCAATCAAAGCTCATCGGAGTGCTCAACGCGCGTCGCCAAATCCTCACGGGATTGTAACAATACCGGCACGGGCGGCTAGAGTGAGATCGCAAGACTGGCCGCTCAAGCCTTTAGGAGATAAGGCATAATATGCCGTTCCACCCCGAATTTACTGGTCTTTAATGTGATTTACCTAGCTTCGTCGATCGTACCGCTTCGCCGCTCTGGCGGGGAGGCGGGAGGGATTCCATGGTCGTCTTCGGGCAGTTTCGCAATCGCGCCGAGTTACGCAAAAAAACGCGGCGGCAATTCCATTACGACGCACGAATTCACGTCGACAAAGATACGCCGTTGATCGCCTGCTCGATTTCCGACACTTCGGAGAGCGGCGCGCGGCTGGCGCTGGAACGCGAAGAAACGCTGCCGGACACTTTCATGTTGCTCTTGACGCCAAACGGCGACGCGCGGCGGCACTGCCGCGTGATCTGGCGTGAGGGATTGATCGTCGGCGTCAACTTCCCAGACAGCCCTTAGCGCCGGCGCGTGCCGTTTTTTTTTGGTTTGACGGCCTCAGCATAAAACGAACCGGGGCTTCGGCCTTTGCCATATTTGCGGCGCAGGAAGCGTGCAAACAGAGCGCGGGGAATTCGCGTAAGCGTAAGCGCGAGCGGGTGTTGTGATGGGACTTTGCGATAATAGCGGGCCGATCTTGCCGGGACCGGTCGCCCGGCCGTCTCACTCTCCGTTTGCCGGATTGCGCAGGACGCTGCTCGGCGTTGCCTGTTTTGCGCTTGCCGGTTGCGGTGCGAGCGGAGACCCCGGTTCGTTTCTGATCGACCCAGGCCACTACGACGCCTATCACTGCAATGAGCTTGCCGCGCGATGGAAGGTTTTGGTCGCGCGCGAAAAAGAGCTGCGTGGGCTTATGGATAAGGCTAGCGAGGGCGGCGGCGGTATCGTCATCGGATCGCTCGCCTATCGCACCGATTACGATGCCGCGCTAAGTGACGAAAAGCTTTTGCTGCGCACGGCGGCGGAAAAAAATTGCGGGTTCAATCCGAGCCTTCAGAGCGATCAGACCATACGCTAAGTTACTCACGCTGAATTCACTCGTCGACTTTGACTGGCCTGCACCCGGTTCTGAAGACACCGAGATAGGTGTTTTAATGGAACCGGAGGTGTATCATGCAGAGGCGAAGATTTACTCGGGAGTTCAAGCTTGAGGCGGTTTCGCTTGTTCGCGACCGTGGTGTGAGCGTGGTGCAGGAGTCACGGGATCTTGGCATCCATGCGAATGTTCTGCGTGATTGGGTGAGGTCGTTGGCGGCCGATCCGCAGCAGGCATTTCCGGGCCAGGGGCGGATGAAGCCGGAACAGCTGGAGCTGGA
>Ga0182015_10001272_pt1 | contig 33802 bp, 29 predicted proteins | sample 712P3MmetaG_FD_120478 | JGI IMG/M metagenome (GOLD analysis project Ga0182015, IMG submission 120478) | Permafrost microbial communities from Stordalen Mire, Sweden - 712P3M metaG | ecosystem: Environmental > Terrestrial > Soil > Wetlands > Permafrost | place: Sweden: Stordalen | collected...
ACGGGAGCTCGACCGTCTATATCTCCTCGGCCGACCTGATGCGGCGCAACCTCGAACACCGCGTCGAGCTCGCCGTGCCGATCGAGGATCCGGAGCTGCGCACGCAGGTGCTCGATACGGTCGCACTGTGCCTGGCGGACAACCACAACGCGTGGGACCTCGACAGCGACGGCACGTGGACGCGGCGTACGCCGGCCAGCCCCGACGTCGCGATGAACGCACAGGAACAGCTGATGCGCCTCCACTCCGGCCTCGCCTGAGCACGGCGCCGGCCGACCCTGCTTGGCGTCGCGTCGCTTGACGCGGGCTGGGCGTCGCGGTCCTCGACCGCGACGCCCAGATTGCGCGCTGGCTACTTCTTCTGCGTGGTCTTCGCCGGTGGCCCGGCTTTGGGCTCCGGCGTCGTGACGACGTCCCCATCCTTCTTGCCAGTGAGTACGACGACCGGCGGATGGCTGCTCAGCCGCGTGTCGGCGTCGAACGCGTCGCGGTATTCGTACTTCGGTCGCCCGAGATCGAACGGACCCGAGATGTACTGCACGGTCGTCACCACCGGCACCACGGTGGTGGCACCCGAATTTGCCTTGACGCTGACCGACGGCGCCGTAGCGATGGCGTCGGTGACCGTCAGAATCGGGTCGAGCCGCGGCTCCTTCCACAGCGGCCCGTCGATCGTGAACTGTCCGCTGATCACCTCGCTCGCGCTGGAGGTGCCGTCGAGGCCGGTTGCCGTCACGCAGTTGATCGCGACGCCAGGAATGGCGCCCTCGCACTCGAAGCCATCCGTTGGCGGCACGCCGCTGGAGGAGTCATTGATCGTGAGCACGGGCGAGGCGTCGTAGTACTGAACCTGCTGAGGCTCGGTCTCGATCTGATAGCCGGTGATCGGTCCGTCGCATGTGAACGAATAGAGCACCTGGGTGCCAGGAACGCCGGATTCGGCGCTACCCGGCGCAATCGAGCCCTTGCAGGTGTAGTCGTTCGCCTCCGGCGCCGTCGTGGTCGCGCCCGTGCCGCCGGACACGGTTGCTCCAGTCGGCCCACTCGCAATGCTGGCGTCTTTGGCGTGACCGAGCGCCGGGCCGATGACCGGCACCGCGACCGCGGTGACGAGCACCCCGAGCGATGCCGCGAGCCGGCGGCGGACGCGGGAAGTTTTTAGCAACGTGGTCTCCGTTTCTTAGGTGTGAGTCGACGAGAAGTCGCGGTGTGGGCACAGCCTAGCGTAATTAGATCCTTCTGAATCGGGTTTGTGCCCTTTCTGCTACTCTCCCGCAGTCAACCTGTCAAAGACGCGGAAAGGGAGTTCCCTCGCCGATGCGCAGACCCCGCGGTATTTTCGTCCCACTGCTCGCAGTAGCCGCCCTCGCGGGTGTCGCCCCTGCCGCGGCGGACGCAACAACGACCCTCCACCTCGACGGCTCAACCGCCGCGTTCCCGCTGCTCGAGCTGCTGACCGCGAAGTACGAAGCGGTCGAACACCACCACGTGAAGTTCATCGTCGGTCAGGGCGGCTCCAGCGTCGGCATCACCGATGTCGCGAACGGCACCGTCAACATTGGAGACGCGTCGGCCCCACCGACGTCATCGACTCCAGCGGGGCTCTACTTCTACCCGATCGCCAGGTACTTCGTCGACGTTGTGACCAACCCGGCGAACCCGATCTCAAATCTCACCACGGCGCAGGTTCAGGCGATCTTCGAACGCAAGGTCACCAACTGGAGTCAGGTGGCGGGTTCGAGCCTTAGCACGACGATCGACGTCGAGAGCCGCACGTCGGTTGCCGGCGTGCTGACAACGTTCGCGAGCGACTTTCTCCTCGGAAAGACCTCGCTCGTTTGGTCGGGTGCGACGCAGTGGTCGAGCGAGTCGCTGCTGCAGAAGACTGTCGAGGGCGATGCGAACGCGATTGGCTTCCTGTCGGACTACAACGCGATCACGAAGAAGCTCAACGACGTGGCCTTCAACGGCGTCGCAGGCACGGTGGCGAACGTCGAGAACGGGACCTACCCCGCAGTTTCAGACTTCTATGAAGTTACGAGAGGCGCGGCGAGGGGGTACTCCGCGAGCTTTATCCACTGGATCCAGAGCAATAAGACCGCGAAGAAGATCATCGAGACCGGCTGGCTCCCGCTGACGAGCACCTCGTCGGTCAGCGGCTAGCGCTGCTGCCTGGAAGGCGGCGCATGCTGAATCGGCTGCGCAGACCATGGACTGACCGCAGCGCCGAGCGATTGCTCGGCGCTGTGGCGTGTCTGCTCGCCGTCGGCATCATCTTGATGATCGTCTTCATCGCCCGCGGTGCGTGGCCGACCTTCAGCCACGAGGGGCTGTCGTGGCTCGGCTCGGGCGGTAGCCCCGACTCTCAGCTCGGGGCGATGGCGTATACGAGCTCCAACCCGCCGCCATCCGCGTTCGTCGTACACGCATGGCCGCTGATCTACGGGACGATCCTCACCGCGGGCTTCGCAGTGCTGTTCGCGCTCGCGATCTCGCTTGCGGCATCGATCTTCATCGTCGACTTTGCCCCACCACTCTTGCGCCGCATGATGAAGCCGATCATCCGGCTGCTCGCCGCAGTGCCGTCTGTGCTCTACGGGCTCGTGGGCATCCTCGTGCTCGTGCCATTGATCAACAAGTACCTGGTGACCGAGAGTGAGCAGCAGTCGGTGGCCAACGTGATCCAACTCACGGGCGGGGGCCTTGGCATCACGATCGTCCTGCTGACTTTGATGATCACGCCGATCATGACGGCGCTGATCACGGACGCACTCGAATCGGTCCCACGCCCATGGCGCGAAGGCGCCATCGCGCTCGGCCTCAACCCGCTGCGCGCAACCTTGGCGGTGTCAGTGCGCGCGATCCGCCCAGCGATCATCGCGGCGGTCGGCCTCGCAACCGCCCGCGCGATCGGCGAGGCGATCGTCGTGTCGATGGTTTCTGGCGGGAACTCGTTTGCCCCCAATCCGGCCGATGGCCGGATCCTCTTCTTCGAGCCGATTGAGACGCTGGCCTCGGAGATCATCCGCGTGGCTGACGATCTCGGCGCGCCGGCCGTGCATTCGACGCTTTACGCATTTGCCGCGCTGCTGCTCTTCTCGAGCTTCGCCCTGTCGCTCGCTGCATACCTCGTCAAGCTGCCGTTGCGCCGCTATCAGGTGAGTTCCTGATGGCAAGCGCGGAGCCCTTCAGCACACCGGGCCTCGTGCCGCCGCCGCGACGCAGCCACGGACGGCGCTCCTCGCTGCGTAGCTGGCGGCTGCGCGACCAAGCCGTGTTCGTTCTCGCGTGGATAGTCGGGATCGGCCTCTTCTTGCTCGTCGCCGGGCTGGTGGGGTTCTTTGCCGTGCGCGGCGCTCAGTACCTTCGACCGGACCTGCTCGTGACCCACCCGGCGCCCTCGGTGAGCCAGGCGGGATCAGGCGGTTTTCTGGATGCGATCGAAGGCACGGTTCTGCTCGGCGTGATCGGTCTTTTGATCGCGGCACCGATCGGCGTCGCGACGGCGGTGTGGGTGATCGAATACGGCCGGCCACGCTGGCTTTCACGAATCGTCGAGTCGACCGTCGAGATGATCGCCGGCACCCCCGACATCGTGCTCGCGATTTTTGGCCTGGCCCTCTTCGAACTCGGCATCTTCGCGCCGCTCTCCTTCAGCGAGCCGGGCGGCGCGTTCGGCCGATCGTTCCTCACCGCCGGGGCGATGATGTCGCTGGTCGCCCTGCCGTCGGTCTACGTCGCGACCCGCAACGGGCTCGTCGCAACGCCGCGGCAGCTGCGCGAGGCCTCGTACGCCCTCGGCAAGACGCGGATCGCGACGATCCGACGGGTCGTCCTGCCAGCCATCCGCCGCGACATCGCGACCGGATCGACGCTCGGTCTCGGTCGCATCATCGGCGACACGGCGATCGTGATCCTCTTGCTTGGTGCGACGCTGCGGATCAACACGCAGAGTTCGACGCCCGGGCTCGGATTGCTTCGCGGTACCGGCTCGACGCTGACGAGCTACATCTTCGGCAACTCCCCCGCCGGCGAAGGCGGGGCGCCGCAGAAGGCCTACGCCGCCGCGGCCCTGCTGCTGCTGGTCGTGATCGGACTCAACTGGGGCGTCGGGCGGATCGGCCGGATTGGCGGGCCGCCGCTGCACGAGCCCAAGCGGAGGCTCGGCGCATGAGTGCGCGCGAACGCCTGGCAAACGCACGGTCGGGCAAGTTGCGCACCACTGGGCGCCAATCCAGCGAGAATGTTGCGTTGCCGATCGACAAGCCCGAGTTGACGACAGATCTGATGAGCACCACACCCGACCAAGCCGACAGCGCCGCGCGGCCAGCGGACACGGCCGCCGGCGGCCGCGAGCGGCTGCGCGTCGAGGACGTCAGCGTCTTCTACGGCAACACGCCGGCAGTCAAGAACGTCTCGCTTTCGATCAGCCACGGCGAGGTGCTCGCTCTGATTGGCCCATCGGGCTGCGGCAAGACGACGCTGCTGCGAACGCTGAACCGACTCACCGAGCTGACGCCAAACGCGAGCCACAGTGGTCAGATCCTGCTCGACGGCGAGGACATCCACGAGCTCGTCGACACTCAGCTGCGTGCGCGCGTTTCGATGGTCTTCCAGCAGCCGAACCCGTTTCCGATGTCGATCTTCGACAACGTCGGCTTCGCATTGCGCGAGCAGTCGCGGCGACGGCCGCGTCGCCCTGAACTCGAGCCGCTCGTCAACCAGGCACTACAGCGCGCCGGGCTCTACGAAGAGGTGCGGGTCGACCTCGGCCGCTCGGCCCTGCGGCTGTCGGGCGGGCAGCAACAGCGCCTGTGCATCGCCCGCGCGATCGCACAAAAACCCGAGATCCTGCTGATGGATGAGCCGTGCTCGGCGCTTGACCCCCGATCCACAGCGGTGATCGAGGACCTGATCGGCCAGCTGAGCAAGGATCTTGCGATCGTCATCGTCACGCACAACCTGCAGCAGGCGCGCCGCGTCGCCGATCGAGTGGCTTTCATGTACCTGGGCGATCTGGTCGAGGTGGGTGAGACAGAGCAGATCTTCACGGCGCCGCGAGAGCAGCAGACCCGTGAATACATCGCCGGCGTATTCGGATGACCAACCGTGCCGTCGCGTGCGTCGCCGCCGTCGCGGCGGTTGTCACGCTTGCTGGCTGTGAGACCACTGAGCAGAAGAGTGCACAGATCGCCAAGCGACTCGGGCATCAAAGCGCGGGGGTGACGACCACCCACATCGGCGCCGCCAATCCCAATGTCCGCGTCGATCAAAGCCAGCTCGTACAGTCAAGCAGCGGCACGGCCGCCGCGCTCGAGCTGACGAACACATCTGCCCGCGCGGAGGTCGACATTCCAATCCTGATCACTGTTGATGACCATGCCGGCAAGCCCGTTTACAGCAACGACACCGCAGGCGCAAGCAATCCGTCTGGCGAGCTGTCGCTGCTAGGCGCCCACGCGACCGTGTGGTGGGTTGATCCCAACGTGCTCGCGAGCGGCGCCAACGCCGCTAGCATCACGGCCAAGATCGGCGCGCCGGCGGCGAGCGCTCCGGCGCCGGCGGCCGCTTTCGCCGCCAGCCACCTGCACACCGGCAGTAGCTACATAGGGCCGTTTGTGAGCGGCAAGGTTCTCAACCGCTCGCCGACCGCGCAAACGGAGGTGACGATCTACGCCGTCGAGCTCGCGGGCGGGCGCGTGGTCGCGGCGGGGCAGAGCCTCATCGCCTCGCTCGCGGCGCATGCCTCGGCGAGCTTCCAGGTGTCGCTGATTGGCAGCGCCAAGGGCGCGAAGCCCGCGGCGACGGTCGCGCCAGCCCACGTCGGCTAGCTCGCCTCACGACTCCGGCGAGCCTGCTGGCGAGCGGCGCAACCGCCTGAGCTAGGGCGTCACCTCAACGCCGTGCCAGAGTGGTTACCTTCGACGACGATGGTGTCGTCGCGTTCGGCGGGGGTTGCGCCGTTCCAGGTTGCCTTCAAAGTGAGCTCGTTGCCGCTGGTAGCGACGGCCTGAAAGCGCCTACACAGCCGCGATCAGCGGCTTGCCGGCGTTTGGGCTTCGCTCTGGCCGTGGCTGGACGCGCCTGAGAGCAAGTCCGTGCTGGCCGCGCGCAGCTCCTCGGTGAACGGCAGAGCATCGCGCTCCAACGCGCCGTCGGCGGCGGTCCGATAGACCCCCTGCCGCGTCAGCGGCGGCGAATACGCGTGGATTGTGGTCGCCGGCCCTTGACCGGCGTGTGTGACGCGGTGGATTGCGCTGACGCCGAGGTAAAAGGACTGACCGGCGAAGAACGTGCGCGTCAGCGGAGCACGGGCCAGCGCGAGGCGCTCCTCGCGGACGCTGCCGCTGACCACCGCAATCCCGCCGGCCGAGAGATCGTGGTCGTGAAAGCCGGTGTCGTTGTCAGACGACCAACACACGACCCAGGCATTGACGTACTCGTCCTCCCAGATCGTCTGGTAGATCCGCTCCGCGCAGTCGTCGCGGACGTATTGGCGCCAGTACTGCGGTGCGCCGGCGAGCTCGCAGGCGAAGCGCTCGAGCTCCGCGCCAAGCAGCACAGCCTGCGGTGGCGTCGGCTCGCGGTCGATGCTCATAGCGCAAACGCCTCAGCAGCGAGCAGCCGTCCCGCGCTGCTGGCGAGAGCCTCGCGGCCGCGCGCGACCGGCTCGACCACGGGCCGGTCCGAACCGTAGAGCAGCTGCTCGGCACCGACCATTGTCCTCAGCGCGGCGATCGCGTCGGGGCCGAACGAGGACGTGTCATAGAAGGTCAGCGGATCGCGCAGATCCACGCGCGGCCCACCACGCGCGAGCAGCCGCTCGGCAAGCAAGGGGGCGCCACCCGCGAGCATCGCGAAGAGGATCCGCAAGCGGGGATGTTCGCGGCGCCCGACTGTGACAAACGAGAGCCACGCCGCCTGCATCTGTGTCACGTAGCGGGTCAACGCCGGCCACCACAGCGGGTCCGAGAGCGAGCTCTCGGCCGAACGCTCGTGCAGCCCGGGTCCGGGATGGATGAACAGCGGTGCGTCGCGTTGCTCGAGGCGCTCGAGGAGCGGTGCGAGCGCAGCAAGCTCGCGCGGGGTGCCGAGGGCGCCGGCGGGCAGCGAGACGCCGACGCAGCCGCGGGCGAGCACGGCGTCCACATCGGCCGGCTCGCAGCCGTCGAGGGCGACCGGACCCCAGGCACCGAACACGTCGGGAAGCCCCACCGCGCCGTCGAGATAGGCATCGATCAGCGGCTGCGCCTCGGTGCGCGGGAGCGCCTCGATGCCGAGTGGGCTCGAGAGCGCCACATACGCACGATCGAGGCCGTCAGCGTCGACTAACTCGGCGCGGCGCCCCGGTCGCTCTGCCGCAAGATCGACTCGCGAAGGCAGATCGCCGGCCGCGTGGATGACGCACAGATCGCCACTGCGGCGAACGAATGGAAGGCGTTCGCGGCGCTCGAGTGCCGCGATCAGCGGCTCGGTCCAGAGGTGCTGGTGGACGTCGGTACGCATCGGCAAGCCTATTCTACAGATTGCTGATCTAGTTTATGGGGAATATCCGGAAAACCGGCATAACTCCTGCAAGGCGCCCTCGCCGGAGTGCTCCGCGCTGTCAACGCAAACCCGCATGGCCGCTTCGAGGCGACCACACCATCCGGCTGCTACGGGAGCGAGCGCGGCTCGGTCAGGCCGGCTCGGCGACCGTGTCGCCCGTGCCGGGGTCGACGTGCAGGTGCGGCAGCGCCCGATCGAGTCCGCGCGGTAGCCACCAGGCCCGCTCCCCCATCAGCGCCATCAGCGACGGCACGAGGATCGTGCGGATCAGAAACGCGTCGAGGAACACCGCGGAGGCGAGTCCGACGCCGAAGAGCTTGATCGTCAGGCTGTTACCGAGGACGAAGGAGCCGAACACGCAGACCATGATCGCCGCCGCGGCGGTGATCACGCGCCCGGTCGAAGCGAGCCCTTGGCGCATCGCGTAGGCGGCGTCGCCGGTGCGCTCCCACTCCTCGTGCATCCGCGACATCAGAAAGACCTCGTAGTCCATCGACAGGCCGAAGACGATTGCGAACACCATCACGGGCAGGAACGCGGCGATCGGCGAGGTCGTCGAGATCCCGATGATGCCGCCAAACCAGCCCCACTGGAAGACGGCGACGACGACGCCGAAGGCAGCGCCAACGGTCAGCAGATTCATCACGATCGCCTTCGCGGCAACGAACACCGAGCGGAACACGACGAGCAAAAGAAGGGCCGAGATCAGCACGACAGCGCCGATGAAGAGCGGCAGCTTGCTCGCGAGCAGGCTGCTGAAGTCGGCGAAGAGCGCCGTCGTGCCGCCGACGTAGACCGTCGCGTGCGTGGCGCGTTCAAGCGGGGGAATGACGTCGTTGCGCAGGCGAGAAAGCAGCGTCGAGGTCGCCTCGTCACGGGGCGCGGTCTTGGGGATCACGTTGATCACCGCCACGCGGCCGTTGGGGCTGTAGTTGACAGCGGCCGTCGGTGTCACCGAGGCGACGTCCGGCTGCCCGACGAAGCCGGCGCGCAGTGTCGCAACGGCTGAAGCGTCGTGTGGTGTGGGCAGCTCGGCGACGATCTGCATCGGACCGTTGCTGCCGGGCCCGAAGCCCTTGCCAAGCAGATCGTAGGCCTGGCGTGTCGTCGTGCTCTTGGCGTCGGTGCCCGCGTCGGTCGCCCCCAGGCGCAGAGCGAGGATCGGCGAGGCGAGCACCAGCAGGACCAGCAGCGAGGCGAGCGCGCAGAGCAACGGGCGCCGCTGGACGAACGCTGCCCAGCGCTCCCACAGACCGGGGCCGCCACGAGCGCGCCGACGGAGGCCAAATGGGTCCAGGCGGTCGATGCCGCGGCCGAGCTTGGAGAGCACCGCGGGCAACAGCGTGATCGCCGCCAACATCGTCAGCAGCACGGTCAGTGACGAAGCAACCGCCGGCCCGCGCAGGAACGACACGCCGACGAGCAGCTGTCCGAGCATGGCGATGACGACCGTCACGCCGGCGAAGAGGACGGCCCGTCCGGAGGTGTTCATCGCGGCGACGGTCGCCTCGTCGGGCTCCATGCCCGCGTCGAGGCCGGCGCGGTAGCGCGTGACCACGAACAGCGCATAGTCGATCCCGACGCCGAGGCCGATCATCGCGGCGAGCTCAGGCGTGAAGTTGACGACGTCGATGACGTGCGTCAAGAGCTCGATCAGCCCGATTGCGGTGCCGAGCGCGAGCAGCGCGGTCAGCAGCGGCAGACCGGCGGCGACGACGGTGCCGAAAGTGATCAGGAGGATCACGATCGCGGCGAGAATCCCGACGCTCGTTGCCGGCCCCGTCTTCGGTGGCAGGACCTGCTCGATCGGCTGTCCCCCGAGCTGCACCTGGAGTGAGGAGCTGCGGGCCGCCTCCGCGATGTCGATCACCCGGTTGATCGCCGAGGGCGGCAGCTGGAACGAGCGCTCGTCGAAGAGCACGCTGGCGTAGGCGATGTGGCCGTCGGGCGCGATCTGGTGCGCCCCGGCGTAGGGGGAGATCACGCCGGTGATGTGGGGGAAGCCCTGGATCCGGGAGAGCAGCTTGTCGATGTCCGCGCGCACGCCGGCGCTCGTGATCGGTGTGGCGGACTCGAAGACGATCGATGCCGAGTCGCCGCGGCGCTGCGGGAAATCCTTGGCGAGGAGGTTGAGCGCTTCCTGGGAGCCGGCGGTGCTCGGACCGCGGTAGTTGCTGTTGTAGGTCGAGCCGACGCTCGCGCCGATCACGTTGGCCGCGATCAGCGCGACGACCCACCCCACGACCACGACTCGACGGTGGGCGATGCACCACCTCGCCAGCGCTTTCATCGCGACCTACCCGTGCTGGCCAAACGTGTCTCGCTCATCCGCCGGAAAGCCTAGCACAAGTGATAGTAGCCATTCCGCTTCTGGTATCGTTCGTCACAAGATGGTTGCATCAGCGAGCCCTCGCGCGCTGCGCGCCGACGCGCAGCGCAACCACGACGCGATCTTGCTCGCGGCCCAAGAGGCCTTTGCGGGGGCGGGCTACGGTGTCTCAATCGAGGAGATCGCGCACCGCGCGGGCGTCGGTGCGGCGACCGTCTATCGGCGCTTTCCGAGCAAGGAGCTCTTGCTGCGGGCGATCTTTGACGCCGGCATCTCAGAGCTCGAGCTCCAGATCGCCGCGGCGCAGACTGCGCCGGATCCGTGGCAGGGCCTGCTCACGGGCATCCGGGCGGTGATCGAGAAGCAGGCAGAGAACATGGTCTTTGTCGAGCTCCTCGCCGAGCTCGGCGTGCTGCCAGAGCTCAAGGGCGAGATTCACAAGCGCGTGTTCGCGCCACTCGGCGAGCTCTTCGCCCGGGCGCAGGCCGCCGGTGAGCTGCGCGGCGACCTCGAGGCGAGCGAGCTGCCGCTGCTGATCGGCATGGTCGTCGCGACCGCGAAGCACGGGAGCAAATCGAACACTCCGGTGCGCTGGCAGCGCTACCTCGCGCTCTTGACCGACGCGCTGCGCACGCCGGCACCCACTCCCCTGCCACCTCGCTGAGCACGACGGCGCCGCGCACGACGCCGACGCCAGCAATCAATCGAGCTTTGCCATGACGTGCTTGATGACGGTGTAGTCCTCGAGCGAGTAGACCGAGAGGTCTTTGCCGTAGCCCGACTGCTTGAAGCCGCCGTGGGGCATCTCGGAGGCCAGCGGGATGTGGTCGTTGATCCAGACGCAGCCGAAGCGAAGCGCCTTTGAGACCCGCAGCGCACGGCCGATGTCGCGCGTCCAGACCGACGAGGCGAGGCCGTATGGCGTGCCGTTGGCCCAGGCGATCGCCTCGGCCTCGTCGCTGAAGCGCTGGACGGTGATCACCGGGCCGAAGATCTCGCGCTGGATCAGCTCGTCGTCCTGCTTGAGGCCGGCGAGCACTGTCGGCTCGAGGAAGAAGCCCGGACCGTCGGGCTCTGAGCCGCCCGTGACGAGCTCGACATGCTTTCCGCGGCGCTCGAGCAGCCCTTCAACGCGCTCGCGCTGGCGCGCGGAGTTGAGCGGTCCGAGCGTCGTGTCCTCGGCCAGCGTGTCGCCGAGGACGAGCCCTTGGGCCTGCTCGGAGAGGCCGGAAACGACGTCGTCGTAGACCTTCGAGCTCGCCAGCACGCGCGTCGCGGCGGTGCAGTCCTGGCCGGCGTTGTAGTAGCCGGTGCCGGCGATCGTCTCGAGCGCGCTTTCCATCGAGACGTCGTCGAAGACGATCACGGGCGCCTTGCCGCCGAGCTCGAGGTGCACTCGCTTGAGCGTGGCCGCGGCGCTGGCGGCGATCCGCTTGCCGGTCTCAACCGATCCGGTCAGCGAAACCATGTCGACTTCTGGGTGATCGACGAGCCCCTGGCCAGCCGGGTCGCCGTGGCCGCAGATGACGTTCAGCACGCCCTCCGGCAGAAACTCCGCCGCGAGCTCGGCGAGCCGCAGGGTCGTCACCGGGGTCGTCTCAGCCGGCTTCAGGACGATCGTGTTGCCGGTCGCGAGCGCTGGGCCGATCTTCCAGATCGCCATCATCAGCGGGTAGTTCCAGGGTGCGATCTGGCCGATCACGCCAGCCGGCTCGCGGCGCACATAGGACGTGTAGCCCTCGAGGTACTCGCCGGCGGCGCGCCCCTCCATCGTGCGGGCGGCACCGGCGAAGAAGCGAAGGTTGTCGGCCATCACCGGAACCTCGTCGTTCAGCACGGCAGAGAACGGCTTTCCGGCGTTGATCGCCTCCTCGCGGGCGAGCTCCTCGCCATGCTCCTCGATCGCGTCGGCGAGCTTCAGCAAGGCCTCGCCGCGAGTCGCCGGGGTGCTTTGCGACCAGCCGTCGAAGGCGCGCCGGGCCGCGCTGACGGCGGCGTCGACGTCGGCCTCGGTCGAGAGTGGCGCCTGCGCGATCTCCTCGCCGGTCGCCGGGTTGAGCACCGGCTCGGTCTCGCCACCCGCCGGGGCGACGAACTTGCCGTTGATGAAGTTCTCGAGTGTCCGCATCACAGCTCCCTCCCTTGCGAAATCGATCGTCGAAGCGCAGCCTAGCGGCCACGCGACGCTGCTCCTGGGACTAGCCGGCTAGCGCGGCCTCGGGCGCCACCGGCTCCGTCCCGATCGAGGCGGCGACCGCCGGGTGCGTGACCACGCCGCCGGCGACGTTGACGCCGAGGCGCAGGCCTGGGTCGGCAGCGATCGCTCCGACGACTCCCTTGTCGGCGAGCGCCAGGACGTAGGGCAGCGTCGCGTTCGAAAGCGCGTGCGTCGAGGTGACGGGGACGGCGCCCGGCATGTTGGTGACGCAGTAGTGGGTGATGCCGTCGATCTCGAACGTCGGCTCGTGGTGAGTCGTCGGACGCGAGGTCTCGAAGCAGCCGCCCTGGTCGATCGCGACGTCGACGAGGACCGTTCCCTGACGCATCATCTTCAGCTGGTTGCGGCGGATCACGTAGGGCGCGCGCTCGCCGACGACGAGCACCGCGCCGATCACGAGGTCGACGCGCGGGAGCATCTCCTCGATTGCGAGGGTTGACGAGAAGACCGTCGAGCAGCGCCCGCCGAGCGCGACCTCGAGCTCGCGCAGGCGATCGATCGAGAGGTCGAAGATGAAGACGTCGGCGCCCATCCCGATCGCGACCGCAGCGGCGTGCTGGCCGACGCTGCCGCCGCCGATCACCATCACGTTCGCCGCCGCGACGCCGGGCACACCGCCGAGCAGGACACCGCGCCCTCCGAGCGGCTTCTCGAGCATGAACGCGCCGGCTTGGGTCGCGAGGCGCCCGGCGATCTCCGACATCGGCGCGAGCAGCGGGAGGCGTCCGTGGCGGTCCTCGACCGTCTCGTAGGCGATGCAGGTGGCCCCGGATTCACAAAGCCCCTTCGTCAGCGCGGGCATCGGCGCGAGGTGCAGGTAGGTGAAGAGGATCTGGCGCTCGCGCAGTCGCTTGACCTCGAAGTCGAGCGGCTCCTTGACCTTGACGATCAGCTCGGCGACATTGAAGACCGCCTGGGCGTCGGGTTCGATCGTCGCTCCCTGGGCCGTGTACTGATCGTCGGTGAAGCCGCTCGCGATCCCGGCTCCCGTCTCGACGTGAACGTCGTGGCCGCGCTCGGTCAGCTCGCGGACACCCGCCGGTGTCGTCGAGACCCGGTACTCGTCAGCCTTCGTCTCCTTCGGAACCCCAACCTTCATGCCCCCAGCTCCTCCACCTCGACGGTGATCTCGCAACTGCGCGTCGCGAGCTCGGCGAACATCTCGTCCGGATCGATGCACTCCTCCGGGAAGCGCGCCCCGATCGCGTCGATCTTTCCACGCGCGAGCAGTCGCACGGCCGCGACGGCCGGCGTCGCGGTGGACACGATCGATCCGCCGATCCCAAACGGCTCGTAGGGACGGGTGATCGAGCGAACGCGGACTTCGCGCCCCGAGCCGCGAGCCAGGATCAGGTGGACTGAGACCGTCTGTGCAGATGGCGCTAGCGCCCCAGCTTGGACAGCGGCGATCTCCTCTGAGCTCGATCCGACGAGCTCGCGAAGACGGTCCTCGACCGTCTTCGGGAGTGAGAGGCGGAAGCTGCACTCGCGGCAGCCGAAGCTCGCACCGAAGCTGACGAGCTCGGAGTGCAGCGTGTAGATCGTCTGCGCGCGGCCGATCGGCTCGCCGAAGTCGACCTCTCCCCCACTGCTCAGCGGCTCGATCTCGACCGGCGCGCCGTCGCGCAGGATGACCGGGTTGAGCGTCACCTCGTCGAGCAGCGTCTGGACCGCGTAGGGCGGGCTGAAGGCTCCTGGCGGATCGAAATCACGACCGCCGGCGACGACGTCGATCGAGTCTGCCCTGTCGAGCTCGCGCATCGCTCGGGCCGCCATCAGGTTCGTCTTTCCCGGGCTCGAGCCGACGCCGAGCAGTGCGAGGCGCCCGGCCCGCTCGAAGCGCTCGGACAGCTCGAGCTGGCTCTTTGTGACCCAGTAGAGGCCACCGAGGTCGATGTAGTCGCAGCCGGCCGCGAGGCAGGCCTCCATCGCGTCGGTATTGACGCGGTAGGAGGCGGTGTTGATCAGGACGTCGAGGCCGTCGAGCTCGCCTGCGAGCCCGTCGCGCGCGTCGGCCGCCCGCGCGGTCGTCTTGTCGCCACCGTGAGCGGTCGCTGCGTCGCGGGCTCGCTCATAGTTCAGATCGAGGGCGAGGACGCTGGACACCTCCGCCGAGATGGCGAGGTCGCCCAGGATCGCGGGAGCGATCGTCCCTGCGGCGCCTAGGACGCCGACCTTCAGCTCGCGCATCGCTCAGGCCATGCGCTCGCTCGCGGCGGTCAGCACCGTGCGCAGCACGTGGCTGATCTCCTCGAACTGCTCGGTGTCGGCGATCAGCGGCGGAGAGAGCTGGATCACCGGATCGCCGCGGTCGTCGGCGCGGCAGATCAAGCCGTTGCGGTAGAGCTCGCCGGAGAGGAACCCGCGCAGCAGATCCTCGGACTCCTGGTCGTTGAAGGTCTCCTTTGTCGTCTTGTCCTTGACCAGCTCGATGGCCTGGAAGAAGCCCGCGCCGCGGACGTCGCCGACGATCGGGATGTCGCGGAGGTCCTCGAGCATCGCCCGGAATTCGCCCTCCTTCTCGCGCACGTGGCCGCAGAGGTCCTCGCGCTCGAAGATGTCGAGGTTCGCCAGCGCGACGGCCGCGGCAACCGGATGGCCGCCAAAGGTGAAGCCATGGGAGAAGCTCTGCTTGCCCTGCATGAAGGGCTCGGCGATCCGGTCCGAGGCGATCATCGCGCCCATCGGCTGGTTCGCGTTCGTGAGGCCCTTCGCCGTCGTGATGATGTCCGGCTGGTAGCCGTAGCGCTCGGAGCCGAAGTAATAGCCGAGCCGGCCCCAGCTGCAGATCACCTCGTCGGAGATCAGCAGAACGTTGTTTGCGTCGCAGATCTCGCGCACGCGCTGGAAGTAGCCGTCCTGTGGCGGCAGGCAGCCGCCGCCGTTCTGGACCGGCTCGAGGATCACGGCGGCGACCGTGCTCGGGCCCTCGAACTCGATCCGCTCGGCGATCGCGTCAGCCGCCCAGAGCGGATCGCGGTCGGCCGGCCAGCGATAGCTGTTCGTATTCGGCACGTGACAACCGCCAGGTACGAGCGGCTCGAACTGCTCGCGCAGCGAGGTGATGCCGGTCGCGGAGAGGGCGCCGAGCGAGGTGCCGTGATAGGCGATCTCGCGCGCGATCACCTTCGTCTTGCGGGCGTTTCCGGTCAGCAAGTGGTAGTTGCGCACGAGCTTCAGCGCCGACTCGACAGCCTCCGATCCGCCCGATGTGAAGAAGACGCGGTTGAGGTCGCCGGGGGCGAGCTTTGCGAGGCGCTCGGCGAGCTCGATCGCCCGCGGGTGGGCGTAGCTCCAGGTCGTGTAGAAGTCGAGCTCGCGAATCTGGTTCGCGGCGGCCTCGGCCAGCTCGGGACGACCGTGGCCGGCGTTGACGCAGAACAGCGCCGCGAGCCCGTCGAGGTAGCGTTTACCGTCGGCGTCGTAGACGTAACAGCCCTCGCCGGCGACGATGATCGGCAGCGGGGCGTGCGGGTCGCTGCCCATCCGCGAGAAATGCATCCACAGGTGGCGGTGCGCGAGCTCTGAAAGCTCGGTAGTCGAATACTCGTGAGTGGTTGTGATAGACACGATCGGGTCTCCCTCCGGTCCTCGTTGCCTCTCTCCAGGCTAACACCGCCAGGGTCCTAATAGGTTTGATCTTGGATCCATTGTGCGCGCGGGGGCTTTCCGATTGAATAGCGCGCACCCGGGGGATCCCGGGCAGGGTTAACCGGAGGAGGTGTCGAGGTGGAGGGCGCAGCCGTTCCCGTCAACGTTGACCCGCCCAGGCGTTCGAGCGCGCCAGGCGAGAAGGGCCTCAAGACAAACGCGATCGGCTACGCGTCGAACGTCGTGATCGCGGTCGCCTCGACGGCACCCGCCTACAGCATCGCGGCGACGCTCGGTTTTATCGTCGCCGTAGGCGGCCTCGGTGTGCACGCGCCGGCGATCATGATCGTGTCGTTCATCCCGATCCTCTTCGTCTCGCTCGGCTACCGCTGGTTCAACCTCGCCGATCCCGACGCCGGGACGACCTTTGCCTGGGTGACGCGCGCGATGGGACCGCAACTCGGCTGGATCAACGGCTGGGCGATCTTTCTCGCCGACGTGATCGTGATGGCATCACTGTCGGTGATCGCCGGCACCTACACCTTCGAGCTCGTCGGGGCCAACGCGGCGGCCCACTCGACGCCGGACCTGATCATCGCCGCCGTTGTCTGGATCGTGCTGATGACCTGGATCTGCTGGCGCGGGATCGAGCTATCGGCGCGGATCCAGCAGTTCCTGCTGACCTTCGAGGTTGTGATCCTCGCGATCTTCGCGGTCACCGCACTAGTCGACATCTATGGCGGACACGCTCTCACGGGCGCGGGCGTCCACTCTCTGCATCCGGAGTGGTCGTGGTTCAACCCGTTTGCGCTTGGCTTCGGTCCGCTGGCCGACAGCGTGCTGCTCGGGATCTTCGTCTACTGGGGCTGGGACTCCGGCGTCGCGGTCAACGAAGAATCGGAAAACGCCGCCGAGGGGCCGGGCCGCGCCGCGGTCGTCTCGACGATCCTGCTGCTGCTGATCTACGTGCTCGTGACGACCGGCGCGCAGTCGGTCGGGGGGCTTGATTTCCTCAAGAACAACTCAAACGATGTGCTCAGCCCACTCGGCACGGTCGTCTTCGGCCACGGCATCCTGCAGAAGCTGCTTCTGTTCTCGGTGCTCACGTCAGCATCAGCGTCGACACAGACGACGATCCTGCCGACCGCGCGGACGACGATCTCGATGGCCGCCTGGGGCGCGATCCCAAAGGCTTTCGCCCACACCCATCCGCGCTTCCAGACGCCCGACTTCTCGACGATTGCGATGGGCGTGATCTCGACCATCTGGACAATCGGCATCGTCGCCTTCGACCCCAACCAGAACGTTCTCGGCGACTCGATCACGGCTCTCGGCTTCGCGATCTGCTTCTACTACGGCTTCACCGGGATCGCCTGCGCCGTCTACTTCCGCCGCGAGCTGTTCCGGGACGCGCGACGGTTCTTCATGGTCGGCGTGCTGCCGGTACTCGGCGGGCTGCTGATGTTCGGTGTCTTCTACAAAGCGTACGTGTCCTACAGCAAGGCCGGCGTCAACTACTCGCCGCCGCTCGACGGCCTCCAGGTACCGATCGTGATCGGGATCGGTGGCCTACTGCTCGGCGTGGTGCTGATGTTTGCGTCCTGGCCATTCATGCGCGAGTACTTCCGCCGGCGTCCGGAGACCGCCGACCCTGCCATTCTCGAAGCCCACTTCGCTCGCAAGAAGTGACCGCGGTCGCCATAGCGAGAGCTGGCGCGGGCGACATCGATGAGCTCGTGCCGCTGCTCGCGGACTACTGCGAGTTCTACGAGACAAGGCCCGGCAAGGCGGCACTGCGCGCACTCTGCGGGGAGCTGCTCGAACACCCCGACAGCGTCGGCATCCAGCTGCTCGCGCGCAACGCCGAAGGGGCCGCGGTCGGATTCGCGACGCTCTACTGGATCCTCTCTACGCTCCGCGCCGGGCCGATCGGCCTGATGAACGATCTCTACGTCGCGCCCACCGCGCGCGGCGGCGGCATCGGCCGCGCGCTGATCGACGCCTGCGCCGAGGAATGCCGGCGCCAGGGCGTGGTCGCACTCGAGTGGTACACGGCGCTCGACAACACCCGCGCCCAGTCGGTCTATGACCGCACCGGCGCGAGCCGCGACACCCTGATCGAGTACGAGCTCGAGCTCACACCGTGAGCCGCTGGCCAAACGGCCGCTGAGATAATCGCCCACGTGCCGGATCCCGCACCGTTCACCTCGCCGCTCGCCGAGGAGCTCGCCCCAGCACTCCTCGACCGCTTCTGCCGCTACGTCAGGATCGACACGCAGGCGAGCCGGAACGCCGAGGGCTCACCTAGCACACCCGGGCAGCGCGTGTTCGGCGAGCTGCTCGCCGAGGAGCTGCGCAGGGCCGGCCTCGAGGACGTCTCGATCGATGAGAACGGGTATGTGACCGCGTCGCTCGAGGCGACCGTCGATCCGGACGGCGAGATGCCGACTGTGGGCTTGCTCGCGCACCTCGACACGAGCCCGGACGCACCGGGAAACGGCGTCGAGCCGATCGTCCACCGGTCATACGACGGGGCGGTCATCGAGCTGCCGCAGGCCGGCACGAAGCTCGATCCGGCCTCGATGCCTGAGCTCGTCGGCAAGGCCGGGCACGATCTCGTGACATCGAGCGGCGACACGCTGCTCGGCGCCGACGACAAGGCCGGGGTCGCGGCGATCATGACCGCGGTCGCCCACCTCGCCGCGCACCCTGAGCTGCCGCGCCCGCCGCTTCGAGTCGCCTTCACCCCCGACGAGGAGATCGGCGCCGGAGCACGACTTCTGGATCTCGATCGTTTCGGTGCGACGTTCGCGTATACGGTCGACGGCTCCGAGGTGGGCGAGCTTCAGGACGAGACGTTCTCGGCGCTCGAAGCGATCGTGACGATCACCGGCGTCGACGTGCACCCTGGGTGGGCAAAGGGCAGGATGGTCAACGCGCTGCGACTGGCGGCGCGGGTCGTCGCCGCGTTGCCAGCCGACACTCTCGCGCCCGAGGCCGCCGACGGTCGCGACGGCTACATCCATCCATACGTGATCAGCGGATCACCGGCCCGCGCCGAGATCCATCTGATCCTGCGTGATTTCGACGACGACCTGCTCGACAGCCACGCCGCACTGCTCGAGCGCATCGCGCATCAGATCGTCGACCCCGAGCCGCGTGCCGGCCTCGAAATTCGACTGCGCGAGCAGTACCGCAACATGCGCCGCCACGTCGAGCCGATGCCGCGGCTCGTGGAAGTGGCCGCCGAGGCGATGCGCATGGAGGGCATCGAGCCGATCCGCACCGCGATTCGAGGCGGAACCGACGGCTCGCAGCTCAGCGCCCGCGGGCTGCCGACACCGAACATCTTCGACGGCGGGCACGAGTACCACTCGGTCCGCGAGTGGGTCTCGCTTCAAGACATGGCGGCCGCGGCGGCGACACTCGTGCACATGGCGCGACTCTGGACCGAGCCGCCGGCGCAGTGAGGTAGAGCAGGGGCTGCGGCTGTCGCGCGGGCGCGCGGGGCGCGAGCGCGCGCTCTCAGGCGACCGACACGACGGTGAGCCGACGCGAGCCGCGGGGCAGCGTGATCGAGACAGCTTCGCCGGCGTGCAGCCCGAGCAAGCCCTTGGCGACCGGTGATTCGATCGAGATCTGCCCGGCTCCGGGGGCCGCCGAGCGCGAGCTGACGATCTCGAAGCGCTGCTCGCGTCCTTCGTCGTCACGCACCATCACGACCGAGCCGAAGCCGATAACGCCGCCGTCACTTGCCTTCGGGGCAACCTCGACGACCTGCGCCCGCGCGAGGCGGTCGCGCAACATCGCGATCCGCGTCTCGAGATGGGCCTGCTCGTTTTTGGCGTCGTGGTACTCGCTGTTCTCCTTCAGATCGCCCCATTCGCGCGCCGTCTTGATCCGTCCGGCAATGTCGCGCCGCCCCTCACCCTCGAGCGTGGCGAGCTCGACGCGCAGCGCTTCGAGGTCCGCGGCAGTCATCAGCGTCGCGTCATCCATATCTGCAGAGTAGTTGCTGGCGTCTGCGTGGTGCGCATCGCCGTCGTGCTAAGTGGCCATCGCAGCGGCCAGCTAGCCTTACGGGCGTGAGCAAACCGCACGCCAAGCGCCAGAGCGCGAACGTCACGCTCGCCCTTCTTGCGCTCGGCGGCTTTGCCTACGCCGTGCTGCAGTCGCTGGTCATTCCGGCGATCCCGGGCATCGCGCACGCGCTACATACGAGCGATCAGAGCGCGTCGTGGCTGCTCAGCGCTCCGCTGCTCGCGACCTCGGTCGTGACGCCGATCGCCGGACGCCTCGGCGACATGTATGGCAAGGAGCGAATGCTCTTCTATTCGCTCGTGGTGCTTGCGCTCGGCACCGTCGCCGGCGGGCTCTCGCACACGATCTTCCAGCTGGATCTGGCGCGCACAGTCCAGGGCGCCTCGGGCGGGATCTTCCCGCTCGCGTTCGGGATCATCCGCGACGAGTTCCCGCGCGAGCGCGTGGCCGGGGGGATCGGCCTGATCTCCTCCATCCTCGGCATCGGCGGCGGCGCCGGCATCCTGCTCGGCGGTGTCATCCTCGAGCAACTCGGCTGGCAGTGGCTGTTCTGGGCACCGCTGCCGGTGATCCTCGTGGCGACCGTGCTCACCTACTTCTTCGTCCCCGAGTCGCCGGTGCGAACGCCCGCCAAGATCAACTGGATCGCCGCAGCGCTGATGGCGATCGGCTTCTCGGCGATCCTGATCGCGATCAGCGAAGCGACGGCCTGGACCTGGGGCTCGCCGAAGACGATCGGCCTGATCGTGGGAGGGCTCGTGGTGTGCGCGCTCTGGGTCGCTTGGGAGGTGCGCAGCGTGACCCCGCTCGTCGACATGCGGATGATGCGAATCCGCCCGGTGTGGACGACTAACCTCGCCGCGGCGCTGCTCGGCGGCGGGATGTACGCGGCGTTCATCATCGTTCCCCAGTTCGTCACCGAACCGAGGAGCACAGGCTTCGGCTTCGGCGCCTCAACGGTCGGCTCGGGCTTCTACCTGCTGCCGACGACGTTGCTGATGCTCGCGATGAGCCTCCAAGCCGGGCGAATCGCGCACCGCTTCGGCTCGAAGCATGCGCTGCTCGTGGGAACGATCGGAGCCTCCGCCGCATTCCTCGTGCTAGTGCTCGCCCACGGGCAACCGGTGGACTTCTACGTCGCCATGGGACTCCTCGGCTTCGGCATCGGCTTGGCCTTCTCCGCGCTCGGCAACCTCATCGTCGAAGCCGTCCCGCCGAGACAGACCGGCGTGGCGAGCGGAATGAACACCGTTATGCGCACGCTGGGGGGCGCAGTCGGCGCGCAGGTCGCGGCGACACTGATCGCCGACCACGCGCGCCACGGCGTCCCGTTGGTCGGCGGCTTCACGCTCGCCTTCGCCTTCTGCGCCGGCTCGTTGATCGTCAGCGTCATCGCGACGCTCGCGATCCCCGGTCGCACCCCCGCCGAGGAGCTCGCCGAAGTCGGCGCCCTACCGGCGACCGCAGGAAGCGCTGCAGGCGGCCGCTAAGGGCTCCGGGCGGCCGCTAACGCGGCCGTCCTCGCCGTCGTCCCAGGCGCGATTAGAAACACGCAGCCCCGCGTCTGGCGGTCGCGCGAGGGCGCGCCGCAGGGCGCGATTTAAGTCAGACGAGGACGGACGCGAAGCGTCCGCCCGCAGTCTCTCTTAGAAGCCGAACGGGTGGCGCTTGACGTAGCCCGTGTTGGACGGGCGGAGCACGCGCCAGCGCGGGCCGTTGAGGCCTGACGGGTCGTTCTCTGGGCTCGTGTCGAGTCGCAATCCGGCGACGTCGATGTAGGCGTGACCGGCGTTGGTGATGATCGTCATCCACTGACCCTGGCCGCCGGCTCCCCAGCCCTCGAATTGGCTCGAGTCCAGCGGCGACTTGAGCAGCTTGCCGCCGTGGAGCGCGTAGGAGACGGTCCCGGAGCAGTCGTAGCCGTAGGACTTGAAGGACTTGTGTCCCCCGCCGTAGACGTAGGGACGGCCGATGATCGCGTTGGCGGACCAGATGACGTCCTGGACGACGGTCGGCGCGTCCTCCGGGGCCGCGGCAAGCCCGAGCCCGTCGACCTCGACCTCCTCGGCCGTATTGCCGGGCACGAGCAGCTTCGGCAGCGCGGAGCTCCCCGAGCTGCTGCTGCTCGCCGTCGCCGTCGTGCCGCCGTCGACAACGTCGCTGGCCGCGGTCGGCGTCAGGGGGCTGTAGGCGACGATGCCGACCGGGGTCAGCTCAAAGACCGGGCCGCTGTAGACAGCGGTTGGGCTCTGGCCCTTGGCGAGCTTGATCGGAGCGAGGCCCGAATCGAGCGACGGGACGGTCGTCCCGGTTGCTCCGGTCAGCCCAGTGGTACCGCTCGGGCCGGTGGCCGTCACCGGTGCCGAGGTGCCGCCGCCAGAGCTAGCTTGAGCGACGGCGGTCAGGGCTCCGAAGAGCAAAACCGTTGTCGCGATTGTGCAGGTATGCCGAAGCCGCACAGCTACCTCTCTCTTGGGCCTGCGGGGTTAGCTGACGGGCTAGCGCTGAAAGAGCCGCGCTCACCACGTATAACCGTGGTATTCGCCCCAACAACTCGGGTTCCCCGCTCCCCGCGTTTTTTTTACGCGGGGACTCGGCATGTGGGCGCCACACTACCAGGGTGCAGAATTCCTTGCATGAATGAATTTGCGGATGTTTGTCCCTCCCGGAGCGGTGGCGCTGTGTCGGGAAGAGCGACGGCGGCGACCGTCACAGACGCCATCAAAGAAGCGCAAACGGCGCACCGCGATCCCCTGGGCGATCCGGCGCGGGCTAAGATTGGGGGCCTACCCGTCCTGCCGTGCAGGAGGCTGAATGTGCAACGAATTTGACTCCGTGCCGCCAATTCCGGTGATCGCCGGCGCCGCCGTCACGCACGAGAATCTCGTGCTGGAGTCCGCTGACGGCAACCGGTTCGCCGCCTTTCTCGCGCTGGGGGAGGAGCCGGCGGCGACCAGCGTTGTGATCCTGCCCGACATTCGTGGGCTCTACGGCTTCTATGAGGAGCTCGCGCTGCGCTTTGCCGAACGCGGCTATGCCGCCGTGGCGATCGACTACTTCGGGCGCAGCGCCGGCTTGGCCAAGCGCGACGAGGAGTTTGCCTTCATGGAGCATGTCGAGCAGACGACGGTCGGACAGATCCAGGCTGACATCGCGGCGGCGATCGCCTACCTTCGCGGCCCCGCCGGCGGCGGCTCGGTCGCCTCGGTGTTCACCGCCGGCTGCTGCTTTGGCGGCAGCAACTCGTGGCTCGCGGCCGCCAGCGGGCATGGGCTGGCCGGCGCTATCGGCTTCCACGGCGGCCTCGGCGAGCGGGGCGGCGAGCCGGGACCAATCCAGCGAGCGAGTGAGATGGAAGCGCCGATCCTGGCGCTGCAAGGCGGCGCCGACCCGTGGGTTCCAAACGAGCTCAACGCAGAGTTCGACGCCGCCCTGAGCGCCGCCGGCGTCGAGCACGAGATCGTCCTCGAGCCCGGCGCACCGCACAGCTTCTTTTCCAGCCGCGCCGATGAGTTCGCCGAGCAGTCGGCTGACGCCTGGCGGCGTGCGCTCGAGTTCATCGAGAAGCACAGCTCTATCGCCGCGTGAGAGCGCGGCCAGCGTTCGCTGCCCTCGCGCTGGCCGCGGCACTAGCTGGGGCGCTGCGCTCAGGAGGCGCCGCGCCCGCCTTGGGAGCCGCCGGTGTGAGCGGTGTGAGCGGTGTGAGCGGGGTGAGCGGCTTGACCGGGGCGAGCGGCTTGAGCGGGGCGAGCGGTTTGACCGGCGGCTCGGGGGCCAGCCGGCCAGCGCCGCAGCGATCGATCACGCTCGCCTGGGTCGGCGACATCGCCTTCGGCGAGAGGTATGGCCTGCCGCCGGCGGGACTTGCGGCGGCGCTTGCGCCGGTGCGCTCGTTTCTGCGCAGCGATCTGACGATGGGCAATCTCGAAACAACGCTGGCGAGTGGCGGCGTGTCGAAATGCGCCGCGATCGGCTCGAGCAACTGCTTTGCCTATGAGGCGCCACCGAGCTACGCGGCGGAGCTGCGCCAGTCGCGCTTTGACCTATTGAACGACGCCAACAATCACGCCTTGGACTTCGGCGTGGCCGGCCGGAGCCAGACGCTAGCCGCGCTGCGCCGTGCCGGCCTTGCCTACGTCGCGCTGCCCGGTCAGATCACGCACCTGCGGATCAACGGCATCAGCGTGGCGGTGATCGGCTTCGCGCCCTACTCCTGGACCAACAATCTGCTTGACATCCCCCAGGCCGAGCGGCTCGTGCGCGCGGCCAAGCGCGAAGCCAGCCTCGTGATCGTGATCATCCACGCCGGCGCCGAGGGCGCTAGCGAAGACCACGTCCCCTACGGCACCGAGTACGACTACGGCGAGGATCGAGGCGACTCGCGCGCGTTCGCCCACGGCGTGATCGACGCCGGCGCATCGATCGTGATCGGCTCGGGACCCCACGTGATTCGCGGGATCCAGCGCTACCACGACCGCATGATCGCCTACTCGCTAGGAAACTTCGCCAGCTGGGACAACCTCGCCCGGGGCGGCACGCTCTCTGAGAGCGCGATCCTGCGCGTGACACTCGCCCCTGATGGAGAGGTGCTCGCGGGACGCTGGATCCCTCTCAAGCTCGTCGGCCCGGGACTCCCCCGCTACGACCCCAGCGGCGCGAGCACAAAGCTCGTGCGCCAGCTCTCACTCGAGGACTTTGGCCGCGAGCGCTACCGCATCGAGACGAACGGCGTGATCGCACCGGGACCGCTCGGCTGAGCCGGGCCGCCGCGGTCGCTCGCCTGAGCCGGCCCCGCGGTCGCTCGCCTGAGCCGGCCCCGCGGTCGCTCGCCTGAGCCGGCCCCGCGCCCGGCTGCCCATCGGATCCGCGTCCTCACCGCCGCGTCCTCACAGGGTTCTCTCAGTCATCCACCAGCTTCGGCGCAGGATCAGGGCCGAGGATCTTCGAAGTCGGCGGGGCACCGAATTCGCCGGGCGCAACGTCCAAACGAGAACGGAGACCCGATGGGTTCGATCGACATCTCAGACCGTGCCTGGAGTGGCGGCAAGCGCCGGCTCCGAACACGCCGCCGCGGCGAAACGCATGAAGAGATCGCCTATGCACGCTGGGCGCGACCGGCCCTCGTGGCGCTGCTGCTCATAACCGCCACCACCTACGCCTGGGATCTCAGCGCGTCCGGCTACGCGAACAGCTTCTACGCCGCAGCGGTGCAGGCGGGAACCGAGAGCTGGAAGGCCTTCTTCTTCGGTTCGCTGGACTCCTCGAGCTTCATCACCGTTGACAAGCCGCCGGCATCGCTTTGGGTGATGGCGCTCTCGGGGCGCATCTTCGGCTTCAGCAGCTTCAGCATGCTCGCGCCACAAATGCTCGAGGGCGTCGCCGCGGTCGGGCTGCTCTACGGTTCGGTCCGCCGCTGGTTCGGCCCGGCGGCCGGTCTCGGGGCAGGCGCGATGCTCGCGCTGACACCGGTCGCGGCGCTGATGTTTCGCTTCAACAACCCCGACGCGCTGCTCGTCGCGCTGCTCGTCGCCGCCGCCTACTGCCTGACGCGCGCGATCGAGCACGCCCGCACGCGCTGGACCGTCGCTTGCGGGGCGATCGTCGGCTTGGCGTTCCTGGCGAAGATGGGTCAGGCGTTCCTCGTCGTGCCGGCGTTCGCCCTCGCCTACGCGGTCGCCGCACCAACCTCGCTGAAGCGCCGCCTCGGACAACTGCTAGCCGGGCTCGGCGGGCTGCTCGTCGCGGCGGGTTGGTGGGTGGCGATCGTCGCCTTAGTGCCGGCCGGCTCGCGGCCATTCATCGACGGCTCGCCCGACAACAACATCTTCAACCTGATCTTTGGCTACAACGGCCTCAGTCGCATCTTTGGCGCTGGCGGCGGCGGTGCGGGTGGCGGCGGCGGGACGAACTTCAGCGGCGCGACCGGCCCGCTGCGGTTGTTCAACGATCTTCTAGGCGGGCAGGCGTCGTGGCTGCTCCCGGCCGCGCTGGTCGCGCTGGGCGTCGGCCTGTGGCTGCGCCGGGGCGCACCGCGCACCGACCGCAGGCGCGCGGCGCTGCTCGTTTGGGGTGGCTGGCTACTGGTCACCGCGGCGGTCTTCAGCTTCAGCAAGGGAGTCATCCACACGTACTACACCGTCGCGCTCGCGCCGGCGATCGCCGCGCTGGTAGCGATCGGCGCAACGCTGCTCTGGGCGCGCCGCCACGAGGTCCGGGCCCGCGCTTGCGCCGCGGCAACGGTCGCCGGCACCGGCGCATGGTCCTACGCCCTGCTTGACCGCACGCCGGACTGGGAGCCGTGGCTGCGCCCACTGATGCTCGCGAGCGCCATGGTTGCGACTCTCGGACTGCTAGCCGCGCCCGCCCTCGGCCGCTTCGCTCGCCGCGCGTTCGTGCTCACCGCGGCCTGCACGGCTGTCACCCTCCTGGCGGGCCCCCTGGCCTACTCCGCCCAGACGGGTATCACCGCGCATAGCGGCTCATTGCCCTCGGCGGGCCCGGCCGTTTCGCAGGGGAGCGCGGGTCCAGGCGGATTTCGCGCCGCCGGCGGTGAGTTTGCAGGCGCTGGCGGCGCTGCGAGCACCAGACCTCCGGGGGCAGCCGGTCGCGGCGGGCCGCCTGGCGCGCGCGGGGCGAGCGCTTCCAACCCCACCAGCAGCCTGTTCGGTTCCGCCGGCGCGCGGCCAGCCGGCTTGCACTTGGGTGCTGCGGGCGGCGCTGGGGACAGCTCGGTCGCCAGTGCGCTCGCAAGCGCACTGGCGTCACGCGCGAGCCATTACCGCTGGGTCGCGGCCACGACCGGCTCAACGAGCGCCGCCTCGCTCGAGCTCGCAACAGGCGGTGATCCGGTGATGGCAATCGGCGGCTTTAACAACAACGGCGGCTTGCTGACGCTGGCGCAGTTCGAGCGCTACGTCGCAGAAGGTCAGATCCACTACTACGTCGTCTCCGCGGGTGGCGGTGTCGGTGGCGGACCGGGCCTAATTGGCGGAACTGGCGGGTCGAGCACAAGCGAGATCTCGAGCTGGGTCGAAAGCCACTACAAGTCACAGACGATCGGTGGAAGCACTGTCTATGACCTGGCGCGCTAGCGCGCCAGGCTGATGGTGATCAACAAGAGCAGCGTGAGTGCGGCGGCTTGTGTCGGGAGGGCACAAGCCGCCGCTGTCAACACCAACCGATCAGAGGTGCTTTCCGAACCTCACGCCACCGCGGCGGTGCCCGCCGTTGTGAGGACCACCAACGGGGGGACCACCGTTGGGAGGACTACCAACGGGGGGACCACCAAAGAAATGGCCCGGAGAGCCGCGGTCGTTGCCGCCGATGACGACCTCCGTCGCCGTCACCGTGGAGCCGGACGTCGTCCCAAACACGGCGACGTCGTCAGTGGTTTGCACGTCGGTGAGCGAAGCATCGGCCACGCCACGCTCCTCGTAGGTGGTCGTGCCCGTGACATCGACCGTCACCTGGGTGTGGTTGCAAGTCTCGATGACAAAGCTGTTATCGACTGGGGTGCTCTGCACGGTTCCCGCCGTCGCGAAGGTTCCGGGCGTCGGCGGTGGCGCGGCGATCCAAACGGCCGACGCGGTCACCGTCGACCCGGAGACGGTCCCGAACACGCCGACACGGTCGCCGCTTGCGACGTCACTTACCGACGCACCGGTGACACCGCGCTCGTAGTAGTTCGTGCTGGCGGAGACGTTGACGGTCTCGATGACGCCACCGTGGCCCTCGATAGTGAACGTGTTGACGGCGTTCGTACCGACCGGCGCGGTCTGGACGATGCCCGCCGCAGCAAAGCCATGGCGGAGGCGCGTGTGGATCACCACCAGCGACGCGGTTACCGTCGTGCCCGACGTCGTGCCGAAGGCCGCAACGAGATCGCCAGCCGCCACATTTGAGACTGACGGACTCGAGACTCCGCGCTCGTCGTAGGTGGTCGGGCCACTCACATCGACGGTCTCAAGAACGCCACCGCGAGTCTTGATCGTGAACGTGTTGTCTGCGTTCGTACCGACGGGCGCGGTCTGGACGATGCCCGCCGCCGCCGGCAGCTGGCCGCCGCTTGAACCGCGCGGCACCGCGATCACGACCTCGCTCGCGGTCACTGTGGTGCCCGACGTCGTGCCAAACACGGCGACGAGGTCATTGCTTCCGACACTCGTGATCGAAGCACCCGGCGCTCCACGCTCGAGGTAGGTCGTGGCCGAGGAGACGTCCACCGTCTCGGTGCCGCCACCGCGAAGCGCGATTACGAAGCTGTTATCTGCGCTCGAACCGCTCGGCGCCGTCGTCACAATGCCGGCTGCCGCCGGAATCACGCCGTGGCCGAGGCCGCCGCGCGCCGAGGCCGATGCGAGGCCAACGCCGCCAAGAGCGGTCGCGATCAGGGCCGCCAAGATGAGGGGACCGCGCGCCACGCGCGCTAGATGGACAGGGAGCTTGCGTCGTGCGTTCGGGGTCATGTCGCCTCCGCTTTGGATTCGCTGTCGAGCTATGAAACGCAGCGAATCGAATAAAGATGCGGTCTGAGGAAAACTAATGCGGCTGCTACCTCGACCTATACTGCGCCGCCCATGGCGCTTGTCGGCCATTCTCGACGAATAGCCGAGCCCCTGACACCACGCCAGCGACACGCGCTCGCTGCCCGTCGGCGCGAGCCTCGTGCTGTTCGCGGTGGGCGTCGCCGTGTGGCTCTCGACGCACAAAGACACCTACGACCAGTCGCGCAACGGTTGCGTTACGTCCCGCTCGTCCGGTCAACCGGCGGTGAAACCCTGAGCCAGTGCGGCGCCGCCACGCGAGCAGACAGAGCCGCTGAGCGGACGACCGCGCGAGGAGCTAATTACTCGCCGTCGAGCGGAGCGAGGATGAAGGTCTCGACCGCGAGGTCGGGGTCGATGTGGTTGTTGCTCATGAACGCCACAACGTCGCGATCCAGCAGATCCTCGACTAGGCTAACGGCGTCGTCTTCCATCGCCGCCTGAAAGGCCCGGCGGCCACGCAGCACGATCTTCTCCCTGCCCTCGTCGACCAGGATCTGCTCGCCGTGGGTCAAGGTCGCCCCCAGCACGCAGACGACTAGGTTCTCGCTGATCGTCGTACGCGCCTTGGTCGGGCCGCGACCGGTGTAGCGGTGAAGCAGCCCCACCATCCCGTTCGAGACCGATGCCGCGAGCGCACCGCGACTCTCCTCGCTTGTAGCGGACACGTCTGGTCCTCTCTACCTCCTCTGACAAGAGCAAAAATCGCGCGCAGGGCAGAGTCGGCAGAGGCCGGGCGAACGAAGACTCCTTCCACAGTAGCGCGAATCACCGCCCGCGTGTGCGACTCTTCGATCGCGACAGTGCCCCATCGTCACCAGAAAGAGATTGTCGGCTGCCGCTGATTCGCCTAGACGGGGCGCGCCCGCCGCAACTGCTCCAACGGCGGCAGGCGAAAACGCAGGCACGCCCTGGGCGGGCCGAGCTCGAAGGTGAGGAAAACCCCCCTGAGGATCGGAGGATCGCGCCTAGCCTCCGTCCATGCCCTCGGGCCCCAGACCTGCACGCAGGAGTGCCCGAAAGTGGCTGACGCCGCCCGGCACGGCAGGTGCTCTCGCGGCGTTCCTGCTCCTCGCATGGGCTTCGATCGCCTCGGCGGCACCGAACCCCAAGGCGAACATCCCGATGCGCCCGCTCCCAGCCGCCTGCACGAGCGCTCCAACCGGCGCGACGTGCACCAACGCAGTCGTCGTGGCGCTCAACAAGGCGCGCGCCGAGCTGGGCCTCGGGGCCTATGCGTTGCCCGCCGACTTCGACGCGCTTTCGGGCGAGCAGCAGCTATTCATCCTCTCGAATCTCGATCGCAGCGCATACGGACTGGCGCCAATCCGCGGCCTCAGTCCGACACTCGCCCCCGCGGCACAGAGCGCGATGACGGCCGATGTAGACCCCGACCCGACGTCGCTGCTCAGCGGTCTCACAACCTACGCCTGGACCGCAAACTGGGCCGGGGAATGGCCCAACGCCGCTGACGCCTATTACGAGTGGATGTATGACGACGGCTACGACGCCGGCGAGACGTCAAACATCGACTGCCCGTCGGCCACCGCCAGCGGCTGTTGGATTCACCGCCGCAATGTGCTCAGTCTCGATGAGGCAGGAACGCTTTCGATGGGCGCGTCCGTCGGCATCGACGCCCAAGGGCACTCGAGCTACACGATGACGCTGGTCTGGACACCGAGCACGAACTGGACGAGCTACGACTACACATGGGCGCAGGCCCGCGCAGCGGGTGCGGGATCGAGCGCGGCTGAGAGCAGCGCCGTCGCGACCGTCGGCACGGCGCGCGCGGGCACCTCGCGCGCCAAGACCATCGAGCGGCGAATCCGCTCGAAACGCCGTCGGCGGCGGTAGTCACGACGGCCAAGGTGGGCGTCGCGCGACGGGCGCGAGCGCCTGGCCCGCTGCCTCCTGGCGGACGCTTCAGCCGACGAAGGACTTGATCTCTTTGACGAGCTTTCCCTCGATCTCGAGGTTCCAGGCGGTTTCGGCGACATCAACGACCAGGAAAAGCTCGCCGAGGACGAGCGTTTCGACCGCGATAACCTCAAGGTGCTCGCGCCATTTCCCGATGCCGACGCGCACCGTGAAGTCGGCCGGGCTGCCAGCGATCGTCACCGTCAACGCACGGTCCGCCGCGATGACGCCCTGAAGGAAGCCCCCCTTCTTGGCCTGGATGACTGCGCCTTGATCACTGGGCGCCGATGTCTGGACCTTGAAGCCGTCCGACTTCAGGTACTCCTCGATGTGGGACTGCAGAGCGCTCAGATCCGTGCCCTTGCCTTGGAAGTGCTCCTCTTTGTCGCCGACCATGCTGGTCTCCTTCGGGGTTTGGTAGCTGGGTCGTGTTCGCGCCGGCACCGGCGCCGAGTGGCGCTTGCTCAATGCTCGCGGTCCGTCGGCGCGCCGTGGTGATCGCAGCCTAGCGCCGATGCCACACGAGGACTCTGAGCCGCCGCATTCGAGCGCTCAAGTGACTGATCCCGCTCCGCAGCCTTAGCGATCTCGGCACCGCGATCGCCTACGCCGCGGAGGCTCGGATAGCCCCGGGATCTAAATACCGTGATAGCTATATAGCTAGAAGCGTATACTTGTCCCGGTGACGGCGCTGGCCACGTTCCAGGTCCTGAGCGACCCCAACCGACAAGCGATCCTCGACCTTCTGCGCCAGGGGGAACGACCGGTAGGCGAGCTTGTGGATCATCTTCACCTCAGCCAGCCTGCCGTGTCCAAGCATCTACGCGTGCTCAAAGAGGCGGGAATGGTTGAGGCTCGTGCTGACGCCCAGCGCCGCCTTTACCGCATTCGACCCGAGCCATTGGTCGAGCTCGACGACTGGCTCGAGGATTACCGCCGGCTCTGGACGACCCATCTGGACCGGCTCGACGATCACCTCGACGCCCGGAGGCAAACATGAGCAAAGCAACGATCCTCGCCGACGGTGCTCGCCCGGCCGTGCGCCTCGAGCGTCGCCTGCCCGATCCTCCGACCACCGTCTGGCGAGCCATCACCGAGCGCGAGCAGCTACGGTCGTGGTTCCCTTGCGACGTGCTGGTCGCCGGCGGACGCTGGGAAGTCGGCGCGGCGATCACGTTTGTCTTCCCGCCCGAGGTCATCGATCTAACGCTCACAGGTAAGGTGCTTGAGGTGAGCGAGCCCAACGCGCTCGCCTTCATCTGGGGCGATGAGATTCTCCGCTTCGAGCTCTCTCCGGCCCACGGCGGAACCCGCCTGGTCCTCGTCGACGAGTTGCCGGCAGGTCTCGCAGCGCGGAACGCGGCGGGCTGGGAGGTGTGTCTCGAGCGCCTCGCTGGAGGTAACCCCGCTGCAGATGCATGGCGGCCGCGTTTCGAGGCCTACGCCGTAGCCTTTGAGCAAGCTCTTGGCCCACAGGAAGGTCCGCCGGCCGAATACAAGGGGGAGTGATCCGAGGGCGCGTCTACTGCGTGGCGAGCGCCTCGAGGATGTCGACCCGTGCCGCGCGGCGCGCCGGCCACGCTGCCGCGATCAGGCCTGCCAGCCCGGAGAGGACGAACAGGACGATCAGCGTCCCGACCGGGATCGAGAAGACGAAGCCCGATCCCGAGAGGGTGGCGGCGGTGAGGATCAGCGCGATAACGATGCCGAAGAGAATGCCGAGCACGCCGCCGATCAGCGCCGTGATAATCGATTCGTAGCGGATCATCTGGCGCACCTGGCGGCGCGAGGTGCCGATCGCCCGCAGCATCCCCAGCTCGCGTCGGCGCTCGAAAATCGAGAGCACGAGCGTGTTTACGATCCCGAACAGCGAGATGATCACCGAGAGCGCCAGCAGGACGTAGATCAGCGTCAAAAGGGTGTTGACCTTCGCCGCCTGGCTCGACTCGTACTGCGCGGCGGTCTGTGACTCGGCCTGCGGGAATCCTGCCGCGAGGATGCGGTTCACCGCTGGCTGGATCTGCGAGTTGGGCACGCCGGGCTCGTAGCTGATCAGGTCGATCCCGTCGCTGCGCTGGGAGAACGCGCTGCGGGCCAGGGCCAGCGAGATTGCCATGCTCCCCAGCAGCCCAGCCTTGTCGTTGGCGATGCCCCGAACGATCAGCCTGATTCGCTGCCCGGAGGGAGTTTGTACGGTGAGCGTCTTGCCGACTGCGAGGTTGGTACCGGACACGTATGCCTTGTTGAGTACCGTGCCCGTCGAGCCGAGCGAGTCGAGCGTTGCGTTCGAGCCGCGTTCCCACTGGAAGTGATAGACCCGCGAGAAGCCGGACGGCTCGATCGCTGTGATCGGTTGCGTGCCCTGGGCTGCCTTGTCGGCCCCGGCGAGCACCTTTCCCTCGGTGAAAGCGACCTCCGTGACCTGCTTGATACCGGGCACGCGGCGGATCGCCGTCGGGATCGTCGCGGGGATTCCCACATTGCCCGCCGCGTTGGGGTCTAGAACGACGAGGTTTCCGGCGAATGACGAGTTGATGTCCTTGTTGATCGATGCCTTCAGCCCGGCGGCGAAGATCGAGACGAAGCTGACGAGAGCGACGCCGATCATGAGCGCCGCGGCGGTCACCGCCGTACGTCCAGGGTGGCGGACCGTGTTGTCGCCGGCGAGTCGGCCTGTAATCCCGCGCCATGCGAGCGGACGAGAAAGCGCCCGCGCGACGAGCACGACCAGCGCCGAGAACCCGGCCTTGATTCGTGCCCGCACCTGCGGAACGCGGATCGAGACGCCGATCGCGACGATGATGAGGATCGTCGCGATCCCGGTGCCCGAGCCGGCGGCGAGCACGACGCGCAGCACGAGCAGCGCCAGGACGATCACGAATACGGTGCGCCGCCTTCGCGCCGAGCGCGTCTTGCGCTCGAGCGGGACGCCTTCGCGCATCGCCGCGATCGGCGTCACGCGGGACGCGCGTAGGGCCGGCGGCAGGCCCGCTACGAGGGTCACGGCAGTGCCGGCCAAGAGCGAGACCCAAACGGTGCGGAACTCGAGCACCGTGCCGCTGTCCGGCAGATTGGCGCCGAAGGCCTTGAACAGCTGATCGAGAGCCGGAGCCAACCCGATACCGGCGAGCAGACCGACGGCCGAGCCCGCCAGGCCGAGCATCGCCCCCTCGGCGACGACTGAGCGCACGACCTGACCGCGCGTCGCCCCGAGCGTGCGCAGCAGCCCGAACTCGCGCGTGCGCTGCGCGACCGTGATCGAGAACGTGTTGAAGATGATGAACGCGCCGACAAACAGCGCGACGTAGGCGAAGACGAGCAGGAAGGTGCGCAGGAACGATAGGTCGCTCTTCAGATCCGAGGTCTGCGTCGCCGCTTGCTCGGCAGAGGTGCGCACGTCGACCGTCGCCGGCAGGACGGCGCGGATCCGTGCCCGCAGAGTCGTTGCGCTCACCGAGGGCGCGGCCGCGACGATGAGCTCGTCCCAGGCGCCCGGCTCGTCGGCGATCCGCTGCGCCTGCGCCGGGATCAGCAACGCCACCCCCGCCCCTCCGAACGAGGCGGAGCTGACGTACTTGACGATCCCCGAGATGCGGTAGGTCGCGGACACGCTGC
>Ga0182015_10001275_pt1 | contig 33770 bp, 28 predicted proteins | sample 712P3MmetaG_FD_120478 | JGI IMG/M metagenome (GOLD analysis project Ga0182015, IMG submission 120478) | Permafrost microbial communities from Stordalen Mire, Sweden - 712P3M metaG | ecosystem: Environmental > Terrestrial > Soil > Wetlands > Permafrost | place: Sweden: Stordalen | collected...
AGGAAGGCGAAATGGACAGACTTCAATTTGCACAACGCAGAGTGGCGTTTTGTTGCAAGCAAAACGCACCCGGATCACATCGTTCCGCTTTCACGGCAAGCTCTTGCGATTCTCCGCGAACTGCACCAACTCACCGGAGCAGGTCTGTATGTATTTCCCGGTGCGCGCAGCGCCAAACGGCCAATGTCAGATAATGCCGTCCTTGCCGCGCTTCGCATCATGGGGATTCCCGCGGATGTAATGACTGGACATGGTTTTCGCGCGTCGTTTAGAACCATCGGGGATGAAGTATTGAAATTCCGAGTTGACCTGCTCGAACACCAGATTGCACACGAAGTCAAAGATCCGAATGGGCGCGCTTACAACCGCACTGCGTTCTTAGCAGAACGTAAGCGGATGATGCAGCGTTGGAGCGATTACCTGGACCGCTTGAAGTCAGATGCGGACGGTGAAGTCGTCGAGATGGAGCGGCGTGCGTAGACGAATTGCCTTGCTGCTGTGCGGCCTACCGTGATGCACGTATACGCTCTAAAGCCCATTGCCTGACCTCGGATCTTACCCACGCGACTGTGCGTGCTCCAAGCCGAACAGGCGCGGGAAAACTCTTTTCTTGAATCAGCGTGTAGAGGCTCGACTTTGAGAGACCAGTAATCTCCTTGACTCCAGGCAGGCGCAAGAACGTCACCTCATCAATATTGCTTGCGGTTCCATTTTGATCAGTTCCCACGGTCTTCTGGGGATAGATCCCTCTCGTGATGGCTTGGGGCGAGGAAGATGGAAACGAATGATCATGATTCTTCATGACAGACGGGTTGGGGATTGCTGCGTTTCTGATAGTAGCACTCGGCATGATTCACCTCTTTGGTTGTTGGGCTAGCTCGCACAGTGTCATGTAACAAAGCGAAGCCATCGAATCACAGGAATTTCATTGAAATGAGCTTCAAGGTTGGCACTCCTTGTCATGGCGCTGCGGCGTGATCTCCAATGATGTCGGTACTTAATCTCCACATTTGGCACAAATCACCGCAGTGATTGCGATTCGCTTCCCTCCGGTTCGAAGCCTTGGAGCCAGTCCTCCAATTCTTGCTAAAGGTTTAGCTCAGCTCCGAATCTCGGTCAAATTGAAGGCGGCTTTCTCTGTAGAAGCCATCCATGAAAGCGGAGAAACGCTTTCCCGGTTCTGTACTCAGTGGAGGCTCCTTTCCAATATCAGAGCAACTTTAATTCTGCAAATTTGACCGAGATTAGGTTCCATTGCAAGATGCAGAAGGTTGTACACCGCTGCACTGCAGTGGATTTGTCCATCGGAGGAAATATGGCAACCATGTTCACGAAAGATGATGCTCAAACCTGCTGCGGATGCGACTCGAAAGATCCTTCATTCCGGCTAATTTCGCTTCAATTAGCGCCGAACAATGCAAGAAGCCTGGTTCCGGAATGTACTGCCACGCTGCTTTGCTCGGATTGCTTGAAGCTCGAGTTGGACGATTTTCATAAGAGCTTAGATCAAATCAAGAAGCCTATTGAGGAATGGGAATCATCGGAGGAGGGCCATCTATCTCGTGACTATGGAATAGTGGTTGTTCCTTTGAAACTCACCTACAGCGAGTCCCAACTTCTGATCGAAGAACTTGGGACGGATGGACTGGAGCGATTTTTAAATTAGGAATCTGCAGCAGAGAGAGGAGGTATAATGGCCGACAATACACTGTGCAAACGGTTGACGCGGCTTCGGAGAAGAGAGCATTCGGCTGTTAACCGAAGGGTTGTAGGTTCGATTCCTACCGCGTCCACCATAAAATCAATAACTTGCAGTCGATCTTTCGGCATGGATTTCGCCGAACTTCGCCGAATTTATCCAAGGCCACTTCGAAATCGCATCGTCATTGATGCAGTTCTGCGATCGATGGCTCGGACTTCGATAGAGAGTGGTCATGGGGCTCCAGGACACGGCAAAGGGCGAGATATATGCTATGTGTCGATTGAAATCAATAGATTGCGCGCCTAGGACGTATTGCTCGCGCTCATGTTGGGTATTGGCAGTTTCGGGCGAATTGAACTACAACCCTTCGGTCGAAATCCGAAGGGTTATAAGGGGTGTTCAGAGATGCATTCCATACAAGGGGTGAAATTAGATTGCGCTTAAGGGGTCTCCTGGCAAATGGTCTGTTTCTCTCCACGCGTTATCGATAACGACCGATTGCCGTAGCGCAGTTTCCCATCTGGTCGGATAAATTCCAATTTGAGAGTAGTCCTTTGACGTTTTGCATGGAGATCCCAAGTTGGGTCTGATCGGTTATTTGGAATCCGGGCGGGCGACGCGATACATCTCCGCCGAGATGCGATCAAAGAGTGCGAAGCGATCATCTCCCTGCAGATAGACATTGAAGTGCGATCGGTCGGGCAGGAAGGTGAATTGCGCATCGCCACCAAGTTGATCTAGCGTGCTTTGCAGGCTGTGGGCTGCCCCATCGAGGTAAAAGGTGTCGTCGGTTCCGACGAAGAGATGGATCTTACCTTTCAAATCCGAGCCGGTGGTTTTCCAGTTGTTCTTGAGTCGTTCGACGATGTCGTAGTGACTGCGCCAGTACGCGGCGACTTTGGGGTCTATGTCGCCGGTGGTTCGATTGAAGAGCTGGGCCGGACGCCCGTCTGGACCGCGCGGCGAAAATACCCATTCAAAGGACGCCAGCTGACCGCCATAGTCGCCAAGAACTGACTCTGCCTGAGCCAACTGCTGCATTGTTGCGCGCGGCTGGCCATGATCGCGGAGCATCGGATGCAGTTTACCGTCGGCGGTATGGAAGAAGTTTGCGTTTGGCGCGTAGAGATCGATGGTCGAGAAGAAATGGAAGTCGCTTGGATCAGGAGACGTGGACCAGGTGCCGCCAAAGACCTTCGGATAGCGCGTCTGGAGCCAGAGAGTGGCCCAACCTCCGGAAGAGTGTCCTTGCAGAAAACGCCCCGAGGTGCGCGCATCCATACGATATGTAGATTCAAGGGAAGGAATCAGTTCGGTAGTAAGCGCCGTGGCCCAGGGGCCGTTGTTGACGCCGTCGGCAAATTCATGTGTGCCGGTCGGGCTGCTTTCATCAAGCAATACCCAGATCATCTCCGGCATCTTGCCGTGCTTCATGCGGTCGTAGAGGATCGGGGCGTATCGAGCACGCAACCCAGAGAGCGTTCCGCCAAAGCCGTGGGTGAAGTAGACGGTTGGGTAATGATCGCCGGGGTGGGAGGCATAGCCTGGCGGCAAGAGCACCCATCCGCGCATGTGAATGTCGCGTCCCCAGAAGCTGGTGAGCGAAGGGCTAACGAGATCGATTGGCTTAGTCGCTGCGTTGACTTCGGGATTCTGCGCGAGGGGGTCTGGCGGCTCGGGAACCTTTTCGCCCAGTGTCAGACTCGGTGCTGAGGGGCCGGCAATGGGCAGGTCGATGACCGTTGGAACACTGACCAGATCTCCTGCTGAGCGGCCATCGTAGTTGTAACTGTGATGCACATCGAGGACGGCTTGGACCTGGTATTTTCCGTTTGGAGCCTGCGAAAGCGGTGTCGGAAAGGCAATGTCATCGGCATCGATATCTACGGTTGCGCCAGACGCAAGGCTGGGTACTTCCTTCGCGGCGATATAGACACTGGTCAAGGACATCATCTGCATATCGACGGTGTCCGCTGGCTTGCCGTCGGCGGGAAGCGGGCCGATGAAAAGGAGCAGGCGGCCGGATGCCGAGCCTTGGAAAGAACTGCTAAGAGAGACGTGGAAGAAGGAATGGTGGGGCGCTGGAGCAGGTGACTGCGCTTGCGTGACATGAAGTGAGAGCGCAAGGCCCAAAGAGCTGACGAAGGCGAGACACGCTCGCTTGGATCTGGCGCTGAGTTTGCAGGATACAATTCTCAAATTCGTCACTTACCTTTCTATTGAGTGGGCAAAGCGGGATTTTCAAGGGACGAGTTTGCAACCTGGGATTCATAGAGCGGCAGAAGCCCTTGGGACGGCAAGCCGAAAGCATTCACAACGCGATTGAAGGTTGCAAACAATGCGGCGACGTGGATGGCTTCGGCAATTTGCGCATCGTCCCACCCCGCTTCGCGGATGGAAAGGATGTCGGCCGGTCCAATAGCCTGGGAGTTCCCGTTGATCTTCTCGACAAAGGTAAGCAGCGCTTGTTCGGCTTCTGAAAGCGACGGCGATCGCAGCTTGTTTTCCTGGATCGCGCAGAGTGTTTCGGCCGATCCGCCATTCATGCGAAGCATGAACCCATGGCTATCGGCGCAATAGGCACAGTCATTTTGCGAAGAAACCAGTGTTGCAATCATTTCTTTGTGACGGCGTGTCAAGAAACCTTCAGAGAAGATCAAGCTTTCTGATAGGGCCATCATGTGTTCGAGCAAGGGAGGATGTGTGGCGAAGCATTTGAGTATCCCGGGAACGTCGGGCCTTCCGAAGTGGGATTTGAAGTGATCGTAGAGTGCGGCGACGCGTCCGCTCGCGTCGGCTTCCTCCACAACCGGCAGGTTGGTGGAGAAAGCCGAAGTTTTGGAACGGTCAAATCGTGCGATCTGTTCGTACTCGGGAAGGGCCATGAAAGTTCCCTTTAGAAATCGAACCGTGCGGCAAATTGGAAGGCGCGCGGTCCGCCCGATCCGAAGAATCCTCCAGCTGTGCTGACCGCCGAGTAGAAGTTCTGCTGGACGGCCTGGGCCGGCACCGCGGGCGGTCCCGCTTGCGCAGGCTGATATGGGCCGATGGAGATATTGCGCCCTGAGAAGTTCGCAGCGCTGGAGCCGCGAATGTTGGTTTCGTTGAACAGGTTGAACCCCTCGCCGATAAGGCTGAGCCTTGCGTGCTCGCCCAGGTGAATGTCTTTCTTCAGGCGCAAATCAAGCGAGCTGAATGGGCTGAAGAAGTTGATCCCGGTGGGGACGGTCTGGAGTGCTCCGCCGGCAAGGCACGGGTAGGCCGCAGGGCAGGCCGGCAGTGAATTCCAGCGATTGATGACCGCATTCAGTTGATTGCTGTTCTTGATCTCACGACCGATTGCATTGCGCGGGAGCAGGGGCAGGCGAGATCCGCTTGCGCCTGCGGAATTTGCAGTGCCGGGCAGAAACGTGTCTGCGGGTACGCCGGAGCCGAACGTATAGATGGGTGCCAATGAGAAGCCAAGAGGCAATTGCGCTTCTCCATAGAGAGTAAGGCGATGGCGCTCGTCTGTGACAGCGTAGCCTTTTTCTCCCCTGAGGCTATTGATGCCCTCGACGAGGTCTACCTGTTCGTCTGCCGATGCGGTAAGTTGATCGTCGTCGGAGTAGTCAAAGGTTTTTGAAAGGGTATAGCTGATCTTGTATTGGTAGCCGATGTGGCCGAGTTTCGCCGGCTGATGCTCGATGCTGGCGATGAGGCCGTCGTACCAAGACTTAGCATTTGACTGCAGCAGGGTGATGTTGTCTGAGATGCCGCTGAGTGGATCGGTTATGACGCAGGGCTGATTGCTTCCCGGGCATGCGATATAGGGCGAAGTTGAGGTCGTGTCGCGGAGCAGATGACCGATGATCTGGCGCGAAGCGAAGACGTGCAATCCATCCGCGGAGATCAACCAGCTGCTACCGACTTCCTGTTGCAAGCCCAGCGAGAACTGCTGCATGAGCGGATGGTGCGCATCGGGCCCCATGGCAAGGATGCCAACGCCCCCGGTCTGATGGGGCCCACTGAAGGGATTCGCCAGAGTTGGGGATCCGGGGGCGAAGCTCGAGCCGGGTGCAAAGCAGTAGTCCAGGCTCGGTGGCCCTGGAATATGGGGGTTTGTGCAACTCGATCCGGCATATTGTGTAACTGTGAGCGCGCGGTCGTTTTGGACCAGCTCTTCGGCGCCAGCTTCAAGAATGATGCGGTCGTAGTAGATTCCGTATCCGCCGCGCAGCAGAGTCTTGCCTTTGCCGAACACGTCGTAAACGAAGCCGACGCGCGGAGAGAAGTCCTTCTTGTCCGGAGTCTTCTTGAGATTGATGATATTCGCCATCCATGTGCATGGCTTTGTAGGAGTGACAGTGAGACTGGGGCATGGATCGTGCTCGCTTGAATTGCCAGTGAGATTTGAGTCGTATTCCCAGCGCAGACCAAGGTTCAAGGTTAGCCGGGGTGCAACGCGCCAATCGTCTTGCAAATAGGTGGCGTAGTAACTGTCGAAGACATGGGGTATGGGTACGGGGACCACCGGAGCGGAGCTCTTGAGCGCTACTGCTATAGGGATGTCGACGTCATTGACGATGCCGTCGCCGTTTAGATCGGCGAATCCAAAGTCCGATGTTAGGATAACTGTTCCGGTGCCAAAGACATTGATTTCACCGTTGGCGAGGTAGTGCTGAAATTCACCGCCGATGTGCAGCGTGTGCTTGCCGAGGGACCAGGACAGGGCATCACGAAGCTGATATCGCTCGAGGTGTGTGGCTTGTGGGAGATTGAAATTCTCACCATCGGCGAGGTCGGGGAAGATGAGCTCGTTGGTTAGCCCCAGAGAAGAGGGGTCGGTGGTGGGCTTGTTTGTTGGGAACGGGGGAATATCGTTGTAGAAATTGTCATAGTGAAACGACAGATCGTTGACCTTGTTGGTAGACAGAACCGAGTTGAAATCCGTCACTGCGGAGTTGAACCGATTGAGGGAGTTTTGGCGCTCTGCCGCAGTGAAGGCCGGGGCGCTTGACCCTGGCGATGCTCCAGAGGTATCGGTGGACCGGTTGAAGGAATAGCGAAGCATGAAGCTGTTGTGCTCACTCACCTGAGTGTCGAAGCGAGTCGAGAACAGGGCATCGCGCAGAGGTGCAGGGGCAGCGCTGTTAACAACCTGCTGCGTCGTGAAGTCACGAGTCCCGGTCTGGAGCGAGGCATTCTGGTCGCGGAATTCGAAAGAGCCGAACAACCATGCGCGATCGCGGACTATGGGCCCACCGACAGAAGCGCCGGTCTGTTCGCGATCAAAAGGAGGAGTGGGCAAACTGCGGTTGAACGTGGCGGGGAGGGCTTGTAGATTTCGGTTACGTTCGAAGAGAAACGCTGAGCCGTGAAAGTTGTTTGTGCCACCTTTGGTGACGATATTCACGATGCTGTTGCCCGAGCGTCCAACCTCCGCGGTGAAGCGCCCGGTGGCGATTTGAAACTCTTTGACTGAGTCCTCAGGGAAATTGGCGAGGGTGCCTCCGACGACTTCGTCGTTGTTGTCGCCGCCGTCGACGGTGATATTTCCTCCACGCCCAAACCCGCCGCCGGAACTCACTTCGAGCGTGTTCGTTTTGGTTGGATCGAATGTCGGGGCGGGGCGATTTCCGGGCACGAGATATGCGAGCTCGAGGAAATTTCGGCCATTCAGCGGGATGCTCCCAATTGTCTCCGAAGTGATCTGGCCCTGAATCATGGACTGCGTGAGGTCAACGTTGGCAGTGGTGGCGCTGACATCCACGGTAGCTCCAGCGCTGGCGATTCTCAGTTTCGCATCGATAGTCGTAGTGCGCCCAGCTTCGATGGTGATGCTCTTGACCTCACTGGCAGCGAAGCCTGATTGCTCGATCTTGAGATCGTAAGTTCCGGCCGGAAGATTGGGCAGAACGTAGAGACCGCTTCCGTTGGTGGTTGTTGTCCGGGAGATTCCCTGCGTGGTGCTTACCGCCGCTACATGGGCGCCGACGATGACGGCATCCTTAGGATCGGTGACAAGACCATTCAAACTGCCGTCCGGCACCTGCGCGTGTACCACGCTTGCTGCCAGAGCCAAGACACCCAGGACGACTGAGCGCAAACCACCATTTATCGACATCCGTGGACTCCGTTTTCGATTAAGATGAGCCGGTCCGTCGCACAAGTATGCGCAGGTGTTGCAGGGAATGCGGTTACAGATCGGTCCGGCTAGGATCGACCAACTTTATCCAAACGAAGAGTGGCTGTCCTCAGACCTGGGATGGGCATGTAGTACCACCGAACGATGGAGAGCGGGAGGACTGGGCCAACGACCCTTTTACGGGTCAATCTTTCGATAGAGACACTTGGCGCACCAGCCCGGTAAGATCCCAATCTGTAGCGAAGGATCGCAGGGGTAGAAAGTATAACCAGGACGAACCGCGGTGTTTGCCGTAATCGTAGTTGAATCAGACTTGCCTGGAATGTGACAGGGGCTCCCTGATGCTCAGGTCGTGCAGCCTTGTTGGTATGAAAGTTTGAAGTTCACACAGGAAAGGAACTGATTCACATGCCTCATATCGAACTTCCTGAAGGCTTACCCGGCATACGTGGCGCGATGGCATTTCGCCCTGAGACTGCGAAACATCTGAATGAACTGGCTGAGATTCTGCTCCACCAGCCAAACTCTTTGGCCGCCGGCGAGCGAGAACTCATTGCTACGTATGTCTCCCACCTCAATGACTGCTACTTCTGCCAAAGCGCACATGGAGCGATTGCCGCTGCTCACTTGAACGACAACGAGGAACTGGTCAAGCGCGTGAAGGCGGACTTTCAGCATGCCGATATCTCCGCCAAGCTGAAGACTCTGCTGGTGATCGCGAGCAAGGTGCAGAAGGGCGGAAAGCATGTGACCGCCGAGGATGTCGAGGAAGCACGCGCACAAGGGGCAACGGATGTCGAGATTCACGATACGGTGCTCATTGCAGCGGCATTCTGCATGTACAACCGCTACGTGGATGGACTTGCAACCTGGCAACCGCGAGAGGAAGAGTTGTACCGTCAGCGGGGCAAGAAGACAGCACGAGAGGGCTATGTCGCGGTCAGTAGGGAATACATTCCGCAGAACGCGCACGGGGCGCATAGCGAATGAAGCCATGCTTCGAGGGTTGCACCTACAGAGCGGCTTCGCGCAATGAACTCGATAGGGGGAACGGTCGATCGAAACTGAGGCTGGTCCGTTCAGGAGCGAAATACGAGAGTGCCTGGATGATGATTCATCCAGTCGAACCAATAGTCCTTGAATGAATCAACTGGCTCAAGACAACGTCCGGCCATTCTGCCGTCGATGGCGCAGCCCTGGAAATTCCAGTTGCTTCCGGTCTCGGCATCCCGCATGATTGCGCCAGTATCTGGAAGAGCGGAATCAGCCGTGGAAACGAAGGTCATAGGGCCGGCCTTGAAGGCGCGCATGGACGCGTGATCCGGTCCGACAACGAGAAGGAGCTGAATGTTGGCGATCCGGTCCTGGATGAGCTTTGCCGTCAGAATCGATTTCACTGGAAATGCTTTGCTCTCTCCGGCTGCTGTAACACCAAGCATCAACTCGTGGGGCGCAATACCGGATTTGCTGGTGTCAACCACGGTGCGCGTCTTCTCAATATGCTTCTCCCAGTCCTTGTCGTCGTATTCGCTGGCGTACTGCGCGTCCGGTTTTAGCACCAGGCCGCGGGGCTCCTCCTTACGCCATAGGGCGAAAGAAAGCTCGTCGCAGTGGACAAGCTGGAGTTGACGGCCGCGAAATGGCCCGAAGATGGCGATCCCCGTACTCTGCTGCCAGATGCTGCTCGTCTCCTCATCCCGCATGAGCGCGTTCCCGTTATTGATGCCCGCCAGGCGGAAGTGCAGTGTTTGGCCGTCGACCATTCTGCTCCACACCAGCCCGGTATGGCAGAGTGTGCAGTATGTGACCGCGATGGGCGTGTCGCCGACGGTGTCATTGACTATGTGGTGGTATCCCATGGTGCGGATCGGATACGCGCGCGATTCGCCGTGAAGGGTGACACTCAGTACCTTGTCATCCGAATCGACCTTAGCTGCTGCAGCAGATTCAAACTCTGGCTGAGGATAGGGATGAAACATCATCTCGAAGACATTCACATGCGTGAGTACAGAGCCAACAACTGTCAGCAGAGAGAGCGTCGCCAGCGCGCACCGCAGCCAATGGCGCATTCGATCCCGCCAGGCCCGCGCGACAGCAGCCAGTGCAGCGATCGCGCATACCGCAGAGATCCAGGGAGCGAGCCCGCGAACTGTGAGTGCCGCGTCGAGTTGCCAGGGATCCTGTGGGCGAAAGGGCCGAATCACATACATTGGAATCGCGAGGCACGCGAAAGACAAGAAAAACCCCAGCAGCCCGACCCAAACCGCTAAACGAGTCTTGCCGCTCCTGGCAATCGGCAGTCCGGGGTGGGCCATGGCGCAACTCCAATGTGAGATGTAATTGGCGGCGCATCGATCGAACGTATTTCGCGTGCGCCGAGCGAGAATGATACCTGTCGCCAGGATTCATGTGCCTCAAACCAAAGATGGAGAGATTCTGGTGATGCATCACTTTTGATTGAGCTGCAAAATGAGTCGTTGAGCGAACCCAAGTCAGCTCGATCGCCTGCAGTTCTGAAGTGGAAGGGCGTAAACTGATTGCAACCAGGGTTCAAGTTGAGGGTTCAGATGCAGCAAAACTCAGTACATCAGTATGTCGAACGAGTCGTTGATCTCACCGATCCGGACGCGAATCAGATTCTGAATCTCACAACCGAAGAGGCCCGGAAGCTTCTGCGCGATCAGCCCAGCGACGCGATGCTCAAGGTTGCGGGCTCCTTTGCTCTCGTAGCGCAATCGGGCAAGACGGTGAGAATGGCTCGGTCGCTGGATCGGCCGATGCGCTACTTCCTTGCTAAGCGTTCCGAAGGGCCGATGCTGATCGTGGCGTCTCGCATCGATGCGATTTACGACTGGCTGCAACGGGAAGGCTTCGGCTCTCAGTTTCACCCCAGCTACACGCGGATGGTGCCGGCCCATCATGTGGTCGAGATTCAGCTTATCGGGTGCCCTGATCCAGACCCGGTGTACACGCGATTCTTTACGCCGGAACTTGGCGTACTTCCAGCAGATTTCGATCGCATTGGGGCGCTTTATATTGGTGCTCTTGCTGAAGAGATCTCACAGTGGCTTGACCGCGTTCCGCAGGATGAACCGATTGGCGTCTGCTTCTCGGGCGGCATTGACAGCGGGAGTGTCTTTCTAACTACCTACCATGTCATGCGGAAGCTTGGCATGAATTTGGGCCGGCTCAAGGCCTTTGTATTGGATCTTGGCAACGGCCCGGATGCAGCGCAAGCGCTCGCCTTTCTCGAAGCTGTGGGTTTGGGATTGTTTCTTGAAACAATCGAGACGAGTGCGGGACGAATGGATGTGGAGGAAACCATCCGAATTGTGGAGGACTACAAGCCTCTGGATATTGAATCCGCTACGATGGCGCTGACATTGTGCCGCGAAATTCGGACTCTCTATCCGGAGTGGAAGTATCTTCTGGATGGAGACGGCGGAGACGAGAATTTGAAAGACTATCCAATCGAAGAGAATCCCGAGTTGACGATCCGGAGTGTGATTCACAATTCAATGCTCTATCAGGAAGGCTGGGGAGTGGGCAAGATCAAACATTCGCTTACCTACAGCGGCGGGCTTAGCCGCTCCTACACTCGCACCTACGCGCCAGCCCATCATTTCGGCTTCTCCGGGTTCAGCCCTTTCACGCGGCCAAGCGTGGTCGCAGTGGCCGAGGCGATACCCTTCATCGATCTCACGGGGTACAGTGTGCCGAGGCTCTACGAACTGAAAGGCGAAATAGTGGCGCGAGGAATAGCCAAGTTGACCGGCTTCACTATGCCAGTTTTCCCGAAAAGACGTTTTCAACACGGAGCCTTACCGGAAGAAGTCTTGCGCAGCAGCCTTCCATTCAAGGAAGCTGAATACCGAAAGCTGTTCCTGTCTCTCTACCAGTGAGGTTAGCCTAAGCGTGACCACTGTGTTGACTTCTCCGTTTCCGATGCAGCCGATGCAGCGGGACAAGTGGGTTACGGATCGAAGGCCTGGGCGCACCGCTGTCGATCCATACCTACCCTATGCATTCCTGGTGGAAGAAGAATGCTCAGCTGAGTTGGAGGTCGTCTCCGTCGCGACTGTCTTCCTGACCAACCGCGAATGTCCGTGGCGATGCGTGATGTGCGACCTATGGAAGAACACGCTGACAGATAAAGTCCCATTGGGTGCGATTCCGATACAGATCGAGCATGCCTTGGCGCGAATGCCGCCGGCCCGTCAGATCAAGCTTTATAACAGCGGGAGTTTCTTCGATCTTCAAGCTATTCCAAAGGAGGACTATGCTGCGATTGCCGAGAAAGTGGGAAGCTTTGAGCGGACGATTGTGGAGTGTCATCCATCGCTCGTTTCGGAGCGCTGTCTGGAATTTCGCGACATCCTCCCCAATCAACTTGAAGTAGCGATGGGGTTGGAGACAGCACAACCCGCTGTCCTGGATCGTCTAAACAAGAAGATGACGCTTGAGCAATTCTCCAATGCTGCTTCGTATTTGAGAAAGAATCAGATCGATCTTCGCGTGTTCATTCTTGTGCAGCCGCCCTTCATGCAACCCGAGGAGTCGTTGTATTGGGCGCAGCGCTCGCTCGATTTCGCTTTCGATTGCGGTGCGACTGCAGTGACATTGATTCCTACGCGCGGAGGGAACGGCGCGATGGAATCACTTGCTCTAAGCGGAGAATTTGCGCCTCCAAACATCTCAACCGTTGAGGAGGCGGCCAGTTATGGTTTGTGTCAGAGACGAGGGCGGGTGTTTGTAGATCTCTGGGATATGGCGAATCGACAGGACACATGCCGGGACTGTCTGGCGGATCGTGTGACTCGCTTGCAGCACATGAATCTTCACCAGCGAAGCATTCCTACTGTTCATTGCTCAAACTGCGGGGGGCAGAGTTGACGCGCAACTACGATGTCGCTGTGTTTGGTTCGGGGTTTGCAGGCTCGCTGATAGCGATGATCGCGAAGCGCCAGGGCTATTCGGTGGTGCTGCTGGAACGAGGCAAGCATCCGCGCATGACGATCGGTGAGTCATCGACGCCGCTTGCAAACCTGCTTCTTGAGGAACTGGCGACCCGGTATGATTTGCCGGCCATCAGACCGCTCGCCAAATGGGGCAGTTGGCAGCAAGCTTATCCTCACATTGGTTGCGGACTGAAGCGAGGGTTCACGTTCTACCATCATGAAGCCGGGAAGCCGGTCGAGACGGATCCAGATCATCTGCACCAACTTCTGATAGCGGCAAGCCCGCACGATGAGATTGGCGATGCCCACTGGTATCGACCTGATTTCGATCTATTCCTGGCCGACCAGGCGCAAGCACTTGGTGTGGACTTCATTGATGAGGCGAGAACTGAACATTTCTGTGAAGTAGAAGATGGAGTCTGCTTCGAGCTAGTAAGCAAAGAGCAAACGGTTGGATTTCAAGCCAGCTTCGCGATCGACGCTACGGGGCCACGCGGCATGCTGCATCGGGCTCTGCAACTGACTGAGGCCTGTTTGCCTGGTTACCCCTCCACAGAGGCGCTTTATAACCACTTCTCCGGAGTAAGCCTTCCGAATGCGCAGCGGGGCAGCGATCAAGAAGTGCCACCATATCCTCCAGAGCAAGCTGCGGTGCATCATGTCTTCGATGGCGGCTGGGTATGGGTGCTTCGCTTCAACAATGGCATCACCAGCGCGGGAGTGGCCGCGACGGTAGAAGTCGGCCAACAGTTACGTTTGCATGAGGGCGAGGCCGCATGGAATCGCCTGCTGGATTCCATGCCTACACTCAAAGAGCAGTTCGCAACCGCTCGGGCGGAACTGCCTTTCACCTATATGCCCCGGCTATCATTCCTTAGCAGCCGAGTTACGGGCCGCAGATGGGCGATGCTTCCGTCGGCTGCGGGGTTCATTGATCCGCTGCTGTCGACAGGATTTCCGCTTACACTGCTGGGAGTAAGCCGGCTTGCTGCAATCTTAGGCAGCGACTTGGCTGCGCCGAGCTTTGAGTCGGAACTGCAAACCTATGCGATCGGGACTACGGAGGAGTTATTGGCGACTTCCCGTCTGATTGCTGGTCTCTACGCGAATATGAGCAACTTTCCTGTTTTCAAATCGATTGCACTGTTGTATTTCGCTGCGGCAAGTTATTCGGAAACAGCCAGACGCCTTGGTAAGTCGCACTTGGCTTCTTCCTTTCTGTTGCACGATCATCCCGAATTCGGTCCGCTTTGCAAGCAACTCCTTGAGAGAGCGATGCATGTTGCTCCTGGTAAGGAGTCATGGAGCCTGATACAGGATGTTCGGCAAGCAATCGAGCCGATCGATGTAGCGGGATTCAGTGACTCAAGCAAGCAAGGTTGGTATCCCGTGAATGCCGAGGACTTGCTGAAGTCCGCTTCCAAAGTCGAAACAAGTCGGGCCGAGATTGAGTCGATGCTGACGGCATGCGGCTTCTATCGCGCTGAAGTTGGATGAGGCTGGCAGGGGATCTCAGTGCGAGGCTGGAGGCTTTGGACCAGCAAGCTGATTTGGTTGTTGCGAGGCGATGCCCTTGCCTTCTTGCAGGGTGACGAATTCATTTGGCTGGATGTCCCTGGCTGATTCCCTTTTCCCGCTTGGCCAGACGATCTCAAGGCTTACGAGCTTGTTTGTGGTGGGCTTTCCCAAGCCAAAAGTCACCGGTAGTTCGCTCTGAGAGAGGTAGCTGGAACCGCTCCTGACCATTTTGAACAAGTGCAATCCTGTATTTGTTGTTACCGTGATTCTGGCGCCGATTCCATCGCGATTGGAGCGTGTTCCGATTGTTCGGATGCGCAGCATATCATTCTGATTGCCATTGTCATTGCGCAAGAGTTTTGCTGGGCCATTGCTGGTTGTAAGCACGAGGTCCAGATCCCCGTCGTTATCGAAGTCGAGGTATGCAACTCCTCGTCCGACGATAGGTTGTCGCAGCGCAGATCCAACCTTGTCTGTGACCTCTTCAAACTTGCCGTTACCGTTGTTGTGGAAGAGGAGCGGCGGCTCCGCATAATGTATCGTGGGTTGGACGACGCTTATGTCGTCGGCAACGTGTCCGTTCACCGCGAGGATATCCGGCAAACCGTCCAGATCGTAGTCGAAGAACAGCGTGCCGAATGTTAGTGAAGTGGCTGACGGCGAGGCGATGCCGGAGGCTCCTGAGCTATCGGAGAATAGCCCTGAGCCATCGTTATGGTAGAGAGACAGGCTCTCATTGGTGAAATTGCCAATGACCAGGCTTTCCTTCCCCGATTGGTCGAAGTCGGCGGCGTCGGCGCCCATGCCAGCGCGCTTTTTACCTGCATCGCTATAGGCCACGCCAGCCTCTACGGCGATGTCGGTAAATGTTCCATTGTGGTTGTTGCGGTAGAGCTTGTTTGGTTGGGTATCATTGGCGACAAAAAGGTCGACCCAGCCATCGTTATCGACGTCGATCAATGCAATTCCGAGCGATTTGCTCGTGGGGTCGTACAGCCCGGCCTTCTTGGTGACATCTTCGAAGACGCCATTGCCTTTGTTGTGGAAGAGGGTCCCGCTTTGGCCCTTGTAGAGTTCAGGCGTGCAATAGGACTTGTTCTTCGTATCCAGGGAACAGGTCTGGTCCGTGGCAATTGACCAATCGACATAATGGGAAACAAATAAGTCGAGCCTGCCATCGTTATCGTAGTCGAACCAGACGGCGCCGGTAGAGAACCCCGAATCCCGAACACCAGCCTTTGCGGTGACATCGGCGAATCTTCCGTTTCCCAGATTTCGGAAGAGGTGGTTCCCGTCAAGCGCAGTTACATAGATATCGTCATGGCCGTCGTTATCGTAGTCGCCAACGGCGCACCCGAGGCCATAAAGCTCCGTTGCGAGTCCCGCTTCTTGGGTTACGTCGGTAAACGTACCGTCCTGGTTATTGTGATAGAGCGCTGGATAGGAGTGTCCGGACCCATGCCCGGGCCAATTCCTGGAGTTAACGAAGAAGATGTCCTGCCATCCATCGCCGTCGTAATCGATCACGCAGACACCGCTACCCATAGTCTCCGGCAGATACTTCTTACCGAAGGCGCCGGAGTTATGGCGGAAGTGAATCCCTGCCTGCGCAGTGACGTCGGTAAATCGAACCGGCCCTGAGGGCCGGCCGCCGTTGGGCGGCGAGTTGGAAAGCGGGGCGGCAACTGGTGGGCTCTGAGTTGCCTGAGCCGTTGACGCCGGCCTCTGTTCTTTGGACTGCGACGTGTTCGCTTCAGGATGTTGGTGGCATGCCGATACGAGAAGGAGCGCGGCTGTGGATGCGTAAAGAACGATCCGAATGCACGGCAAGGTCAATGGAATTCCTTCGCTGGAAGAGATCTAAGCTGTTCCGCTGTTCAGTACGTTTGGAGATCGCAGACCGGAACGGCGCGAGTTTCGAGCCATTTCAATGAGCAGCGCAACGGGGCCAACACAGAAGAGCGCGTAGAGCGGGGCATAAATGCTCTGATCGAGGCGGAAGAACATTTCGGCGACTGCCACTGAGAATGCCACGGCGCATTGGCCTAGTTTCGATTTCACCGTTGTTTTCGGATCAGTGATCATGAAGAAAATGAACAGTTGATACTCGGGGCCGGTGATCGGGGAAACTTCAGAGAGCCACGGGTCGCCGGTGATCCACGCTCGCACAAGCGAGAGGAGAAGGAACGATGCAACATACGTCGCACAGATATGAAAGCGCCGCGCCCTCCAGATAATGAGCGAGCCGAGCACCCAGATAACCGCCATGGCGGCCAGATTGTTGCCCCATTGAATGCTCAAAGTTGCAACCGCGTCCGACGCGAGAAACAGCATGGCGCAAATGCCGAAGTTGGACGGATTAAAGATATGGCGACCGTTCACACGAAGCACATACTTCGATGTGATGGAGAGAAGGGCACAGACAATATAGGGCCAATACCCCGGCGCGCGCAGGAGAATGCCGACGCTGATGCCGGTGATGTAGGCGCTTGCCAGGTTCGGCCAGCGCTTGAGGAACAGGCGGCCGAGCAGAAGCTCGCAGATGATGCTTGTTACGATGGCGAGCATGGTTTTCTGGTAGCTCTCAAGGATTCCAAACGAGAGATGGCCGATAACCAAAATCAGCGTGATAAAAGCAGGCGGGACGTAGGGGTTGAGATGGCTGGAAGTGGGCGTCCATCCCCGGAACGCAGGCTTTCCACCTAGCTCAGCTGGCTGCACTTCCGGTTCTATGGTTGATTGGTTCATCGTGGTTCCTCAATGGTATAAAGCTCGTTCGGATTGAGCGAGTAAAGCGTCTGGAATTTTCCAGAAGGCCAGTGGATTACTGCCCCCTCGATCCGGGGGTTCTTGCCTAAGCCAAAGTGTATCCGACGATCATTTTGAGCGGAGAATCCGCTGCCGCCGGAGACAGCTTGTACCTGTTTCTGACCATTCCAATCCAACTCCACCGACACGCCGATGGCACTGCGATTGCTGCGCGTGCCATGCAGATCAAATTCGATCCATTTGTTTTCCGGCGAAACGGTATTTCTGTAGACCAGCAATGGGCCTCGCTGGTTGGCTTCAATCACATCCAATGCTCCGTTATTCCAAAGGTCGGCAAAAACGACTGCGCGGCCGTCGTATGTATCAGTCGCTCCGATAGCTTGAGCAACGTCTACGAACTTGCCTGCGCCGTCGTTCAACCAAACGTGCTTTTGCTGATAGCCTGAAAGGCTTCTGCCATCCATGGCAGGCCAGTCCTTGGCATCTCCAATGATCGAGGAGTTGCCACCGGCAATCTTGGTGAAGTCGTACCAGTAGCTCCGGTTTCGATCCAAGGAAACGTAGCCGTTAGTGACATAAAGATCCAAATTCCCGTCGTTGTTCAGGTCTCCGAATTGGGCGCCAAAGCTCCATCCGCCGAGCTCGACGCCCATGTCACGAGCAAGGTTCTCGTACCGAGTCGCATTCCCATCAGTGCCTTCTTTGGGCACCCAAAGATTGTTTCCCTGAATCAATGCGCCATCCTCCGAGATATTCGAAACGTAAACAGCGTACTTGCCCTGATTGAAGATATCCCCGAAGGAGACGCTCATGCCACTTTTCGGTGCAAACCCTACGCCCGCCTGCTCGCCGATCTCATGGAAGCGTTTGCCGTCATAGCGATAAAGCTCCGAAACTCCATAATCGTTGGCAACAAATAGATCTTGATGGCCAGTTCCGCGAAGATCGGCGGCCCCGGATGCGAGAGCCCATCGGCGGCTCTCAATCCCCAGCTTTGCACTTACCTCTTCAAACCGACCACCACCAAGGTTGTGAAAGAGATATTTTCGCCCACCATTTTTCGCATACTCGAAACTATCTGGCATCATCCGCGTTGACTTCAAATGCCACAGGTCAACGTCTTCAGAATAGTAACCGCCCACGAAGAGGTCGAGCAGCCCGTCGCCATCGTAGTCGAACCATACGGCGGTGTTGGCGTTGATCCACGGTGGTAGGCCAGCCTGTTCGCTCACGCGCGTGAAGCCTTTGCCGGCGTCGTTGTGATACAACTCCGGGCGGCCCCACTTGATTAGGAAGAGGTCTTCATAGCCGTCGTTGTCGTAGTCGCCCCACACCGCGCCCATGGAGACGCCGGTCCCTGGCTGGTTTACATCGGCAATGCCCATTTCTTCAGCAACATCCTTGAATGTGCCATCGTGCATGTTGCGGTAGAGGTGATTCTTGCTGCCTTCCGCGCTATTGGTTACGTAGATGTCGGGCCATCCATCGCGATCGAAATCGACAATGGAGACGGAGGCCCCCATGGATGCGACTTCCGGCATGATCTTGGCCAACTGTGCATCGAGGGTTGGCGCCTGGTGCACTAAATCGATGCCCGCCGAATGGGAGACTTCTTCGAGGTAGAAACCGTGCCGGGTTAGTGCTGTTTGCCGATCGAGCGTATTTTTGGAAGAACCAGAGTGGGATGAGGCATACCGTCGCATGATCGCCGGAGTCATCAGCAATCCAACAAAGAAAAGAGTTACGAGAATACGAGCTATTGGTACTTTCTTCATCTGCTTCCTTGGCCCCTCAATGCTTCTGTGAAGATTCGGGGCGTGACATAGCGCGTGTGAAATGTCTGCCAGTCCTCAGGGTGATGCCGGTATACCCACTCGTCTTCGAGGCGTCCGGGAGGCGTGTTGTAATCCTTGCGGGCGTGATAGGGATACGGCAGCACGGTCTGAGAATAAGTAGAGTTGTAATCTCCATCCTTGATCCATCCATCTCCTGCGATCACATAGTCGCGAACCCATCCTGCGGGCGGCGCAGGCGGCGCAGCAAAGCGCAGCGACAGCTCATCTCCGGCATTCATGATCACGTAGCGGTCATCGATGCCAGCCAACAATTCACGCACATCGCCGTAGCGGGTGTAGTAGCCCGAAAGGTCGCGCCAGATCTGAGTGGTGGAAGCGAGTTGGTTGTAGTCTGGAATCTCCGGCGACGACGGGTTTGCCTGATGAATCACCGAGTATCCGCGATAGTGCAGATCGGCTTTGACTGGCGCCAAATTTGTGATCTTGAACTGCGTCTCCGGCTTGCCTGTAGCCCACTCGATTGAATCCCAATAGATTTCGAGATTGGTGCGGAGGCGGATGTGCCGCGGAGTTCCGGGAACGAACGCATGGCTCAGGTCGATCAGGCAAATCTTCTTGCGGCCTGCGGGAAAGCCGAGGTTTGCCTGTGCAACCTTCCAGCCTCCACGGCCATCGGGAACTTCGAGGCTCAGTGGGCGTGGATGTTCGTGTTCTCCCTGGCTCATCGCCACGTTGAGTGATGAATCAGATGGATGCAGCCAGCCTTGCGCGATCAACCAGAGCGGGCCGTTGGCAGGGACCTTGCTTCCAAGGTCGATCTCAACATAATGGTCGCGCGTAACTCCCTGGTATTGTCCACGACCGAAGGTATCGAGATACTTGCCGTCCAGTGCGCGGAGGATGTCTGTCACATCCTGTCCTTTGTCATCAACGGCGTGGGCAATCGGTTGTGGTGTTCCGACAGCAGTCACGGCCAATTTCACCGCAGGTACGGCGAATCGTTCGTCGGTGAAGATTTCAGTTCCAGCAGGGTGATCGATCGCCATCAGCCGAAGGGAGTCGTAATAGTAGGTCTCCCAAAGCTCGCCGGTGATGCGGAGATCGTAGAAGCCGTCGCGGGGCGCAAGTTGATCGCGACCGATCTTGTACCACTCTTCCGTGGCTTCAACACGCGCGGCTCCCAGGCCGTTGATGCGCAACCCGATGGCGGAGCCCCACGGCACTGCATCTTTTACAAACTGCATCTCCTTGCCGTTAAAAGCAAAGAGGAATGGGCAAGAGCCTTTGAGTCGCTGCTCGGTGACGACGGATTGGTCTGGCTTAAGCGCAAACTCAGCACGGACGGAGCCATTGGGCCAGACGATGCGCGCCACATCCACGGGGGGGCCAAATCCAAGTCCAAAATGCAATTCGGGACTGGCGATCGTCTGCTTTTGCACCAGGAGTCCTGAGCGGATTTCGATTTCGCCGCCAATGCCGAAGGAATTTACGCGCTGATCGCCTGTGGTTTGCCTGGCGCGGGGCCGAATCGTCTGCCATTGATAGCCCTTTGCGCTCTTGTTGACGAAGTCTATCGGCTGTCCATCTGCAGAGAGCCCGAGCAAATCCAGACGGCCATCTCCCCTGAGATCGGCAACGCCAGAGTAGTTGGCTGCGTTCGAGGGAGTGGTGAGCAATTGAAAGGTTCCACCGGCTCCTTGCAGCCAGATCGTTGGACGGTTGGGCGACGATGGTGAGGCCAGCAGTAGATCGAAGGCGCCATTGTTGTCGAGATCCGCGACTGCCAGGCGCACTTCGGCGGCCAGGCGATTGGCTGCGTCGGGCACCGCCGCGATCTGCGCGACCCTCCATTGTTCACCTTCCTCCGGCAGGCTCAGGCTGCGGATCACCCCATCGGACCCCAATGCCAAAAGAGCTATCGGACCTGAGTGATCGACATCGCCCGCGGTGATCGCCTTTGTTGTGGGCAATCCGGCGGGCATTGCCAGTTCGCGAAAGTTGGCGGAGCGTTGGTTGAGGAAGACATGCAGTTTCCCTAAGCCATCGATCAGTGCGGCGTCGGGGTTTCCATCGCCGTTGAAGTCCGCCCAGACAAATTGCCGAATCCCGGAGATGGAAGGAAAGGGGTGTGTGGGAAGGAATGTGCCGTCGCCGTTGTTTCGAAGCACAAGAGGAACGTCGGTCGCTGTGCCTGCCACAACGTCGAGGTCGCCGTCGGCCTCGATGTCGACGGCCCAGGCGCCGGTGTAGGGCGCAGTGAGCAGAGCCACAGGAAGCTTTGTTTGCCGGGTTACATCGGTGAATGCCTGAGGAGAATCCTGGCGTAGAAATCGCAGACCTCCTGCGCCGGCAAGCACGAGATCGGTTTTGAAGTCGTAGTTGAAGTCGATGGGCAGAATTCCTTCCGGGGTTGGCTGCACGCTAGCCTTGCCGCCGGGGAAAGCGAACGACGCGCCACTCGCGAGGTGTACTTCGCGGCCATTGGCGATAGCGACCGTTGGTGCGCCCTCGCCGCTCAGCGAGATCGCTCCGATCCAGCTCCAAGTTCCTTTAGGAAAGCCTGTGATGGATTGTGCAGCAAAGTTCAAGGCCTGATCGGGCGGCGCGGGGGCAAAGTCAGGAGACTCCAGTCTCACGAAGTGAGTGAAGGGTTGCGCCTCGTCGCCGGGTTGCGCTTTCAACTCTGAGAGGCTCGAACGGAATTCGGGGACGCGCATCAGGACGTTCCTCAAGAATATCGACCGCGTCGCGGCAGTTTTCGGCTCCGGACCGTTGGCCGCTGCCTGAAGTGCGGCGAGTTGCTGCTGCACCTCGGGAGGCCAGTTGGCGGATCGGCTTGCAAGCCGGCTCACGGTCGTTTGCAGCATTGCGGTATCGCCGCGCTTTGCGGAGATCCTGCTCAACTCCAGCGAGGCCGCGAGATTGTCCGGCTGCGCGGCAAGCAGTTGCTCGATCAGTTGCTGGAAGTCCGCCTCGCTATGCTCATCCCCTTGGCGTTCCACTTCCGAGGCAAGCTGATAAATCGCCCTGAGATTGCGCGGATTCAGTTTCACTGCTTGACGCAGCTTGTTGACTGCAGCGGTGGAGTTGCCACGGTTGCTTTCGAGCAATCCCTGAAGGTAGAGCAAGCGATCATCGTTTTTGTCGGTGGATGCCGCACGGTCGAATCGCTGGGCAGCCACATCGAAGTTGCGCTGGCGCAGCGCCAGGATCCCCCAATTCACCCAGGCCGCCGGCTCACCTGGAACCAGATTCGTCGCGTTGGCAAGGCTGCTTTCCGCGCGAACGTCGTCGCCAACCTGCAAAGCAGCCAAGCCCACATAGAATGCCGAAGTGAAATCTGAGTAGGTTTTTGAAGACTTGTCTGGCAACCGGTTCACGGAATGGCAACCCACAAGCATGACTGCGGCCGTCATGAGGGTGAGGATACAACTCATGAGGCGCGGGGATCGCCTGTTGGCTGAGCCTGCGACGCGGAGGACAGTTGGGGCGTTCATTCGAGTTCCATTTTGACGGCTGCGCTGAAGGGATGGCAAACATCTGCGGCAAATGGTCCGAAAATGGATTGTTCTGCGCTGCAGCAGGTCAGTCTCTCGACTGCACCATTTCCTCCATCTCAACTCAGGCACAGGCAGCCTTGACGGAGAGAGGAGCATGACGATCGAAGAAACAAGCCAACCCAGTTGCCACCGGCTCCGGCTGGTGGAGCGGAATGAAGTGTCCTGATTCCAGTGTTACCATGCTGGCATTTGGCATCAGCGTGGACGCGCGGAGAGCGAAGGCTTCTGGAATCGCAACGTCCTGCGTGCCATGAAAAATCAGTGTAGGCATGGTGAGTGTGGGCAAGAACCCCGGCACCTCGGCGAGCACGGTAGCGGGTTTGCCCCAACGCAGAACCCGCATGAACGCCCATGAGCCGGAAAGGCCTGAAAAGGGCCGATAGAAATCTTTGAGCGCCTGGTCGCCCTGTTCCACACCGGACACCGCCCATTGCATAGCGATCTTCCAGAAGATGGGACCAATCAGCGGCGCCAACAGTTCTCCGAGGATTGGCTTCCGCAAAGCCTCAAGCAGATAAAAGGGCTTTAGCTCGGGGAACAGTGCTGGAGAAAGCAACGCCAAGCAGGAAACGCGCTCAGGGAAGTAGCGCGCGTAATGAACCGCTACGACCGAGCCTGCGTCATGACCCACGATATGCCATTTATCGATCTTGTTTTCGATGCGAATCCGGTCAATCTCTTCTGCGAAATGGCGCAGAAAGTTAGGGTCGTATGGTTCGCGCGGAGAGTTTCCCAATCCAGGCAGATCGACGGCAATGCAGGTGTATCGTTCGCAGAGGCGATCGATGATACCCTTCCACAGGCGGCCGCTGGTGGGCATGCCATGAATGAAGAGGATGGGTTCGCCGGAACCGCAACGAATTACGTTCATACCAATCCTCCACCGGGCTTGTCGATACAGTCTGCTTTCATGAGGTGGCACACACCGCGGCAGCCGGGTGCGACCGTTTGCAAAACCAGTACAGCAAGTTCATCGCAACCCTTAGCGTTGCCAGAAACAGACTGAACAGCAATGTGTACACCACACCATTGGGTTGAATTCGCGAGTAGATATTGTTGATGCTCCACGCCGGAATCGTATAGACGTCGCCGGCAACCAGCGCTCCGATCCGATTTCGAATCGGCCAATCGTAGATCACGCGCTCAATGCCGGAGTTGAAGAAGTTTGCCATATCGAGAACGCGTCGGCAGTACATTGTCCTTGGCAACCACGGCAGCCACTTCCGATTGCGATAGCGCGTAAAGAGGCGAGCAGCCTCGACAGCGTGCCTTAGCGCAGCGGTGACGCCGTTCGAGGTCATTGGATCGACCAGCGCGGCGGATTCTCCAACCACAAGCCAGTTGGGGCCGGCAACTCTGCCGTGGGCCCGGCAACTGAAGGAGGTCGTGCGGGGCGCGGAGACATGATGCGACTTCAACAGATCCCGAAGTCCGCTGAAACTTTCCAACTGGCCGTCGTAGATCTTCTGGACTGTCTGGCCTTGGCGGCGCTTCTCTTTGACACTCTCTCCGGCTGCCACGTAGCCGACGCTGACGGTGTTGGAGTGAATGGGAATCTGCCAAACCCAACTCATATAAAAAGGACCTTCGCAATCGGCATACAGCGTGGTGCCTTCAATAGACTCTGGCACGGTGAAGTAATCCCATATCGCGACCTTTGGTGGGCCAAAGTCATAGGAAGGCAGGTTGAAAGCTCGCGGAAACAGGCTCGCATTTGATCCCGACGCATCGATATACCAGCGCGACAAGATCTCGGTCCCTTTTTCTGTGTGAAGCGAGCTCACGCGATCGCCATCTCGCACCACCCGCACCACTTTGTCGGCGAGCAGCGTGGCTCCGGAGGCCAGGAAAATCTCTCGAATCGACTGACTGAGGCGGGACCGGTCGACATGAATGGTGGCCAACTCCACGTTGAAGGGCGGCTTGGCAAGCCAATCGGAAGGAACGTAGTGCTGCTCCGCCCCTCCGCGCAGTTTCAGAATTACATGGCGTTTGTAGGTCGCGGTTCCGTCCTGGATAAGTTCCTCCATCGGCAATCCCAGTTCGCTTAACAATGCCGGCGCGGACCAGTCCAGCGATTCGCCGACAGGGTTCGAAGGATCAACCTCGGCTTCGATGCACAGAACCTTGAATCCAGCCCTCGCGAGATGAATGGACGCCGCCGTGCCGGCGAGGCCGCCCCCTACCACCGTCACATCGAAAAGGCCTGAATCTGTCTGCATCAAAGAGTCGTAGGGCAGTTATTTCGCACAGCGAATCGTGACTGACTGGGACAGGCATTCACAACCGACCTTCTGTGGGTATCCGTCTCCACCTTTCGATGGAGGCACTGCTCATGTAAAGTCGCTAACGTAATGCTTTGTAGCTCTATCTTCCCAACCCAGGAAATCCAGGAAGGCATCAGCACTTGAAACTCTTCGAGCGCCTCCGTCCCCTTCTGTTGGTTGCAGTCCTGCTGGTGATTTGGGAAATCGCCATCGACTTGCATCCCGGAAATATCCTGCCCGGGCCCATCGCCGTGGCAGGCGGCATCCTCGACCTCTTGCAGCATGGGCTTCTGCTTAAATACGTGGTCGCATCTCTTTTCCGGGTAACCTGGGGCTTTGCACTGGCCGTATTCATCGCGATCCCGCTCGGACTCGCTCTGGGCTGGTATCGCCGCGGAGAGATGGCCTTCAATCCTCTGGTGCAGATATTCCGCCCCATCTCTCCGCTTGCGTGGATACCGATTGCGATTCTTTGGTTTGGAGTCGGCGACCTGGCGGCGATCTTTCTCATCTTTGTCGGCTGCTTTTTTCCGTTGCTGCTCACGGCAATGAACGCCGTTCACAATATTCCTGCCGACTACATCAACGCCGGGCGCAACTTCGGCCTGAGTCAACGCGCATTTGTCTCTCGCATCTTGTATCCAGCCGTCATTCCGCAGTTGTTGGTTGGCTTGCGAGTCACTCTCGGCGTAGCTTGGCTGGTGGTGGTGGCCGCGGAAATGATTTCAGTGAACTCAGGCCTGGGATTCCTGATCGTCGATGCGAGGAATGCCGGGAATCGCTACGATCTAGTAGTCGCGGGCATGGTCATCATCGGATTCATCGGTCTATTGCTCGATCTCGGGATGCAGTCGTTCGAGCGAATGAAGTCCTTTCGCTGGATAAATTCGGAGGGCTAGTGTTGCTGACGGAAGCCTCGGTACTCGGGACTAAGAGCGCAGCGAAGTTACGCGCGGAACACCTCGGTATGGTCTATGACCGCGATGGCGAATCCCTGCCCGTGCTCGAAGACATCAACCTCGATGTCGACGACGGAGAGTTCGTTTGCCTGGTCGGTCCCTCCGGTTGCGGAAAATCGACGTTGCTCAATGCGATGGCAGGATTTCTATCGCCGACCAGCGGCTCGGTCAGGATCGATGGCGAAGTCGTCACTGGACCCGACCCTCGCCGCATCCTGGTATTTCAGGATCGCGGCGTCTTTCCCTGGTTGACGGTAGAAGGGAACATCGGCTTCGGATTGTCAAAGTTATCGCGCGCTGAGCGCACGCAGCGTATCGCTCATTATGTGAAGACTGTGAGGCTGGAAGGCTTTGAGAACTCCTATCCTTCCGATCTTTCCGGAGGCATGAAGCAGCGGCTCCAGGTAGCTCGCGCACTGGCTGTCAATCCGGATATTCTTTTTTTGGACGAGCCGTTCGGAGCGCTGGATTCCATCACGCGCGTAATTATGCGCGGCGAACTGTTGCGGATATGGCAGACCGAGCGAAGAACCATCTTCTTCGTTACCCACGATATCGATGAAGCGGTTCAGCTTGCCGATCGAGTCGTTGTTCTCAGTTCGCGTCCCGCTCAGATCAAAGACGTTCTGACCATCGACATGGCCCATCCCCGCAATATCAGTTCTAACCGCTACCTGGAACTCCGCGACGAGTTGCTCAAGCAGATTGGTCTGGCCTACGAGATATGAATTCTCTTGGACAACCGCGCGCTTGGGAAAGGTTTTTCTGGCCAGTCGTGGCCGCGGCGCTGCTGTTGGCGTTTTGGCATTACTCAGTTGTCTGGACGGCCACCAAGGTGTTTCCATCGCCGCTTAGCGTGGAAAAGGGAATCGCTGAGCTCGCCGCGAAACACGTGTTGTGGGCCGACATCGGCGATTCGCTCCGGCGCGTGGCCATCGGCTTCGGCTTGGCCGTCGTTATCGGCATTCCATTCGGTCTCTGGCTCGGTTGGAGCCCGGCGGCAAACCAGACAGTCAATCCAGTGATCCAACTCCTCAGACCCATCAGCCCGATCGCGTGGATACCAGTGGCTATTATCTTCTTCGGCGTCGGCGATCATGCCGCGATCTTCCTCATTTTTCTCGGCTCGCTCTTTCCGATCCTGGTAGCTTGTGTTAGCGGCGTTTCGAGCGTCCCGCCGATCTTTCGCAACGCTGGCCGTAACTTCGGTCTGTCCACGCCGCAACTGTTGGCGCGCGTCGTTTTTCCAGCTGCGCTGCCGCAGATCCTCATCGGCGCGCGCATTGCTCTGGGAATCGCCTGGCTGGTCGTGGTGGCCGCGGAGATGATTGCCGTCGACTCGGGCCTCGGCTATCTGGTTATCGATTCCCGCAACTCGGGAAAGCGCTATGATCTCGTCGTCGCGGCGATGCTGATCATCGGCGTCATCGGACTCGCGCTGGATTTCTGCATTCGCAGACTCGAAAGGATCGAGTCCGTTCGCTGGGGGTTCCGTAATGCTTCCTAAGACTAAGGTCGCGCTCTTCGCTGTGGGATGGCTGGTTTTGATTTCTGGAGCACACGCTTATCTCAACGTGAATTGGGCAGCGGTTCTCAATGACTATCAACCGGCCGAGAAGCGAAAAATAACGGTAGCCTATCTGCCTGTGACTTGTCAGTTGACCTGTCCGGTGACCGACTACATTTCAAAATACTCGACTTCCGGCGAAGAGTTCATGCCGCGCATGTTTCAGGGCTTTCCCGAGATCAAAGAAGCGCTTATTTCTAATCGAGTGCAGGCGGCATTTATCGTCGCTCCATTGGCGCTGGCTCTGAAAGCGCAAGGAGTTCCCATCAAGGTCGTCTATCTCGGGCATCGATATGGGAGCGCCGTGGTAGTGCAGAAGAACGGCCCAATCAAGACTTTTGCCGATATGCGCGGCAAGACGATTGCCATCCCCAGCCGCTTCTCGGATGAGCGATTGCTCCTCTTCCGCGCCATGAAGGTCTGGGGCATCAAGCCAGGCGAGATCAAGATGGTAGAGATGGCGCCGCCGGATGTTTCGGGCGCTCTCGCCGCCCATGCCATTGACGCTTTTGTCATGGGCGAACCGTTTCCATCGCAGGCTGAGATCGGCGGCTTTGGGCGCGTACTCTTTCAAGCTCGGGAATATTGGCCGGACTACATGTCCTGCATCCTTGTGGTCCGTCAGGATCTGATCGATAAGCGTCCAGATGTTGTGCAGGTGCTTGTCGATGGCATCGCTCGCTCCGGCCTGTGGCTGGACACGAGCAAGCCACATCGCGAAGACGCCGCAGACTTTGTCGGCCGGTTCTACTACAACCAGAAACCCGCTCTGCTGCGCTGGGCGCTGACCAAGCCGATGGATCGCGTCGTCTACAGCCCTCTGGCACCGCGCAAGGCGGACTTCGACATGGTGCGCGATCTGATGATTGAGACGGGAGTCTTGAACAAGAAGCTCGAATTCAGCGAGTATACGGACACTCGCTTTTCAGACACTGCAACGATGCAGACTTCCTGGAAGTATGAGCCTGGAACTGCTTCCGCTAAATAGGTCAAGCCAAGCCAAGATTGTCGATCTATCAGAAATTGAGGGAACCATGATTCGCAGAAGATTTCTTCAAATGGCCGCACTATCCGGAGCCAGCGCCCTGGCTCCTCTTGAAGCCATAGCGACGACCGCAGCAAACACCGCTGCGAAGACCGCAGTTTTTCAGGTGAAGGGATTCAGTTGCCCTACCTGCGCTGTAGGTCTCGACACCATGTTTACCCGCACCAAAGGGATCGTATCCAGCCACTCAACCTATCCCGAGGGCAAGGTGACGGTCCGATTCGATCCCGGGGTAATCAACGAGGCTCAAGTGCGCGCGGTCATTACCGACGCAGGTTTCACCATCGTCAGCGAGCAGATGGCCTAACCAATAGCACGAACAACAATAGCGAAGGAATGGACCGAAGATATGACCTCTCAGGAATCGTATACGCAGCTTTCTAAGGATTTGATGGCGGCACTTAGCCTGGTCCAGCCGCCGATCGCGATCAGCTTTGCAGATGCAGTCCCCGCCGGAGTCGGAACCCCATCGACGCGGGTAGCTGCCGGTTGCCGTTTCTGGCAAGACGCATCGCACTCAGCATTCGCAACAGCATCTGAGCATCACTCAACCTGTGCCATCGGGGTATATACCCACAACCTGGAGTCGTCTCCCTCGCAACAAACGGATCTCGCGGATGCACTCAAGGTATTTGGAGACCTCGGTTATGTCCGGCCAGAGGATTTGCCCTTGATCCCTGTGCTGGCGTCGCGGTCGAAGCACGTTGTGTATGCTCCGCTGGCGGAGAGTCCGTTACCTCCGGACGTTGTTCTGCTCTTTGCGAATTCGAATCAGACTCTTGTGCTGTCGGAAGCAACGCAGCAAGTTGAGGTGGGCACTCCGCCTGCCATGGGAAGGCCGGCTTGCGCTGTAATTCCCCAGGTTGCGAATACCGGCAGAGCAGCGCTGAGCCTGGGTTGCTGTGGAGCGCGGGCATACCTCGATGTGCTGACCGACGATGTCGCTCTCTTCGCGATCCCCGGAGCGAAGCTTGAGGCCTATGTCGAACGAATTGTGGCTCTCGCTAAGGCCAACAGTGTTTTGACCCGGTTTCACGGCTTGCGCCGAAATGAAATTCTCGCAGGGGGAAATCCAACGGTACGTCAATCGCTCGAAGCGTTCATGGCCTCGTGAGGGCTTTCGGGAGTACTGCGCGGCCTGGCTGTGAAAGTCAGGCCACACGGATGGAATCGACAGCTACTTCGCTAAGAGTGTCTTCTGATTGGTGAGGATTTCCTGCTGATTCGCCAGGATTTCCTTCTGGTTGGCGAGAATCTCATCGAGCGATTTCTGGTTCTTCTCGATCGTTCCCTGATTGTGCAGGATGGCCTTCTGGTTCTCCAGAATGGTCGCCTGATTGTGCAGGATGGTTTGCTGATTCGCAACTACTTCATGTTCTGACGTACTTCCTCCTTTCTCCCTTTTTTGGATGGTGAGTCGATCGCGACCAAGATCGCGTTCGTCTTGAGACCGATGCCCGGCGATGAAAGGCCTGACACGAAAGAATCCCAAAGCCCTGGTGCTAGCCGTGATCCTCAAATCCAAAACATCATCTAGGCGGGCTGTTCTGCAGGCTGGGCTGGGACGAAATTGACATAGCCATGTTCGGCCATCCTTGCGCCCATGGCCGTATAGGCAGCCGGATCGTGCGGAGCCCATGTTGCCAACCCATCGACGTATCGGTTGTACATGCAGAAGGCTGCCGCAATCAGCACAGTATCATGAATTTCAATGTCGGTGGCGCCTGCGCTTCTTGCACATGCGATGTGCTCGGTGGTCACATTTTTCCCGCCCTTCTGAACCTGCCCCGCAATGGCCAGAAGAGCTTTGAGCTTGTCTGAGATTGGCGCAGTCTCGAAGTTACACTTTACCCGGTCGACCAGTTCCGTGTTGCCGCCGAGATGATGCGCCGCCGCCGCGCCATGGCTTGTCTGGCAGAAATAGCAGTCGTTCTGGCTTGAGGTGTAAGTCGCAATCAACTCACGTTCGCCGCTCGTCAGCGAGTTCGGCCCGCGCAGGAGTTCTTCAGCAAGCGCCCTCAAGGGCTTGGCAGTTTCAGGGCGATAGGCCATAGGACCGGTGATTCCGGGTAGGCCTTCTGGAAGTGTGATGTGAGCCATGGAGTCTCCTTGGTTATTGAGCAATCTCGACAGGTTGGGGTTCGGGAAGGAGTTCAATCGGATGCCTTCTGGCGCCTTGAATCTGGTAACGAGGCAGCGCAAACATGAGCAGGCAGGGGATGAGGGCGGGTAGGGCGAGTAGCTGAATCGTGATCGGCCGATAAGTTCCCATGGTGTCAAAAACACGACCTACCAGGACTGGGCCGGTTGCGGCTCCAATGGCGTAAGTGGTCCAAGTGAGCGCGTAGAGCGTGGAGAATCGCTTGAGGCCAAAGTAGCGCCCAAGCAGATAGGGCGTAATGTCGCCCTCACTACCCATGCTGAATCCGATAAGAGCAGCCGCAATCAGGCCGGAGGTCAAGGTGTTGGCCACAGATAGCAGCACAATGCCGAGTACAGTCAATAGAAGCATGACTTGGGAGACACGTGGCCCAAAGAAGCGATCGAGAAAGAGACCAGTAAGAAGGCGTCCAATCAGTCCTGTAGCCCCGATGATGGAGACGGACCATGCCGCACCGGCAGCGGACACGCCGCGATCGGTCAGGAGCGCTGAAAGATGAGCGATGGTCCCATTCACGCTGACAGCGTAAAGGCAAACGGTAGCGGCCAGGATCCAGAAGGCTGGTGTCGCAAGCGCCCTGGCAACGGGCTCGCCCAGTTCAGTGGAGACATCCTGGTCCTGCTGAGCCAGCGGCCGTTCCCGGATGAAAATTGCAGTGAGGGGAAAACCCACAGTGAAGGCGAGCAGGCCGAGGGTGAGGTAGGCAACGCGCCATCCCAGGTGTGTGATGACAGACTGAACAAGGACAGGAAGCAGCATCGCTCCAAGTCCTGTGCCAGCGAGCATAATCGAAAGTGCAAAACCGCGACGCCGGTTGAACCAGGTAGATATGGCGCGGGAGTATCCAATGTAGGCAGTTCCGTTTCCAACCAGACCGATGACAAAAAACGTGAAGTAGAAGTGAAGCAGATGCGGCGTCAGCAACGCGAGCGAGGCATAGGCAGCGGAAAAGACCAAAATGCAGGGCAGGACGATTCTGCGCGGCTTGTACCGATCCAGCAGAAAGCCGAGCCCCGGCGAGGCCGCGGCCAAAGTCAACGCGGTAATACTGAATCCTGCTGAAGTGGCTTCGCGATGCCAGCCAAAACTCTCTCCAAGCGGCTTGATGAAAAGGCCAAAGGTGTACGGGACGATCGCCGCAAAACTCACCATGATCCCAAAGAAGCTGGCGAGAACGATCTTCCAGCCTGGGTAGGAGAGAATGCTCTCGTCTATCGTGGCTTCGACTTTCGGCGTCGTGAGCTGAGGCATGAATGCGTTTTACCTCTGGAGACCATCTTTGCAAAGCGGAGTTAGCGGCACTACACAGGTTGCGTGACTTCACTACTCAAGCAGCGCGTTCACCGCTGTACCGTGGCAATTGCCGCCTCGGTGACTCCGGTGTAACCGTGTTCAACGATGAGCGCCGCTCTTTGCCGATACATCGAGGGATCTTGAGGGGCCCAGGTATCCAGTCCGTCGACGTAGCGGTTGCACATGCAAAAGACAGCGGCAATCAGGACCGTGTCGTGGATTTCGAGATCAGTTGCTCCCTGCTCGCATGCAGCGGATATATCCTCCGCAGTCACATGCTTGCCACCGACTTGTACCTTACCGGCAATGTTGAGAAGGGCTTTCAGCTTGGGCGAGATTTCCGCAGTCTGCCAGTCCGTCTTCACCTTTTGAACAAGCGCCTCGTCGTGCCCTAGTTGGGCTGCAGCCATGGCGCCATGAATTGTCTGGCAAAAGAAGCAATCGTTGCGCCAGGAAACATGCGTGGCGATCATCTCGCGTTCACCGCGCGACAGCGTGCTTTCTCCACGCAGGAGCACATTGACCAGCTCGTTGAGAGGCGCCGCAGTTTCAGGGCGAAACGTCATCGGGCCGAGGATGCCGGGAAACTCTCTTCCGAGTTCCTCGGCAATAGGAAGTTGAATATGAGCCATCTTTGACACTCCGTTCGTGCAGGTGCAGGCATTTCTTGCGGGAAGCAGGGGAATGGGATTGCCGAACCCGTTCATGCTACCGGGCGTCGCTCGCCAGGCGCTTCAATCAAAAGATGGAGAGGTCTTCGCCGCTTCCTTCCGACTATTCACAAGCATTTGTTCATGAGGAGGAATTTGGGAGGTTGAGGCGCCGGGCCATGGTGGACAAAAGCTTGGGCCTCGCGGTGGGTCGTGTCCAAGGGCACTCGGCGATGCAGATTGCGCACGATGCTGCTTCGGCAAAGAAGGGAATGCACTTGTCGAAGTCCACATACCAGCGCTCGACGCCGCGCACCATCTGCTTCTGTTCACTGATTGCTCCGGGGGGACAAGCGTTGGTGCAGACCTGGCAGGTCATGCAGAACTCATCTGCGCCGAAGCGATCAGGTTTTGTGGCTACGAGAGGCATATCGGTCGTTACTCCGGCCAAACGCAACCCAGCCCCATATTGCCGATTGATCAGTGAGCCGTGCTTGCCCAACTCTCCCAAGCCCGAAGCGATGGCGGGCGGAATCAAAAGGAGCGCGCTTGCAGACGGGCCTGGATAGGCCTGCGCATTGTAGCCCTGCGAGCGGATCCAATTGGCAAGGGCATAGGAGGCCCGCGTTCCACGAGCGTACTGCGTGCCAATTTCGCAAACGCCAACGCCGTTGGTTTCATCGGAAGGAACCTCTTTCAATCGTTCGTAGTCGGGTGCGAGAGCGAGCACAATAACCCACGGCTCATGGATGGTGTATCCCTCGAAGACATAGAGCGGGTCCATTGGCGCAATGCCAACTCCGCCAGCCTCATGCGCTAGCGCAAATTCGGTCGCTTCCGCCGCGAACTGTTCTGGCGAAGCATTCCGTCGATTCGCCGCAACGGGAATCAACTCAGGGTGAGTATATGCCGAGATGAAGACTTCGGCAGAGCCCGGACACTTTCGAGAGCTGGTGCGTGCCACAACCTGCAGATCGCCATACGGATGCTGATCCGGAGGATGCCAGAAGAATGGGGACGCTCTGCGGGGTTCAGTCTCCCCAAGTCCATTGATTGGATTTCCTGAGACCTTGAGGAGAGCAAGCGTCTCCGGGCGGGGCTTGTAGCTGCCTGGCTTGGGACGCCTGGGATTTGTTGATGGAGCCTTGGTTTCGTTCTGCGAAGTGGGCTGATTGTTCGACATCGCTGCTCTCCTAGGAACTCGTTGAAATTCGCCTGATTGCGGCATCTTTCCGGGCGATTTTCGCTTTTTCCCGTTCGAAATCTGTTTGAAGTACGGTTCTTGCCGGTGCTTATAGGGGTTTGCGAGCCTCAGGGAATCATCCCCGAGGCTCGCAACCGTTGCTCAGGCACACTTCTCCCGGAGCATTTCCGGTGGTTGAGCCATCAGCCGCGGCA
>Ga0182015_10001276_pt1 | contig 33761 bp, 33 predicted proteins | sample 712P3MmetaG_FD_120478 | JGI IMG/M metagenome (GOLD analysis project Ga0182015, IMG submission 120478) | Permafrost microbial communities from Stordalen Mire, Sweden - 712P3M metaG | ecosystem: Environmental > Terrestrial > Soil > Wetlands > Permafrost | place: Sweden: Stordalen | collected...
CATCACCTTGGTCAACGCCGCCGTCAGCGTCGTCTTGCCGTGATCCACGTGACCAATCGTCCCCACGTTTACGTGCGGCTTGTTGCGCTCGAATTTCTCTTTCGACATGGCGTGTTCCTCGAAGTGGCCGCGCTCCTTGGCGGCGCAGCCGAAAATTCCCAAACCTAACTTTCAACTCGCAACCGGCCTACCCGGTCGACTGGAGCCCACGACCGGGATTGAACCGGTGACCTCGTCCTTACCAAGGACGTGCTCTACCAACTGAGCTACATGGGCTCTACGTCGGTTCAGATCCGCAACGGACCAACATTGGAGCGGGTAGTGGGAATCGAACCCACGTCATCAGCTTGGAAGGCTGAGGTTCTACCATTGAACTACACCCGCCAATGACGCCCACACCTGCCGGCCGCATCCTTCGAAGTCGCGAATCCATCCCGCCACTCAATGGTGGAGGGGGAAGGATTCGAACCTTCGAAGGCGTAAGCCGGCAGATTTACAGTCTGCTCCCGTTGGCCGCTTGGGTACCCCTCCGCAAAACGAGCCGCGTATTGTGATTTCGGGGTGGCAGAGTGTCAATGCGTCTTTGGCCCGATATTTGCTTAGGCCGGCCCCGCCCGGGGTCCCCTCCGGAAGGGGCACTCCTTATATATGGGGCCTATGGGGCCCGTCACCGCCCCGGCACTGCCGCCCGCAGAGCCTCGAGCACGGTCGGCCCGGCCCGCCGTGCGTTCCCGGGGCGCATATCCCGCGGAAGCTCAACCGGACCATAGCGGACGCGCAGCAGCCGGCTCACCTCGAAGCCCACGGCGTTCCAGAGCCGGCGCACCTCCCGATTACGCCCCTCGTGCAGCACCACCCGGAAGGTGCTGTGACTCGGGCCGTCAGCGCCCGGACTCGCGGGGCCCCCGTTTCCACCCTCGCCTGCCTCGGCCACGATGCGATCGAACCGGGCCGGGCCGTCTTCGAGGGGCACACCGCGCAGCAGCCGGCGGATGACCTCCGGACCCGGCTCGCCGCGCAGGCGCACCAGGTATTCGCGCTCCACCTCGCTCGAGGGATGCATGAGGCGGTGAGCCAGCTCACCATCGGTGGTAAGGAGCAGCAGCCCCGCGGTATTGACGTCGAGGCGACCGACGGTGATCCAGCGCCCGTTCGAAGGTTCTGGCAGCCGCTCGAATACCGTCGGCCGCCGCTGTGGATCGCTGCGCGTGGTCACCTCCCCCACGGGCTTGTAATAGAGAAGGACTTCCTGCGTGTTCAGATCGAGCGGGCTCAAGGTGAGCGGGCGTCCATCCAGCCGCACGTCGTCCCCGGGGCCAGCGCGATCCCCAAGCTGCGCCACGCGTCCGGCCACGCTTACGCGGCCGGCGCGAATCCAGTCCTCGACCGTGCGGCGGGAACCCAGGCCCGCCGCCGCCAGCAGCTTCTGCAATCTGATCATGCAATCATAACGATGGGTGTTAAGCAGATACTCCGGCGGTGCTTGTGTTGCGGCAAGCCGGCGGCGTAGAAGGAGCCCATGATCTACGACAGCATCCTCGGCACCATCGGCAAAACGCCGGTAGTGCGCATCCAGCGCCTCGCACCGAAGCACGTCACCATGTACGTAAAGTGCGAGTTCTTCAACCCGCTATCCTCGGTCAAGGACCGTCTCGCCATCGGCATTATCGAGGATGCGGAGCGCAGCGGCGCGCTCAAGCCGGGCCAGACCGTCGTGGAAGCGACTTCCGGCAACACCGGCATCGCGCTCGCCATGGTGTGCGCGGCCAAGGGCTACCCGTTCGTCGCCGTCATGACCGAAACCTTCTCGGTCGAGCGCCGCAAGATCATGCGGATGCTGGGAGCGAAGGTCATCCTCACCGCCGCCGCCGAGCGCGGCACCGGCATGGTGAAAAAGGCCGCGGAACTGGCGCATAAGCACGGCTGGTTCCTCGCACGGCAGTTTGAGAACGAGGCCAATCCCGCCTACCACCGCAACACCACCGGTCCCGAGATCCTCCTGGACTTCGTCGGCAGGCGGCTGGATTTCTTCGTCACGGGCTGGGGCACCGGCGGCACGCTCACCGGGGCCGGCGAGATCATCCGGCTCGCGCGCCCGGAAGTGCAGATCATCGCTTCGGAGCCCGCCGGAGCATCGCTGCTCGCGGGCAAGACCTGGGCGCCGCACAAGATCCAGGGCTGGACGCCGGATTTCGTGCCCGCCGTGCTCAAGCGCGAGGTAGCGCACCGGATCGTGCCGGTGGCGGATACCGAGGCCATCGAGACGGCGCGCCAGCTGGCGCGCAGCGAGGGCATTTTCTGCGGCATCTCCTCGGGGGGCACGTTCGCCGCGGCGTTGAAAGTGGCCGCCGAGGCCCCGCAGGGCTCGGTGCTGCTCGCCATGCTGCCGGATACGGGCGAGCGCTATCTCTCGACGGTACTCTTCGAGGGCATTGCCGAAGGCAGCGACGCGGAACCTTAAGCAGTTGCGCTAAGCTGCGCTTAAGTTTTTCCGCCAGCCAAGCCCGACAAGACCACCTGTTCATGGATGCGCGCCAGTACGCATCGCTCCCCAGCCCGTTCCCCATGTGGCGCGGCGGCGCGCTGCATGGCGCGCGCGTTGCGTTCGAGACCTGGGGGACGCTGAACGCGGCGCGCGACAACGCGGTGCTGCTGTTCACCGGCCTCTCCCCGCCGGCACACGCCGCGTCTTCCGAGCAGGATCCGGACGATGGCTGGTGGCAGGGCATGGTGGGCCCGAAGCTCGCCATCGATACCGAGCGCTTCTTTGTGATCTGCGTGAACTCGCTCGGCAGCTGCTTCGGCTCCACGGGACCGGCTTCCGGGGATCCCGCCACCGGCAAGCCCTACCGGCTCAGCTTTCCGGACCTGTCGATCGAGGACATCGCGCGCGCGGGGTTCGAGACCGTGCGGTCGCTGGGGATTGCGCGCCTCGACACCGTCATGGGTCCGTCGCTGGGCGGCATGGTGGTGCTCGCCTATGCCGCGATGTTTCCCGGTGCGGCGCGACGCCTCCTGTGCATTTCGGGCACGATGGCGGCCGCCCCGTTTACCATCGCGCTGCGTTCCATCCAGCGCGAAGCGATCACCAACGACCCGGCGTGGGCGGACGGCAGCTACACCGCCGATCGCCCGCCCGCCACCGGCCAGAGCCTGGCGCGCAAGCTCGGCACCATCACCTATCGTTCCGCGGCCGAGTGGCAGCAGCGCTTCGGCCGGGAACCCATTCGCGCGGATATGGAACGCGGCGGTCCGTTCAGGTCCGAGTTCGCCGTGCAGGGCTACATGGAATCCCTCGCGCAGCGCTTCGTCAGCGCCTTCGACGCAAACTGCTACCTGTACCTGTCGCGCGCCATGGACCGATTCGACCTCGCCGCGCACGGCGAGCCGCAGGTGCTGTTTCGCGCCGCAGGCCTTAAGCAGGCGCTGGTCATCGGTGTGAAGACGGACCTGCTTTTCTCGGTGGATGAGCAGCAGGCCATTGCGGATGCGCTCCAAGCGGCTGGCGTGCCAACGCGCTTTGCGCCGCTGTCGTGCATCGAGGGACACGATGCCTTTCTTGTTGACCTTAAGACCTTTGGCGCCGAGATCGGCGCATTCCTCCGGAATTAAGTTCACTGGCCGCGGTGGTCTGCCCTGGCCGAGGCATAATGGGGAGGTCGCCAGTACAAGAACGAAAGCCGTAAGGGTCAGCAGTGGAACGCCGACTACATACAAGGCATCGCGCACGCACGATCGTCTATATCAACGTGCCGGGCGGCCGCAGGAAGCTTTGCAAGGCGATGAATCTGTCGGCTACCGGTGTGTTCATCGAAACGACCAACCTGGGCTTGCGCAAGGGCCAGCAGGTCATTCTCTCGTTCGCCATTAATCTTGGCGTCATCACCAAGCTGCACCGACGCACCGCCGTGGTCGCGCACGTCTCGCGCGGCGGCACGGGTCTCATGATGGAGAGCTTCGCGCAGGCCTCGAGCTGAAGGCTGCGGCGCGCACGCGCTGAGGCGCCCAGCGCGGCGCGCGTGTCGTTCAGGTGGCTCTTCGCCGCCTCATCAAAATCCCGGCAAGACCCAGGCCGAACAGCGACAGCGTCGCCGGCTCAGGAACGTGTGCCACCCCGGCGGTGAGCACGATGTTGTCCAGGCCGTTACTGTTGTCGTTGCCGGAATCGCCGTTCTGGAAAAGCAGCGTCGTCGACGTACCCGTCGCGACGAAGGTGTCGGTGAACTGCTGCCAGGTCAGGCCAGTGGCATTTACCTGGCTGTTGGTGAAGGCGGTCGCGGCGCCGTTTACAAGTACGTCGACCGTACTTGTGGTCCCGAAAATGCCGCCGCCGGTCGTGTTGCCGATGTAAAAGGACAGCGCGTACTGCGTCCCCGGCGTGGTGCTGACCACCTGGGACACGCCCTCTGTGCTGTTACTGCCATCTCCCGTCAGGTCGAGCCACTGGTTGTTGCCGGGCGCGGCTTCGAATGTCACACCGCTCTGCGCGTAGGTGCCGCTGACGATCGATACGTTTGCCTCGCCAGGTCCGGTCACGGTCCAGCCAGTCAGCGTCGTAGTTCCGACCGAGAAGTTGGTGAAGGTCCCGGGGGTGACCACCGGGGTATCGAAGTTTCCATTCGCGATCGGGTTGGCCGCATGCGCGCCGGCGGCGCCAAGCAGCAAGGCCGCCGTGGCCGCGACGCACTGAATTCGGGATCTCATCAGAAGGCTCCTTGTGTGCGGGTGCCGGGTCACACCAGTATGCACGGCCATACGACCTGTGAAACAGGATTCCGCACGGATACCAGCAAGGATCGGGCCGCGGCCTGTTGTTGTTGATAATCAATGCACTGGCGGCGGACGGATCCCACGGCTGTAAGATTACCCGACGCCTGGCGCCGCTCACGGGTGCCCAGGCGATTCGCTGTAGAATCCTCCGCGCAACACGCGGGGGAAACCAACTTGGGGCCTGAACCGGGCGACCCGACCATCCGATTCGGTGACGGGCTGGAGCTGGATGCGCGCGCCTGGGAACTGCGCCGCGCCGGCCAGCCGCAGAGGCTCGAACGCATCCCCATGGAGATCCTGCTGTTGCTCGCCGAACAGCACGGGAAGCTGGTGAGCCGCGAGCAGATTGTCGAGAAGGTCTGGGGCAAGGGCGTGTACCTCGACACCGACAACAGCATCAACGGCGCCATGCGCAAGATCCGCCAGGCACTCGGGGATGACTCGGGGGAACCGCGCTACATACAGACCGTCACCGGTCTGGGCTACCGGTTCATCGCACAACCAACCGCCGTGAGCGCCCCGGCCCGCGGGAACCGCATAACTGCCACGAGCGCGGAGCTCGCGCCGGAACCCTCGGACACGGCCGAACCCAATGCCACTGCGGTGCCGGTCAACGCACCGGCGGGTGTCCCACCGGCGAGCTCAGGGCAGTTCGTGGAGCCCCGTCGTGCGCCACCGGCGGCGCCACCAACACGCGGGTTGCCGGCAATTGTGTGGTGGTCGAGTGCGGCACTCATCGTGGTTCTGTGCGTCGCGTTGCTGTGGGTGCTGCGCGCCCGCTCCCGTGAGGAAGCAGCAGCAGCGCCCGCGCACGGCGCGATGCTGGCGGTGTTGCCGCTCGCCAACCTCACGGGTGATCCGGCGCAGGAGTACTTCAGCGATGGGCTGACGGAGGAGCTGATCGCGCAGCTTGGAGACGCGGATCCGCAACACCTGAGCGTGATCGCACGTACCTCCGTGATGCGCTACAAGGACGCTCACGAGCCGGTGGACGAGATCGCACGCACACTTGGCGCGCAGTACGTACTCGAAGGCAGCGTACGACGCGATTCGGAGAACGTGCGCATCACGGCACAGCTGGTGCGAGGGTCAGACCAGGCGCATGTCTGGTCGCGGCAGTATGACCGCAAGCTCACCTCGGTGCTGGCGCTGCAAGGGGAGATCGCGGCAGAGATTGCGGATGAAATCCGCAGTACGCTCGGGCAGAGTGCCGCTGGCACGCCGGCACGCGTGGCGCCGGCGCCGCAGCAGTATCAGGCGTTCGATCTTTATCTGCGCGGGCGTTACTTCTGGAACAGACGCACTCCCGCGGGTTTTTCCCAGGCGCTCGACTATTTTGAGCAGTCAATCGCGAAGGATCCGGGCTATGCCCCGGCCCACGCAGGGGTTGCCGACACCTACGCGCTGATGAGCAACTATGGCTATGCGCCGCATACTGAGGCCATGGTGAACGCGCGGGCCGCCGCCGTGCGCGCGATCGAGCTGGACGCGAACCTCGCCGAGGCGCACAACGCGCTGGCGGTGATCGCCGAGGACTACGACTACGACTGGCACACGGCTGAGAAGGAATTTCAGAGGGCGATCGAGCTCAATCCGAACTACGCGACCGCTCATCAGTGGTACGCACAGTGTCTTGCGCTCCAGGGACGCTTTGCCGAGGCACTCACACACAGCGAGCGTGCCCGGGCGCTCGACCCGCTCTCCACGATCGTGGTCGCGGATCACGCGGTAATCCTCTATTTCGCGCGGCAATACGAGCACGCCATCGACGCATCGCGCGCCGTGCTGGCGATGGAGCCGAGCTTCGGCCGCATACCGCTGACGCCTGCCCTCGTGCAGACGGGACGTGCTCCGGAGGCACTTGCCTACCTCAATGGCGGAGGCAACGGACCCTGGGCCTGGGCACTTCGAGCGTACGTCTACGGGCGCACGGGGGAGCGCTCAAAGGCCGCGGACGCGATCGCGAGGATGGACGAAGGGATCCTGCGCGAGCATGTGGACCCGTACCCGATTCGGGTTACGGCGTATGCCGGGGTGCAGGATAGGGAGCAGACGCTCGCGAACCTGGAGGCCGGTTACAGCGAGCGCGCGAGTTTCCTGACGACCATCAAGGTCGATCCACTTTACGACTTCCTGCGCGATGACCCGCGGTTCCAGGATCTGATGCGCCGCCTCGGCCTGCACTAGGGCGCTCCGCCGGATTGTGCGCCGCACCAGCGGTCCGCCTCGCCCCGAGCGTATAGAATCCGTCCTGGATCATCCGGGGGAGGGGTGTCCGTTGAATCCGGAGGCACCCGATTCGAGGATCCGCTTCGGCGCGGATTTCGAGCTCGACCCGCGCGCATGGGAACTGCGCCGGGCCGGCCGCGCGGTGCGGCTCGAGCGCATTCCGATGGAGATCCTCCTGTTCCTCGCGCAGCAGCCCGGCCAGCTCGTCAGCCGTGAGCAGATCGTCGAGAAGATCTGGGGCAAGCGCGTGTTCCTCGACACCGACAACAGCATCAACGGCGCGATGCGCAAGATCCGCCACGCTCTCGACGACGACCCTGAGAATCCGCGCTTCATCCAGACCGTAACCGGACTCGGCTATCGGTTTACGGCCCAGCCTTCACCGGCTGCCGCCGAGGCACGAGCGCCGCCGGTGGTTTCAGCGCCGGCGGCGGTATCGGCGCCGGCATCGGGATCAGCCACGGCGCAGGCCGCGGGAGTCGGCCCGCGCTGGATCTCCTGGGCGGTTGCGATCGCGGTGCTTGCGATTATCGCGGCTATCGTGCTGTGGCAGCGCGAGCACACGCGCCACGTGACCGCGGCGGCGGCCACCCCCGCGCCCCCGCCCGTCACCATGATTGCAGTGCTGCCGCTTGAGAACCTCACGGGAGACGCACGGCAGGACTACTTCAGCGACGGACTGACAGAAGAGCTGATCGCGCAGCTTGGCGACATCGACCCGAAGCACCTGAGCGTCATCGCCCGCACCTCGGTGATGCGCTACAAGCACACGCATACGCCGGTCGACGAGATCGGACACGCGCTCGGCGCGCAGTACATCCTCGAGGGCAGCGTGCGCCGCGACGCCGACAACGTGCGCGTCACGGCGCAGCTGGTACGGGCCTCGGACCAGGCGCACGTGTGGGCGCGGCAGTACGACCGCAAGCTCGCCTCAGTGCTCGCGCTGCAGGGCGAAATCGCGGCGGCGATCGCTGACGAGATCCACAGCACGCTCGGCGAGCACATAGCGCCTGCGGCGCTGGCCGCGGAGCCCGCGCCACCGCCCGGGAGCTACGCGGCCTACGACCTGTACCTGCAGGGCCGCTACTACTGGAACCAACGCTCGCTCGCGGGCTTCTCCAGGGCGCTCGATCTCTTCCAGCAGTCGATCGCGCAGGATCCGCGCTACGCGCCGGCCTACGCAGGGCTTGCCGACACCTACGCCATGATGAGCAATTACGGGTTGGCCGTGCCGACCGAGACCATGCCGAAGGCCAAGGCGGCGGCGGTGCGCGCGCTCGAACTCGACTCGCAGCTCGCCGCCGCTCACAACGCGCTCGCTGTGATCGCCGAGGACTACGACTACGACTGGCGCACGGCCGAGAAGGAATTCCAGCGCGCCATCGAGCTCAACCCCAACTACGCGACCGCGCACCAGTGGTATGCCGACTGCCTCGCCTACGAGGGTCGCTCCGCGCAGGCGCTCACCGAGAGCGACCATGCGCGGGCGCTCGATCCGCTGTCGCCGATCGTGGTGGCCGAGCGCGCCGTGATTCTCGCCTACGCGCGACAGTACGACCGCGCCATCCAGGCGTTCCAGGCGGTGAACGCGATGGATCCGCGGCTCGCGCGCGGGCACCTGGTTATCCAGGCCTACGTCGAAGCCGGCCGTCCCGCGGAAGCCTTGGGTTACCTGCAGACCTGGCGCGCGCTGCAGCCCGGACCCTGGATCTGGGCCAACGAGGCCTACATCCGCGGGCGCATGGGTCAGCGAGCGGGCGCCGAGGCCGCGATCCGGAAAATGGACGCTGCCAACCAGCCGCCGCAGGCGGACCCGCTGCCCATGCGGGCGCTCGCCTACGCCGGTGTCGGCGACACCGACAAGCTCCTGGCGACGCTGGAAGCTGCCTGGAGCGAGCGCAGCAACCTCGCCACGACTCTCAAGGTCGACCCGGTGTACGACTTCCTGCGCAACGACCCGCGGTTCATCGACCTCATCCACCGCGCGGGCTTGCAGTAGACCGCGGACGTGCGGTGCCCCCGGCCCGCTTGGTGAACGGGATCAGCATCGGCGTCCGCTCGCGGTAGCGCCGGTAGGTCTCGCCGAAGTAGCCGACCAGGTCGTGCTCCTCGAACTGGATAGCGATAAGGATGTAGCCGGTGGTTGCGAGCGCGAACAGCAGGTGCCCGCGCGTCATGCGCGGCGTCGCCCAGAACGCGATCAGGAAGCCAAGATAGAGCGGATGCCGCACCAGCCGGTAGAGCACCGGCGTCGCGAACGGCGCCGGCTGATAGCGCACCCGGCGCAGGTGGTCCGTCACCTGCTTGAGCCCGAACAGGTCAAAGTGACTGATGAGGAACGTACACGCGAGCACCGTCAGCCAGCCGAGCCAGAAGAGCGCGCTCAACACCAGGTATCCGGTGTCGTTGCGCACGTCCCAGACCACTTCGGTCATCGGCCGCCATTGCCAGAAGAGCACGATGAGGCACAGGCTCGCCAACAGCACGTAAGTGCTGCGCTCGACGGGCTCGGGAACGATGCGCGTCCAGGCACGCTTAAACCATGGGCGCGCCATCACGCTGTGCTGGATGGCGAACAGGCCGAGGAGCAGCGCATCGATCACGAGCGCCGGGAGCGTCAGCACCCCGGCGCCGGAATCGATCGACTTCGGCACCACGAGGTTGCCGACGAAGCCGATGGCGTAGAGGAACGTCCCGAGGAAGAGCAGGTAGACAAGTGCTCCGTAGAGAAATGCGGCGACTCGGCTCATGGGTGTCTCCTACTTCGGCAGCAAGGTAACAGGCACTTCCGTGATGGAATCGACCGGCAGACCGTTGGCGGCCGCCGCCTGGCGGATCGCTGCTTCGTTCGGCGCCTCGTAGACGCAGAAGGTCTTGGTCTTCTGGGCGTTCGCGTACGACATGAGCCAGTGCACGTCGTACTTGCTGTTGTTGGCGTTGACCTTGGCCTTGAGGGCCGCATCAAGGCCATCGAGCGAGCCCGGCTTGAACGTGCGCTCGATAATGTAGCGATGGGTGCCGGCACTCGCCTCAGGCGTCGCCGCGGGTGGGGTTTGTGCGTAGGCAGCGAGCGAAGCCACGAGGATGAGGCAGCCAAAAAAAGTAGTCACGGTTTTCATGTGGTCTCCAAGCTTGTAGGTATAGCGGTGTCAACGGCGCATCTGACCGTGCAGCTCAACCGATCGGCTGATGTGCGCACGTCACGTGCGTATTCCAGTCCGCGTAGCTTCCCTTGGGGTTGTGTTCCCACGCCCACACGTGCATCTCGTAGAACGACGGCAGGCCGTAGCGATTGGGAGCCGCAATGTAGTTCATGAGATTTCCGTCCAGGGCCGGGGTAGCCCCGGCTGGCGGGTTGCTGCCTAGCCACACGCTTTCCAGCACGATGAACTCGACGCCAACGAGTCGCATCGCGCCGTTCGTCATGGGCTCGTAGATCAGGGCTTGCGGCTGTGCCGGATTGAGAACGAGCGAACTGAGGCGCGACTTAAGTACCAGATGTACGCCCATGGCGCCGGTATCCGGACCGCTTACGCACGGCGTGGCCGTCACCCAGCCTTCGGAGAAGGCGACGTTGATGTCGAGGTAACGCTCCGTCGCGTTGTGCACCTTGTCGATGAGGGGCGTCGCCTCGTCATCCGCCGCGGCGGCCATGGGTGCCACGAGCGGCACCAGGGCAGCCACAGCCAAAAGCGCACGCCGGGTTGGTTTGGTCGATGAATTGAGCATGGTCGATTGCACTCCAGGTTGCAGGGATTACAGGATTCGCAGGAAGGCGGCGAGGTCTGCCACTAGAGCGCCTCAAGGAATGTCACCAGATCGGACTGCTGCTGGGGGGTCAGCCCGATATTGAAGCGCTGGTTGTAAAAGTTCACCACTGTTGAGAGGTCCTTGGCGGAGCCGTTGTGGAAGTAAGGCGCGCGCGCCGCGAGACCGCGCAGGATCGGGCCCTTGGTCTTGCCGATGTCCATCCAGTTGCCGCTGATCAGCGCCCGGCCTGGATCGGTCACCTGGACGGTGGCACCGGTGCCGGAGTTGGTGAGCGTATAGATCGGCAGATTCGCCAGGTCCAGCGTGGTGTTGGCACTGCCGTTGTTGTTGGTCGGCTGGGCCATCGTGATGCCGATGTTGATCGGCAGCGATGTCGAGTGGTTGCCGGCGTTCGGGTTGTTGTGACACAACCCGCATCCGGCCACCACATCCTGGCCGGCCAGCGGGTCGGCAGGATTGTAGAGCGGATCGGACGGAACGCTGTTGATTCCCGGCACGTCGTGGACGACGAACGTGGTGTTGTTGAAGATCGCTTCGCCGCGTCCGATGGCCTGCTGGATCCGTCCGAGTCCGGGGTACTCCCGGCTGGTGGGCTCCCAGGCCGAGTAGATCGTGAAGACCGTGTTGGTGAACGGCGGACTCAGTGGATTATTGACTCCGATTGAGAACGCTGGCGTCACCGTGTTCTGCAGGTAGTTGGCTCCGCCATTGGCTCCCTGGAAATCCAGCAGCGCAATGCCGACTGCGGGTACGAGGATCACCTGCGCCGTGGACAGGCCCGTCTCGAAGGTGACGATATCCTGCTGCGCCTGAGTACCGACAATCGCTGCACCCTGCGCATGATCCGTAGTGGCTGAATTGGCCTGGTCGGCCAGATCGAACAGCAGCGGGGCGGGGCTCTGCTCATCGGCCTGCGTCGTGATCTTCTCCAAGGTCTCGCGCCCGTCCCACATCGCCGCTGACAGCAGAAAAAGGTTGGTGGAGGGCAGTGGCCGCCTGAACAGGAACAGCTCCCCGGAAATGGCTGGTGAGCCCGGCGGTATGGCACACCCCTTGGGGTTGGTGGCCGAGGCTAGCGTGAAGTTTGCCGTAGCAGGGATTGCCAGCTGGATGCGAATCAGCGCGTACTTGAGGACCATGGAAGAATTCGCGCTGCTCGGCTCTTGATTACTCGACATCGGCGGGCAGTCCGAGCCGTCGACCGGGGCGAACAGCGGATCATTGTTGGCTAGCAGTCGCGCATGCAGCGGAGTGAACGTCCAGGCATTTGCTTCGACATGGCACGTGCCACACGTGCGGCCGTTGGTTCCGAGGTTGGCAAAGAAGCCATTGGTCGTACCGGTATTGAAATTGTTCGTCGATGAGCTCTCCAGCACGCCGAGTTGATCCAGGCTCAGCGGAAGCCCCGGGCCCTGGGCCTGCGCCAGCGCCGGGACGTTGACGCTCACTGCCGCAAGCGCGACGAGACAGGCAATCAATCGGGCTGTCAGATTCACTTGTTTCTCCCCCGAGTCGTTGGTTTTGTAGCGCTCTTTTCCTCGGGAGACATCCGCGCGGCAATAGCGTGCGGCTGCCGAAATGCTTATGGTTTTGTGTGCGCGTAGTTCGTTGAAAATCCTCGTGATACCCGAAGATCCGACAGACTTCCGACAGGTGGTACCCTGCGACTAACGCTAAGGAGGTCCCGTATGAACGAAGCAAAGACCCTCACCCGCCGCGACGCCCTCAGGCGTCTCGCGTTCGGCGTGGCACTGGCCCCGCTCGCAGCGGCATCGTGGCGGCAGGCCGCGGCCGCCGACGCTGCGTCCCTGCCACTGCTGTCCGTCGATGCGCCGGAAGCGAAGGCGGTGAAGTACGTGGAAAATGCGCAGCAGGCAAAGGACAAGGTGCCGGGCCGCAGCTGCGCCAACTGCGGCCTGTATCAGGGGGCGACCGGTTCTACCCAGGGACCGTGCCAGCTGTTTCCGGGCAAGGCGGTCAAGGCCGCCGGCTGGTGCTCATCGTGGGCGGCGCAGCTTTAGCAGCCTACGAGGCTTGGTCCGCTTGCTCAGCGGGGAAAAAATGGCTGGCGTGTCGATCTCGCCCGGGTTCGTTCGTCGTGTAACTGGAAACCCGAGGAGGAACCATGAAATACCTGACCTTCATTCGCCACGCCGAGTCCTATCGCCAGTCCGGGCCGCCGGCTGCACTCATGGAGGCGATGGGCAAGTTCGTAGAGAAGTCCCGTAAGGACGGGGTCCTTGCTGATACCGGCGGTCTGCTGCCGAGCAAGGACGGCGTTCGCGTGCGCCTCGCCAACGGCAAGATCACCGTGACGGACGGGCCCTTCACGGAGAGTAAGGAAATCATCGGTGGCTGGGCGATCCTGAAGGCGGACTCGAAGGCGGAAGCCGTGCGCATTGCAACTGAGTTCATGGAGTTGCATCGAAAGTACTGGCCCGGATTCGACGGTGAGTCGGAGGTGCGGCCGATGTTCGACCCCGGCGTGGGGCCGTAGCCACGCCAATGAACCAAGCAGCACGGAGCGCAGGAGGCACTGCCGCGAGATTGTGACGCAAAATGTATACACACCGGCCTGCGGTGGTGACATTTTGCGTCAGAGTTGCGCCGATGGGTGCTCAAGCAGTCGGGCCCGTGATTACCCGCTGCAGCGATACCCCCGAACGGGACCGGGCGGCGCTTCAGTCGAAGCAGGGGCCGGTTTCGCGCACTTCGATGGTGGCCCACTCGGCGGCGGGACACTCGCCGGCGAAGCCCAGGGCCTGCTCACGCGTGTCGCACCCCAGCAGAAAATACCCGCCGATGAGTTCCTTTGATTCGGCGAACGGACCGTCCAGCAGACGCTGCTGCCCGGCTTCCATGTTGAGTCGCACGGCATCGTCGCGCAGGGAGTTGGTCGCCAGGAGAACGCCGCGGTCTTTGAGCTTTGCGCTGTAGTCGACCATGCGGGCGTAGGCGGCGCGCCCCTCCTCGGTGGTGCGTGCGCGGCGCTGGCCCCTGGGCTCAAGAATTAAAAGCATGAACGGCATGGGGTCTCCTTAAGACTGGGGCAGGCAGGCGGCGGCACGCTCGAGCAACAGGCGGCTCTCGCGCGCGTTGTGGGTGAGGAGCGCCGCGCGCTTGAACTCCCCGCGCGCCTCCTCGTGGCGGCCGAGCTTCCTGAGAAGATCGCCGCGCACGCTCGGCAGCAGGTGATAGGCGTCGAGCGCCCCATCTGCCGCGAGTTTGTCAGCGAGCTCAAGACCCGCGGCAGGGCCATAGGCCATGGACACGGCTACCGCGCGGTTCAGTTCCACCACCGGCGTGGGCTCGATGCGGGCGAGCTCATCGTAGAGTGCGGTGATGAAGACCCAGTCGGTGTGCGCAGGCGTGACGGCCCGGGCGTGGCAGGCCGCGATGGCTGCCTGAAGCAGATACGGTCCGCGCTGCTGCGCCGAGCGCGCTTCGCCGCGCGCCAGCGCGATCAGTCCGCGGTGGATGAGGAGCCGGTCCCAGCGGGCACGATTCTGATCCATCAGCAGGATGGGCTCGCCGCTGGCGTTCACGCGCGCGCGGATGCGGGACGCCTGAATTTCCATGAGGGCAACGAGGCCGTGAACTTCCGCCTCGAGGGGGGCGAGCTCCGCCAGGATGCGGCCGAGACGCAACGCTTCCTCGCACAATGCCGGCCGCATCCAGTCGTCTCCGGCGGTCGCGGCATAGCCTTCGTTGAAGACCAGATAAATGACCTCGAGCACGGAGGCCAGTCGCGCGGCGAGTTCCTGCCGGCGCGGAATCTCGAACGGCACCCGCGCATCACTCAGCGTGCGCTTGGCACGCACAATGCGCTGCGCCATGGTGGACTCGGGGACCAGAAACGCGCGGGCGATTTCCCGCGTGGTCAGCCCGGCGAGCACCTTGAGCGCGAGCGCCGCCCGCGCCTCACGTGACAACAGCGGGTGGCAGGCGGTGAACATGAGTTTCAGGAGGTCATCGCCAATCTCATCGTCGGCTGCCGCCTCAACCCCGCCGCCGTTCAATCCCTCCTCCATTTCAGGTTCGCACGCCAACAGCGCGTGCTGACGGGCGAGCATCTGCTCGCGCCGCAGGTGATCGATAGCGCGGTGCTTCGCGGTGGCCATGAGCCAGGCGCCGGGATTGTCCGGGATCCCGGTGCGCGGCCATTGCTCGAGCGCGGTGACCAGCGCGTCCTGCGCCAGCTCCTCCGCGCGCCCGACATCGCGCACCAGCCGGGCAAGGCCGGCGATGAGCCGGGCGGACTCGATCCGCCACACCGCCTCGATGGTGCGATGGGTATCCGTGGCCGTCATGGCCACGGATGACACCATCGGAAGCGGGACGGCGCAAGCCAAGCGCGACCAGGCGTTGCGGGGCAGCGGCAGTTCGAGCGCCGTGGCGCTCAGGCGCTCTTGCGAGCCCGTGCCGCCACGTCTGCGAGGGGCTTCTCGCAGTTGATCATCCACGGGATTCCGAACCGGTCGGTGCACATGCCGAAGCGCTTTGCCCAGAACGTTTCCCCGAACGGCATGGTGATCGTGCCGCCGTCGCTCAGCGCCTTGAATGCGCGCTCGGCGTCATCTGGCTGGTCGATAGCCGCCATGACGTTGAAGCCCTGGGGCGTCTGGAAGCGATCGGGAGGCGCATCGCATCCGAGAAGAAACTGCCCGCCGAAATCTAGCCGGGCGTGAATGATCTTGTCGCGAAAGTCCCTGGGTGTCTCTGCGCCGGCGGGGGATTCGCCGTAGGTCATCGCGAACACGATCTTGCCGCCGAGGGTCTCGGCGTAGAACCTGAACGCTTCGGCACAGTTGCCTCTGAAATGCAGATGCGGGGCGGTGTGCATGGGAGCTGCTCCTGGGCTGAGGTTGGGGTTGGTGTCAGTTCTTGGCGGCGACGCGCTCGCGCATGCGCGCTTCCTGCGCCCGCAGCTCAGGCGTCGCGTTGGCGCCGAAATCTTCGGCCTCAAACACGCGCCGGATTTCGATCTCTTCGTTGCTCTTGCTGAACGGTGAACGCCGGATCCACTCGGCCGCCTCGGCGACCGACTTCACCTGCCACAGCCAGAAGCCCGCGATGAGCTCCCTGGTTTCGGTGAACGGCCCGTCAGTTATAATGCTCTTGCCGCTGCCGCCGAACTTTACGCGCACGCCGCTGCTGCTGGCGTGCAGCCCCTCGGCCGCCAGCAGTACGCCGGCCTTGACCAGCTCCTCGTTGAACCTGCCCATTTCGGTGAGGATCTCTTCGCTTGGCAGCACCCCGCTTTCCGAATCCTTATTCGCCTTCACGATCACCATGACTCGCATGTGCCTCTCCTTCCTTTCCGGGAACGCCTAGTCAGGGCCGCACCCAGCGCGGCCGACACCATTGAGAATTTATTAGACACGCGCATCGGCTTCTTTCCAGGTTTGTGCCCTATCTCTACGACGAGCGAGCCACCCCGGAATCGACACGGTCGGTGAATTTTCTGAGGACGGGAAGCTATGGGCCTGTCATGGCCCCGGCTTTTCGGGCCATATCCAGGGTCAGAGCGCCTCAGCGGGCAGGTAGCCAGCGATGCTTTCTCACCTCGAGCGCCGCCACTCCACGGTCACGCAATTCGTTTTTTTGTCCGCAACGCAAACCAATTCCGGCCCTCCGCCCATCATGATCGCGTCGGCGAGGCGGTAGAAACTCCATTGGGGATTTTGGTCTGCGGGGCAATCGGATTTCTCTGGAAAGCTCGTGTCAGTCTGGCTGACACAAAATTGCGCCGGTCCAAGCGCATCGATCAGGTGGCTGCGGCTAATCCCATTCAAGGACGAAACGTCCGTCCCGGCACAGGGGGACATGAAGTCCCGGTTTTTCTCGCCACTGATGGGAACCTCAACCAGGCACTGGCGAAGGGTCTGGAGCAACTCCTTGCGAGCGTCATTGCGATGGTTACCCGGCGTACTGCAGGCAACCAGAAACGCAGCCACGGCGATAGGGGCTGCAAACAGGAATTTTGGGTAGTGCGAAATCATCCGCTGATGATGCCACCGCTCGTGGCGAGAACGAAATCTAAACCGACCCGGGCGGCGCAGCATCGAGAGCCGCGCCTCCCGGGACCGGAGCTAGCGTCTTACTTGGCTGCCTTGGACGCTTCGACGGCGTCATGCAGTTCTTTTTCGGCCTGACGGAGCAGGTCTTCAGCCTTGGCGCCATGGCCGGCCATGTCGTAATGGTTCGCAGCGCGGGCGCGTTCCATCTCGTGGATTGCTTCCTGAACGTGGGTATGAACCTTGTCAAGATCGTGCCAGTCCTTGACGGGCGCGGCAAAAGCCACCCCGGCCGTGAGTACTGCGCCGGCGGCGATAGCGAGCAATGCATTCTTCATAAACTGACTCCTCTTAAGGCGAGCGCGTCCCGCGGGATCGCGGGGTTGGCGCGGACGAAGTCTAGACAGCTGTGAGCAACTGTCAACGCATCGTCGGCATGATTATCAGCCAGCGACCTGAACGGTCGATTAACTCGACCTGACACGGCAATGCAATATCGCTGATTGCCGCTTTTGCGTCGCCCTGCGACGCGCGTCACTGTGCGGGAGTGGGGATTCTGGGCAGAGCTTCGTGCGGGTAGCCGTCGGCGCAATCGTGCTGAATGCACCCGTCTCGGGCAAACTGCTGCCATGAGCATTCGAAATCGCACCGCGGCGTTTTGCGACCGATTTGGTCTTCGCGTTCCGATTCTCCTGGCGCCCATGGCGGGCGCCAGTGCGCCAGCCCTGTCGATTGCCGTTGCCAATGCAGGTGGCCTCGGCGCCTGTGGCGCGCTTCTGATGGCACCGCCGGAGATTGTCGCCTGGTCCAATGAAGTGCGCGTCGCGAGCAACGGCAGATTTCAAATGAATCTCTGGATTCCCGATCCTGCCCCGCTTCGCAATGCCACCCGGGAGCAGGCGGTGCGCGAGTTCCTCGGGAACTGGGGGCCTGCGGTGGCAGCGGATGCGGGCGATACCAGGCCACCGGACTTCGCGGCGCAATGCGAGGCGCTGCTGGAGGCCGGCCCACCGATTGTCTCGTCGGTGATGGGGCTTTACCCGCCGCAATTCGTGGCGCTTTTGAAGGCCCGCGGCATCTCCTGGTTCGCCAATACCTCGACCGTCGTGGAGTCGAGAGCCGCCGAGGCCGCCGGCGCAGACGTGGTCGTGGTTCAGGGAATGGAGGCCGGCGGACACCGCGGCTGCTTTGATGCCAGCAAGGCTGAGTGCGAAATGGTGGGCCTGGCTGCCCTCGTTCCGGCGGTCGTCGACGCGGTGAGGATTCCGGTGGTCGCCACCGGGGGCATTGCCGACGGTCGCGGGGTCGCGGCGGCGCTGGCATCAGGGGCGAGTGCAGTGCAGGTGGGCACCGGCTTCCTGCGCGCACCGGAAGCTGCGGTTCACGCCGCGTGGGCGCAGGCGCTTGCCAGTGCGGCGCCGGAGGACACGCGGGTCAGCCGAGTGTTCAGTGGGCGCGCGGGTCGCAGCCTTGCGACCGATTACGTGCGCGCCGCCAGTTCCAACAACGTGCCACCACCGGCACCCTACCCCGTGCAGCGCGGTCTCACTGCCGCCATGAGAGTCGCCGCAGCGAAGGCGGGAGACCTCAGTCGCATGCAGGCGTGGGCCGGACAATCCGCGCGACTCGCGCGTGCGGAGCCGGCGCGACTCATCCTGCAGCGTCTTTGGGACGACGCGGTCGCGATTCTCCAATACTGACGCGCCGCTGCGATGGCGCGCCGCTATAATGTTGAGATCATAATGTAAAAGCGGCGCGGGCGAAGCTGCGCGGACTTACGGGCGGGGGTACATGGCTGGCGGCCTCATCGAAACGCGCTCGATCGACTATGTGCCGCTCGCCGAGCGGCACGGCAAGGTGTGGCACCTGTGGCCGGTGTGGTTCTCGGGTGATGCGCACCTGGCGACGCTCGCGGTCGGGGTGTTGGGCGTCACGCTCGGCGGCAACCTCCTGTGGACGGCGGTCGCGGTGGTGCTGGGGTGCCTGCTCGGCACGTTCTTCATGGCCTTCCACTCGACGCAGGGACCGCAGCTGGGACTGCCGCAGATGATCCAGTCGCGGCCGCAGTTCGGCTACCGCGGGGCGCTCCTGGTGTGGGGCGTCGCCATGGTGGCCTACATCGGCTACAACGCGTTCAACCAGGTGCTGGCGGCTCAGGCGCTGCACCAGCTGACGCCGGCAATTCCTGCGACCTCGGCCACCGCGATGGTGGTGTTCGCGCTCATCGCGCTCGCCCTGGCGGTGGTCGGCTACGACAAGATTCACCTGGCGCAGCGCTCGTTCGCGTACCTGATGATCGCGATCCTCACGGTGTTCTCGGCCGGGGCGCTGTTAGTGCTGAAGCTCCCGGCGGCGCAATGGGCTGTGGGCGGCTTTCGCTGGGTGCCGTTTCTTGCGCAGCTGTTCGCCGCCGCCTCCTACCAGCTCAGCTGGTCGATCTATGTGTCGGACTACTCGCGCTACCTGCCGCGCGAGGTCGGAGTGCGGGAGTCGTTCTGGTGGACCTACCTCGGGGCCTTCGTGGGCGGCGCCTGGATGATGCTGGTGGGCTCGGTGGCCGCGGCCTCAGCGCCGACACTCGACGTCGCCGCCGCGATGCAGCACGCTGCGGATGTGGTGCTGCCGGGCCTGGGCAAGGTGCTGCTGCTGGCCGCGCTCCTTGGCCTCATGACGGTATCCGCCCTCAACTTCTACGGCGCGTCGCTGACCTTGCTGAGCGTCGCCGACACGGTGAAGCCGCTGGTGTGCACGGTCGGCAAGCGCGTGGCCAGTCTCCTGGTCGCGTTCGTGGCGAGCTGCGCCATCGCGGTCAACTCCTCGGGCAACTTCGTCGACCGCTTCGAGGACTATCTGGCGCTGCTGTTGTACCTGTTCACGCCGTGGACGGCGATCAACCTGGTCGACTTCTACGTGGTGCGCAAGGGCCATTACTCGATCCGCGAGATCTTCAACCCGGCGGGAATGTACGGGCGCTGGAACTGGCGTGGCCTCCTCGCTTACGTGGTGGGTTTCGTGGCCATGATCCCGTTCTTCAGCACCGAGCAGTGGCGCGGACCCGTTGCGCGGGCGCTGGGCGGCGCCGACATCGCCATGCTCATCGGGCTGCCGGTGGCGGCGGGGGTGTACCTGTGGGCGTGCCGGGGGCTCGACCTCGGGGACGATCGGCGGCGCGCACATGCCGCGGACGTGGGGCTCGATCCGGACGATGGCGAGCGTGCGGGTGCCGCTCGCGCGCACGCGCTGGGTAACAGCCGGTAACCTCACGCCATGCCCAAGATCGTCGATCATGCGCAGCGCCGGGACGAGATCGCCCTCGTCGCCTGCCGGGTGGTGGCCGAGTACGGTTTCGAGCGGGCGAGCATGGTGCGCATCGCCCGCGAGGCGGGCTACACCACCGGCATGCTGGCGCATTACTTCGAGAGCAAGCAGGACATCATCATCGCGGCGTTGCGCCTCATCCTCAAGCGCATTGATGAGCGCCTCGCGCGGCCGGCGGCGGCTGCCGGAAGAGCGGAGTTGCTCGAACTCCTCACCGAGGCGCTGCCGGTCGATGAGCATCGCCGCATCGAGTGCGCGTTCTGGACGACGTTCTGGGGCCAGGTGAGCGCCGACCGGCGCATGAAGCGCATCAATGCCTGGGTGCACCGCGAGTACCTGCGCCTGTTCGAGCGCTGTCTTGCACAGTCGTGGGAAGAGTGGCCACGGTGGTCGCCCGGCACGCGCGAGCAGGTGCTGCGCTCGCTCGTGACCTTCATCAACGGGCTCACCGCCAGCGCCGTGGCGAATCCGGATGACTGGCCCGCCGCCAAGCAGCTCGCGCAGCTGCGGCTGCACCTGAAGCTCCTGCACGCCTGGGCGCGTGGCGCGAGCGGCACCCGCGCCACGCGGCAAGTCGCGGGCGCTTAGCCTAAAACGACTTCGTGTACTGCAGCGTCGCGGTCAGTGGCAGGCCCTTCCCAATCACACCGCGTCGACCAGAATCCTCCCCGGGGAGCGCCTGGAGGGGCGGATGCGGATCTCGATATCGCTACGAAGAGACGCGGGACAATGCCCCTCGTAGTGCAGCCTCGTAGGCCTTAAACGACGCCCGGCCCTTCTTGGTGAGGCGGCAGACTGTCATCGGAATTTTGCCGCGATAGGTTTTCTCAATCTCCACGTATCCGGCTTCTTCAAGCTTCGCCAGATGGCTCGAGAGATTCCCCTTGGTTAAGTCCGTCTGACCCTGCAGGTACAGGAAGTCGGCCTCCTTCACCAGATATAGCGTCGCCGCAATCATCAGACGCGCTGGCTCGTGAATCACACGGTCAAGGTCCGCAATTTTTTTCAGGCGGTCGTTCATGGCTCGTCCGCAGACGGCGGCGGGGTCCGGAGGTAGTTCCAGAGCGCGACTCCTCCGGAACACAACAGCGCGCAGCCAACGCCAGCCAGCCAGCTTACGGTTGCTAACCTCGGGGGATACTCGATCGACACGGCCACACCCAGGGCGAGAGCGAATACGCCGACCACGAGAAACCGTGGCAAGCCGTGGCGCACAGTCACGTACACCCACATCGCGCAAGTCAAGAGGCCACTCACAGCCGGCAGCCACTGAACCAAACGAGCCGGATCGCAACCGAACGAGGGCAGTGCGTAACGAAGGGCCAGCACGCTGCCGGCGGTAGCAAGGAGTGCCACGACCACCATGATCACGCCACGTTTCCACCCGAACAGGCGTTCGCGGGTATAGCCACTGCGCGGGTACGTGATGCGCTCACGCATCGCAGCCTTGATGCGCCGCACACCTATTGCGAATGCGACAAACAGCAATAGGTAGAAGACCATGACGGGCAAGAACCAGTGTGATCTGCTGTTGCCCGGAGCCATGTCCAGGACCCAGCCGGCCTGCAGCCAGCAAATGATGCCGAGAGTAATTTCCTCCAGGCCATCAAGGTACCAATAGCGCTGCGCCCGGATGCGGGCTTCAGATAATGGGTCAGTCATGGCAGCGCTCCGGTGGGTACTGGTTTGCACTACAGACCAGTCTGTGACATTGATCCGAGCGGCCACGTGCTGTCAAGGGTGCGGTGTCTGTGCGGCAGGGTAGGTGCGGATACTGTTCAGCCGCGCATCCGCGTGTCGGGCACACGCGACAGCGCCGATCCTGAGTCGCGTGTTGCGCGCCGACTGCAAGGCGCGCGAGTGATCTTGCGAATTACCTCTATTTTCCGCATGCGCCGCATATGGGCGTATAGTCCGCGCACTCAGCCGATTCCGTGTTGAGTTGGTCGGCAAATTCTTGCTGACTGTATTCCGAGGTTAGTCTTATGGATCAATCAAGGAACGTTCCTGCCGGCGAGCCCGTGCGGAACCCAAATGATGCCCCCACGAAGAACATCGTCGACACGATGATCGCTGCGGGTAATTTCACGACCTTCGCCAACTCGATCAAGGCAGCAGGTCTGACCAACGAGTGGGCGGCCAAGGGCCCGTTCACCGTCTTCGCGCCGACCGATGAAGCGTTCAAGAAGCTTACGTCCGGTGAGTACGATACCCTGGTCAAGGACAACGCCAGACTCAAGGCGATTCTGAACTACCACGTTGTCTCGGGCCGTTTCGCTGCCAGGGACATGAAGTCCGGTGAAATGAATACGCTGCAGGGCAGTTCGCTGACGGCAGTGGCGTCGGCGTCGTCTCCGGACGTTCGGGTCAATGGAGCCCACGTGACCAGACCGGACATCGTTGCAACGAACGGCATCGTTCACGCCATCGATGCGGTCATTCTCCCCAAGAAGTGGCAGTTGCTGGCCGCCGCGGCCTGACGATCGCCTTCGCGACGCATTTCGGTGCACTAAAGGCCCCGTTCGCGGGGCCTTTTCTTTTGATCGACCCGCGCGCTCGTGATCGGTCCGACCAAACTGGTGACGGGATTCTCGAACTTCCTATCAATAACAGCGCGCAAAACTAGCAATCGAGCTCACCGTGCATCGCATGTTTTCAGCGTGGACACCCTGGTAAAGGTGTTGCGGATATCAGCATAGGCCGCCCCGGAGGGGAATTCGTCTGCCCCGGTCAACCATGCGTATCTTCCAGAGATCGGATACACCTTGTCGTTCCTGACGATGATGGTCAGGCCCTGCGGTATTGAGTACTGCCGGACCGACGCACCCTTGTCGCGCCGGAGAATCAAGATATAGGTCTTGCGCGGCTCAAAGGCCGCCATGTCGGGCGTATCAATACGTAATTTCTCGCCAGCGTCCTCGACCTCTCCTCCCACCCGATAGGCCACAAGGTGTTGGTCCGGTGTGAAGGGGGCGTCGCTCTTTATGGTGTCGACGACCGTAAAGTGGGAGATCGTGAAGACCAGGCTCTTGTCGCTGGTCAAGGCCGGTGTTGACTCAAGAAGAGTTGCGCGAACAATCGCATCCCAACCGCAATAGCTGTAATAGGTAGTCCACTCGAGTTGTGTAGTGAATGGCGGCGGCGGTGGATTCGGGAGGGCAGCCATCAGTGCGGTCGGGTTTGGCAAGCCGTAGCCTCGCGTCCCGTCCGATTGCCGTTCGGCTTCATGGAGGCTCTTGTGAAATGGAATCGTAGCCTTCAACTGTCCTTCGGCAGCCTTAAAGTCGAAACCGGTAGTTGGGCGGTTCTGAGCGCCCACTACCGTCGACACTAGTAGCGACGCCGCGGCTACGCCGATGGTGAGAGCGTTTCGCATGAAACCATCTCCTGAACGGTGGCCACGATCTGGATCTACGCTGCAGCCAAGCGTTTCCGCAACCACGATTACAGGCTACAAGTTCAGCTACTCGGCAGAGCATTGGACAAAGACCGTCGACTTCAGCCCCACTGCCGCGATCTGCTCCGTCGACAGCGGCTGCCGGCGCCGGCCCGTCGTGATCTTGATGCCGCGCGCGGCCAGGAAGATCTGGGTCACTTCACCCCGAATTGCGAAATTGACGTTCTGCGGGACGTTCCCGACGATGGCCGCGACTGCCAGCGAGGCCTGGGAAACCACCACGCCGATGACCTGACCTGATTGATCCAGGACCGGCCCGCCGCTGTTGCCGGGTTGCACGGGTGCGGATATCTGCAGCAGTGTGTAGCGGTTGTTGTAGCCAGCCACGGAATTGACCTGGCCGAAGGTCGCTTTCGGCTCGCTCGAGAGTAACCCGGGCAGCGGGTAGCCGATGACCCCGACTTCTTCGCCGAGCCTTGCCGGTTGTGATTGACTGCGGAAATACGCCGGGTCGCCGAGCGGCACGTCGTAGGCGATCTTCAGGATCGCCAGGTCATTCTTTGGATCGGTCGCAGCACCCGTCGCCACTAACGGCTTGGAGTTACTCGTCTTGACGGTGAGCGACTTGCAGTGATCGACAACGTGATTGTCGGTGAGGACGTCGCCAACGTCGTCAACCACGATTCCGGATCCACTGGACGACCTGGGCTTCGGTTTCGCCTGCGGCGTTCCACCGGCTCCGGACGCGCAGGCGATAGCGTACACGCGGTTGGACAGCGGATTGTTCCCGATTGGGACCATCTTGATTCGCCAATCGGCAGTCTCCGGACCCGAACCCACCTGTTTGTCGCCGAGATAGCCAATCGTCCGGATCCCGACGAACGGTCCGGGCGGCGCAATCAAATGCGTCTCTCTGCACGTGACGATCCAGGGTGATGTTGTGCGCGTTGACGCGCGGCGCGCTGTAGAGCGTCATCACGTCAACCACGTTGAACTGCTCGAACTTCTGCACCGAGTCGGCATCCACCATTACTTTGTCTGTGGATACGCCCGCGTTCCCCACGTCTACCCAGCGGGAGGCAAGGCATGGCGTCGACACGCAGGTGAGCGTGAGCAACACCAGCAGAACGGGTCGCGGCGGTCTCATTTAAAGAGGCCCTGGAGTTTGTCCTGCACCTGCTGCTTCAGCTGATCCTTGTGCTTGTCCAGCTCCTGCTGCACGCGCGCCTTGGCAATTCCTCCAAGGTCCGGACTGACCTTAGGATTCGACATGGTGCCGGTGACGGTCACGGGAATCTCTGCCAGGGTTTTGGTATTCGCGCCCGAGGAATCCTTGTAGAGCGTCGCCCGCAACTGGTAGTTGATCGCCTCGGTAACCAGGTTCGAGGCGCCCTGCCCGGTCACGTGCAGATTCTGCGACGCGATGTTCAGGTCTTTGGTCGTGGCGACGCCGCTGTTGAGATCCGCGGATGCCTTGAAGGTGTCGAATCTGGTACGGCCGCTGCTGCTGCCGCTGGGCAGCGTCTGTTTCTGGATCAGCGACATGGCGCGATTGATTTCGAACCACAGGTCGATCCCTTCGACCGCTCCATTGGCGAGATTCGTATCGACATGCCCGTTAAGGGACTTGAGGATCGTATCGCTATCCGCGCCGCGCGCGGTCAGGTTGCTCGTCACGTTGCCACGCCCGGAAAGCCGTCGTGACTTGGCAAGATCGTTGAGCAGCTGCCCCACGTCAATACCGCTCATACGCTGATTGAGCTGCAGCGCAGGGGTCGCCTCACGACTGTCGACCGTGATCTCGCCCGCGTAGTCACCGCCATAGAGCTGCGCCTTCACCGGCGCGAGGTGCGCCACGCCGTCTTTGGCATCGAGGCTGAAAAGCACTTGGCGCAGATTCATCCCCGCGACAGTTGCACTGCCAATGCTCAAGGTACCGTGCAGCAGCAGTGACTTAAGACCACTGGTCGGGACTGCAGCCGGCTTTTCGGGCGCCTTGGGCGCGGCCTGCATTTTGGCCGGAGCGGGACTTAAGTACCGATCGACATCGATGCGATCAACCGCGAGATCGAAGTCGATGGCCTTGGTGTCGAGATTGGTGACGGCGGCTTTGCCCGTCAGTGTTGAATCATCCAGCTGAATGTTGAGTTTGTCGGCACCGAGGGCATTGCCACCGTAGGTAAACTCGCCGCTCGCGGCGAGCCGCGACAGGGCCTTCGGGTCGCGCGTCACCGGCGCCGTCATGGCGAGCCCCTCCATGAAGCCGCGCACCGGCAGCGGCTCAAGTTTGAAGCTGCCGCCGAGTGCCGGGGCATCGACGATGTGGTTACCCTCGAGGCTGCCGCTGAGACGCGCACCGGCGAAGTGCGCGGTGAAGCCGTCGGCCTTGAGGGTTTGCGCCGTGAGATCCAGGATCAACTCCGGGACGGCAAATTTCCACGACACCGGTGCTGTGCGTGGGGCGGGAACCATCGTGCCCTTGAGGTCGAGGTTTGCGATGCGGTATTGCTTGCTGGCGGTTGCCGGCGTGAATTCAAGCTTGCCGGCAATCGGGAGCGGCTGCGCGCCCGGACCCGTGGAGAGAACGGCTTTCAGATCGATCGGGACCGTCACGCCGGAAGCAACGTGCCCGACGTTCAGATTGATGCGATCGGCGACCATATCCTGAAAGCTGACACGGCTGTCCGTGACAATGAGTCCCGCGAGATCCGGCAGGGTCTGCGGGCCGGACGTACTGGAGCCCGGCGCGGCGGAACCGGGGGCTGCCTCCTCGCCGCCAAAGTCCTGCCAGTTGCCGCGGCCGGCGGCGTTCTTGATCAGCCGCAGGTCCAGTCCGTCAATTTCGACACGGCCGATATCCAGTTGTTTGCGCAGCAGGGGCAGCAACTTCACCCGCACGGCCGCATGCTTCACGGTGGCGAACGGCACCTGCTCAAAGCCGGGCGGATTTCCGAGACTCACGGCGCCGAGATCCAGGCCCACCCAGGGAAACACGGCGAGTTTGATGTCGCCCGCGAGAGTGAGGTCGCGGCCGGTTGAGTGTTTGACGGCCTGGGTTATACGACCCTTGTAGTCGTTCGGATTGACGAACAGCTTCACCGCGATGAGCAGGCAGGCGATCAGGGCGATGAGGCCGCCGAGCACGAACCCAAGAATCTTCAGAGGTTGCACCGCGCTCCCCCACCGACCTGCGGGGTTGGAATTCTAACGCAATCGCGATTCGATCCCCGCCCGGCTAGTTCTGCAGTTCCAGTCATCACACGGCAACTACCGCGTTGCCACAGTGGCTGACGGCGCGTCCTCACGCGCCAGGTTCTCGCGCACGAATTCGATGTGTTCGCGCAGCACATAGAGCTGATCGGCGTGCGAGCCGGGCGTGCGTTCGCCGATCGCGCGCCTCTCGATGTGCTCGAGCTGCTTCAGGAGCTCCGCGCGCCGCTGCGGCGTTACGTCGCCGCGGAGCGTCTCCTTCTCGAGCGACATGAGTTCGCTGTAGCGGCTGTGGATGCGGCGGTTGACACGCCATTGGTAGAGCTGCGGCAGGAAGCGCAGCCCCGGGATCACCACCACGATCACGGGCAGGAGCACCACCAGCAGGCGGTTGACGAGGCTTGCGAGCCAGAACGGCAGGTAGCGGTAGACGAAGCTCTTGTTGCCCGTCTTGTAGTAACGCTCGGCTTCCTGGTCGAGCGGGAAGAGATAGGCCGTCGTGTTCGGGAACTCCCCGGCGGATTGCAGGAGCGAGGCGCGGCCGTGTACCTGGTAGGCCGCGGCCAGGAGCACGTCGACGAGCGCCGGGTTAAGGTCCGAGTGCGCCACCAGCTCCACCGTCGGCGCCAGCATGTTGATGTCGTTCGCCGGCAGGCCTTCACCTAAATCGAAGGCGGCGGAGGGTATCGGGATCTTGCTGAGGTAGGGGAAGCGCCGTACGTAGGCATCCGCGCGCGGGAAGGCGAACATGCGCACGCCCTCGGTGTGCAGCAGGTCCTTCGCGGCCTGGGGCGAGGCCGAGTCCCCGGTGAGGAAGATCGCATCCAGCTGGTGATCGATCAGCGCCTTGACCGCCGGCGTCCCCTCCAGGTTGGAAAGCCGGGCGGGTCCGGTCTCCTCGATCCCGTTCGCCTTCAGCAGCGCGAGCGCGAGAGCCCGCACGCCGCTGCCCTCCGGCCCCACCGCGATGCGCTTGCCAGCGAGCTCGGAGATCCGCTGCATGTCGGTGCTGCCCCGGTAGAAAAGCTCCACCGGCTCGAAGAACATGCCGCCCAGGGAAACCAGGTCGCTCGTCTCGGTGGTCGTGAGCCCCGCCTGCACGAGCCCGATGTCGACCTTCGACTTCGGATCGGCGAGACGGTTAAGGTTGTCGACCGAGCCCTCGGACGGCAGGAGCGTCAGCGTGATGCCCTCACGGGCGAGGATTTTCTTGTAGCGCTCGCCCACGTGCTCGAATGTGCTGTCGGCGGGTCCTGTGACCATCGTGAGCGTGTGCGGCGGAGCGGGACTTACGAACCTGAGCGCCACGATGAAGGCGATGATGGTGAGGATGATGAGCGGCCATACCCCGACCGCCAGGTCCCGCCACGACAGGTACGGGATCTTTAGCGGGAGCCGTCGGCGCGGGATCAGATCCTGGTCATCACTCATTAAGCTTAAGTCCTATACATGGGTGGAAGCGGTGCCGCGCCGCCCGCGCGCCTGTCCGACATAGTAACCGGCGGCAAAGGGCAGCCCGAAGAGTACCAGCGCCAGGACGATGACCAGCAGCACCGCCTCGCGCACCAGCCGCCGCGCCTCCTCGCCCGCGCTCCTGATCATCTCGCTCCCCAGGCGCTGCGCGTCCGCGGTCGCCGCGGCACGCTCGGCATCGACCGCCTTCACCAGCTCCCCGCGCTCGGTACTGGCGGAACTCGAGAGCATCGTGCCGGTGTTGTCGATGGCGTGGATCAGCTCCCTCCAGGACTCGTCGAACCTGGCGCGCGTCTCGCGCGTGATGTCGGCGAAGCGCCCGGGCGCCTGGTCCGCCATCTGCGACAGCTTCGCGATGCGCTCGTTCAGCTCGTGCAGGGCGGTCTGCAGCTCGGCGCTGTTGATGCCGGACTCCTGCGCGGCAAGCTGCGCCCGCCACAGCACCTGCGACGGCATGGTGTCGCCGTACATCCGCACCAGGTCGCCGGTCTCGGACATCGCCTCGGGAATGGTCCCCAGGGTGTCCACCAGCTTCACCTGCGTGCCCGACTGCCGCGCCCACAGGTCCACCACCGAGGCGCGCGCGAAATCGAGTCCCGTGATCGGGTGCTCGGTGATGTAGTTATCGATGAAGTGCTGCCCGGCGGCGAACTCGGCGGCCGTGGAGAGCGTGCGCGCCATGTCCTGCGCCTCGCTCGCGAGCGTCACGGCGAGACTCACCGCGGCCGGCTGCTGTGCTCCGAAGAGCGCTTGCCCCGCCCCGGTGCTGAGGAAATCGCGCATCTGCTCCGCCAGCGCCCAGCTGTCCAGGAGGCTCAGCGTGGGCGCCATCTGGCTCGCGGCGTGCTCGCTCGCCCCCGCGGCGGCGATCTTCCAGCGCAGGGCGTTCAAGCGCACGTCAGGCGCATCACTTGCGGCGGCGATCTGGTCGGCCGTCCGCGCGACGCCGGTGATGAAGCGCGCCGAGTATTCATGCGTCAGGATCCGCGCGTTCAGGTCGCGCGTGGACAAGGGCTTCTCGGGGCTCTTGAGCGAGATCAGCGAGCAGCCGGCAACGCCCGCCGCGAGAATGCCCAGCCCCAGGAGAGCGAGCGCGCGCGGCAGCCTCGCCCACCGGGCTGCGGAAGGATTCGATGCCAAGCGGAACTCCCCCTAATGCCCGAAACGATAAGGCATGGAACCCGATGAGGGAAGCCGGGCTCTTCGGGACGGACGGGCTGCGCTAAGGGTAGGCTAGGACGCGCGTGGACCCTGGACTTAAAGGAGAACGACGAACGCGGCTCGCCGCCTCAGGGCTGGCGCTGTGCCTTGCGCTCTGCTGCGCTGCGGCCCTGGCCACAGCCCCGGACGAACCGCCGCGCTTCGCGGTGCCGGTGGCGGATCCCAACGCGCCCCTCACCTTCGTCACCTACGGCGACACCCGCTTCACCGAGCGCGCCAAAGTCGCGAACCCCGTGGCGCGACGGGCGCTGGTCGCGCAGATGGCGAGCGAGAACCCGGCGGCGATCCTCATCGGCGGCGACCTCGTGTACCAGGGGAGCGATCCGGATGACTACGCGACATATAAGAAGGAGACGGCGGAGTGGGCCGAGCGCAAGTTCCCGCTTTTCCCGGCGCTCGGCAACCACGAATTCAACGGCTGCCCCGCGGATGACCCGGACCCGTGTCTCACGAACTGGTGGAGCGCGTTCGAGACCCTGCACCTGAAGCCGTACCGCTGGTACTCGCTGACGATTGGACCGAAGATCCTCGCCGTCGTCCTGGACTCGGATTCCGCGCTCAGGCCCGGCAGCCCGCAGCGCAGCTGGTTCGAACGCGAGATCGCGGACGCCGGCCCCGAAGTGAAGTTCATCCTCGTGTTACTGCACTACCCGCCGGTGCGCGATCCCATCTTCCCCCGGGCGAAGGATGAGGCCGAGGTCGCGCGTTACTTCTCAAAGAATGCGAAGTCCCTTACGGCCCAGGTGGTGGTCATTGGCAGCCACGTGCACAACTACGAACGCCACAGCCGCGATGGAGTGGTGTATCTGGTGAGTGGCGGTGGCGGCGCCAAGCCGGTGCCGGATCTGCGAATGTTCGGTGAGCTGTCGCGGCTTCGGACCTCGGTGAATTTCCACTACCTGCGCTTCACCCTCCAGGAGGACCGGTTGACCGGCACCATGGTGCGCTTCGATGCGGCCGATCAGACCGGCCATCCCTGGAGCGAGCCGGATCACTTCGAAGTCACGGCGAAGAACTGACACTCCCAGGACCCGTCGGGACGACCGCCGCCGACCACGTAGCCGGGACCTTCTGCACAACTGCTGCGGGTATGACGATCAGCGTCGCGTAGCCCACCGCGGGAACCGTTATGAGCTGATCCCTGATCAGTCGCTCGACCACCGCGGCGTCAAAGAAATGATACCACCACAACGCGAATTCCTGGAACGAGACGGACGGGGAATACCGCGAGGCCTGGTACGCAGCCAGAATCTTCGGGCGATCAGCATTCAGCAGGCGCAGCAGTTCTTCGGTAAAGCTACTGGTGATTTCCGGCAACCTCGCGTAGGCGTTCTGGCTGACGACCGCGATGGCCGGCTGCCCTCCTGTGACGAATCCAAGCTCGCAAAGCTCGGTCGTCGCCGGTGAAGTGCCGCGAGCGAAAGCCAGATAGGAATCGATCAGCTCCGGCACACTCTCAGGCGGTCGCCCGGCAAATGGGTCAAGGACCGCTATGTGGCCATAGGTAATGACTGCTACCTCCCCGTAGCGTGCTTCGGAATGGGTATAGATGCCCAGCGATCCGATGGGACCCGGGACTTTCTCCAACGCCGCAACATAGAAAACCTTGCCACTGCGGGCGGGGGGATAGCCCGGCAGAAAGCCCTCGCGAACATGCCGGGTCTGCCAACGATCGAAGAGCACATCTCCGAAAAGAACCAGGGACAGCGCCTGCTCCTGAGCGGCCTGCAGGTGCAGTACGTCATGAAAGTGTGTGCGCAGCTCGCGCTGTCGCGCCTCGATTGCAGCTACGGTCGCCTGGATGAGCGGCTTGTCGATGTCCGTAAACCAACCGGCCTCGGCGCGATGGATGATCGGAAAGGCCGGCGTGTACGAATCTGCAGCACCGGCGAGCAGCAACCCTGCCTGCACCAGCGAGGCGATGCGCGATCGCACTTCTGACAATGGCAGATTGATGCTGTTGGCGATGGCCGCTGGCGCCTCACCCTTCGCCAGGCCGTCGCAGATTTCTATGTTGAGCGAATCCTCGCGCTCGGAAGTGCCGCTCAGCACGGACGGAACGTCGTTTTGCGAGCCCGATACGACAAAAAACTCGAAAGCTGGCTGCGCTTGTCCAGCAGCTATCGAGGACAGCAACGCGAGCAGCGCGGCGCTCGCCACGCCCACCGCCCGAGGACCACGGCGGCGCCTTTTAGTCCGGTACCTCACAGTAGTGTGCGTCGCAAAAAAATCGGCCCCCGTGAGAAGGCCGATTATCAACCAAAAAAAGGCCGTTGATCGACTGTGACTGAAGCACGGGAACGCCTGGTACGCCACTGGGCCAATGCCCGCGCCCGCGAACCTGGTCGGCTGGATTCACGGGAACGACTGCGAACTCGAATCGGCCCTGTTAGCGCAGCCGCTTAACGCACGCTCGCAGGAAGCACGCGCGCGGCGAACTGGAGACAGGGTCCAAAGCAGACCTGCGCTCACGAAGCAAAGGATTATGAAGTACCAGTACTTGTCGTGGGCCGGATACTGTGCGGACGGGGTCACAGCGACAACGGAGACGGCCAGGTTCGAGGCCGTATGGAACAGCATGTTGGACATGACGCTGCGGCCTCCCTTGTGGTAGCCCCAGGCGAAGAGAAATCTCATCGCAACAAGATTCAGGCAGAACATGTAGAACGGCAGGTAGGCCTGAGACAGGCCCGGCATGATGATGAAGAACAAGGGCAGGTGCCAGAGCGCCCAGATGGCGACCAGCGCGAAGACCGAGGCCTTCAACGGAAGCAACGCGTCCAATTTATCGGACAAATAGGACCAGCCGTACTCCTCTCCGAGAGTCCCGCCCAGGAAGAAGAGGAAAACGTAGGCCATCGGGAGACGGGCCCAGGTCATGGTGAAGACAAAGGGCACATGCATCAGGCGCGAGTGCAACAGTTCCGCGCCCATCGACAGAACCGGCATCAGCAAGAACGATAGCAGGAAGACGACCCATCCCATGCGCAGGTTGAACGCACGCGCGTAGAAGCGCAGCGTTTCACGCAGCCCGCTTTCGAGATACGTGCTCACTCCCGCCGCAAGGAATGGTCCGAACGATCCGATGATCACCAGTGTTATCAGCGGGATGGGAACGGCAAAGTGTTTGGTATGAAGCCAAGCCAGAAGCCAGAAGCCAGAATAGGCAGGCGATGAGGAAGCTCAGGACCAGGTAGATCGACGCAAAATGAGCGGCGCCTGTTTGGTTCGGGGAAGTGGATTGAAATGATTTGTGGCCGTACACGACGCAGTCCTTATATCAAAGAGACTCACCCGGCCCCGCTTCTTGAAGCGCGGCATTGCAGAGCACACCCGATCGCGCCGCGCGAGCACGGCGTACGTGCATCGCAAAAACTCGGCCCCGTGAGGAGGCCGACTATCAACCAAGACTCAGTTGATCAGGTATGGCTCAGAACGTGTAGGTCGCGCCGACGTTGAAGAACCGGCCCACCGCGCCCGCCTGCGCCATGGCCGGGCTATACGGGGCGTCGCCGGGGGCGGCGCCGTAGGTCTGCAGGTCAACCGGCGGCTGCGTGCCGAACACGTTCATGATCGAGCCGTGAACCTCCCAGTTCTTGTTGAATGCATACCGCGCGTACAGGTCGACGTCCGTGAAGGACTTTACGTCGCAGTACTGCAGCAGAGGCGCCGCGGCGGCCGGGAACGACGAGAAGCGCGTAAGCTGGGGACCGAGTACACCACCGTTCTGGATCGCAGCCTGGCAGGTGGGGTATCCAGAGGTTGGGTCGGTGAGGTTGTAGGTCCCCACGTAGTTCACCGAGGCCGTCACGTTCCAGGGACCTAAGTCCCACGCCAGGGAGGCCACGGCACGATCCTTCGGATTGCCCGTGTCACCGGAGATGATCTGCGGGCCGTGCGTGCCGGCGAGATCGACCGAATCGCCCGCCAGACCGAAGATGTAATGGAAGGTATGCGAGTAATTCAGGCTGGCGTTGAGCCGTCCCGCGCTGCCAATGTCGAAGCGACTGGCGAGGTCCATGTCCAGACCGCTGACGTGCGTCTGCGTCAGGTTCAGGTACGGGAACGCCTGGTACAGCACTGTGCCGACCGGCGTCAGCTCCTGGGTCGTGCAGTTACCCGTGCTGGTGCAAAATGGCAGGGTGACCTGCGGGCCACGCACGATGGGGAACAAATTCGGGTTCTGGCACGCGGAACTGGTCGGTGCTGACTCGCACAAGCCGAGCACGTTAAAACCGGACTGTATGTCCTGGTTGACCTTGATGTCCCAGTAGTCGAACGAGATGCTGGTGTTGTCCAGCGGCGTGAGGATGATGCCTGCGGTCCAGTTCGTTGACTTCTCCGGTTGCAGGTCG
>Ga0182015_10001277_pt1 | contig 33755 bp, 31 predicted proteins | sample 712P3MmetaG_FD_120478 | JGI IMG/M metagenome (GOLD analysis project Ga0182015, IMG submission 120478) | Permafrost microbial communities from Stordalen Mire, Sweden - 712P3M metaG | ecosystem: Environmental > Terrestrial > Soil > Wetlands > Permafrost | place: Sweden: Stordalen | collected...
CGAATCTGCGGCCTGAGCGGAATCACTCGTAGAAATTCTGAAAGAGGCTGCTCACCGTCGCATAGCATTCGCAGGCCGCCGCCTTCAGCCTGTCGTAGTCGAGGATCTGGATCTGGCCGCGGTGGTAGGAGATAAGCCTGCGGCGCCGCAGCGCACCGGCGGCGAGGGTGACGGTGGTGCGGCGTGCGCCGAGGATGTCGGCAAGGAATCCCTGACTGAGGAGAATGCTGTTGGTCCCGGTGAGGTCGTGCGCGGTGAGAAGCCAGCGCGCGAGGCGCTCTTCGGCATCATGCAGGCGGCTGCAGGCAGTGAGCTGCGAGAGGATCATGCTGCGGCGCTGCGCGCATTTCATGACGAGCTGGCGCAGGGGTTCGGAGCGCTGGACTTCTTTTTGCAAATCGGGAAAAGGGATGCGGAAGGCTTTCACTTCCATTTGAACGACACAGCGGGCGGGGCCGGTGGGCAATCCGCCGAGGAGGTGATGGCAGGGAACGACACCCTCACGGCCAGCCATGCCGATCTCAGCAGTGCGGCCATGGAAACCATTTTGGACGCGACGCCGGAGGTAATGAAGAAGGCGTAACGCGGGACTCGTTCGGCTTCGTAAAGAACGGTTCCCGCGGGTAGAGAGACCGGTTCGAGCCGGGAACAGAACGAGTTTTGATAAGGCTGGGGAAGAGTCTCCAGGAAAAGATTATCGGTATGCAGGCCCATATGCTCCCTTGCGCTTCAGGAGCAAGGACAAGTGTGCTGAATCCCAGCAAAAAGTCTTTGTCGCTGAAGAAGAACCGGGGACTTTGATTTGCGGATTATATGAAGTCAGGCCGGATTTTTATGTTCGCTATCAGACAGATATGTTCGGTATTAGACCGACCGCGATGTCCGATTCCGGTTATTGTTCCGCGAGTCCTTCGGCCATATTTTTGTGATGCATTTTTGGGCGGTCTTCCGGGGAAGAATTCACGCGGGGCGTGGATGGCGTCGATTGACGTGGGCTCCGGAATTACGCATTTGGCACTGTAGCGAGGCAACGCATACGGATGAGTGGAAAACCTGAGATGCTGTGCGTGGGCTACGACGCGGTTCTGAACCGCACGCGACGGCTTATTCTGCGGCGATGCTTTGAGGTGGATCTCGCGCAGAGTGTCGCGGAGGCGAAGTTACTGCTTTCCGGGCGACAGTTTGTGCTGGTGTTGCTTTGCTACTCGCTGACCGACGAGGAGTGCTGCGCCATGGTGGAATTTGTTCACGGGCTGCCGTCGGCTCCAAAGATTCTCGCGCTGGGGCAGGAGCGCGACTGGATTCTATCGCTCGGGGCCAGGGACGAGGAGTTCCAGCCGCGCGGTCCGGCGGAGCTGGTGATGAAGGCGGCTGCCATGGCTGGAATGGCGCTGGAAGAAGCGAAAGATTGCCTCCCGGACGAACCTGCGCGGAAATCGGCATAAGCGATTTAGGCCGGGAAGCCGGGCTGATCGATTCGGGCCTGGCGAGCGGCCAGGGAATCAGTGCGCGTGGCCGTGGTGGTGGTGATGAGTCTCGGACTGTTCAACGGAAACGAGACAGCCGTGCGCGACTTCGCAGATCACATGCTCAAACTGGAGAGTCGTATGGTGAATGCGGAAACGTTCGCGCAGCACGACGTTGATGCGGTCGAGGATGAGGTTGCTTTCTGACGGCGGGATGTCGGCGATGGTGATGTGGCTGGCGAGGGCATGGGTGTTGGAGCCGAGGCTCCAGACATGCAGGTCGTGGACGTCTTCGACGCCGTCGATGGCTGCCAGTGTGCTGCGAATCTCAATGAGTGAAATGCCGCGGGGCGTGCCCTCGAGCAGGATGTTAAGGGTCTCGCGCACGATGCTGATCGAGGACCAGAGGATGAGCGCGGCGATGGCGATGGAGAGCGCTGGGTCGATCCAGGTGCGGCCGGTGAGGAGAATGACCAGGCCACCAACGATGACGGCGGCGGTGGAAAGCGTATCGCCGAGCATGTGGATGAAGACGCTGCGGATGTTGACGTCGTGGCTGACGCGCCAGAGCATGGCGGCGATGAGGCCGTTCATGATGACGCCGGCGGCAGCGACGAACATCATGATGCGGGGCTGCACGGCTGTGGGTGCGTTGAAGCGGTGGACGGCTTCGAGGGCGACCCAGCCGGCGATGACGATGAGGGTGAGCGCATTGAGGAAGGCGGCAAGGACGCCGGCGCGCTGGTAGCCGAAGGTCTTCTGATCGGTCGGGGGGCGGGTCTGAAACCAGACGGCGACGAAGGAAACCACGATGGCGAGGGCGTCGGAGGCGTTGTGGCCGGCTTCGGAGACGAGGGCGAGCGAGTGGGCGCGCAGTCCGGCGACGAGCGTGAGCACGACGTAGGCGATGGTGGCGATGAGGGAAGCGCGCAGCACTCGCTGCATGGCTGCGGTGTTGGCGCCATGAACATGCATACGGGATCAGTTTATGCCAACAGGGCACGGAGCTCAGAAGAGCAGGGGCCAAAGCAATCGCGAATTGTCCTTTACTGGACGGGCGCGGAGGCGTGGGGTTTGCGGGGTTTCGACAGCGGGCGAGTTGGGACAGAGTCGGCGGTGGTCCGCAGGCCGCTCCAGTTCTCAGCGACGACGATGCTGTTTTCGGGGCGGTGAATGTCGTAGCGCACCGAGCAGGGAAAGCTGAGGCGGAGCTCAGTGGGGTTTACGTAGTCGCGCAGAGCGGTCACCTCCTGCGAGCACTCATAGACCACGCCGCCGATTTCATATTTGTAGAGGACGAAGCGAATCTCGCGCTCCTGACCGGGTTCGGGGGGAGTTTCGAGTTCGGTAATGTCGAGGATGGTGCCGTCGATGATGCGCCCGGAACGGACGAGCAGGGCGCGGCGTTCGCGCTCGATCTCGTCGGCGGTGGGGCGGCGGCGCAGGACAAGCCAGGTAACGACGGCGCCGACGCAGACAACCGCCGCAGCCAGCACCCCGATCACGTGTGGATCGCGCAGTGAGTGGGCGAACATCCGTATTGCTCCGAGAAAGAATGAAAAATAACGTGCGCCGACAGTTGCAGGATAGCTCAGATTGCGGAGATTTGCGGCGCGGCAGCGAGGGTTTTTGCGCCAAAGTAGTAATGGATGTCTGCGCTATACTCGCTGGAGACATGGAGAATCGCAGGTTTTCAGGAACGGCCGCTTCGGGCGGTCGTTTTTCCTTCAGAGCGGGAATTGGTGAGGGCGGGGCCGGAGCCGCGGAACCGAGCCTTATTCCGGCAAGCAGGGGGCGATCGCCCAGGGTGCGGATTCGCTCGACGACCGTGATTTGCGTGCGGCGGGGCAGCGATGTGGTGATGGCTGCCGATGGGCAGGTAACGATGGGCGAGGCGGTTTTTAAGCACACGGCGAAGAAGATTCGGCGGCTGTATCAGGACAAGATTCTGGCGGGCTTTGCGGGGTCGACGGCGGACGCGTTTTCGCTTTTCAGCCGGTTTGAGGGGAAGCTGGAGCAGTATGCGGGGAATCTGGGGCGGTCCGCAGTGGAACTGGCGAAGGATTGGCGGACGGACAAGATGCTGCGGAGCCTCGAAGCGCTGCTGGTGGTGGCGGATCTGAGCCAGACGTTTTTGATCAGCGGGTCTGGTGATGTGATTGAGCCGGACGAGGGGATTGCGGCGATCGGCAGCGGCGGATCATATGCGCTGTCGGCGGCTCGGGCGTTGATGGAGAACACTGAGCTTTCCGCGCGCGAGATTGCGGAGAAGGCGATGCGGATTGCCGGACAAATCTGCATTTACACGAACGACAAGGTCACGATCGAAGAGTTGCATGGGGCAGTGGGTAGCCAGTAGCCGGTAGCTGGGAACTGGAATCAGGGATCAGGAGCGGGGAACAGAGCGAATTATGGCTATTTATTTACCGGGAACAGCGGAAGACCAGGAGCTGTCGCTCGAAGAGCTGACGCCCAGGGAGATTGTCGCGGAGCTGGACAAGTACGTCGTTGGGCAGAAGGCGGCGAAGCGGGCTGTAGCGATTGCACTGCGCAATCGCATGCGGCGGCAGAAGCTGACGCCCGATCTGGCGGACGAGATCATGCCCAAGAACATCATCATGATTGGGCCAACGGGCGTGGGGAAGACGGAGATTGCGCGGCGGCTGGCGAAGCTGACGAACTCGCCGTTTCTGAAGATCGAGGCCTCGAAGTTCACCGAAGTGGGATACGTGGGGCGCGACGTCGATTCGATCGTGCGGGACCTGGTGGAGATCGCCATCGACATGGTCCGCGAGGAGAAGCTCGAGGAAGTCGAGGATCGAGCGGAGATGAACGCGGAGGAGCGGCTGCTGGATGTGCTGTTGCCTCCGACGGCTACGAGTCCGGCTCAGCCAGCGGCACCGAGTGCGCCGTATGTGGATGGGAACACGATTACGCTGCCGGCTCCGTCGAGCACGCCGGCGGGGGGCGGTGATTCGCAGCCGGGTTCGCAGTCGAGTTCACACACCAGGACGCGGGAGAAGCTGCGGCAGCAGTTCCGCGAAGGCAAGCTGGACGAGCGGATGGTGGAGATCGATGTGCGGGAGCGGAATTCGCCATCGTTCGAGATCATCTCCAACCAGGGTGTGGAGGAGATGGACGTCAACCTGAAGGACATGCTGCCAAACATCTTTGGGCAGCGGACGCGGAAACGGAAGATGAAGGTGTCGGACGCGTTCGAATATCTGGTCCAGGAGGAAGAGGGCCGGCTGATCGACATGGATCAGGTGACGCGCCTGGCGGTGGAGCGTGTAGAGAGCTCGGGCATCGTTTTCCTGGACGAGATCGACAAGATTGCGGGGCGCGAGGGTGGGCACGGGCCCGACGTTTCGCGCGAAGGTGTGCAGCGGGATATTCTGCCGATCGTCGAAGGCACGACGGTCAACACGCGCTACGGGATGGTGCGGACTGATTTCATCCTGTTCATCGCTGCGGGGGCGTTTCACGTATCGAAGCCGAGCGATCTGATTCCGGAGCTGCAGGGGCGGTTTCCGATTCGCGTGGAGCTGCAGTCTCTGACGGTGGAAGATTTTGTGCGGATTCTGACGGAGCCAAAATCTTCTTTGGTGCGGCAATACACGGCACTGCTGGAGACCGAGGGGTTGAAGCTCGAGTTCACGCCGGAGGCAATCGCGGAGATGGCGCAGTTTGCTTTCCGCGTTAATGAGGGGACGGAGAATATCGGGGCGCGGCGGCTGCATACGATTATGGAGAAGGTGCTGGACGAGATCAGCTTTTCAGCGCCGGACCTGACGCGCGCACAGCCGAAGGGCGACCAGAAGAATCAGGGGACGGTCGTGGAATTGGCCGCCGTGGGCGAGGGAACGACGGCGCCGCTGCCGGTGATCGAGCGCGAGACGGCGAACGGAACGGAGAAGGTGATGGTCATCGATCCGGAATACGTGCGCCACATGGTAGCGGACATCGTAAAGAACCAGGATCTGTCGCGGTACATTTTGTGAAGCAGCCTGTAGCCGGTAGCCGGTAGCCTTTAGCGGGTAGTCAGCAGTCAGCGGTCTCCCGGGGGGATCACGGTCGCTCCCCTACAATCGGAACGATGTCGACTACGGTTCGTTCCTTTTCAAAAATCAACCTTGGGCTGGCGATCGGGCCGGTGCGCGCGGATGGGTTCCATGCGCTGACGACGTGCTGCCAGACGCTCGAGGCGCACGATTTGGTGACGGTCGAGGCGCAGCTGGCGGCGAAGACGAGCATTCGGATCACGAGCAACGATGGGCGGGTTCCTGCCGATGAGACGAATACAGCGTGGAAGATGGTTAAGCGGGCGCTGGGTGCTTTAGGGGCACCAACCGGAGTGCGGGCCGAGGTTCATATCCATATTGAGAAGCGGCTGCCGGTGCAGGGCGGGATTGGGGCTGGATCGGCGAACGCGGTGGCAGCGCTGATCGGATTGGAGCAGGAGCTGGCGCGAGCCGGGGTTGCTGAACTGGCGGAGGCCATGAAGCTGCGGATTGCGGCTGAGGTTGGGTCGGACGTGCCGCTGTTTCTGATTGGCGGAGCGGTTTTGGGGGTGGGACGCGGCGAAGAAGTTTCGCCTTTGCAGGATTTTCCCCCGATGGAATGCGTGCTGGCATTGCCGGAGGTGGGGGTTTCGACGCCGCAGGCGTATCGGGACTGGGATCAATTGCAGAGCACCGGACACCGAGCACCGGGCACCGGAAACGAATTGACCGAGTCTGGTGGGTCCGATAGACTGATTACGTTGAGTCGAGCTCTCGCCTCGGCGTTTGGTCCGAGGCCTCCGGAGGAAATGTCCGCCGGGGTTGGCGCGCACTCCTCCGGTGTCTCCGCAATGGGCGGGGGCCTGGCCGGGAAACCGGATTTGCATCCGCTTCTCGCGCTTGTCCGAACCGGGATCGAAAACGACTTCGAAGAGGTCGTCTTCCGGCAGTATCCCTCTCTCGGAAATATCAAGCGCATTCTTGCGGACTCCGGTAAGCCTGAGGAGGCAGCCGTGTATGCGGCGCTTTCCGGCTCCGGATCGGCCTTGTTTGGGCTGTATGGAACGGCGGCCGCGGCGGCTGCGGCTGAGGTTCGGCTGGGGGAAGCTGGTGTTCGAGCGCTGCGGACGAAGACGCTGCCGCGGGAGGAATACTGGCGGATGATGGTGGAGGGGTCAGCAAGTTAGCGATTGGGAGTTTGAGTTACTGGGTGATCGACTAATGGTAGGTCAAGTGCCTTTCTGCCCAGTCCGGCCAAAGGCGGGCCGGACCGGGGACCCAGAGGTCGAGAGCAGGATTCGTAGAAGGATTTGTTACTGGGCGATCGACTAATGGTAGGTCAAGTGCCTTTGGAGCACTTTGTCCAGGTTCGAATCCTGGTCGCCCAGCCAGAGTTTGGAAGTGGGCCCGGCAGAGGATCGCCGCAATTCAGACAGGATGCCATGCAAACCAGCTGGAGGATCTTGTGAAAATGGACACGATTGAAGCAGTGGGCGTGGTCACGCCGAATCTGGCGGCGGCTCAGACCGACGGAAGCGCGAAGGCGAAGGGGCAGTCGCGGCGTTCGCGGGTTTCGAATGAAGACAGGCGGTTCAAAGTCTTCTCCGGCACAGCGAATCGCGAACTGGCGGAGGAGATTTGCAAACACATTGGCGTGACGCTGGGCGAGACCCGGATGCAGCGGTTCGCCGATGGGGAAGTTTATTTTCAGTTGCTGGAAAACGTGCGCGGCGCGGATGTTTTTGTTGTGCAGCCGACCTGCTGGCCGGTGGATCAGCACCTGATGGAGCTGTTGATCATGATCGATGCGCTGAAACGTGCGTCGGCGGGGCGGATCACGGTGGTGGTTCCGTATTACGGATACGCGCGACAGGATCGGAAAGACCGGCCGCGGGTGGCGATTTCGTCGAAGCTGGTGGCGGATCTGATGACGACGGCTGGAGCGCATCGGGCATTGTTTATGGATTTACACGCGGCGCAGATTCAGGGCTTTTTCAACATACCGGTAGATCATTTATTTGCGAGTCCGGTGATGATCGGTTATGTGCGGGAGCTGAATTTGCCGGATCTGACGGTGATTTCGCCGGATGCCGGCGGCGTGGAGCGAGCGCGCTTTATCGCGACCAAGCTGGGCGTACCGATGGCCATCGTCGACAAACGCAGGACGGATATCAACGTGACGGAAGTGATGAATGTGATCGGCGATGTGAGGGGACGCACCTGCCTGATCGTCGATGACATTATCGATACGGGAGGGACGCTGGTGAAGACCGTGGATACCCTGCTCGAAAAGGGCGCAACGCGCGTGTACGCGGGCGCTTCGCATCCGGTGCTTTCGGGCGAGGCGGTGCAGCGGATCGCCAGTTCGCGGCTGGAGCAGCTTGTGGTTACGGATTCGATTCCGCTGCGCAAAGAGGCGTACGGATTGAAGGAGTCGGGAAAGATCAAGGTGCTTTCGGTGGCGGGCCTGCTGGGGGCAGCCATTCTGAGCATTCATATGGAGACGAGCGTGAGCTCGTTGTTCAATTAGTCGCAGCTTTTGGCTATTCGTAGCTACTTGCCAGAACCTGCAAAACACCATTGGCGGCCGGCTAAAGAGCGCGGTACAGAAGGGAGCGGGATCCGGATCTGTTGCTAACAGCTAAAGGCTAATAGCTAAGAGCTGGTCTACCGTGCCCGAAAGAAGGGGATATGACTACACAGGAAATCGTCAGCGCAGTGCCCCGCGAGGGCAAGTTCAACAAGAATGCAGCCCGGCGGGTACGCGCGAAGGGCAAAGTGCCGGCCGTGGTTTATGGAGCGGCCGAGCCGGCTGTGGCGGTGGAAGTGGACCCGAAGCAGATCCAGCGGATTCTGCATTCGGAAACCGGGCACAACTCGATCTTCGATCTGGAGGTTTCCGGATCGACGGCGAAGGTGATGATCGTCGACTGGCAATACGAACCGATCAAGGGCAAGCTGATCCACATCGACTTCAAGCGCATCGCACTCGACAAGCCGATTCGCGTTGAGGTGCCGATCCAGCTGACCGGCGTTGCGATTGGCGTGAAGACGCAGGGTGGCATTCTGGACCAGATGCTGCGCGAGGTGGAGATCGAGTGCCTGCCGAGCGACATTCCGAACAACATTCCGGTGGATGTTTCGCACCTGACATTCGGCATGGTGCTGCGGGTTTCCGATCTGCCGCACACGAGCAAGCTGCGCTTTATTACGTCCGAGGACAAGCCGGTTGCGCACGTGGTTTCGATCAAGGAAGAGGTGGTAGCGGCGCCGGAGGCCGAGGCAGCGGCTGTCGCCGCGGCTCCTGCGGAGCCGGAAGTGGTGAAGAAGGGCAAGCAGGAGACTGCGGAAGCGGGCGCTGCTGCCGCTCCTGTCGCGGAGAAGAGCGAAAAGGGCGGCAAGAAGTAAGTGCCGGAGGAGGGCGGCGCGTTTCTGGTGGTGGGTCTCGGGAATCCGGGGATCGAATACCAGTTCACGCCGCACAACGCGGGTTTTTTGGCGATTGACCGCATCGCCGGTGAGCACAACGCGGAGGTGGTGAACCGACGCTGCCGCGCGCTCACGGCGAAGGTTCGAATGGCGGACCGGGAGGTGATCCTGGCCAAGCCGGAGACCTGGATGAATTTGAGCGGGCTTTCGGTTGGGGCGCTGGCGGACGAGTTCGAGGTTGAGTTCGACGACGGGCCGGCCAGGAATTTGCTGGTGCTTTACGATGAGCTGGATTTGCCACTGGGACGGTTACGAATTCGTGAGCGTGGCAGCACGGCGGGACATAACGGAGCGCGTTCGGTCTCAGGCGGATTGGGGACGGACGAGTGGTGGCGGATCCGGATTGGAGTTGGGCCGGAGCCCGGAGTTAAGCAGGAGGATTTTCGTCGCGGCAAGGATTATCTGCTGACGCCGATGAGCAAACGGGATCTGACGGCGATGGATCCGGTGCTGGATCGGGTAGCGCGCGCCGTGGAGATGGTGGTGGCGAAGGGCATTTCGGCCGCCATGAACGAGTTCAACCGGCGGGACCCGGAAGATTCCGGAAACGGCCCGGCGGAGAAGTGAAGACGGAAGGAAGCGAATTTTGAATGCCGGACCGGATCGGTTCGGAGGGAAGAGAAGCAGATGATTCAACGTTTCTATGAAGTGATGTTTATCGTGCGGCCGGACATGGCCGAAGAGGATCTGGACAAGCTGATCGCGGGCCTCGATCAAACGGTGACCAACGGGGGCGGCAAGCTTCGCTCGACGGAGAAGCTGGGACGCCGCAAGCTGGCGTACACGGTGCGGAAATTCAATGACGGCAACTATGTGTTGCTGACCATTGATGCCGACGGCGTGCTGATTGCAGAGTTGGAGCGCCGGCTGCGGGTTTCCGAACCGGTGATCAAGTTCATCACGGTGCGAATGGACGAGGAGGAGAAGCGCCTCGCCAAGGTCCGCGCGATTCGCGCGACGAAGAAGAAGCTGAGTGCGATTCCGCCTGCTGCGCCGGTTGTTCCGGTGGAAGCTCCGGAACCCGCGCCGGCAGCGGCAGAAGTAGAAACCGCGACTCCGGCCAGCGCCTGAGCGCATTCGACGAACGATTGAATTGAATTTGGGCTGGCGCCGGTAGCGGCAGCCAGCCGGAGGAATGAATATGGCTGACGAAGCAACGACAACATCATCACGGCCGGACGGGCCGTCCGGGCGTCCTTCTGGACCTGGCGGGCGCGGTCCGGGTGGACCGGGCGGACCTGGCGGGCGCAAGTTTTTCCGGCGCAAGAAGGTCTGCAAGTTCTGCACGGAGAAGATCGACGCTATTTCGTATCGCGATGTGCGGCTGCTGCAGGGATTTGTGGCGGAGCGCGGCAAGATTGTGCCGCGGCGGTTGACCGGCGTCTGCACCACGCACCAGCGGCGGCTGTCCAAGGCGATCAAGCAGGCGCGCAACATCGCTCTGCTGCCGTTTGCGGCGAGGTTCTAGGTAGCTAAGGCCGGCGAGCGAAGAATCGGTTAGCGGAAAAGCGGTTAGCTAAAAGCGGTCAGCGAAAGGCCGGCTGGCTGTTTTTCAGGAGATTATGCAATGGAAGTGATTCTTAGAGAAGATGTCTCGAACCTCGGCAACCGCGGCGATGTAGTGAAAGTCGCCGACGGCTATGGCCGCAACTACCTGCTGCCGAAGCAGCTCGCCATGGAGGCGACGCCTGCCAACAAGGCGGTGATCGACCAGATGAAGGCCGCTGCGGTACGCCGCTCCGCGAAGGAGAAGTCGGAAGCGGAGGCTCTGGTGACGCAGCTGAACACGGTGTCGCTGGTATTTACGCGAAAGGTGGGCGAAGGCGACCATCTGTTCGGATCGGTTACGTCGTCGGATATCGCGCAGGAGCTGGCCGGCAAGGGCTACACCGTCGATCGGCGCAAGGTGCAGCTGGACGAGCCGCTGAAGTCGACCGGGGAGTTTCACGTGCCGGTGAAACTGCACCGCGAAGTCACGGCGCATATCAGCGTGACGGTGAAGGGCGAAGAAGTGGCGGCGGAATAAGCCGGCTGCGGTCATCTGAAGCGACGCGAGGCGGGATCACATTTGACTGCACTAAAACGCAGTGGATCGCAACAAATCACATCGGCGCGGGATGAGAAGATAGGAACAGGTCTCATTCCTGGTTCTCATTCATGCTGAAAGTTATTTCGTCGCACGTTTTCCTGACTCATCGACTGCATCCAGGCCTGCTGGACGTATTTGCCCACGCGGGTGCGCAGGGTGTGGAGTTGTTTGCCGCGCGCCAGCACTTCGACTACACGAGCCGTCCTCATATTCGAGAGCTGGCGGAATGGTTCAACGGGAATCCTGTCGAGGCGTTCTCGATGCACGCGCCGCTCTACTCCGATCTGGAGATGGGGCGCGGCGGCGGGCCGGCGGTGAATGTCATCCATCCGGAAAAGAGCCGCCGCATCGATGCGATGGACGAGGTGAAGCGGGCGCTCGAAGTGGCGGAGCAGATTCCTTTTCGGTTTCTGGTTCTTCATCTCGGCGAGCGCGAGGATTCGTGGAGCCCGAGGGCGCTCGAGCATTCGATCACCGCACTCGAGCATCTGCACGCGTTTGCAAGCCCGCTGGGCGTGAAGCTGCTGGTTGAGAATCTGCAGGGCGACGTGGCGCGGCCCGAGCATCTGGTGGAGATTCTGACGGCGGGGCATTTTTGGGACATCGGGGTGTGCCTGGATGTGGGGCATGCGCATCTTGGCGAGGGCGTGGCTGCGGCGATATCGGAATTGAGGGCGCACATCCGGTCTTCTCATCTGCATGACAACAAGGGCGACAAGGACACGCATCTTTGGCCCGGTGACGGGACGATTGACTGGGAAGCGGCGCTCGGCGAACTGAAGGCGGCTCCGCAGACGCCGGCGGGTGTGCTGGAGATTCATTACGCGCTGGGGGATTCGGTCGAAGCGGTGGGCGAGAAGGCGAAGCGGGCGTTCGAGAAGATGGACGCGGCGGCGCGGAAGTAGAGGTTCAAGAAGGCTATGGCAGAGAAAAGTGCGGAAATTGTAACGGATACTGCGACAGAATCTCCTCTTTCGACCATCGCCCACATTGGCGAGCATGAAGGGCAGACGGTGACGCTGCACGGCTGGCTTTATAACCTGCGCGAAAGCGGGAAACTGCTGTTTCCTATCTTTCGCGATGGGACGGGGACGATTCAGGGGATTGTGCCGAAGGCGGCAGTGACGCCGGAGGTCTTTGAGACGGTCAAGGGGCTGACGCAGGAGTCGTCGGTTGTAGTGACGGGGAAGGTGCGGGCGGACAAACGTGCACCCGGCGGTTACGAATTGGATGTCGAGAATGTCGAGGTCATCCAGCGGGTTCCGGCGGACGATCCTTTTCCGATTTCGCTGAAAGAGCACGGCACCGATTTTCTGATGGAGCACCGGCATCTGTGGGTGCGAACGCCGCGCCAGGCAGCCATTCTCCGCATTCGGGCCGAAATTATCAAGGCGGCGCGGGATTATCTGGACGACAACGGATTCGTGCTGACCGATCCGCCGATTCTGACGCCTGCGGCCTGCGAGGGGACGAGCACGCTGTTTCCTGTGGACTATTTTGGCGATCAGGCGTACCTGACGCAGAGCGGGCAGCTTTACATCGAGAGCACGGCGCTGGCGCTGGGGAAGGTTTATTCGTTTGGGCCGACGTTTCGCGCGGAGAAATCGAAAACACGACGGCACCTGACAGAGTTCTGGATGGTCGAGCCGGAGTGGGCGTTTGCGACGCTGGACGATCTGATGGGGCTGGCGGAAAACTTCATCAGCTTTATTGTGGAGCGAGTGCTGACGCGGCGCGCGGCCGAGATGAAGACGATCGGACGCGATACGACGAAGCTCGAGGCGGTGCGGCCGCCGTTTCCGCGGCTGCGGTATGACGAAGCGGTTGCGATGCTGAACGCGGCGCATGCGAAGGGCGAGCTGGAGCAGGCGTTCGAGTACGGCAACGATTTCGGATCGCCGGATGAGACGTACATTTCGTCGCAATTTGACCGGCCGGTGATGGTGCACCGGTATCCTGCCGCGGTGAAGGCGTTCTACATGGAGCCGGACCCGGTCGATCCGAAGTACGCGCTGTGCGTGGACGTGCTGGCGCCGGAGGGTTATGGCGAGGTGATCGGCGGCTCGCAGCGTATTCACTCATACGATCTGTTGAAGAAGCGGATCGAACAGCACCAGTTGCCAATCGATGCCTTCCAGTGGTATCTCGATCTGCGGCGGTATGGTTCGGTTCCGCATTCGGGTTTTGGCATGGGGATTGAGCGCGCGGTGGCGTGGATCTGCGGGCTCGATCACGTGCGGGAGACGATTCCCTTTGCCCGGACGCTGAACCGCATTTACCCGTGAGGTTATGCCGAAAGCCAACGAAATTGCGCAGGCCATGTCGCCGAGCGCTGCAATCGGGAAGGTCCCCGTCTATGGCGGCGTACAGACGCTGCCGCCGCGCAAAATCAAAGTGATCGGCGTACCGCTGGATCTGGGAGCGTCGCGGCGTGGCGTCGATATGGGACCGTCGGCGGTGCGTGTTGCGGGGCTGGAAGCGCGGCTGGAGGCGCTGGGGCACGAGGTACGCGACAGCGGCAACATCAGCGTTGCGATCGCGGAGACGAAGTCTTCGGGGGACCAGAGAGCGCGCTATCTTAAGGAGATTACCGACACCTGCACGCGCGCCGCGGAGATGGTGGTGAAATCGCTGACGGAAGGCATGACGCCGGTGATTCTGGGCGGCGATCATTCGGTGGCAGCGGGAAGTGTTTCGGGCGTGGCCGAATTTTATCGGCGGCAGAACCAGAAGATTGGGCTGATCTGGATCGACGCGCACGCGGACATGAATACCCCATCGAGTTCGCCGAGCGGAAATGTACACGGAATGCCACTGGCAGCGCTGGTGGGGCTCGATCCGGAGCCGCTCAAGAATATTTTGGGATTCGCGCCAAAGGTGCAGCCGGAGAACGTGGTGCTGATCGGGGTGCGCGACATCGATCCGGCGGAAAAGGAAAACATCCGGCGGGCCGGGATCAGTGAGGTCTACACGATGCGCGACATCGACGAACGCGGGATGCGGACGGTGATGGAGGAGGCTCTGCGCGCGGCGGGACGCGGGACGGCGGGCTATCACGTGTCGCTCGACATGGACTGGATCGACCCTGAGGACGCGCCGGGTGTGGGGACGCCGGTGCGTGGCGGAGCAACGTATCGCGAGGCGCATCTGGCGATGGAAATTATCGCGGATCACGGGCGGATGTTGTCGCTGGAGGTGGTCGAGGTGAACCCGGTGATCGACGAGCATAACCGGACGGCGGATCTGGCGGTTGAGCTGATTTCTTCGGCGTTCGGAAAGAAAATTCTGTAGAGCAGCCACTACGCCCCGCGGACGATTCGCACCGGCGGATTCTGTGCCGTGCTGTGGGTCAAATGCTCAAGCGGCAGACCTTGACGACGCGATTGCTGTAGGGACACGGGAGTGCGGTGTTCGCGTTGGGAGCCAGCAGAAGCCAGTTGGCACCGAGGGGTCTGAGGGCAGCGAGGCGGTCGGCATCGGTCATGGAATCGACGGCCATCTCGGCATTACTTTCACGAAGCCAGCGATCGGCGAGCGGGGGCAACAGAGCGGCTACGCCTGCATCCTTATCATCCGCGAGCTGGTCGCGCTCGCTGATGGCGCGGAAGCCCTGCTGATCCTCACCGGGAAGTGCGCCGAGGTGGGGATTGAAGGCGAAGACGGCATCGGGCGGGGTATTAGCGCGAATCCAGAGAAACGCCTGCTCCCAGGGATTGGCCATGTGGGTGGTGGGCGACTCAATGGGAGAGGAATCCGCCCAGAGGATGCGCTGCACACCAAACATGAGGAAGAGCAGGCCAGCGAAAACACAGCCAGCGGCAGGCCCGGACTTCCATCTGAGCTGGTCCAGAATGCCGCCGAGAAGAAGCACGCCCAGCAGGTAGATGAGATGAAAGCTGCGGAGAACCTGAAAGGGCACGAGGGGGAACGGTCCGGAAGGAGGAACGAAGAGAGCGGCGACGAGAACGCCGGCGACTCCCAGGAGAACGCAGGTGAAGCAGACTGCGCCTTTCGTCGTGGAGATCCCGAGCTTCCATGCGGCGAGGGAGAGAAGCAGGAGAGGCAGCACCAGCCCCAGGACCTCAAACCATTGCCAGCGGGCGAGAAACAGGAAGGGACGCAACTGCATGGCCTCGCGATAGGCGGGGGAAACGGGAAGATGGTGTGCGGCGGCGAAGACGAGGCCGGACGCAGCACAGGCAGCAAGGCAGAGGACGATGGCGGTGCGGACGCGGCCGGCAGCGACGAAGGCATGCAGGATGACAAACATGATCGCGAAGACGGCCATGAGCGGATGCATGAGTCCTGTGAGCAGCAACAGAAGGAGGGCCCGGAACCATTTGCGATCGATGCAGGCGGCGACGGCAAAAAGGCTGAGGGGCGTGGAAAAGGATCGCGCAGTAACGTAGGGATCCATGAGGGAAAGGGCGGTGCCGGCGGCCGGCAGGGTAAAACAGGCGGCGGCCAGGTAAACCGCGCACCAGCGGGCCGAGTGGGTAACGAATAGACGGAAGGCCACCATGCGGCAGGCCGAAAGAAACGCGAAGATCGAAATGAGATGGGTGGTAAAGAGCAGCCAGGCGAGCGGGAGACCAAGATGGCGCACGACACCGGCCAGGATATAGGCAAAAATGGAAAAACGCGTGTGCGCGGTTACAAATGCGGCGTTGACCGGATAGAGCGAAGGATCGAGCAGGCGGCGGACGCCGGCAACGTAGATTCCGGCATCGTCTGCAAAAGGATGATAGCCGTGCACGAGGAGCACGACGGGCGTGAGGAGTGCCAACCGCGCCGCGGGCGCCAGAGAAAAAGGCCTGGCAAATGCCGGGGACAGATCCGCAGTGAGAACGTCGACCGAGTAAACGCTATCGGACAATCGAAGAACCTCGTTGGTGTGGGAAACGGAGGAGGGGCGTGCCAGGGAGCCGTTCACATTCTGTGGACCCGGAACCGGGCACGTCAAGGAGAATCGGAGGAGCGACCGCGAGAGCGACCCGGGTGGATGGGCCATGCCGCATCAACAACTTCAGGGATGAACCTCTGTATATGCAATTTTCATCCTGTGCAAGTATACGCATCCGAAGCGCGCGACCGCCGCGCTGCGCTGCGGCGAAGAAGTCGTCAGCGGGTGAGCTTCTTTCGCTTCCAAAGCTGAGCATGGCTGCGAGCGCGAGTCTCCGTGCGTTAGTCTGGCAACGGAGGGTTCTCCGATGTGTGCCACGGTTTCCGATACTTCCTCCTCTGTTCTCGTCCATCCCTGGAATCCGACCGGAACCGGCTCGGTTGATGAAAAGACTCTGCAATCCTGGGTGGAGGAGCGCCTGCTGCGTCACCGTGCAGCGATTGAGCGGCTGCTGGCGGCGGCAGGTCCGCGGACGCTGGACAGCACGCTGCGGGCTTACGACGATGCGGTCGCGGAGCTATCTGCTGTCGGATCACTGACGGGGTTGCTGCACAGCGTTTATCCGGAAAAGCCGGTGCGCGACACGGCTGAGGCGTTGCTGCAGAAGATTTCGCAGGCCGGCGTTGAGCTTTCGCTGAATCGGAATGTGTATCAGGCACTGGATCAAATTGACTCGAGCGGGGCGGACGCGGCCACGAAGCATTATCTGGATCGGACGCTGCTGCAATATCGTTTGGCCGGCGTCGACAAGGATGACGCGACGCGTGCGCGCATTAAGGAGCTCCAGGACCAGGCTACGCTGGCGAGCCTGCACTTTGGGCGCAACGTGCAGGAGGGCGGCAAGACCGTCATCGTGGAAAATGCGGCGGATCTGGACGGATTGCCGGCGGATTTTCTGGAGGCGCACCAGCCTGGCGAGGATGGGAAAATCACGCTGACCACGGATTTTCCTGATTATCTGCCGGTGCTGACATTCGCGAAGTCGGCGGAGCTGCGCCGGAACATGTTTCTCGCGTACAACACGCGGGCGTATCCAGCGAATGAGCAGCTGTTGCTGGAGCTGCTGCGCATCCGGCAGGAGGTTGCGACGATTCTGGGATTCGCGCACTGGGCCGATCTGGCGACCGCCGATCAGATGATGGAGTCGGCGGCGAATATGCAGGCGTTCCTCGACGATCTGGATCTCGCGAGCAAGGCTGGAGCGGAGAAGGAATACGCGATGATCCTGGAGTTTGCGCAGGCGCACGAGGAATTTGCGCAGTCGCGTGAGCCGGGACTCATTCAGATTGACGCTGCGAGCCGCGCTTATTGGCTGGAGCAATATCGGCGTTCGGCGTTCGACTTCGATTCGCAGGCTGTACGGCCGTATTTTCCGTATGCGCGCGTGGAGCCGGGCGTGCTGGCCACGGCGGAGAAGCTTTTCCAGGTGAGTTTCCGGCGGATCGAGAATCCGGATGTGTGGCATCCGTCGGTCAGCGCGTGGGAAGTGTGGGATGGGACGGAGCTGGCAGGGCGGTTTTATCTCGACATGCATCCGCGCGAGGGCAAGGACAAGTGGTTCTCGGCGCACCCGCTGATTCCAGGGATTCGGGATCGTCAGTTGCCAGAGGCGGCGCTGATCTGCAATTTTCCGGAGGCGAAGCATGGGAATCCTGGGCTGTTGCAGTATTCCGATGTGGTGACATTTTTTCACGAGTTCGGCCACCTGATGCATGCGCTGCTCGGCGGACGGCAAGCGTGGGCCGGCATCAGCGGGATCGCTACGGAGGGGGATTTCGTGGAGGTTCCTTCGCAGATGCTGGAGGAGTTCTTCCGCGATCCGCGGTTGCTGGCAAGCTTTGCCCATCACTACGAGACGGACGAGCCGATTCCGGCGGAGCTGGTGCTGCGTATGAATCGCGCCGGAGCTTTTGGGCGCGCGGACTGGGTGCGGAGCCAGCTTTTCTACACGACCTATTCGCTTGAAACGCACCGGCTCGATCCTGCGACGCTCGATCTTGACGCGCTGTTCCGCAGGCTCTACGAGCGGTTTCTGCCGTATGCGTGGATCGAGGGCAACCGCATGTACGCGAGCTTCACGCACCTGACCGGGTATTCGTCGAACTACTACACGTATCTCTACGACAAGGTGATAGCGCTGGATTTCTTTGCGCAGTTTCCGCGTCATGCGCTGCTTGACTCGCCGGCGGCGATGCGCTATCGCAGGACGGTGCTGGAGCCAGGCGGGTCGATGCCGGGGCGGGAGATAGTGCACCAGTTCCTGGGACGGAGCCAGTCGAGCGACGCGTTTACGGAGTGGATCGGCGAGGAGTTCCAGGCGATGAGCGCGGCTTACGTTGAGGGCTCGCGAGAGCTGGCGAGGACCGATCAGGTAAGCTGAATCGCGAAACAGGTTGGGGGCTTTGGATGGCGCGAAGGATGCGGCTGCTTCCTCTATTTTTCTTTTTGCTGCTGTGCGGGGCGCAGGGTCAGCAGGCGGTCATCACCGTCGAGCATGGGCCGAATGCGGCGACTCAGCAGAACAAGCATTATGTGGTTCTGGTTTCGCTGGATGGGTTTCGCTACGACTACGCGAAGAAATACGGAGCGAAGCATCTGCTGACGATTGCGGCGCGGGGTGCGAGCGTGCCGGAGGGGATGATTCCGGCGTACCCGTCGCTGACTTTTCCGAATCATTACACGCTGGTGACCGGGCTGTATCCCGAGCATCACGGCATTGTGGGGAATCAGTTCTACGATCCGCAGCGGAAGGAGCGGTATTCGTATACCGATCCGAAGACGAACAGCGATGGCTCCTGGTATGGGGGAACGCCGTTATGGTCGCTGGCGGAAAAGCAGGGCATGCGCAGCGCGTGCTTTTTCTGGCCGGGGTCGGAGGCGGAGATTGCGGGTGAGCGGCCGACGTATTATCTGCATTACGACGACAAGTTTCCGGATGAACAGCGCATCGATCAGGTGATCGCGTGGCTGAAGCTGCCGGAGGAGCGGCGTCCGCACTTCATCACGCTGTACTACTCAGCGGTGGATCATGCGGGGCACGAGTTCGGGCCGGACGCTCCGCAGACGGCGGAGGCGGTGAAGCACGTCGATGAGCTGATGGCGACGCTCGAAGCGGATCTGAAGGCGCTGCATCTGCCGATCGATCTGATCATTGTTTCCGATCATGGGATGGAGAAGATTCAGGGGGGCTGGATCGATCTGGATAAGTATGCGCCGCTGGATGGGTTGATCACGGTGGGGCAATATTTGTACGCGCCGACGGAAGAGGCGGCGAACGCGGCGTACCAGAAGCTGAAGGCGGCGGATGCGGCGTTCATGGTGTATCGGCGGGCGAATGTGCCGGCGGAGCTGCACTTCAACAGCAATCCGCGGGAAGGCGATCCGATTATTGTGGCGCGGGGGCCGTATGCGATTCGGGCGCATGCGCCGCCGCCGGATCGCGAGGATCGGGCGCCGACGGTGGGGAACCACGGATTCGATCCGTACATGATGCCTTCAATGAAGGCGGTGTTTTATGCGGAGGGGCCGGACATTCGCGCGGGCGTGAAGCTGAGGTCATTTGAGAACGTGAATGTGTATCCACTGCTGGTGAAGATTCTCGGTCTGGATGCGCCGCCGGTGGATGGCAGCCTGGGTGTGCTATCGGGTGTGCTGACGGCAAAGGCGAGCCAGTGAATGTCGGGGACTGGTACGAGGCGACGAGCAGCGCGATGAAGGTCAGCCGTTGAGGTAGCCCTGCGTGGATGGGACCAACTGCGGTTCTCCGGCCAGGAAGGTTTCGATCACTTCGTTCTTTGGGGACAGGACGGCAATGTCGGCGGAGCGGCCTGGGGTGAGGGTGCCGATTTCTGCATCGAGGCCGATCATGCGGGCCGGGTTGCGCGTAGCCAGTGCGACTGATTCGGCGAGGCTGGCGCCGGTGAAGTCCACGAAGTTGCGAACGGCCCGGTCGAGGGTGAGGGTGCTTCCGGCGAGGGTCTCTTCGCCGATGATGGCGCGGCCGTTCTTCACGCGAACCTCGAGTTCGCCCAGCCAGTAAGAACCGTCGGGCATGCCGGTGCCGGCCATGGCATCGGTTACGAGTAGGGCGCGTTCCGAACCTTTGGCTTTCCAGAACAGGCGAACGATGGTGGGGGCGACGTGGAGGCCGTCGGAGATGATTTCGGCGAAGAGGTTGTCGTTGGTGAGGACCTCGCCCAGCAGGCCTGGATCGCGATGGTCGAAGCGGCGCATGGCGTTGAAGGTGTGGGTGGCGGTGACGGCTCCTGCGAGCACGCCGCGACGAGCAGCGTGGGCGTCTGCATCGCTGTGGCCGAGGCTGACGCGGACTCCGAGCTTCGCGGCGTGGGCGATGGTCTCTTCCGCGCCGGGTAATTCAGGAGCGATGGTCATGACGCGGATGTTAGCTTCCGCCGCTTGCCAAAGGCGGTCGAAGAGCGCTACGGAAGGCTCGAGGAGCTGGCTTTCCGCGTGGGCTCCGCGCTTGTGCGGCGAGAGGAATGGACCCTCGAGATGGATGCCCACGGGGCGCGCGCCGTCGAGCGGTGAGCGTAGCAGCTGCGCAAGGCCTGTGAGGGAGCGCAGCAGCGAGTCCAGCGGCGCGGTGACGGTGGTTGCGCAATACGCGCCGACACCGCGGCGGGCCAGGAACGAGCCGATGTGGTTGAGCGCGGTGCCCGTGGCCTCCATGACATCGTGACCGCCGGAGCCGTGGATGTGGACGTCGAAGAGCGCCGGGATCAGCGTGGATTCGGGCAGCTCGACATGACGGCCGGGGGGAAGCTCGCTGTGGGATTGGGAGGCAAGACTGGCAATGACGCCGTCTTCGACGACGACAACGGGCCGGTCGAGAATTCGATCGGGGGTAAAAAGACGGCTCGCTGTTAGTACCGTGCGCACAGAACAGAGTACAGCCAGGCGCTAATTCTGAGAATTATCGGAAGCGGGAGCGGGGACGGCGACTCCGGGAGCTTTGCGGGAGTGGGGTGCGATGCGGGCGCGTCCTGGTCCGGAGCGACGTGAGGAGCGGCCACGGGCGCCCTGGCCCGCGGGAACGGGCGCGGAGGCTGGCGCCGCAGGGTGAACGGCGGAGGCGGCTCCGATTCCGTGCGAGGGCAAAACCAGGACAGGAGGGGCGACGATCTGGCTGGAGTGGAGCTTGCGGGAGTGGCTGACGGAACCGGCCACGACGATTACGGCCAGAAGGCACGAGGTCACGAAGCCCAGAGCCCGCGCCGGAATGCGAGATGAACGGTTGAGGCCAGCGAGCAGAGGGAATCTCACGGGTGCGGATTCCATTTTCATGCGCTGGGAGGCCAGGCGCGTGAGGATGCGGCCTTCAAGGCCGGACGTGGGCGTGGCTGAGCCGATGCTCTGAAGGGCTTCATCGATGGTGGTACTGATGCGAGAATCGTTTTCGGGTTCCATTGCGTTGTTCATCGCGGAATCCCCTCTTTTTCGAGCAGGAGAGCCAACTCTCTGCGGGCGCGAAAGATGCGCGAGCGGATTGACGACTCAGTCGTGCCCAGGGCGGCGGCGATTTCAACTGTGGTCAGTTCTTCGACGGCGGAGAGCAGCAACGCTTCCCGCTCCCGATTCGGCAGACGGTCAATGAGGGCGAGGATGCGGGCATGCTCTTGTGAGGAGATGACGCTGGCATCGGCGGGCCGATCACCGGAGGGCAGCGCGCGGGCGTGGTCGGCGAGGTCCTCGCCTTCGGGACGAGTTTTGGCGCGGCGCTTCTTGTCGAGGACGATGTTCCAGACGATGCGGACCAGCCAAACGCGGTAGTCGCGAATTTCGCCGAGGCGCGACTCATGCCGGAGCACGCGCAGAAAGGTCTCCTGCACGGCGTCCTCGGCTTCGGCGGCATTGCGCGTGACAGAAAAAGCCACGCGATAGAGCGCCGTTGAATACTCGGCTACCAGTGTTGCGATCGTCTGGGTCGTGCTCACAGTCTTTTGATGAGCAGGCGCCACCCAGGCGGCGAGCTGGCCTTCAAAGCAACTCATCCTTACTCACCCTGGCAATCCTTTCGCCGGAGATTTCGCCGGTTCGAGGAGAATGCATACGTCTGCCCTAAAGACGGAGGATACCGCGTTTTCGCTCATGGAATGAGCCGGGATGGGACGCGCGCACATTCGGAGACCGGCGAGCGATCAGAACACAGTTGATCGTCTGGTAACGTGTTTTTGAATACACTGAGCTTGATGCGCTTGAATTTCGTTGCCTCTTGCTTTTCTGTTGCGATTCTCGTGATTGGCGCGCCGGTTTTGGCGTCTGCGCAAACACCGGCCTCGCCTGCAGCCACGGGTTCCGGACTGCTCAGCCAGCCTGGGGCGAATTTCGCCGTCAAAGATTCCGAGCTGCCGCAGAATTTCTCGATCATTGTGTACGGCGATATGCGCTTCACCGATCCGACGGATACGAAAGACGCTGATCCAGACGCACGCCGAGCCCTGGTGGCCCAAATTGCTGAGGAGCATCCGGATGTTTTGATCCTGACCGGGGACGTTCCGTATCGGGGAACATTTGCGGCGGACTACGACGAGTACAGGCTGGAAACAGCGGCGTGGCGAACGGAGAACCTGCGCGTCTATCCGGCGCTGGGCAATCATGAATTTGGGGGCAAGGGCCCGGACGATCCGCTGAAGGGCTGGTGGGCGGCGTTTCCGGAGCTGAAGGATCGCCGATGGTATTCGGTAGCGCTGGGCAGCCGCGTTTATCTGTTATGCCTCGACAGCGACAGCGATCTGACGACGGGGAGCGGGCAGCGGGCGTGGCTCGAAGATCAGATAGCGCATTTGCCGAAGAAGGTGGAGTTCGTTTTTCTGGCCATGCATCATCCGCCCGTGGCGGATATCCAGACGAAGCTGCATGTGGATCACAATCCACGGCCCAACGAGATTGCGCTGCGCGATTATTTGTCGCAGGTGGCTCCGCGTTCACATGCGAGATTCATTGTGGCGGCGGGGCACATTCACAATTACGAGCGGACTGAGGTTGATGGGTTGACGTATCTGGTTTCCGGCGGAGGCGGAGCGCATCCTTATGAAGTGGACCGGACACCGCCGGATAAGTATCAGGCGACAGACTTTCCGAATTTTCACTACATTCTGTTTCATCTGGATGGGCGGCAGTTGAACGCGACGATGTTCCGGCTCGGTTACCCGATGGGCGCGAAGCCGGAATGGCAAGCGAGGGACTCGTTCGTCATTACCGCGAAATAAACATGCATCGACAGCGATGGTTCGAGATTCACGACCAGCCCTGGTTTCCGGCGTTTCTGCGTGACCTGGTGACGGAATCGCTGGAGGCGATCTGGAACGCGAATCGGACCTACAGTCCGATCGCGGCGCGGCTGCGCGAGGCGGTGCGGCGATCGGGGGCGGAGCGCATCGTGGATCTTTGCTCGGGCGGCGGAGGACCGTGGGCGGGGCTGTATGACGATGTGGCCGATGGCGTCGGGCTCGCGGTTTGGCTGACGGATTTCTATCCCAATGCGCTGGTATTGCGGCGGAATGCGGGCGCGCGGATTTCGGCGTGGGCAGAATCGGTGGATGCGCGGCATGTTCCGGCGGAGTTGCGCGGGTTTCGGACAATTTTTTCTTCGTTCCATCACTTCGATCCGGACGCGGCGCGCGCGATGCTGGCCGATGCGTTTGAAAGGCGGGAAGGCATTGCTGTTTTCGAGGGAGCGACGCGCCATGCATGGACCATGCTGGCGCTGACGGCGGTTCCCTTCCTGGCGATTCGGGCTGCTCTGGTGGCGAGGCCGTTCCGATGGGACCGGGTTTTCTGGAGCTGCGTAATTCCGGTGGTGCCGGCGGTGCTGTGGTTCGATGGGGTGCTGTCCTGTTTGCGCAGCTACTCAATCGACGACATGCGGGAGCTGACGCGAGGATTGGCAGCTCCGGATTATGAGTGGCAGGTGGGCGAGGAGCATGGAGGGCCGGTGGCGATCCGGTACCTGATCGGGACGCCTGCGGTTGCGGCTCCGAGACTGGCAGCGCCGACTGGCGCGCCTTCTGCATCGAATGTCGGGGCATAGGAGATCTCTGGGCCTGGCAGCCAGGGGTTCGGCCTTCCTGAGTTAGTGCCCTTGGAGAAGACGTGTGACGCGGGTCACAGTGGAAGACGCAGGTTCAAGATTAAATCGGACCGTTGCGGTCGTATATTTGGGAGAGTGCGGTGGGCGGAATTTCGATAAGACTGCGAGCGGGATTGATCGTGGGATGGATCGTGGGAGCTGTGTCGCTTTTCGGGGGCGCTCGAGCCTGCGCCCAGCTGGCCGCTCTTTCGGGAGTGGTGACGGATGTTTCCGGAGCGGTGATTCCCGGAGCCGACGTGACTGCAAAATCGGCCTCCGGCGGAAGTGCTGACGCAAAGGCTATTGCCGATGGCGAGGGCGCGTTTCATTTCGCAGCGCTGGCGCCGGGCGAATACCTGCTGAGGGCATGCGCACGGGGTTTCGCCCCGGCGGAGCAGAGGGTGACCCTGGGAACCCAGGCGATCACGGTACATATCTCCGTGAGCGTTGGGCAGGCCAGCGAAACGGTTGCGGTGAATGCGAGCGCCGCGGTGATCGAGACCAGCTCGACCGCAACGGGAGGGATGCTGGACGCGAAGGCGATGCAGGCGGTGCCTTTGAACGGGCGCAGCTTTACCGATGCGCTCGCAGTCCAGCCGGGGGTGACGCCGGCGAGTTCGTCGCAGGCGAGCGCGATTGTGATGAGCGGGGTGGCGAGCACGCCTCCGTCGGGGGAGCTGGATTCCGGGGCGCTTTCGATTGGCGGGCAGCGGGAGACGGCGAATAGTTTTCGCGTGAACGGAGCCGATGCGCAGGAAGAGGTCAACATGGGCGTTGCCATTGTGCCGACACTCGACTCGATTGCGGAGCTGAATGTGGTGACGGGGAATGATGCTGCGGAATATGGGACGGCGAGCGGCGGACAGATTGCCGTAGTGACGAAGAGCGGGACCGACGAGTGGCATGGGTTGGTGTTTGAGTTTTTGCGAAACACGAATCTGGATGCGCGGAATTATTTTTCGCTCGAGCGGGCAGGGTTTCATCAGAACCAATTCGGGGCGACGCTCGGCGGGCCGGTACGGAAGGACAAGCTGTTCTTCTTTGCGGATTATCAGGGGACCCGAGTGGCGGAGGGGATCGACACGGGGTTGATTTCGGTGCCGACGGCGGCGGCGCGGACCGGGGACTTGTCGGGGAGCGCGAGCGCGCTGACGCGGGCGGTGAGCGGGCCTTATTTTGCCCGGCTGCTTTCGCAGAAGCTCGGCTATAACGTAACAGCGGGTGAGCCTTATTATAAGATCGGCTGCGCGAGTACGTCACAGTGTGTGTTACCCAATGCGAGGATTCCGGCGGGGATGTGGTCGGCGGCTGCGCAGCGTCTGTTGGCCTATGTGCCGCAGGCGAATGAAGGCGCGGGGACGTTTTCGACATCGGTGGCGGACCAGTCGATTCGCGATGACAAGGGCGCGCTGCGGATGGACTGGAATACGCGGATGGGAACGGTGGCCGGTTACTACTTTTTCGACGATTACCGCGTCGATAATCCTTACCCGACGGGGACGGGGGGAGCCAGCGTGCCGGGATTCGACGCGCTGAATTTTGGGCGGGCACAGTTACTGGCGCTGAGCGACACGAAGACTCTTGGCGCGAATACGGTGAATCTGGCGCGGGTGAGCTATATGCGGAACGCGGCGAATGTGGGCGTTCCGCAGGGTGGCGTAGGGCCGACGGTCGCGTCGCAGGGATTTTCGGGGATTGTGGCGCTCGATCCGAAGATCGAGGGTGTGGAGAACGTGATCTTCAACGACTTCACGATGGGCGTGGATACGACAGCGCTATTCCAGGCGGAGAACATCCTCGAAGCGAGCGACGATTTCTCGCGTGTGATGGGCCGGCACAGTTTGAAGTTCGGCGCGGATGTGAATGGGGACCAGATCAATAATCATCCCGACGTGTATTTCAACGGGAGCTTCGGGTTTACGGGGAGCGAGACCGGGCTGGACTTTGCGGATTTTCTGCTGGGCGTGGATTCGAATTACACGCAGGGGGATGCGCAACATTTCTACAACCGGAATCTGTTGGCGGGAGCGTACGCGCAGGATTCATGGCAGGCGCGGCCGTCGTTGACGCTGAATTATGGGCTGCGCTGGGACAGGCTTCCGCCGTGGTATGAGAAGTACAACCAGCTGCAGACGCTGGTGCCGGGCGAGCAGTCGGTGGTGTTTCCGAATGCGCCAGTGGGGATTGTGTTTCCGGGCGATCCGGGAGTGCCGCGGACGTTGGCTCCGATTCGCTATGCGGATTTTGGACCGCGGGTGGGGCTGGCATGGAGTCCGAAGTTTTTGGGTGCGGGCAAGACGAGTTTGCGCACAAGCTGGGGGCAGTTTTATACGCCCATCGAGGGGTTGTCGCCGGCGATCATGAGCGGGAACCCGCCGTATGGAATTACATACACGAGCGCGGTGCCGACGCTGTTCGATACGCCGTGGACGGCGGCCGCGGATGGGTCGAGCCTGAACGCGAATGGGGAGCCGCGGTTTCCGCTGGCGAAGGTGCCGTATGGGGCGTCGCGTACGCATCCGGTGAGCAGCGTTAATTGGGCCGAGTTTGAGCCGTTCACTGGGATTCCCGCGGTAGCGCCGACGAACGTGACTCCGTACGCGGAGGACTACATGGTTTCCGCGGAGCGGGAGTTGGGGCGTGACACGGTGCTTGATGTGAGCTATGCGGGGACGCAGGCGCACCATCTGCTGACGCTGCTGGAGGCGAATCCTGGCGATCCGGCGTTGTGTTTGGGATTGAGCCGGGTGAGCGAGGTGGCGGAGGGATCGGCGACCTGCGGGCCATTCGGAGAGAGCGGAACGTACACGCGCGCAAATGGGCAGGTGGTTCAGGGGACGCGGACACGATTCTCGCCGGCGTTTGGGAGCGTGAGCTGGCAGAAGACGATCGGCAACTCGCATGACAACGCGCTACAGGTGAGTTTGAAGCGCAATGTGGGGGCGTTCGGCTTTAGCCTCGCCTACACATGGAGCCAATCCATAGATCAAAGTTCCAGCTTGGCGGATCCTGTCGATCCGGTTGATCCGAGCGTGAGCCGGGGGCTGTCGGCGTTCGACCTGACGCATAACTTTGTAGCGAATTATCACTACCGGCTGCCGGTGGGGCAGTTCTGGCGAGGTGGTCCGAAGTCGCTGACGAACGGGTGGGAGTTGTTCGGGTTGACGCGGCTAACGACGGGGTTTCCGGTGACGCTGGTGAACAACAATGACACTTCATTGCTGGGGACACAGCCGAATGGGGTCAACAACGAGGGAGCGGACCAGCTGAACTTTACGCCGGGGCCGCTGGAGCTGAAGGGCACGCCGACTGCGGGTGCGGGGTTCAATACATCTTTATTCAGCGTGCCGGTGCTGGGAGATTTTGGGGGTGCGCGGCGGCGGTTCTTCCATGGGCCGGGGTCGGACGACACGGATTTTGCGCTGGCGAAGTCGACCTCGATTCTGGATGGGAAGGAACTGCAGGTGCGGGCTGAGGCATTCAACGCTCTCAATCACGCGCAGTTCTTTGGGCCGGGGTCGGTGGAGGGGAATGTGGGAGCTGCGAATTTCGGGCAGATTGTTTCGGCTGCCGCGCCGCGATTGATGCAGGTGAGCGCGCGGTTGCGGTGGTAGCGGCCGACGGCTCCGAACCTGGCGCTCCGATCCTACTCAGAGACGCTCTGGTATAACGGTTGCCGAAACTGGCATCGCTGGAGAGATTCGTGAAGAGCATGACGCGTGTTCGTGGGTTGGTGCGTGGCATCGGGTTGATCGGGCTCGGCGCGTGGATGGTTAGCGCCGCATTCCTGGGGGCTCAGGCGCAGAAGCCGGCGAGGGCGGGGCCCGCGGATGAGACTGCGGTGGTGAAGCCTGAAAGCGAAGGATTCTCGACGGAGCGGCTGGAAAATCTGCATCGGCTGATCCAGCAGGAAGTGGACGAAAGGCAGCTGGCGGGCGCGGTGACGATTCTGGCGCGGCACGGGAAGGTGGTCGATTATCGCGTGTACGGGCAGAAGGACATGGCCACGGGTGCGCCGATGACGAAGGATACGATCTTTCGCGACTACTCGATGACGAAACCGGTGACCGGCGTGGCCATGATGATCCTGTACGAGCAGACGAAGTGGCTGCCATGGGATCCGATTGCGAAGTATGTGCCTGAGTTCGCGAACCTGAAGGTGTATGGCGGATTCAACGCTGACGGAAAGATGGTGCTGGTGGATCCGGCGCACGCGCCGATGATGCGGGAGCTGATGTCGCACTCGGCGGGTTTCTCATACGGGAACGGGCACTCGCCGGTGGACGCGCTGTATCAGGAACAGAAGCCGATGCAGTCGGCGAACCTGCAGGAGATGATCGACAAACTGGCGAAGCTGCCGCTGAACTATCAGCCGGGCAACGCCTGGATGTATTCGGCGTCGATGGACATTGAGGGGTACATCATCGAGAAGCTGTCAGGCGAGACGCTGCCGCAGTTTATGCGTGAGCATATTTTCGATCCGCTGGGAATGAAGGATGCGGGGTTTTATGTGCAGGCGGAGAAGCGTGCGCGGTTTGCGACGAATTACCACGACGACGGGCAGGGGCATCTGACGCCGACCGCGGCGATGACCGGCGCGGGCGATTATCTGACGGAGCCGACGATGCCGTCAGGGGGCGGTGGCATGGTGTCGACCGCGGAGGACTACTACCGATTTGCGCAGATGCTGGCGAATGGCGGGGAACTCGATGGGAAGCGGGTGCTGTCTCCGGCGACGGTGAAGCTGATGGCGTCGAATCACCTGGCTCCGGAGCTCCTGACCGGCGAGTGGGGGATTGGACAGCATGTGATGCGGCCGGGATTCGGGTACGGATTCAACTGCGCGGTGGTGTTCGATCCGCCGACCGCGGGATTGCCGGTGGGCCAGGGAACATTTTTCTGGGACGGCGCGGCAGGGACATGGTTCTGGGTCGATCCGACGAACGATGTGGTTTTCGTGGGGATGATTCAGCGGATGCAGGGGCATGACAATCACACGCTCGCCTACAAGAGCTAGGCGGCGGTGTATGGCGCGCTGGTGAATTAGAACTGGTCTCATATATGGCGCAGCGGCTCCGGCAGGCTCCATGAGCCCCGCTTCGATGGCGGGTCTCACACCATACATTTTGGTGGTTTGAGGTTTATGAGACCAGTTCTAGTGTCGAAAAACGGGATTCGCCGGATTGAGCAGACCTTTGGTTTATCGCCGGAGAACCTGCGTGCCCTGCGCAGGCTGACGACGCCGATGAGAATCCAGCAGTTCATCGACGCAATCGCATACCAGTACGCGAATACGGCGTGGTCTCCGCAGCGCGTGATGCGCGAGCGCAAAGGACATTGCCTCGAGGGAGCGCTGCTCGCCGCCGCCGCGTTGCGGGTCAACGGTCATCCGCCTCTGCTGATGGATCTGGAGGCCGTCCAGGATGATGACCATGTGGTGGCGCTCTACCGGGAACGCGGCCTGTGGGGCGGGATTGCCAAGTCGAATTTCGCGGGGCTGCGTTTTCGTGCGCCCGTTTACCGGACGCTGCGCGAGCTGGCGCTGAGCTACTTCGATCACTACTACAATCTGCGCGGAGAGCGCACGTTGCGTTCCTGGGCCGGGCCGGTGAATCTGGAGCGCCTGGACAGCCAGCACTGGATGACCTCGGAAAAGAACGTGTGGTGCGTGCCGGAGCTGCTGATTGCCGCCAGGCACTATCCGCTGTTTCCGGCGAAAGTGTCGCGTGCGTTGCCTCGGCTCGATCGCCGGAGCTTCGAGGCGGGGATGCATGGGTGGGTCAAGCACTGACTGGAGCAGCCGGTAGCCAGTAGCCGGTAGCTGGTAGCGAGTCGGCGTTCGGAAGGGAGTGGGGCGGGGTTCACCGGTCTGCCGGAGCGCGGATGATTTTCAGCTGCGGTCTTTGACCGGTTCCTGCCGGGCGGATTCCTGGCGTAGAGCGTGGATGACTACGCGGAGCATTTCTTCTTCGGGTGCGGGTTTGCCGGTCCAGATTTCGAACTGGCGTGCGCCCTGGTGGACGAACATCTCGACTCCGGTGATGACGGGCAGGCCTTTTTCGCGGGCCATGCGGATCAGCGGTGTGTCGATGGGGTTGTAGACCAGATCGAAGACGAGGCGGGTGTTGAGTTCTTTGGGCTCGAGGAGCGAGGCGGGTTTGACGCCACGCATGCCTACGGGTGTGGTGTTGATAATGACGTCGAAGTTTGACTTGACGATTTGTTCGCGGCGGATGGTTTTGGCTTTCGCTTGGCGGGCGAGCTTTTTCGCGGTTTCGGCGGTGCGGTTCCAGACGAAAACTTCAGCGCCTTTTTCGACGAGACCGAAGACGGCGGCTCGACCTGCTCCACCCGCACCGAGGACGAGAACCTTTGCGTTGCGGAGCGGCAAGCGCCTTTCGAGCGGGCGGATGACGGCGGCGACGTCGGTATTGAAGCCGTAAAGCTTGCCATCCTGCGAGCGGACGACAGTATTGCAGGCGCCAATTTTCTCGGAGAGCACGTCGGTTTTGGCGAGGTGCTTGATGATGTCCGTTTTGAAGGGCATGGTGATGGCCAGGCCATGCAGCGGAACTTCGCGGACGAGCGTGAGCAGATCGTTGAGGCGCGTGGTTTGGAGCGGGAGGAAAACGCCATTGACGGTCTCGCGGCGGAAAGCGATGTTGTGCATGAGCGGCGAGAGCGAGTGGCGGACGGGATTGCCGGCGACTCCGTAAACTTTGGTGGATGCGTCGATATGATCGATGCGCCAGGTTTCGCGGAGGGTGCGGGCTTCGATTTGTCCAGGGCCGGTTTCTTCGCCGGCGTGCGCGGCGGCAAAGGTAAAGACGCTGCCCGCGCGCAAGCCGAGCACGCGGCTGATGATTCCCTGCTCGCCCATGCAGATACCGATGAGGTTGGCCTCGTCGCGGCGGTGATCGAGGAAGCGCATCATGGCGACGTTGTCGGCGAGGGTCTTCGCGGTCGAAACGATTTTGACAAATTCCGGCTGGAAGGGCAGGATGCGATCGAAGATGGCGTCGAGGTTTTTGGTGCTCTCGAAGTCGTGATAGCTGATGATGAGCGCCGCGCCGTGGGCACGCAGCTTTTTCATCTGCGCGGGCTTGGTGTGCTCGGCGGTCTGCAGCTCGATGTCGACGAGATGACAGCCGGCCATCGCGGCCTTCTCAAGGACTTCGAGTTCGGCGCCGATGGTGCCTTTAAATTTTCCGCCCGTCGCCGATCGACGACAGGTTGCAATGGCGGTGACCTCGCCCCGTTCGTAGAGGAACTGCTTGAGTTTGGGGATAATGGCCGCCGGCGCTGGCAGGTAGTCGAGCCGAAACTCGACGAAGTGATTTTCGCGGACGATTTCCTCGGCGTTGCGCATCATGTCCGCTGGATTTGGGCCGGTGATGGCTACGCAGATTTTGCCGATGCGGGAGCGGATGAAATGGGTGGAAGCCACGGCCGGGACTTCGTGAACCGAGTTGCCATTTGGCGACGTACTACTCCTGGTCCCCGGCGAACCGAGGGGGGGCGTGGGTGCCTTCAACCCGTCCGATTTTGGCCCGCTGGAGCGCGGGGGAGCGGCGCGTTCCACCGCTGTGCTTGCTTTCATAGCCGCAATTGCAGCATATTAAAGGGCTTTTCCCTCTGATGCAATATCAAATCGACGTTGGCGGGCTATGTTGACCATGCCCGGGGTGGAAACCACCGATCCTGGGCCTCAGCGGCGCAGCCAGGGTTGGGTCAACCTGGTCATTTATCCTATTAAGCTATTTATAATGAGTGACTTACCTGGATCAAGGGGGAAGAAGCACCGCTTCCGTTAATACCCGCGCTTGTTTTGAGGTGCTGGGCTTAGCCCGACCTTTTAGAATGACTTACCGTCCCATGAAAAAAATTCGAGTCGGTATTCTTTTTGGCGGGCGCAGTGGCGAGCACGAGGTTTCGCTGCTGTCCGCCGCGTCTGTGCTGCAGGCGATCGATCGCAAGAAGTATGAAGTGGTGCCCATCGGCATCACGAAAGAGGGCCGGTGGGTGGCGGCCGGGCATGCTGAGCGGTTGCTGAACCCGGCCGCGTCCGATAAGCATCTTCGCGCGGGCGATCCCGATGCAACCCCCGCTGCGGCGGTGCTGCGCCGAGGCGAATCCGTTCTGGTGCCTCCGGTGCCGAGTGAGGCGCTTGTGCCGTTCGAGCGCCACGCTGGGGACGTTGCGCGGTCGAGTCCGGAGCAGGTGCTTAGCGTCGATGTGATCTTTCCGGTGCTGCACGGGACGTTTGGCGAGGATGGGACGATTCAGGGGCTGTTTGAGCTGGCTGGGATCGCTTACGTCGGGTCGGGCGTGCTGGGTTCAGCGGCGGGGATGGACAAGGACACGATGAAGCGGCTGTTCGCCTCGGCGAAGTTGCCCATTGTGAAATGGGTAACGTTTCTGCGCGGCGAGTGGGAGAAGAGTCCGAAGAGGGTGCGGGCACGTGTGGAGGCGACGTTGAAGTACCCGGTGTTCGTGAAGCCGGCGAATCTGGGATCCTCTGTGGGCATCAGCAAGGCGCACGATGCGAAGGAACTGGGTCCGGCGATTGAGTTGGCGGCCCAGTTCGATCGCAAGATTGTCGTCGAGCAGGGAGTGGGCGGCAAGGGCAAGGCTCGCGAGCTGGAGGTTGCGGTGCTGGGCAACGATGCGCCGGAGGCTTCTGTTGTGGGCGAGGTTGTGCCTGGCAAGGAGTTCTACGACTACGAGGCGAAGTATCTGAGTGAGGGATCGGACCTGATTGTGCCGGCGAAGCTGACGAAGGCGCAGACGAAGGAGGTTCGCGAGATGGCGATTGCGGCATTCCGGGCGTGCGATTGCGCGGGGCTGGCGCGAGTCGACTTTCTGATGGAGCCGGGGGCGGGATCGGGGAAGGGGGGCCGCATCTTCGTGAATGAGATCAACACGCTACCTGGTTTTACGTCGATCAGTATGTATCCGCGGCTATGGGCCGCTTCTGGTGTGGCATATCCGAAGTTGATCGACCGGCTACTCGAGCTCGGGATGGAGCGGCGCGCAGATAAGGACCGCAATCGGTATTCGCTGTGATGGATGCGACGGGAACCGGCAGTGCCATCTCAGTGTCAGAATAGAGGGGAGCGCTCGCCGATGTGTGTGCGGGGGCTCAGGTACGAGAGGGGTCGCACAGAATGACTTTGCTGGATGCTCCTTCCTTTGACGCGCGCCGTGCACGGATGACGCGCACGCTTTCGATTTCGGGCGTGGTGGTGCTGGCGGTGGCTTTTTTCGGCACCATTCTTTACCTGCTGGAGAGACCATGGCAGTTCTGGCACTGGCCTTCCGATCATAAGGTCAATCAGTTTATGGCTGCGGTCGAAGGCGGCGATCTGAACAAGGCGTACGGGCTGTGGAATCACGACGTGAACTGGCAGCAGCATCCGCAGCAGTACCAGCCTTACGGGATTAACGAGTTCACGAAGGACTGGGGCCCCTCGAGCGACTACGGAACGATCAAGAGCCACACGATTTTTATCTCGCATCGCGTGGGGAATGGCGTGGTGATTGGCCTGTACGTGAACGGGAACAGCAAGCCGCTGTTTCTGCGGGTGGACAGTAAGAGCAAGACGATTGGGTTTTCGCCTGTGGAGTTGTACTCGGGACCTTGAAGCAGGCAACAGGCAATAGGCAACAGGCAACAGGGAAGCCGGAGTGGACGGATGCTGCGGTTGCTTAGGGAACC
>Ga0182015_10001279_pt1 | contig 33730 bp, 27 predicted proteins | sample 712P3MmetaG_FD_120478 | JGI IMG/M metagenome (GOLD analysis project Ga0182015, IMG submission 120478) | Permafrost microbial communities from Stordalen Mire, Sweden - 712P3M metaG | ecosystem: Environmental > Terrestrial > Soil > Wetlands > Permafrost | place: Sweden: Stordalen | collected...
CGCGCCACCTGTGATTTTCTCGGCGTCGCCTTCCATGAAGAAATGTTGAAGCTGGCGCGCGCCGATTTCTCGGCCATCTATAATGAGCCGCAACATGAATTTCTCCGGCGCGGCGTCATTGCGCGGCAGAATTATTCCAGCGGGCTGGTCGCGACCGCCGAAACCGCCAAATTGCGGCGTTTCCGCAATCGCTGGGAACGCTTGAGCGGCCAGCGCCTCGGCGCAGCCGGTTCCGCCGGTGAGCCTGAACCCTTTGTGATGGAGCGGCTGCATCATCACATCGTGGGCGGATTTTTCTTCGCAACAGAAAATTTGAAGCGGCTGGTGTTTGAATTTCTTCCGCTGACTTGGTTGCGGACTTACCGCCTCTTCAAATCATGGCTGTTCTCCCGCAACGAACCGGCAAATCGCGCTTCCATGAAAGAACAGATGCGTCAGCACAGTATCACCCTGTTTGTGAGCTTGCTGTTGTGGGCGGCAATCGCGGAGCTTGATAATGTGACCGGTCCGGAAATCAGCGTTGCCCCGCTTTATTTGATTCCTTGCGCAATGCTGGCGCTGGTGGTTGGCCGGGGATGGGCTTCCGTCGCCGCGCTGCTTAACGCCATCGCCATAACGGCCATAAAATTTACCGATGGCAGGACGCATCATCTTGATTTTTTGATGGCGGGCGTAATGATCTGGAATCTCTTCATGCGCTTCATTCTCTTTCAAGTTTTTGTCCTGCTGCTGGATCGCATCCGGGTCGAACTCGCCACGCGCAGCAGCGCCGCGAACTCGCCTCCGCCCGGAGAGTGACCAAAAGCAGGTATTCCATGCAGTCCTCGCCAATCGTGTCGTAGCCCTCGACATAAAAACCTTTCGTCGTGTTGTATGGCAGGTTGAAAATGCGGTTGCAGTTGTGCGCGGTCTCGGCCATAAGACTTCATGCTTGCTAGAATTTGTTCCGCCGCCGTCAACGGCATTGAGGCGTACCCCGTCGAAGTCGAGGTCAACGTCGGCTACGGCGACACGCTCGTCGTCATCGTTGGCCTGCCCGACGCCGCCGTGAAGGAATCGCGCGACCGCGTCTCGACCGCGCTCACGAATTCCGGCTACAAATTTCCGATGGGCCGCACGACCATCAACCTCGCGCCCGCCGACGTGAAAAAAGAAGGGCCGAGTTTTGATTTGCCGATTGCCGTCGGAATGCTCGCCGCGAGCGAACAAATCGAAACCGACCAGCTCGATCATTTTGTCATCGTTGGCGAACTCGCGCTCACCGGCGCGGTGCGTCCGTGCAAAGGCGTTCTGCCAATCGCGTTGCGCGCCAAAGTCGGCGGAAAAACCGGCCTGCTCGTGCCGGCCGAAAATGCGGCGGAAGCGGCGGTCGTCACCGGCTTGCAAGTCATCCCTGTGCAAAACTTGCGCGAGGCCGCGCAGTTTCTTGAAGGCAAAATAAGAATCGCGCCGTTGAAAGTGGACACCGCAAAAATTTTCGACCAGCCGCGCGATGACGATTCGGATTTCGCCGAAGTCAAAGGCCAGGAATCCGTGAAGCGTGCGTTGGAGATCGCCGCCGCCGGCGGTCACAATGTTTTATTAATTGGCCCGCCCGGCACGGGCAAATCAATGCTCGCCAAACGGCTCGCCACGATTTTGCCGCCGTTGTCTTTGAACGAAGCACTGGAGACGACGAAGATTCACAGCATTGTTGGTTTGTTGAAACCGGGACAGGCGCTTGTGACGCAGCGGCCTTTCCGCGCGCCGCATCACACGGCGAGCGACGCCGGACTTTTGGGTGGCAACATCAATCCGACACCGGGTGAAATTTCGCTCGCACATCACGGCGTTCTATTTCTGGACGAACTGCCGGAGTTCAAACGCAGCGTGCTGGAGACGATGCGCCAGCCGCTCGAAGAAGGCATCGTGACGATTTCGCGCGCGGCGGGCACGATGACTTTTCCGTCGCAATTCATGCTGGTGGCCGCGATGAACCCGACGCCGGATGGCAAGATGCCCGGCGAATCAAAAAGTTCACCGCGAGAAATCCAGAACTATCTGGGCCGGATTTCCGGGCCGCTGCTCGACCGCATCGATTTGCACGTTGAAGTGCCGCAGGTAAAGTTCCGGGAAATTTCCGGCGATAAAACCGGCGAGACTTCGGCAGAAATCCGTGCTCGCGTCATGGCCGCGCGCCGGCGGCAGCAGCAGCGTTTCGCGCACAAACCGAAAATCACCTGCAACGCGCGCCTCGGGCCGAAGGAGCTGAAGGAATTCTGCGCGCTCGACGACGCGACGAAGGAGCTGCTGAAGATGGCGATGACGGAATTGAATTTCAGCGCGCGGGCTTACGACCGGATCGTGAAAGTGGCGCGGACGATTGCCGATCTGGCGGGCGCGGAAAACATTTCCAGCGAACACATTTCCGAGGCCATCCAATACCGCTCGTTGGACCGGCAGTTGTGGACGTAGTTTGCGTTGTTTTGGATGGCACGAAGATTTCTGAATCCAAAACGGCTGTTCACCGCATCTCACTTAATGAACAGTTAAAATCAAACTATGAAAAATAATCTGAAAAAATTCTTTATGACTGGCATGTGGTTGTCCGCTGTCCTGTCACTGCGCGCGCAAAATTACGCGCAACCTAGGCAACCCAGCTTCAGTGACAGCGATCTTAATGCGGCGCTGGGCATTTCTGACGCCTGGATCTGGCTGCAAAACTCCATTGTGCCGCTGGCGATGCTGGTGGTGTTTCTCGGTTCCATCATTATCATGGGAGAACTTCATTATCGGCAAAACAAAATCTTGAACGAAACCTTGCGCGGCCTAGCCAAAGCGCCGCGCCCAAATGTTGAATCAAGCCGTGAATAAACCTCCAAACCCCAACCCATCCATATGAAAAACACTTTGAAAACAATCTTGGCCGCCATTTTTTTGGCTGCCGTCGGCGGCGCGCCGTTGTGCGCCCAAACCAATTTGGAAACCAGCACGACCAATGCCACAGTCACAAATGCCGTCGCGCCGGTGACGGCTGGAAATTTTCAAAATACACAATCTCCGTCCGTCCGGGTTGACGCCCCGTCATTTCATTTTAACGGCGAAGATGTCAAACAATCTTTGGCAGTAATGATCCCAATTATTGCAATCGTGATGGGTTGCAGCATTCCCATCGTCATCGTCGGCCTGCAACTTTATTTTCGACATCGCAAAAATATGGTGCTGCATGAAACCTTGCGGACGATGGTCGAAAAAGGCGTCCCGATTCCGCCGGAAATGTTCCAAAAGACGGAACACGAACCCATGGCAGGCGGTCAAACCAGGTGCCCGCGCAACGATTTCCGAAAAGGTCTGCTTATGACCGGCATCGGCATCGGAATGATCTTGTTCATAGGAAAACCGGGGTGGATTGTTCTTTTTCTAGGCATCGCATTTTTGGCGGCTTCGTTCTTTGAAAAGAAAAATAACAACGACGGCCAACCGCCCAAACAATAATTGTGTCCTTCACCGACGCCGACCTTATCGCCCGCGTCCTGGCGCATGAAGACCACAACGCCTTCGGCGAACTGGTGCGGCGGTATCAATCGCCCGTGCGTGCGTTCTTGGCGCGTATGACCCGCGGCGATTCGCATCTGGCCGACGATCTGGCGCAGGAAACTTTTTTGAAGGCGTGGCAAAAACTGCAGACATTTCGCGGCGACGCAAAATTTTCAACGTGGCTGTTCGGCATCGCGATCAACGAATTTCGCGGCGCGGCGCGCAAGCGAAAGGAATTGCTGCTGGAAGAAATTGAAGAATTGCCACCGGAGCCTTCACAACCCGAAGCAAATTCCCGCAGCAACCTGCGCCTTGATTTGACGGAAGCGTTGAAGCTGTTAAATTCAGATGAGCGCGCCGCGGTTGTGCTGTGCTGCCAGAACGGTTTGTCGCACGAGGAAGCGGCACGGGTTTTGGATTGCCCGCTCGGCACGGTGAAAACGAACATTTTGCGTGGCAAAGAAAAATTAAGACACCGATTGTCCCCATGAATGCGCCCGAAGAAAGAGACCCGATTGACGCGCTGTTGCGCGAGCAGAACACTTATGTCGAAGACGGCGGCTTCACCGCGCGGGTTGTCAGGTCGCTGCCGCGCCGCCGCGCGTGGCTGCGTCCGGTGCTTTTGCTGGGCGCGACAACCATTGGTTCGGTGCTGGCGGTTTTGTGGGTGCCGTGGGGAAATTTGCCCGCGCTGGATTTGTCGGCCTTGCTTTCGCCCGACCCGCAAGTGCTGCTTCCGTGGGTGCTGGCGCTTGCGGTTATCGGTTCGCTCATCTGGAGCGCCGTGTCCGCGTTGCAATGGGAGGATTAAGTTTGGTTTCCCGTTTTTGAAGGCTCGGCGATTTCCAGTTGCGCCGCCGCGCGGCTCACGAGCGCAAGCATTGTGACGGACGAGGCCGCCTGCTTTTCCGCTTCCTGGATCCGCGCAAATTCACCAAAAATTTCCGCGCGCCCAGGCTCGTCACTCGTGGCGATTTCCTGTCCATTCGCGGCGCGCATGGCGGACAAAACATCGTGCGCCGTGATCGCGTCGAGCGGACGCGCGGGCGCGTAGCGGCTTTCGTTCCCGGCAACTTCAATGACCAGGCGCGCGGTGAGCAGGGTCTGCAACACTTGTAGTGCGAGCCGCGTTGGGATGTCGAGTTCGGTGGAAATTTTCAGGAGCGTGACTGGCGGCTGGCTGTTTTGAAAACGCTGGCCAATGCACGCCATCAGCCGCAGCGCAATGAATTCACGTCCGCGCTGGTTCACGTTTTCGACAAGTTTATCCTGTAAATAGGCTTTGCGATTTTGAAAGGCGTAGGCGACTTGTGCGCCGAACAGCAAAATCAGCCAGGAAAAATACAAGCCCGCCATGAACACCGGCACGAGGCCGAGGCTGCCGTAAATTTTGCTGTTGCTCACGACGCGCGAAACGTAAAGAAAGCCGAAAACATTGTTCAAGTGCCATAGCGTACCGCCGACCATGCCGCCGATGAGCGCCGCGCCGAAATGGATTTTTGTGTTCGGCACCAGTTGGTAGGTCAGCGCAAATAGCAGCCATAACAGGATGAGCGGCAACAATTGAAAAATGAAACCACCGATGATCGTCCCGCTCACGAAGCCTTTGGTCGCTTGAAAATGTGGACTGCCGGCCAGCGCCAGCGCGCACGCCAGCAGCAACGGGCCGAGTGTGATCGTCGCCCAATAAAGTATGATGCGCGAAAGCCAGTTGCGCCCGCGCGTCACGCCCCAGATGTCGTTGAAGGTCGTCTCAATGTTCGCCAGCATCCGGATCGCGACGAATACCAGCAGCAACATTCCGACCACACCCAGCGCGCCGCTCTGCGTGTTCTGGATGAATTCATGGATGCGTTTGGCTGCCTCCCTTTGTGCGCTGACGCTCACAACGGGCGTGCCATTGTCAGGTTTTTCCGCCGTTCCAGCCGCCGTATTTGTGTTCGTGACGGAGTTGGTCGGCGCCTCGGTGACGACCGGGTTGGCCGGGGTCACCGCGATGGCAAGCGGGCTGAAATTCAGCGAAACCCCGTGGCGGTCGGCCGTGGCGGTCGCCGGCGGCATGAGGTTGGAGATAAACTTGTCAATCGCCGTGTAGATTTCTCCCTCGCCTTGGGACTTGAGCATGCCGCTCGTGACGCTGATGGCCACGGCGAGCATCGGGATGAGTGCCAGCAGCGTCGCGTAGGAAAGCGCCGCCGCCCGCACCGGACAACGGTTGCGGGCAAAACTTTTTCCAACGAGAACGCAGAAATGCGCGAACCGTTCGAGCCGGTTGAATTCATTTTCCGCGCCGGTCTGGACGCCGGATAAAATTTTGATGAGACGCAGGAACGGCTTGTTGGGCATGACGCTGGCACGCTAACAAAGCCGCAGGTCAAGTCAACCGGCGTGCGCTGTCCAAGCCGGACCTTCCGAAGACTCGGATGAACTGCCGGAACGAATCATGGCTCGTTTGAGGCTGACGCGCCGGATGCGATTGGTTCTGCATGGTGACAGTTTAAGGTGAAGAAGCCGACTCCAAATCCTGAAGCGTCGGCCCCATCACATCGCCAATCCGATTGCCTGCCATGTAAATAATAATTCCAAAGCCGGTCAGCACGATCAGCAAAACAATGAACGCCCAAAAATGACGCTTTTCAAAACGCTTCAACGAACGCGCGAAAGCCACCAACCCGAACAACGCTGCCACCACGATCACCGCATCCACGCTCGCCCGCTGCCAGTAACTGCCGCCCAGATGCAGCCACATCCCAAATTCATCGAACGTGAGACCCATGGCCACGCCATACAACAGCGCCGTGATTTCCGCCGCGCGTCCGATGGGCCGGCGGAAAACACTGTAACCGCAAACCGCCGCCATCAAAAAAATGCCATAGTTCAAATGATGAACATGCGTGCCGTGCAGGAAGAAATAAAGATTCGGCATCTCCTTGGACATGATCAGGAACACAAACACCCGCGCCAGAATGAACGTCACAATGAAGCTGAATAAAGCGTAGCGCGCCAGCTTGTGCGCCGTCTCCCGGTGGATTCGATATTCAGAAGTCATGGCATTCAATCACCATGATGATTCCGATTAATTAAACAGGAATCAATCCCAACGATGGCATTAAAAAACAGGCTTGAAGAAAGGCAAGAGGGAAAATTACCCGAACTTTGTCATGCAGTTTTGTGGCGTTCGAATCCGCTTTATCGCCGCCGCAAAATCCGCACAATAGCCACGTCGCATCCGTAGCTCAATTGGATAGAGCTTCTGACTTCGGATCAGAAGGTTGCAGGTTCAAGTCCTGCCGGATGCACCAATAATTTCAATATGTTTTGACGGATTGCGTTTTTGTTACTTGCATATTTGATACTGCAATTGTATACTGAAGCCATGAAAAATCGTCAAAATCCGATAGCGGACTCTGCCGAGAAAAACAAGCTCTGGCAGAAAACTTCCTACGCCAATCTCATTCGTTACGTTCCAAGCGGTATGTATTTTTGCCGCATCCGTGTTCGCGGCAAACTCATCCGCAAGAGTCTCAAGACGGATGTTCTTTCGGTCGCCAAACTCCGTTTGAGCGATAAAGAAAAGGAACACCGGCAAGCAGCGCAGCATCAATTGGCGATTCAACGCGGGCGAGGCCAGATGACTTTTGACGAGACGCTGGAAATTTACCGCACTCGGTTGAAAGCAAATCCCGACCTCAAATCGAAAACCAAAGATTACTATCAACAGCGGATTGATTCTTTGTTGCGGACGTGGCCGAGTTTGAAAAACACCAACGTGCGCGACATCTCCAAACAAAATTGTCTGGATTGGGCGGCAAAATATAAAGGCAGCGCGACGGCGTTCAACAATACGGCCTTGGTGTTGCGAACAGTTTTGGACATCGCAGTTGAGAGCGGAATTGTTTATGAAAACACGGCTCGCCACATCACGCGGCGGGCAGTCAGACCCAAAGAATTGCATTTGCCGGACAATGCCGAGTTTATCCAATTTGTGCAGACGATTGAAAATGCTGGCGGACGATTCAGCAAAGATTGCGCTGACCTGGTTCGCTTTCTTGCTTATGGCGGCTTTCGTCTGGGCGAAGCAAAAAACGTCACTTGGAACGACTGTGATTTTAAGCGTAATGAAATCATTGTTCGCGGCGACCCGAAGGAGCGCACGAAGAACAGTGAAATTCGCCGAGTCCCCATGATCGCAGAGATGCGCCAGCTTTTGGAAAAATTGCGTCGAGAACGCCCGGACGAACCGGCGACCGCTGGCGTTACGCGTGTGACCAAATGCGAGCTGGCAATGCAACGCGCGGAAAAGAAAGTTGGCATTGCTCATCTGACCCATCACGACTTGCGCCATTTGTTTGCGACGCGGTGCATTGAAAGTGGCGTGGACATTCCGACCGTTTCGCGCTGGCTTGGACACAAGGACGGCGGCGGATTGGCGATGAAAGTTTATGGGCATCTGCGTAATCAGCATTCGGCGAGCATGGCGAAGCTGGTGAGTTTCGAGGCGACCAACATCGTTCCGCTGCGACAGACTAGAGCGGGGTAAGTCCATTTAGCTTTGCTCCTTTTTGTCCTCGATTTCGATTGTCTTGACCGAAACATCATCGCTGGCCAGTGATGAATACCGTTCCGGCAACGGTTTGATGAACTCAACCGTGCGTTCTTGCAAAGCCAGGCCCAACGCGCGCAGATTTTTGCCCGTGATCCGCACGGTGCGATTCAGAAAAAACAGGGTGATGACATCTTCGTTTTGGGCGGATTCAAACTCGGCGAACTCCAAATGGTGATAAGACACCAGACAAAAACATTTTGGATTCAATTCGAGCCGCAAACTGTCCACCGGGGATGGACTGCTATTGACGCCCAGATGCTTTTTGAAACAAGGATTTTCAGTTCTCATACTCTCATGCCTCGACTTGGTTGATTAGTTTGGCGTGGCGAAATTTCAAGCCGCCGCCGGGCGGTTTCAGATTTTTGAACCGCTGGCTTGACCGTCTCGGTTGGTTTGACCGATTCAGTTTGCTTCGCGGCCTGTGATGGCGAGACCGCCGCATCCTGCCGGAAAGCTTCCGCCTGACGTTCGGCTGATTTGCGTTGCGAATGTTGAATGTTGAGAACGTAGGCGACATCGCGCCCCCAAATCGCCGCCAGCTTGTGAACCGAACTTTCGCGCGCCATGTCCAGAGCCAGTGGCCGGTCGTCCGAATGAGCGATGTTTTGCCGAAGTTGAATTTTGTCAGCCGTGAAAATCTTCACACCTTTGCGTCCGCGCGAAATCGTGACATACCATTGTTGCTCATTCGTTGCGGCGGCGACCGCTGAATCAGAAAACAAAACGTAATCCACGGTTTTGCCTTGAGCGGCGTAGGACGTGACCGCATATCCGCGCACGAATTGGCGATAATTTTTCGGCAGCGTGCGGCCATCATTCAGGGCAATGCGCCCGTCGGCATGAATTTGTTTTACCGTGACCAATTCGCCGTTGGCGATTTTGCTTCCATCCTGGCATTTGCCATTCGCTTTGAGTTGCAATCGCTCGCCAGAAGACAAAGAAAGTTCTTTCGGCTGGCAAACGGTGATTCGCTCCAAATCCTTGAACGGAACAGGCCGGATGCGATTGCCGGACTCGATGAGCAGATGCTTGTTGGTGACGCCCCGCAATTTCCCCGTATCGCCCGCCTTGAAACCGCAAGTGTTAAGGTTGAAAACCAAAATCGAATCGGCATTGTAAAACCGCTTGTCGCGTTTCTGCGCGTCCGTCAAATCCAGCCGCTCCAAAGCCGTGACCGTCGCTTCAGCTTCGCCGATCAACTTTTGCGCTTTGAGGCCGAGCCGGGCTTGTTCATTCACTTTATGAATCTCCGACCAGCTTTGCGAAACGACCACAGTGGATTGTCGGGCTTTGACCAGTTCAAGAAAATGCTCCGTCAATTTCTGTTGTTGATCCGCCAGTGTGCAGGGAACGATTGCGCCCTGTTTATCCAGCCGGTCAAATGATGCGCCGAGTTTACCTTTCTGCGCTTCATTCACGGCCAGTTTGTATTGTTCCAACCATCGGCGTTCCGCTTGAGTTTTTGCCGCGTCAGGATTTTGGCGGCGGATACTCGTCAGTTCGGCGCATCCGAGTCCCGAATACATTTCAATCGCACGCAGGGCGTCCGATGCTTCGACCGCTTCATGCTGGTGCGTGTCGCCGGAGAGGATGACCCGGCCCTCGTTCTCTTTAATGAGCGTGAGCAGATGCAGCATTTGTTCGCCGCCGATCTGCCCGGCCTCATCCACGAGGACGACCGCGCCGCGCGGCATGGAACGCCGCGCGAGAAAAGCACTGACTGTCTGCGCGCTGGCAAAACCGTCGCGCTCCAAATCGGCGACCTGCTGGCGTTGTGGCGCGAGGATTTGAATCATGTGACCTGCTGCTTTGAGTCCGGCTTTGACTTCCCGCAGCGTGTAGCTCTTGCCCGTGCCAGCGCCGCCGCGAAACAGGGTGACGAAATCATGCGAGGATAAAATATGTTCGACCGCTTTCCGTTGCTCATCGTCCAATGAAGTATTTGCCGTTTGATAATTCGGCGCGAGCGGTTCGTATTGCTGCATCCGGTGTTGAGCCAGCGAAACGATGTCCATTTCACGTTGAAGAACTTCGCGCGTTGTCAGCTTGCCGTGAAACTGTTTATCGCGGATGTAATCTCGCTTTCTGGTAATGTTCTGAATTTCCGCCAGTGAGACATTTTGCCCGCGTGAATGTTCCAACGCATGACGCCACAGATCATGCTCATGGACGACCGAACGCCGCTCGAATAAATGCTGCTCCGCCCAATTCACGGCCTGCTCCGCCGTGCCGTTCACAATTTGAATCGGACGACTGGACGCCAGCGATTGAACCGCCGCCTTTTCGCCGCTGGACATTTGTTCATGCCAGAGTGATTGAAGTTTGGTCAATCCCACGTCCTTGATCTTCCGCGCCCGTTCGTTGTGCGCGATGTTCGCCCGAATCTCCTGCAAGTTTCGCGTCGCCTTGTCCGGCTCGCGTTCCAAAAGTTCCTTGGTTTTGCGGTCAATCTCGTCATGCCGTTTGGAAAAATTTTTAACCAGTTCCTTTGACACGCCTTCAATATCAAAATCGCCGCGCGGATTATTTTGCACCCGATAGCCAAACCGATTGAGCGACCTGACCAGTTCGTGATAATAAACATTCTCGGCAAATTTTTTGGCCGACAGCATTTCGCAAATCTCCAACGCCTTCCAACTGCCCTCGACCGAATCCCTGGTCGCATTGAACAAGATGCAATGGCTGTGCAAGTGCGGGTCTAGTGCTCTGGACGTATCATGCCGGAACACCGCGCCGACCAGGTTGCCCGTCAGCCGGTGTGCATATTGATTCTGTTTCCTAATCCGACTGGCGGCGTAAGATTGCAATTCACGCAAGGCCACCGTCACCGCCTCGTCATGCGCCTCAATAATGCGCCGGTCATTACCGACGAGTGCCGCAATGGAAACCGATTTGGCCGGTGAAAACGTGAAATCGTAGAACACCCGGCGATTGGCTGATTCATGGATTTTACCTTCTGCATCCACCGTTATCCGTTTGGTGTTCATCCGCTCGGTCAACTGTTCATCGGTCTGTGGATGAAGGTTGTGGCATAAGTTCAAAAATTCCTTTTCGGTGGTAATGCCGGATAATCCCAATGCCATTGCCCCTTCACCGAACCACTGTCCCGAAACGCTCTGACCTTCCATGTAGTAATCACCGACGCGCAGATGTTCCCGAAAATATCCCTCGGCATTTTTCAAACTGTATTGCGTCTTCATCGTCAACATGACGGAAAATTATCCCATCTCCTCGAAAAACTTGCTCCCAAGCGTGCGCAAGGTGAATGGCAAGTGATGCTATCTGTAAATCGTGTTTGAGAGTGGACGCCGGACTCCTTCGTAAATCGAATGGCATACGGAAACCGCTTTCCAAAACAGTTTGGAAACAATTTTCCAATGAATTTTCCAGATGAACCAATTGAACAGTTGATCGCGCGGCTCGGCCCGAAACGCGCCGGGCGCTACGCCGCGCTCCGGCCTCATGCCGAGTTCATCGGCGAGCTGCGGAGCAACCGCGCGTCCTATGACACCATCGTCGCCATCCTGCGCGAGCGGCACGGCATCGAGGTCAGCGACACGACGGTGAGGCATTTCTGCCGCGATGTATTGCTGCAATCGTCCGGCAAACGCGCGGGTAAAAAGCCCGCCGCCAAACCCATTTCCCTTCGGTCGGCGTCAGCCAGAAAGGTTGAGCCGCAAATCGCCGACGTGGAATTCGTAGATGAAAAACCAAACCAGCAATTATGAAAAAAAGACTCATCCTCATTCTGAATGGCAAAGGCGGCGTGGGCAAAAGTTTCTTCGCCGTCAACTTCGTCCAATACCTCAAAGACCACGAAATTTCTCATGCCGCTTTCGACAGCGACGACGAGAATTCAACGCTCAAACGCTTTCATTCGGAGGCACAATTCATTGACGCCGGCCAGCCGACGGAAATTGACAAGGTGACATTCGCGCTGGCGGACAGCGATATTGTCGTGGTGGATTGCCGCGCCGCCTCGACCCGCATCTTCCTGAATTATATCGAGGAAACCCGCCTGCCCGACATATTGGAAAAGTTGGGCGCGCGTCTGACGATTGCCTGCCCGGTCAATCATGAACTGGACAGCATTTATCAGATTCAAAAGCTGGTGAACGCCATCGGCGGCAAGGTGGATTTTGTCATCATCCGCAACGAGGTTCACGGCGAGGGATTTGATCTGTTCGACAAATCCAAGCTCCGGCAGAAATTATTGAACGATTTGGGCGCGAAGGAAATTCAAGTGACGCAAATGCGAAAATGGCTCGTGGAAGGATTGCAAAAAAGCAAATTGACCGTGACGGCAGCCAAGACAAACGAGGATTTTTCCTTCATGGATCGGCAACGCCTGAAGCTCTGGCAGGAAACTTTTTACGCGCAAATTGAAACCGTGAAGGAATTTTTGCTACCCGCAGACGCGGCACAGGCAAAAACCTAATTGTCCGGCGCTACCAACGCACCCGTTGCTCGTTCCTGTGCTACGGGCGTGCTCGTCGCGGACGAACAAAGGGAAAAACGCAGTCGCGTTTGCTTCCGTCATGAGCTTGGCGTCGCCACTTCGGCACACCACTTCACTCATGCCGTTCCGCGCTCCATCTGCCGTTTACCGCCGCCAACTCCAGACCGAAGCATATGTAAAAAATGAAATGCACTTGGTTTTTGACAGGAAAAAATGCAGCTTTTCTGTCAATCGTTGATTGGAAGAGCACGCAATCAAGCTCCTATAATTATAGCGAATTCCATTGGAGTTCTGAAGATGACTGTTTAGCCTGTTAATTATATTTTCATTGTCTGATACACAAAATGTGCGGACACTCCGCTGCTAGTCCCATAAGTAGTCAGACAAAGACAAAGTTTTTACGGCATCGAAATGGCGATTCGTCCACTGTTCAAAAGCGAATGGTTTCGCTAAACTCGTAATCACGATGATCAAGTTCGCCGTAATTGCACTGCTAGGGCTAAGTGTTATTGCGGTTTTGGCTTGGTCGCGTTGGCGGCGGCGCGACAAAAAAACAGCCGCATTCAAATTGCCTCCCACCGTTTCGCCAGCCACGGTCCAAGAAAAGGCAGTTGAGCCGCCGGACGAAATCGAAGTCCCGATAACGCAGGCGCAAGCCACTCAGCAACCAAATCCTGACGCTTTGCCAGAGGTCGCAAGTGATTTCGCCGCACCCATGCCTTCCAAGCCGCAGTTCGATTTGCTGGATTTAGTCAACACGGTTTCAGAGCAACCAGTGGAAACTTCTCCCGCCAATTTGCCGCCAGGCGCAGAGATTGCCGTAGAGCCACTCGTCAGCCACACAGAGCAATCTACTGCACTGGAAATTATCGTTCCGGCAGAGTTAATCGTGAAGGAAAAAGCGGAGACTGCCACTTTCCACGCTGAAGACGCCCCAGAGACCAGCGTGCCTTTGGCCGTGCCGCCTGAAGTGGACAGGAGTCTCCACGAACAAAGCGTGCAGACTGCTACCGTGACAATCACGCCGTCCGAATCCGCGATTCCGTCCGCTGTCAAAGAGGAAGAACCGAGTGCCGAAATTTTGCAGCAAGAAGAACCGGAGGAGGCTGACATTGCACCGCGACCACCGACGTATAATCCCACAGCACCGGCTTCACCTACCATTCAAACGCGGACGCCACGACCGCCACGACCGCCGAACAATCCTGCAAGACAGAATGGCAACGCGGATCTGCGATTGCGTGTGCAACTTGTTTTCGGTCGAGGTGGTGTGGTGAAGAGCTTGGCGCTCGCGCCGGATCGCCGCGACGGAATGCCAAGCGAAATTGAAATTACAGGCACGCAAGGCGAACTGTGTCTTACCGAGTTGCGTGATGACTGTTATGAACCGGTCATGCTCGCGGGAGCCAGCAATGCACTGCTCCAAGGCGTCGAGTGGCGTGGGCGCGGCGACGCGCGACGCTGGCGTTGGGTTTTGGGCAGTCGCGAACTTTATGTTCTCGCGCGGGGCGATGAGTTTGGTTTGCACGGCTTTGTCTCAACGGCGCGACTTTGGTTGAATGCACGCCATGTAGTTCTCGCGACGATGCGGTTGCGCGAAGAAGTGTTGGCAGCTCTTGCCAAGGCCGGATGCGCGACACCAGAAATCAGCGATGACGCGACTCCGGGTGTGCCATCCGATTGGCTTCTTTTCCGCGATGTCATCCCAACGCGTGCCGTGCCGATGAGTGATGACCGAGACATTCTCAACTCTCTTTGCCCCACACATGAGATTGAACCGCATTTTGTCGGAGGTATCAGGCTGGAGAGAAATACTTGGCTTGCTGGTTTTCCGCCACGCATCCGATTCACTGGCGAATTTGCGAACGGCTTTCAAGTGAAGATTGACGGCCATCTCGCGCAAGTCGCGGGTGACGGCGCGTTTGAAGCGGCGGGATGGGATTCAGAAGGTGAACACCGGCTCTGGTTCGGCGATAAAGCAGAGACGTATTCGCTCCGCACGATGGATGAAGCGTGGGAACACTGGCACGCGCACGATTTCGGCACGGGGGCGGCGATTTGCGGAGCGGGCACGTCCCAGCTTGATGCCACACGACAAAGACAGGTTCGCGTCCCCGTCAGCAATCTGCTGCTGATCGGCGCACGTCCGGGCGAAATCTTCCACTGCCAGACGCGTAGTGATGTGCGTTGTGAATCCATTCTGGCAATGGTTTCGTTCATGCCGGTGTGGGCGCTGCCACTCGACTCGGCACATGCTGACAAAGAATCAGCGCGAATCTTGTTATTCCATCCGAGCGAGCCACTGACCGACATTCAGATGCCAGTAGGAAATCGCGCTGCGACACACAAACTCCGCGTGTGGATTTCGGCCATTCGCGAAGCCGGATGCAAAGGGCTTGCGCTCGCTCCGGCAGATGAGCAAACCAAAGCTCTATGGCGGCGCTATCGTGTCATGGCGAAAAGGCTTCGGAGGAGGATGCTGTGAGGGCAAACGAATTATTGCTGTGGCTGTCGGCACGTCGCAAAGGTTCGTGGCAGCAGTTCCGTCAGGCGGTCGAAGAACTTCATTCGAGCGATGGAGAAGCCAATTCTGAAAACAACGACGAGTTTCCGTTGCACCAACAATTACGGCTCGACTTGGAACGGTTGGCTCACGTCGAATTTTTTGCGGCGGACTGCGAAGACGGTTGGCGCATTGCGCCGCCGACGTTAGCAGCACACTCGGTTTCAGGCGGCGTGCGCGGAGTGTTGTGTGGCGCACGTTCTCCGGCGCTACGCGAGCGCATGGTTCGCGCTGCGGAAAATTTCAATTGCGAAACGCTCAATTCGTTCTGTGTCCCGGAAGTAATTCGCGTTGTTGCACCCGATGCATCGGCTCTTGCAGAACTGGCCGCACAGACAAATCTCCATTTCCAGCAAGACGCGCCGCTCGCCATTCTCTCGCACCTCCCGCCCTGTGATCCGCCGTCACGGACGCGTAGCCAATCAGAATTTCCTCAAGGCGCTGACTGGAGCATCCATGACTTTGATGCAACGAAGCTCGCATGGCGGAAGGTCGAACGGCGTGAGACGCAAGCCGTTAGTTTCGGCGTGCTTCGATTCCTGATCCATTTCCAACGTCCGCGCTATTTCTTACGTTGGAAAGGCGCAACATTCGAAATGCCGCGCGCCATCGCACTCTACGTTCTGCTGCGCCGTCATCGGCGCGACGTATTGCGCTACAATCGCGAAGGCGCTGCGATCAGTGTTCCTGCTATTTGCCGTCCGCCGCGACTGCTCGAACGTGCTTTGGTGCTCTGCTCTGGACTGCCGCCCACTTACGACGACGCACGAGTCACCTATTCAGATGTGCCGCCTGAAATTGCGCGGTTCGCTGCTGAACTACTTCGCCAACCGCTCGCATGAATAATCCACTCGCCCTTTTCCAAAATCTCCGCGACCTCTACTTGCGGTATCTTGATAGCCCGTTCGATTTGCGCTATGCCGATTTGGTTCGTGAACGGCGCGCTCTTCTCGACCGCGATGGTTATCTTTGGCGTCAACCGCTTATTGAACCAGTGCCAGCATACCCACCATGCGGCCAGGATTTTCGAGGCGTGGCACACAGTTTGTTGAACGAGTCTTGGGGGAATCAAGCGGCGGATGAACTCGCGGATTTTATTGCTTGTGGCGCGTTTCGCGCAGACTTGCAACCATACGAACACCAACAGCGCACGTTCGAGCAGTCAGTTGTGCATGGGCGTGACGTGGTTGTTACCACGGGCACTGGTTCAGGAAAGACGGAGTGTTTCATATTGCCGGTGCTCGCTGCGCTCGTGCGTGAATCGGGAACGTGGGGCGCGCCAGGCACTCGCGACCCTGATTGGGATTGGTGGAATCATTATACGATGACTGGTGAACGCCGAAGTTGGCAGCCGCGAATTTCACAGCGCGCCAACGAAGATTCATCCACACGCCCCGCCGCCATTCGCGCATTGTTACTATATCCGCTTAATGCGTTGGTTGAAGATCAACTCATTCGTTTACGCGAGGCACTCGACAGCGCACCCGCGCGCGACTGGCTAAACGCGAATCGTCGAGGCAACCGTTTTTACTTTGGCCGCTACACAGGGCGCACCCCCGTTTCAGGTGATCGCAATGCGGGCAACAGAGACCGCCTCAGAGCCGAGTTGCGCGAAGTGGAACGCGACGCACGTCTCGTTGCTAACGATGCCGAAGCTCGCCGTTTCTTTCCTGCAATGGATGGCGCGGAAATGTGGTCGCGCTGGGATATGCAGGATGCGCCGCCAGACTTGCTCATCACCAACTATTCAATGCTGAACATCATGCTCATGCGCGGCATTGAATCTGGAATCTTCGACGCTACCCGGCAATGGTTGGAAGCTGACCGCAACCGCGTGTTCCATCTCATCGTGGATGAGTTGCACACATATCGCGGTACACCCGGAACGGAAGTCGCCTACTTATTGCGCGTGCTGCTTGACCGCATTGGCCTCACACCAGATTCAAACCAACTGCGCATCATCGCGTCCAGCGCGTCGCTCGACGTTGGAGATGCCGGGCAAGTTTATCTCGAACAATTCTTCGGACGCGACCGCAACCGGTTCTACGTCGAACGTGGTGCGACGCAGACGCCGGATGCGGCAGCGATAAGCGCGGTTCGGGCGCACGCTCCGGCCTTTCGCGATTATGCACGCAGCCTGGGAACAGAAGCAAATTCCGTCGGCCAAGCGAATGTGTTGCATCAAGCCGTCGGGTGTGCGTCAACAACGCCTGACATAACGCCGGAGCAACTTTTGCATGAAGCGGCTGAACAAACACGAGTTGCAGAAGCTCTCCGTGCTGCGTCGGTGAATCCCGACGGTCACGGGTTGCTTCCACGGACAGCGGAACAACTCGCGGTCTCGCTCTTTGGCAACGCATTGCCAGAGAATGAGCGTCCTGAAGCTGTCGAGGGCGTATTGGCCTGTCTTGCGTCCGCCCGTTCAAATTCAGGTTCTGCGCCGTTGCCACTTCGCGGACATTTGTTTTTTCGAAACGTGCAAGGCATCTGGGTCTGCACCAACCCGCAATGCAGTGAGGTTACTGGCCGAACAGAGCCTTGTCCGGTTGGTGCGCTTTATTATCAACCAACATTGAGTTGTCGCTGTGGTTCGCGCGTGCTTGAACTACTCGCGTGCGAAGCGTGCGGTGAAGTTTTCTTCGGCGGTTATCGCCGAGATGACCCGCTAAATCCCGGCGCTTATTTTCTCAGCGCAGACCACCCTGATTTGGAAGCATCCCCAGAGATGGCGCTCCTTGACCGAGAATATCGGAACTACGCCGTCTTTTGGCCTTCCAATCGCGCACCTTTGACAGCGCAATGGGATCAAGTCCCGACGCGACGACACTGGCGTCCCGCAAATCTGTCGCCCGCTGACGGCTCGGTCGCACTCGGCGGCGGGAATGGCTTTATCTACCATGTGCCAGCGATGCACGGGCCGAATCCGCCCAACGATGACAGAGCACGTCAGGCTTATCCCGCAATTTGCCCTCGCTGCGACGAGGATCGGCGAGGCCGCCGACTCGACACGCCAATTCGCGTCATGCGCACTGGCTTTCAAAAAATCGCACAGGTGCTTTCCGACGCTTTATTGAGACAGATACCGCAAACGGCACAGCACTCGAATCGGAAGTTGGTCGTCTTCTCCGACAGCCGACAAGATGCTGCAAAACTTTCAGCGGGCATGAGGTTCGCCCATTACCGCGACGCGCTCCGTCAATCTTTGGCACAAGCGATACAAACTGCGGGCCGTGGCACTCTAGCCTTTCAGTCCCAACTTGCAGGACAACCTTTGGCCGATGACCGCCGCCGACTTGCTGCCGATTTCGCTGCAACCCATCCAGCCGAAGTCGCAATTCTTTCCGGCGCAGCTTTACCGGCTCTAGCCAATTTGCCTGCACCTGGTTTTGCGAATCTGACTTATGCGCAGGCCGCGCAACAAATTCTCCAACGAGGAGAAAACGGGCCGTTTCCAATTCCTCAATTCACGGTGGATATTGCCGCACGATTGCTGGTGCGGGGCATGAATCCCGGCGGTTTCGCGCAAGAAGTTTTGTGGACAGACTCGGAGCAGCGACGCGGCCCGTGGCGCGAACTTTATGAGTGGAATCCCGTGGGACAACCAGTGCCACGATTCAATCTTTCACCGGAGCAACAAAGACATTTGGGGCACATTGACAACGCCGCTTTCGCGGAAGTGATGGACATTGTCTTCGCTTCAGGCCGACGCAGTCTTGAAGCGTTGCGCATCGCACTTGCAACGACTGACCGGCTCGGGTTTGTCGCTTCACGGCCCTTGGTTCAACAGTCGGCGGACGGTGTGATTCAACTGCTAGGTTCGCGCCGAAGCCGGCTCTCGACGCACGATGCCAACACGTTGCAAAATATCCCTCGTTATGTAGTTGCCTACATTCATGCCGTAGCCCGCCAGAACGGTGAAGACCCGCAAACGCTGGAACGCGACGTAATGGATCATTTAGAACGGTGCGGCGTGCTTTCGCCTACACAAATTGGAATTCTGTTTGCCGAGCGGCTTTGTCTGGTGCGGCCAGAGGAACAATTTTTTGCCTGTCCCCAATGCCGACGAGTGCATCTGCATCCTTCGGGTGGTATCTGCATTGACTGCCTTGTGCCTCTCAATCCGCCGCTGCCTTTCAACGCTGCTCCAATTGATACGGACTATTACAACTTTCTTGCGACTCACGGCGACGTGTTCCGCCTGAACTGCGAAGAACTGACCGGCCAAACCAACAAGGCAGAAGCCCGAAATCGTCAGCGCCTCTTTCAAGGCGTCTGCCTTCCGCGTCCCACGGAAGAGCCGCGCACTGACGAGTTGGATTTGCTTAGTGTCACGACAACGATGGAAGCCGGTGTGGACATTGGAGCGTTGCTCGCCGTGATGATGGCAAATATGCCGCCGATGCGTTTCAACTACCAGCAACGGGTCGGTCGCGCCGGTCGGCGCGGTGCAGGTCTCGCCGTTGCGCTCACGCTTTGTCGAGGCCGCAGCCATGACGACTACTATTTTCAGCGACCTGATCGCATCACGAGTGAGCGACCACCGCAACCTTACGTTGATCTGCGGCGGCGTGCCATTGCCCTGCGGGTGCTGAACAAAGAAGTCCTGCGACAAGCGTTCGTTGGACTCGGACTTTTCGTCGGTGACGGCGGTGATAATGTGCACGGCGAATTTGGTGAGGCAGCAAGATGGAATCAGCCGCCAAACGCAACGACGACGCCGACTGTGGAGCAACAGGTGGCTGGCTGGATTGCCGGACACGGGGTAGCTATTGAGCGAACATGTGATGTGTTGCTTGTTTTTGCGCCAGAGCTTCAGGTAGAGCGGCAGGCAATGTTAGATTCCGTTCGGCAGCATCTCGTCAACGATGTCACGCGTTTCGCAAATGATGCGCGCTTCACCCAAGACTCATTGAGCGACCGGCTCGCCAACGCTGGACTTTTACCCATGTTTGGATTTCCGACTCGTGTGCGTAACCTTTACCACGACGACCCGAATCGCGCCCACGAGTGGCCGCCGGATAATTCAGTGGATCGCGATCTCGACATCGCAATCAGCCAATTTGCGCCCGGCGCAGAAACGGTGAAGGACGGAATCGTGCATACGGCTGCGGGAGTGGCGCATTATCGGCGTATCGGAACGCAGGCCCGTGAGCAAGTGAATCCGCTCGGTCCACCTGTGCCGCTCGGTGTGTGCCAGAATTGCCAAGCAGTAGATTTGTCTCCAACACCGGCAACCGTCGTTTGTGCAGTGTGCGGCAGTGGGATGCCCAACTTTCGAATCGTGCAACTCTCGCAGCCACGCGGCTTCCGCACGCTCTACGAAGGAGGGCGTGACTTCAATGGAGTTTTCGAGTGGACGCCGCGAGCTTCGCGCCAGAAGACGGATGCTGCACCTTTGCCGATGACCCAGCATCTAAATTTTGAATTCTGGTCTGGAGAACGAGAAGTTTGCGTTGTGAATGATAATGCCGGGCAGTTGTTTCGGTTCGAGAAGCTGGCGCAGGGCGAAACGTGGATTACGCGAGACGCACTGAATCAAATCAACGCCCAACGAATAGAAGACCGTAAACCTTCAGTGTCCTTTCAATTTGCTGCTGGCACTCCACCTGATGTTCGCGCCCTTGGCTCTCTCAAACGCACAGACTTACTCGTTGTTGGCCTTCGCGACGTATCTCCTATTCTCGACATTTCGCCAATCCGAGCGAGCGGTGGTGCTGAAGGCCGCGCCGCGCTCTATTCGTTTGGATTTCTTTTGCGGCGTGCTGCTGCTGTGTTGTTGGACATCAACGAGTGGGAACTGCGCGTCGGGTTGCGGGTCGTTCGCAATGCCCAAGGTAACATTGTCGGCCAAGTTTTTCTTTCAGACGCGTTGGAGAATGGCGCGGGATACTGCTCACAGTTCGCAACGCCCGCAGCAATGGAGCGGCTTCTTCGTTTCATTGCTAACCAAACGAGTTCGTTGCTTGCGCCCATTATTGCCGTGAGCCACGCCGACCGCTGTCAGACCTCATGTCCCGATTGCTTGCGCGACTATAGCAACCTTGCGTGGCATAACATTCTTGATTGGAGAATGGCACTCGACGTGGCGCGGCTTGCACTTGACGGTAACGCGCCAGTGGATTTTACTACGTCCCACTGGCAACCGCTCGTCGCAACAGCGACAACACCTTACTTCCACGCTCTTGGCTGGACAGAGATAACGCTCGGTGGTCTGCCCGCTGCACGTTCTGCTGGGCGAGGCGAGTTAATCGTTCATCCACTTTGGGCTGGTGATCATCCACATGTATTGCAAGCGCGTGCCGAAGCTTCAACCGCTGGAATCACGCAGGTTCAAACGAAGACGTTGTTTGAACTTGTTCGCAGACCGTTTTGACGGAGTTAGTTTTCAAAAACTTTAACTTGTTTAGCCATGCATGAACACCCACTTCGTCGGCGACGGCTAACGAGGCCATACTGATCCACGAATGCATGACTGGCCAGTGTGCCGTGCGAGCCTACTTTGAAATTGACCATAAATACAAAAAACAGCTTAAAAGCACATTTTAAGTAAAACATACTTGCCTTAAATGGCATTTTAGAGAATATATCGGTATGGTTGCATCAAAAACAGAACTGCTGGCAGTGCTCAGCCAATATAATCCATGGTGGCGAGACGGGCGCGTGGGCGATTTGCCGAAATGGCGGCGGGCAGCGTTCGCGCAGGTGATGGCCTGGATGACGAATCCACCGACGCACCGGGCGTTGCTATTGTCCGGCGCGCGACAGGTGGGCAAAACCACGTTGTTGTTGCAGGCGGTGGAGGCATTGATTGAGAGCGGTGTGCCGCCCACGAAAATTCTTTACGCGACGTTTGATCATCCGCTGGTAAAACTGGCTGGGCTGGATGGCCTGCTAAACCTGTGGCGGGAAATCGAGCCAGCGCGGGACGGAATCGAGTATTTGTTTTTGGATGAGATTCAATACACGAAGGACTGGCAGACGTGGCTCAAGCATCAGGTGGATTTCCAGAAGCACCGACGCATCGCGGTGACTGGCTCGGCGACGCCGCTGGTGACGGAAGGCCAGGAATCGGGCGTGGGCCGCTGGCACACATTGCCGCTGGCGACATTGTCATTTTACGAATACCTGCAAATCAAGAAAATCGCCGCGCCGCAATTACCGGCGGTGGGGTCATTGAACCAGTTGTTCGACTGGCAGCCGGTGCAGTTTGCGCGGGTGGGCGAGGAAGGCCGGGCGTTGGTTGCGCATTTTCACGAGTATCTATTGCGCGGCGGTTTTCCGCAGAGCGCGCTGATGGAAAGCATCCCGCAGGCGCAAAAACTTCTGCGCGAGGACATCGTGGACAAGGTGCTCAAGCGGGACATGACGGCGTTGTTTGGCGTGCGGCGCGTGTTGGAATTGGAGCAGACGTTTCTCTATCTCTGCTTGCATGACGGCGGGCTGCTCGACATGACGACGCTGTGCAAAAATCTGGAAGTGAAAAAGCCGACGGCGAACAATTTCATCGCGCTGTTGGAGAACACACATTTGATTCACCGGCTGGCACCGTTCGGCTACGGCAAGGAAATTTTGCGGGCGCGTTACAAGGTGTATCTGGCGGATGCGGCCATTGCGCCCAGCGTGATGCTCAAAGGCAAGTCATTGCTCGAAGACAGCGCGGCGCTGGGCGTGGCCGTGGAGACGGCGTTTTTCAAGCATATCGTCACGCGCTACTACAACCGGAGTGTGGCCTTCAACTATTGGCGCGGAAAGAAAGATCATGAAGTGGATATAATTGCCACAATCGAAGGGCGGTTTGTGCCCTTCGAGGTGAAATATCGCTCGCAGGCCACGGGTTTGGGCGAGTTGAAAGGGATGCAACAGTTTTGTGCGGAGCGGAAAGTGGCGCGCGGCTATGTGATCACAAAAGAAGTCACGGACTTCGGCGTGCTGCCATTGGGCGAGGCGGGCGGCAGCGCAGCCGTGGTGAAAATTCCCGCGCCGCTGGCGTGTTACTGGCTCGGCCGTTCTGAAGTCGAGAACGCCGACAAACAATAGAATCAAACGTGTCTATGTGCTGCGTCGAACGGGATGAATCTTCCGATAATCTTCCGATGCGCTGCCGGAATCTACCGATGACTAAACGACCGATAATCGTCCGACGAATCCAGAAAATCGTCCGATTAACTAAACCGATGGTATCCGCCACGACCAACGCGCGCTTCGTTTGACCGTGCTCCTTCGTCCGCGCGGTCACGCACTCCGCGCGCGTTCGTCGTGAGCGGCATTATTATTTGCCGCATGAGCGGTTGCTTCCGTCAGCGGCACGGCGGTGGTCGTTGCATTCCGGCTTCGTTCCAGCCGTCTCTCCGCCTGCATTTCACTTTTCCGCTCGCCGAACCGCCGACCGAAGCGTGCCGATGATTAACACAGTTGCTTGAAATGTTAGGATGAAACGAAGTTTATTTTTGTCACAAATACTGCATACTTTTTGTGACAATAATTGAATTGGAGCGCGGGAATTGTTCTACATCCATATCCATGCCACCATTCGGCAAAAATTCTTTCTTGCGGTTAGTCAGATATACGAATGCTTCCGTCTTCGGCTATTGGAAAAGATGGGTTCCATGCAACCTCCCACAGAAAACCATCGGGATCGGAAAAATATCCTGAATACCCGCCCCAAAATGCGTTTTGAGCAGGCTTTGGTAAATTTGCGCCAGCCGCTTTAGCTTCAGCGAGGACGGAATCAACTTCCTCACGGCTCCGGGCGTTATATGCGAGTGACACTCCGCCGAAGCCTTGGCCATCGGCAGAAATCCGGGCATCTTTCACAAGGTTCGCTCGCGGGAACAGGGCGAGGGCTATGCCGCCTGCTTGAAAAAATACAATGTCTTTCGTGTCCGGTATGGAAGGCCGCCATCCGAGACTTTCGTAAAACTTCCGGCTGCGGTCGAGGTCTGCCACACCCAGAGTAATTATGCTGACGCGCTGCTCCATTGTTTTTTTCAGTTTGTGATCGAAATTGTGTTTGATGGTAGTGCAATGAAAGATTTCAGTCAAATTGACCCACTGCCAAAAAGCGTGGCAGTCCAATAATCCTTTCACTACACTTCGCATACATGACTTCGCAGGAACGAGCCTTTCAGGATTTCGCCAGCTTCGCCGCCAAACTTAAAGGCGATGAAAAAAGCGAGGCGCAGACGTTCCTTTTTCATTTGCTCGAAGCTTTCAATCACGACGCAAACACGCTTCCAGAGGGTTCAACTTTTGAATACCGCGTTCGTTTTCCAAACACGCGGATCAAATTCGCCGATTTCGTCTGGCCGGGACGCGTGCTGATTGAAATGAAATCGCGCGGCGAAAAACTTTCCAAGCATTACCAGCAGACGTTTGATTACTGGCTCAATCTTGTCCCGCACCGTCCGCCTTACGTCGTGCTGTGCGATTTCGACGAATTTTGGATTTACGATTTCAACACGCAGTTGCAAGAGCCGCTGGAAAAAATCAAAGTCAGCGAACTCGCCGCGCGCCATTCCGCGCTCAATTTCCTTTACCCGCGAAAATCTCTGCCCATTTTTGGCAACAACTGGGTCGAAGTCACCCGCGAGGCCGCGAAAGATGTTGCCAATGTTTTCAATTCGCTCGTCGCGCGTGGCGAATCGCGCGAAAGCGCCCGGCGATTTGTTTTGCAATGCGTGGTGGCGATGTATTCCCAAAAAAGCGGCCTGCTGCCGGAAGACTTGTTCACCGGCCTGCTGGATGAATGTCGCAAATCAGAAAATCCCACAGCGACCAGCTACGATTTGATCGGGAATCTTTTCAAGCAGATGAATGACCCCAAACCCGCGCGCGGCGGACGCTATGCGGGCGTGGATTATTTCAACGGCGGTCTTTTTGCCAAAGTCGAACCGCTCGAACTTCAGTCAGCCGCCATCGGACTTCTGTTTGAAGCTGCGAAGGAAAATTGGTCGAAGGTCCAGCCCGTCATCTTCGGCACGCTCTTTGAAGGCAGTCTCGGCAAAGAAGAACGCCACGCGCTCGGCGCGCATTTTACTTACGAGGCCGACATCCAGAAAATTGTCCGCCCGACCATTGTGCGCCCGTGGGAAGAACGCATCGCCGCAGCCAAGAACGTTTCTGAACTGCTCGAATTGCTTCGCCAGTTGCGCGCGTTCCGCGTGCTTGATCCCGCGTGCGGCAGCGGCAACTTTCTTTTTGTCGCCTACCGCGCGTTGCGCGAACTAGAGCAGAATCTTTTGGTGAAACTGTTCGCGCAGGACAAGAAGCAGTTTGAAAAAGTCGGCACGGCCAGCGGCATTTCGCCCAAACAATTCTTCGGCCTCGACGTGAATGAAAATGCCGTGGAGACCGCCAAGGTCACGCTCATGCTTGCGCGCCGTCTGGCCGCGCGCTCGGCGCATGAATTTTGGGACGCACACGCCGACGTGCTGCCCGGCGGCGACACCCACGCGTTGCAATTTGAGAAAGACCTGCCGCTGGACAATCTCGACGCCAACATTGTTTGCGCCGACGCGCTGTTCACGCCGTGGCCGAAAGTGGACGCCATCATTGGCAATCCACCGTTTCTTGGCTCGCGTTATCTGGCGAAGGAACATGGCTACGAATATGCGCGGAAAGTTTATGCGGCTTTTCCAGACGTGCCGCAAATGGCTGATTTTTGCGTCCACTGGTTTCGGATGGCGCACGATAATTTGAAATCGGGATGTCGTGCCGGTTTAGTCGGTAGAAATAGCATTCGGCACAATGAATCTCGCGAAGCCAGCCTTGCCCATATTGTCAACAATGGCGGAACAATTACTGAAGCCGTTTCAAGTCAGGTTTGGCCTGGCGATGCCGTTGTTCATGTATCCATCGTGAATTGGATAAGAGGAAAAGAAGCGGGACGAAAAAAACTTTTCACCCAGCTCGGCGATGCAAAGGACAGTGGATGGAAATGTGAGGAGCTTGATTTTATCAGTTCGTCTCTATCTGCCAAAATTGATGTGGCACAAGCGCAAACAATTGTCGCAAATCAAAAACCAAAAAGATGTTTTCAAGGCCAGAACCCTGTGAACGATGGCTTCTTTCTCGAACCGAATGAAGCAATGCGTTTAATAAAAGAGCAGCCAGAATGTCGGGATGTTTTATTTCCTTACATGATTGGTGATGATCTTGTCGGTGAAGGTGGGCCAACTCGCTGGATAATTGATTTCGGACAAAGAGACATGACGGAAGCCATGCGCTACAAGGTAGCTTTCGAGCGAGTGAAGAAGGAAGTAATGCCAGATGTTTTAGCCAAAGCTGAAACTGAAAAGAAGGCGACCGGCAAAGAAACTACTCGTTGGACACGCATGGCAAATCGTTGGTGGCAATTTCGTGATTATCAGCCGGGGCTAATGACGCTAATCGAAAAACTTCCGCGTTATATTGCTTGTTCAAGAACCACGCGCCGCCCAATTTTTGAGTTTGTTAGTTCACAAATTCATCCAGACACAAAACTTGCAGTGCTCGCATTTGCTGACGATTACTCATTTGGAATTATTCAGTCGTTTATTCATTGGGAATGGGTTCTTGCGCGTTGCTCAACTTGGAAACGTGATTTCAATTACACCGGGAACACGGTGTTCGACACATTCCCGTGGCCGCAAGCGCCAACCTTGAAACAAATCAATGCGGTGGTCGTGGCTGCGCGTGAGTTGCGAAATTTACGCCATGAAATCATGCAGGACAACGGCTGGTCGCTGCGCGAACTTTACAAATCACTCGAAACGCCCGGCGAAAACCGCCTGCGCGACGCCCACGCCACGCTCGATTCCGCCGTCCGCGCCGCCTACGGCATGAAGCCCGCCGAAGACATTCTGGCTTTTCTCCTGAAATTAAATCTGGAACTGGCGGAAAAAGAATCCGACGGCAAAGCCATCACGCCACCCGGCCTGCCCGCATCCGTGGAGAAACCAAAAGATTTCGTGAGCAAAGATTGTGTGACCATTTGATTGATTTTCCATGCCAGAACCATTTCCCATTTTTCAATTGCGTTTTGATAGCCCGGATGTCATTGAGCAACTCGGCAGCAAGGAAAAGTTTTGGTTTCGAATGGAAGGGGATAAACAACCATGGCTGTTCAAATTTACCCGTGAAAACACCGGGGAAGATTGGTCGGAAAAAATTGCTTCGGAGGTGGCCAAGTTATTGGAAGTGCCTGCGGCGGAAGTGGAGCTTGCCATTTTCACGGGAAAACGTGGTTGTGCATCACATTCGTTTGTAAAAACGGAGGAAGGTTTTGACCTTGTTCATGGCAGCGAAGTGTTAGCAGGTCGAGTGTTGCGTTACGAGAAGTCAAAACGATGGCACCAGAGCAATCACAGCATCAAGAATATCATCGCGGCGGTGGAAAATACATTCCCAACTCGGCAGCAAAGTCAGCAACTTCGCACATTGGCAGGATTCATCGTGCTAGATGCCATCATTTGCAACACAGACCGGCACCACGATAATTGGGCGCTTTTGCGCGGTCTGTCCGAGCACGGCAAAAAAACGGTGCATCAAGTTGCCCCTTCATTTGACCACGCTTCATCACTTGGCCGGGAATTACGAGATGACCGTCGCAAAACAATGCTGGCGCAGGGGTTGGTAGAAAAGTATGCACTCAAGGGCAGTGGCGGAATTTACTGGCTGGAAAGCGATCCAAAGGGCGAAAACCCATTGAATTTGGCAATAAAAGCTGCTAAAGATTTTCCAGATTATTTTCGACCGTGGCTGGAAAGGGTTCAGAAATTGCGTTCAGAGGATATTAGTGGCATCGTGGAGAGGGTTCCGGCAGAATGGATGAGCCTTGATGCAAAGCAATTTTGTCTTAAGTTGATGTCGGTAACTGTAGAAAAACTAAAAGCAATCCAACTATGAAAACACTGTTTCTCGCATGGCAGGATACTGCCGCTACGCGAGCGTGGTATCCGATTGGGCGGCTGGATGCGGATGTGTCAAAGTCGCGTTTCCAATTCGGTTACACGCACGGAGCGGAAATGGCACATGACACGGCAGGTTTGGAACCGCTCGATTCATTCCCAGATTTTCATAAAAAATATGAGTCGTCGGAATTATTCCCGTTGTTCCGTAACCGAGTTTTGGGTGAAGATCGCAAAGACTTCAAAGAATACTTGAGGCAACTTGACCTTAGCCCCGATGCCAATCCTATTGAAATTTTGGCTCTCACAGGTGGACAACGACAAACTGATAATTTTGAGGTTTTTCCAAAAATCGAACGCCATAAAGACGGTGGGTTCCGATGCAAATTCTTTCTTCATGGTTGGCGCCATGTTAATCAGGCGGCGCAGCACAAACTACTTACGTTGAAAGCTGGCGACACTTTGCGCATCGCGGTTGAATTGAACAATCCCGCGACCGTCCATGCTCTCCAATTGGAAACCCCAGATGATTATCACATGATCGGCTGGGCACCGCGCTTTTTAGTGACTGACTTGTGTAAAGCCATCGCTGAATCTCCAACCGATATTTGTGCTACAGTGAAGAAAGTAAATCCTGAACCTGCACCGGCAAAGCAACGTTTGCTGATTGAAATTAAAGGACATTGGCCGGAAAACTATGAGCCAATGAACACGCCGGAATTTCAACTTTTGAATGTTCATTAGTATTCGGAGGCCATTTGCCATTGCCAAAATGCAATATGGCAAAGAAACCAATACGAAGTTCCATGAAAGATTCATTTACGCGGATTGCTGAATAGCGCGAAGACGATGACAACGCTATCCCAATAGATATTTTAAGCCATCGTTGGGTGATGGAAAGTCCTGCTGTCTTTCTGCGAGGAACACCGAATCATTATCCCACCCACCGTCCGGGAGATTTTGAATGAGGAAATTGCCAGAAAGCTGGCGTAATTAAATTTTAGCTGTCGAGTTGTTCAAAAAATCCAATTGTTCAGCGGTTTCTTTGATGTCGAGAGCCTTTCCATACGCGCGATTCATCAAGACCCGTGCTTCATCATGGTCTGATGCGTGAATCATGTAATACATTATTTTGCCACCCATATCCTTTTTCTCATAAATCGAAAAAGCATAAACGTGTTTATATTTGAATTCGGATTTGAACCGATTACAAACATATTGAGCGCGAACAGCACCTTGTATGTTTAGCAGTTCAGTCCAATTTGAATTACCCCACCATTTTTCCAGCTTTTCTTCTTTGTCTTTTTTCAACGCTGCAATAGCTCGATTGATCCATCCTTCGGGGAAGAAATAAAAAAGTTCAATTTTGTTTCCACCTTTTTTGTGCGTTGCAATGGTTTTGACGGACGCCCAATCACATTCAAATGTCCTTTGATCCAACAGACAAAAAGTGGCTTCATTGTCTCGAATAGGATATTCAGCCAACATTTCAACAATCTTTTTGTTAAAGTCTCCCGGATAGATTTTAATTTTTCGTTCCGCTTCTTTCTTCTGTTTATCGCGCGGCGGTTGACTGTTGACCATACACTCAAGATGTTTCAGTTGAGATTTGTTGAGTTCAAAAAGGAAAAAGTTTCTCAACCATCGCGGAGCACTTTCAATTACAAGCTTTGCCGACCACATTTCATGTTTTTCATCTTCTTGCGGCCCGGCGAAGGCATCCATGTAAGTTCCGCTATGTGTGATTTGAACAAAAAAATAAAGATAGCGCTCAATGAGTTTTGCTTTGCATTCAGTCCAAATCGGATTGCGTTCCCTAAATTCCTTGTCGTCCGGCTTTAACTCCGCCGGCGGAAGCTCAAACAGGAATCCGTCGTCATTCATGCAGTTGCCGGAAGCTCGTCCCATGTTGTCCCATCCAAACGACGACCGGCAATTTTTTTCCCTTTTGCTTCCATGAAAATATTCATGCCCATTACTTCATCCCAAAATTTGTGAACCGTGGACTTTTCGTTTCGAGGTTGTGCCACTGGAGTCCAATGTCCCCATTGCTTGAAATGAAATGGGATTCCTGATTGTTGGCATTCGTCACGTAACTTCCTTGCCCATCCCGGCAGCATTGCGCGTGCATTTGCACCGCTTTCGCCACCAGCTATGACCCAATCAATCTCATGCAATTTCTTTGGCCGATGACAAGTCCAGGCACTTAAATCAACCGGGCCGAGAAGTGGCTCGCAAGAAAGGAAACGACGCTTTGCCGGAAACTTAAGTAAAATCGGCAGGCGTTCGTCTGCACGTTTTTGATCCTCCACCGTCGTCCCAATCCAGACATTATTTGGCCAATCCTTTGTCCATGGAATTTTCTTTTCGATATTTTGCGGACGTTTTGTCAGCAAAAGCCAATCAAGCCAAGGAGTCTCATCAATCAGTTCCCATAGCTTCTCGCGCCATTCGTCAAGATCGCTCCGCAATTCAAATACGTCTGCCATGGATGCACAGAACACACGTTTGCGATCTTTTTCAGATTGTGCATCTGCATTCCATTTCAGGGGTTCATTCCAATGTTTTTCGGTGAAAAAGCGCCGGTCTTGTTTTGCCCCCCAAACTTTCTCGCCAACACGTTTCGCCCAAGCTTCGGCGTAACAGTTCTTGCAGCCGGGCGACACATGCGCACAACCCCACCACGGATTAAACGTATGGTCTGTCCATTCGATTGATGAATCTTTGCCCATTGTCTTGGCTAGAAAGATTGCAGGTCGGTAAAAAAATTAGAAGCCTTTTCGAGGAAAAATTTCTGGCGTCTTGATAAAAAGTGACCTCCGTTTGAGGTTTCCGTCACAGACTAAAACGCGGACTTGACCACGCCGCCATCCACACGCAATGCCGCCCCGTTGGTTGCCGAAGAAAGCGGGCTGCAAACGTAAGTCACCAGATTCGCCACTTCTTCAGTCGTAGCAAAACGTTTGAGCAACGATGTCGGGCGCACTTTCTCAAAAAATTCCTTCTCAAATTCCGCGAACGGTTTGCCGCCGCTCAATTGCTTCACGAATTCATCCACGCCGTCAGAACGGGTCGGGCCGGGTAGCACCGAATTCACCGTGACGTTTGTGCCTGCGCATAATTCAGCCAGACCGCGCGCCACGGCGATCTCGGCGGTTTTCGTCATGCCGTAATGGATCATCTCCGCCGGAATTTGCAATCCGCTCTCGCTGCTGATGAAAACGATCCGTCCCCAATTGCGCTGTTTCATGCCGGGGAAATAAGCGCGGCTCAATCGCACACCGCTCAACACGTTGACTTCAAAAAATCGCCGCCAATCCTCATCAGGAATCTGTTCAAAAGGTTTCGGTTCAAAGATGCCGAGATTATTGACGAGAATTTCCACGTTTGGAAATTGTTTCACCAGCAAATCGGTGTCGTCGGCTTTTGATAGATCGCCGGCGAACATTTCCAGCTTCGCCGCCGGGACGGATTTGCGAATCTTTTCTGCGGCTTCGTTCACAGATTTATCCGTGCGACCATTGACGATGACACGCGCGCCTTCGCGGGCGAGCGAAGTGGCAATCGCAAGGCCGATGCCCTTGGTCGAGCCGGTGACCAGCGCAAGTTTATTTTCAAGTTGAAGATTCATGAAAGTTGCAGTCGTTCATGAACGCATCTTTGTCAAACGCAGAAAATTTTCACGGGAGGATTATTTTTTCAAGATGCCAGCGAACGCGCTGCGATTTTGCCAGAGTAGAAATAGCGCGAGCGCGGCGACAACGATGCCCAGCGGCAGGCCGGTTGAATCGAGGAAAATGTCGAAGAACAGGATATTCACGATGACCGGACCAAGCAATGTCAAGCCGAGCGGAGTGAAACGTCCGCTCAACAGGATCAGACCGCCAACGATCTCGAAGCATTTTGTGGCATAAAGATAATGGCTGCTGAAGAGAATCCCCATAAACGTGCCCGCATCACCTTTCGGCATGGGCATCGGTATGAAGTTGAAGAACGCGTTCAACCCGAACACAACGAAGATGAGTCCGAGCAGAGTGCGGGTGATGATGATGGCAATTTTCATTTTAGTTTTGAGTTAATTGGTTTGGTTGGTTTTTAATTCAGACGGCGATGAAAACTTGTTCCTTTGGGAAACGCACTTTGGGTGCGGACGCATATTTGTCCGTCGGCAAACGATAACCGAGCGTGGCGATGACGGCGCTGGCATAGCCCTTCGCCTTCAGGCCGAGAATTTCATCGTATTGCGTGTGGTCGAATCCTTCCATCGGGCAGGCGTCAATTCCCAACAATGCGGCACTGGTCAAAAGATTGCCGAGCGCGATGTAAGCCTGGTTGCGCGCCCAGGCGTTGCGCGCGGCTTCGTCCTGACTTTGAACGATTCCGCCGACCAGCATTCCGCGCAGCGGAGCCAATGCTTCGATAGGTGCGCCTTGAACTTCTGCGATGTGTCTTATGTGCGCATCCACGTCGGCTTCGCTGAAATTATTTTTCGCGGTGAACACGACCAGATGCGACGCGTCGGTGATTTGCGCCTGACCATAAGACGCCGGACGCAATTTCGCGCGAACGGCCGGATCGGTTACGACAACGAATTTCCACGGCTGCAAGCCGCCGCTCGACGGTGTTAACCGCAGCGCTTCTTCGAGCGTCGTCCAGTCGGACACATTGATTTTTCGGTTTGGGTCGAATTGCTTGGTCGCGTAGCGCCAGTTTAATTGATTGATCAATGTTTCGGATTTGATGGTTGTGCTCATATTTTTTATTTTTTGTTTTGGTTGGTTTGTCTTTTCAGTTTAAGTCGAACAAAAGGACTTGTGACGGTTTCGCGGCGATGAGTTCAATCGCCGATTCACTGTCAATCGCGGCGGCATCGCCGCCGGAAAGCGTCTTGCCGTTCAATTTCACTTCGCCTTCGGCGATGTGAACCCACGCATGACGGCCTTTGGCAAGTGGCTTGGCGACTTTTTGCCCGGCGTCCAATTTCACCAGCCACAAATCCGCGTCCTGATGAATTGCAATCGAGCCGTCACGTCCGGTTTTGCTCGTTACCAGATGCAATTTTCCGGTTTGCGCGTCGCGCAATGATTTTTCGCCGTAACGCGGTTTCACACCTTTGGTGTCCGGCAAAATCCATATTTGTAGAAAACGAACCGCCTCGTCTTTCGACGGGTTGAACTCGCTGTGTTGGACACCGCTGCCAGCGGACATATATTGCAGCTCTCCCTTGCGAATGACGCGACCGTTGCCCATCGAATCTTTGTGCTCCAACTGGCCGCTCAAAATGTAAGTCACGATTTCCATGTCGCGATGCGGATGCGCGCCGAAGCCTTGTTCCGGCATCACCAGGTCGTCGTTGATCACGCGCAAGCTGCGGTAGCCCATCCATTTTGGATCGTAATCATCTCCGAAACTGAAAGTATGGTAAGTATCGAGCCAGCCATAATTGGCGTGCCCCCGTTCATTTGCTTTTCGTAATGTCATTATGTGCATTTTTAAGCTTTCTCGCGCAAGGCGGGTGCGACGCGGTTGCCCACCAGTTCGATGGAGCGCAGATGCTTCGCCTGCGGCAATTCAGCCACATCCATCTGAAAGGAGATTCGTGAGATGCCACCCAGCGCTTCAGCATGGCGCAGAATTTTTTCAGCGACTTCTTCGGGGTTTCCCACCAACAGCGCGCCATGCTCGCCCCGCACGGCACC
>Ga0182015_10001280_pt1 | contig 33675 bp, 35 predicted proteins | sample 712P3MmetaG_FD_120478 | JGI IMG/M metagenome (GOLD analysis project Ga0182015, IMG submission 120478) | Permafrost microbial communities from Stordalen Mire, Sweden - 712P3M metaG | ecosystem: Environmental > Terrestrial > Soil > Wetlands > Permafrost | place: Sweden: Stordalen | collected...
AGGTGAGCGAGGTGATCCGCGCGCACGAGGCCGACCTCATGGCACCCAAGGAGGCGGCGGCCGCCTCGTAGCTCAGCGTCGGGCGCGGAAGAAGTCCTGCAGCAATGCGGCGGCTTCATCGGCGCCGACCCCGCTGGTCACGTCGATACGGTGGTTGTTGCGCGGATTGCGCAGCACGTCGTACACGCTCCCGTCGGCACCCTTCTTGGGATCGAGCGCGCCATAGACACACGCTGCGATGCGGGCCTGCACCATCGCGCCGGCGCACATCGGGCACGGCTCCAACGTCGCGTAGACGGTGACGCCGTCGAGACGCCAGCCACCCACCATCCCAGCAACGCGGCGCAGCAGCAGCATCTCCGCGTGCGCCGTCGCGTCACCGCGCCGCTCCATCGCGTTGCCCACCGTCGCGAGGACGGCACCATCGCGAACCGCCACCGCGCCGACCGGCACCTCGCCGCGCGCACCTGCGGCACGAGCGGCCCGCAGGGCGAGACGCATGAAGCGCTCGTGCAGCTCGATCGCTACCCCACCGCGACGAGCGGCAAGTCGATCTTCAGGTCAGGGCGCTCGACCACACGCATCGTGTCATCGACAAAGCGCACACGCTCGAAGGTGATGCAGTTCACCGGGCAGTGATCCTCGCAGATCCTGCAGTTGGTGCAGCGGTCGTAGTTGATGTAGATCTCACCCTCGTAACCGCCGCCGCCGGGAACGCCTCCGGACGTCTCGCACACGAGCGTCTCCCCGCCCGAGGAACGCTCGCGATCCTCGCCGAAGACCACGACGTCGATCGCCTTCTCCGGGCACACGTCATCGCACGCGCCGCAGAGGACGCACACGGTCTGGTCGTAGTGATGCACCGAGTCGCACTGAAAGCAGCGGATCGCCTGGACGATCGCCGTCTGGTCGCTCCACGACTGCTCGACCTCGGTCATGTCGTATCGCTTGTCGGCCTCGAGGATGCCGGGCTCGACGCGGGCGAACACCTCGGACTGACGATGGTCGTCCGTTCGCTCCACGATCGTCTGGTAGATGCGATCGCCCGCGGCCTGCATGTCCTCGCCGAGGAACTCGCGAATCGATCGCGCGACGCGATGTCCCCAGCCGGCGGCATCGACGATGAACGACGGTCCCTGCACGCAGTCACCGCCGCAGAAGAGCTTGTCGACACCCGTGTGACCGCCCCGATCGGCCGCGAGCAGGCCGCGTTGCGTCACGGGGACGAGCTCGTCGGGGCGCTCCATGATCTGGCCCGACGCAAAGATCACGAAATCCGCGGCAACTGTCCAGCGCGGGGCGTTCTCCTGCTCCTTCACCGAGGAGAAGATGAGCTTGCCACTGAGCGGATCGAATTCCAGATCCTTGAGTGGGGCGAAGGAGACCGCCTTCACGTTGCCCTTCTCGTCGGCGTCGACCTCCTTGACGATGACGCCGCACTGGATGTGCAGCCCGATCTCCTTGGCCTCGTGGAGCTCGTTGCCGAACGCGGGAAGGCGATCCTCGGGCTCGATGGCGACCATCCACACGTCCTTCGCGCCCAGCTTGATCGAGGACTGACATGCGTCGGTCGCGACCGCACCACCACCGACCACCACAACGCTGCCGCCGATCGGGAAGTGCTCGGGCACCCTGTCGTACGACACGGTGCGCAGGAAGCTCATCGCGTCCGTGACCTCGGGAAGATCGCTGCCCGGGATCGGCAGGATGCGACCCTTCATCATCCCGATGGAGAAGAAGACGGCGTCGTACTCGTCGAGCAGGTCCTGGGTCTTGATGTCATTCGGGCCGCTGCCGATGTTGCTGTTCAGCCGGACGTCGATCCCCGTCGACATGATCATGTCGAGCTCCCACTGGAGCTGCTTGTGGTCGAAACGGAACGGCGGAATCGACGTGCTGAGCAGACCGCCCACCTTTGCCTCGCGCTCGAAGAGCACGACGTCGTAGCCCTGTACACGCAGGTCGAGCGCGCAGGTGAGTCCCGCAGGACCGGCACCCACCACCGCGATGCGCTTGCCCTTCGCAGGCGCGATCTTGTAGTTGATCCACAACCCTTGCTTGAATGCAAAGTCGGTCGAGAAGCGCTTGATGGAACGGATCGTCACCGGCTCCTCGCCAGGGTCCCATCCGCGTTTGCAATCCGTCTCGCATGGATGGTTGCAGAGGCGTCCGAGCATGCTCGGGAACGGATTGGTCTCGTGGATGACCGCCCACGAGTCCACGTAACGCCCCTGGCTCACGTAGTCGATGTATGTCGCGATGTCCTGACGGATCGGGCAGTTGCGCTGGCAGGGCGTGATCGGGACATTGAATCCCAGGTCGAGATGTCCGCTCATGATCTTCATCGGCGCCTTGTCGATGACGTTCTTGGCGATCGCACCGAGCACGTGCGCCGCGCTCACCATGCCGACCGGCTCGCTACGACGCGAGAAGAAGCCATCCGACGCGGTGACGATGGCCGCTTCCGCGTGTGCCCTGCGCATCACCTCGGCACCGCGCTCGATGCGCTCTCCGAGGTCGATCTCCGGCGCGGGACGCATGATGTCGCGGACGCTGGTCTGGTCGAGCACGTCGAAGGAGTTGACGATGGCCTCGAGACCGATCGTGCCGAGGAAGTCATCACCCCGGACGACCAGGAGCGGCACCGGGTCCTGGATGCGCAACACCTCGAGGATGTCGGCCAGCGTGTCCTCAGGATCGCACTCGGCGCCGAGCGGCGAGGCGATGCTCTCCAGCTCAGGCATTTGGAGCCGTGCGCCTTGCCAGCGCGAAGCTGGCGAGCTCGCGAGGTGTGACCATGCCTACCACGGTCTCGTCCTCGTGCGTGACGACGGCGAGCCGGCGTTCCTGGTTCGCCATCAGGGCGACGACCTCGCTGAGGCGCTGGTGCTCGTCGACGAGCAGCGGTGACTGATGCAGCATGTTGCGTGCCTGCACATTCGTCGACGGTGGACGAACCGCAAAATCGCTGCCGGACACCACGATGTCGCCCGCGATCAGGTGGTCGATGACATCTTCCTGGTTGACGAAGCCGACCGGCCGCCGGTCGACGAGCACGACGATCTCACTGAGGATGTTGTCCGCGAGCAACTTGGCGATGGCATCGGCCGGCGTGCTCGGGAGGCAGAAGACCACCTCGTTCCGCATCACCGATCTCACCTCCGGATCGCTCGCTTCGAGTGCGAGGCTGTCAGGATCGAGGGAGGCCGCCAGAGGGACCGAGGTCACGCTCCCGCCTCTTGCGCCATCTGCTCCTGCAGCCGGCGAAGGACGTCCTGCCAGGTCTCGGCGGTCTCAACGGGCCGGGCCTGGGCACGTGGCGCAGCCCGCTGGATCTTGGTCCGTGTCTTGGTGATCTCGCGCTCGCGCTTGCGATCCTGGACGGATCGGGCGGACTCCACGGCCTGCCGCACCTCGGTCTCGACCGCGGTGATCTCCTCGGCCGTGGTGGCTGCGCGCAACGCCCTGCCCAGCCGCGACGTCACGTCGGGCGGGAGTTGCGGCCCGGCATCGCGCAGCATGTCGCTGCCGCGACGGCGCAGCAGATCGAGCGCATGCGCGGCGCGAGCACGCTCGGCATTGGCCGAGCGCTGCTGCTGATACAGCTCCATTCCGGTCGCAATCAACTGCGGGTACTGGAACGCCTGGCTGAACTTGCCGGTATTGATACGCGCCGTGATGTCGTCGACCGATCGCTGCAACTCCTCGCGCGGCTCACCCTCGAGACTGCCGAGCAGGTCGGCGAGGATCGGGCGTGCCTGCGCATAGGCTCGCTTCACCCACGCGGGAAGGTGATGGTGCGACGGTTCCGGGACCGGCGCCGGCGTCGTCGCCCGAGGAGCTCCGACTGGACGGACGATGGCCGGGAAAGCGGTCGTGAGGGGCGCCTGGTGCTGGCTACGGGCCCTCGTCTGAATCACTGCGATGCCAACATCGTACCCGGCTGCGGGGGTGTGGCGACTTCCCCGTGTATCAATTGATTGACAATCCAACCCCTGAGCATCCCAGCAGAGAGTCTAGCGAGCCTTCGCCACCCGCTGTCGTGGGGCCTTGCGGGGCCCGCTGAGACCGAGATCCGCCGACGGGCAGATATCTGCGAGCACACAGGCGTGGCAGCGCGGTTTGTTGGCGATGCAGACCCGTCTGCCATGGAGGATGAGGCGCAGGCTCAGCCCCGTCCAGTCGCTCGGCGGGACGATGCTGCACACGTCCTCCTCGATCTTCACCGGATCGGTCGCGCTGGTCAGCCGCAGCAGCCTGGTGAGCCGCGTGACGTGCGTGTCCACCGCAAATCCCGGCTCCCCGAATGCGACACCCAGCACCACGTTGGCAGTTTTGCGTCCAACACCGCGCAGCCTCACCAGCTCCTCCATCCGCGACGGCACCTCACCGCCATGCAGCAGCACGACGTCCTGGCTCATCTCACGAATCGCCCGCGCCTTTGAACGAAAGAATCCCGTCTTGTGAATGATCGTCTCGACATCCCCCTCCTCCGCTGCCGCAAGATCCGCAACCGTCGGATAGCGCGCAAACAACGCCGGCGTCACCGAGTTGACATTCACATCAGTCGTCTGAGCACTCAGGATCACCGACACCAGCAACTGCCAAGCATTCCCAAACTCCAGTTCGGTATGCGCCTCCCCGTACTCAACCTTCAGCCGCTCAACAACAATCGGCGCCCTCTGCCGAGCTCCCACCGGCAACCGCCGTCGCACAACGGCCTTACCCTTCGCCCCCTTAGCCTTCGTGCTCGAAGCCGGACTCACCATCCGAGCCAACCCCACCACAGCGCGCTATCGCGAGCACCCCCACACCCGCCCGAAGTCGCAACCCCGTCACTGCAACAGACAGGCGTGAGCTCCAACTTCAGCAGGGGCCGACGGGGAGACTGCACAGCAAGCCGCATCCTACGCAGCACCGTCGAGGCCAGGGCACACTACCCGAGGGCGGGTGGCATCGCGGGGGGCAGCGCCGGTCGGAGGGTCGGCGCCGCGTTGAGCGTTCCCAGAACAACGGACGCCCCAGCGGTCAGACCGAACCGCAGAACGGCGAGGGGTCCCCGCGATGACAGGACCCGCCCCTGAGCGGGTGCTAGCCCGGGCCTCCGCACGCGCCAAGTAGAATCCACCGCCGTGCGCACAAAGATCACCGTCGTCGGCGCCGGCAATGTGGGCGCCACGCTGGCTCAGCGAGTGGCGGAGCGCGACTACGCCGATGTAGTGCTCGTCGATATCGTCGAAGGTCTCCCTCAGGGCAAGGCACTCGACATGCTGGAATCGGGCCCGATCGTGGGGTACGACTCGCGGGTCACGGGCACCAACGGCTACGAGGAGACCGCGGGCTCGAAGATTGTCGTGATCACCAGCGGCATCCCGCGCAAGCCCGGGATGTCACGCGACGACCTGGTGATGACCAACGCGAAGATCGTCTCCGGTGTCGTTCGCCAGGTCGTCGCGCACTCCCCGGATTGCATCCTCATCGTGGTCGCCAACCCGGTCGACGGCATGACCCAACTGACGATGGCGGTGTCGCGCTTTCCACGCGCACGCGTGATCGGCATGGCGGGCGTCCTCGACACCGCCCGGTATCGCACCTTCATCGCCCAGGAGCTCGATGCATCGGTGCACGACGTGCAGGCATATGTGCTCGGTGGTCACGGCGACACCATGGTCCCGCTCACCAGGCTCACCACCGTGGCCGGCATCCCCGCTGCGGATCTCATCCCCGCCGAGCGCCTCGAGAGCATCGTGCAGCGAGCCCGCGACGGCGGCGCCGAGATCGTCAACCTGCTCAAGACCGGGAGCGCCTTCTACGCCCCCAGTGCCGCTGTCGCGCAGATGATCGATGCGATCGTGCTCGATACGCGTCAGGTGCTGCCCTGCACGGTCCACCTCGAGGGCGAGTACGGCATCAGCGGGCTGTTCACCGGCGTTCCCTGCAGGCTCGGCGAGGGCGGCCTCATCGAGGTGGTGGACGTCGCGCTCACCGATGACGAGCGTGCCGCGCTCTATCGGAGCGCCGAAGCGGTGCACCAGGTCGTCGAGGTCATGGATGCGCGCCGCGACGAGATCGACCCGAGCCTCGGCTCGCTGACTCAGGGGATCACGATCGGCTGAGCAGCAGCTCCGGGGTGATCTCGACGAGCGAGTCGATGACCACATCCGCATGGCCGATGTCGCCCGCAAGCGCACCGTCCGAGCGAAGCCCGATGCAGCGCATGCCCGCAGCGATGGCGGCGGTGACGCCAACCGGCGAATCCTCGATCGCGACACACGACGAGGGCATCACGTCCAGCGCTCGCGCCGCGCTGATGTAGACACCGGGATCGGGTTTGCCCCGCTCCTCGTCTTCCGCGGTGCACACCGCATCGACGAACCGACCGATGCCGAGGCGTTCCACCACCGCATCGATCAGCTCGCGACTCGACGACGACGCGATCGCCACGCGCAGTCCGGCATCGCGGGCGGTGTGGATGGCCTCCACCGCGCCGGGCATCGGGACACCGTGCGCGCGCACGTGTTCGACCATCTCGCGAATGATCTCGCGTTCCACGGCACGCGGCCGGATGCCGTTCCACGGCCGGACCCGGTAGCGGTAGTCGACGACCTCCTCGATGCGCATGCCCCAGGTCTCGCGGAGCTGCGCATCGGTCAGCTCGACGCCGACCCGCGCGAAGACATCGTGCTCGACCTCACGCCACACCGGTTCCGTATCGATCAGGACTCCGTCCATATCGAAGACGCACGCGGTGATCGTCCTCCCCATACGAGCTGATCCTACTCGTCCGACCCGGGCGCGCTGATCCGGGCGGGCGGTTCTTCCTCATCGTCGGCGGCCGGTGCCGAGACACTGGGAATCTCCGGCGGCTCGCGACGGTAGTGACTGCCGAAGATCGGCCCGACGATGACCATCATGTTGAGCAACGCCTTGCGCGTGTCCGACTGACCCCATTCCGGAGTCCGCGAATAGAAGTAGAACCAGGCGAAGACCGCGATCATCACGACGAGGACCGCGCTCAGGACGATGATTCCGATCAATCTTCCTTGCGACCGAAGAGCATTCGCCCGACAAAGCGCACCGGATCCCAGTGCACGTCCGCCACGCGCTCCTTGAGCGGGATGATCGCGTTGTCGGTGATGTGGATGTGCTCGGGACACACCTCGGTGCAGCATTTGGTGATGTTGCAGTAGCCGAGGCCGCCCTGCTCGCGCGTTTGCTCGCGGCGGTCCAGAACGTCCTTGGGATGCATCTCGAGTGACGCGACGCGCACGAAGAACCGGGGACCATAGAAGCGCTCCGAGAGGTCGTGGCTCCTGATGATGTGGCAGACGTCCTGGCACAGAAAGCACTCGATGCACTTGCGGAACTCGTAGATGCGGTCGATATCCTCCTGCGGGATGCGCCACGGGGTGCCGTCGTCGGGCGCCGCGGTGAACGGCGGGATCTCGCGATTCACCTCGTAGTTGCGTGAGACGTCGGTGACGAGGTCCTTGATGAGCGGGAACGATTTCAGCGGATGCACGGTCACCGGCCCCGGGGGAAGATCATCGACGCGGGTCTTGCACAGCAGCACCGGATGGCCGTTGACCTCCGCGCTGCACGACCCGCATTTGGCCGCCTTGCAGTTCCAGCGGCACGCGAGGTCGGTGTCGAGGTTGTGCTGCACGTAATGCACGGCGTCGAGGATCACCATGCCGGTGACCACCGGGACCTGGTACGCGACCTCGGCCGGCTCGCCACCGGGCACCCCCTTGAGGACTCGCAGCGTCAGCGTCTCACCGGTCAGCCCACTGGCCGTGAGCGCGTTCTCGGCCGGAGCATCGACGGAGGACGCGGGCTGATCCAGGACGGCCATTACTTTTTCTTCCTCGTGGTGCCGGCGACAGGCGCCGTCTCGGTCAGGTACCCCTTGGGGAGCTTGGCCGGATCGTAGAAACGGCTGCGCTCGAGGAGCGGGCGAAGGCGATCCGGCAAGGGTGTCAGCGGGACACTCACCACCTCCATCCCATCATCACCGCGGCGCGTCACGAAGTTGACCTTGCCGAACTCGACCTCCTGGTCGAGATGGTCGAAGCGCCACTGCGAACCCCGGCTCTCCCGCCGCTCGATCGCTCCGCGCACGATGGCCTCGGAGAGCACCAGCATGTTGGTGACGTCGCGAACCGTGTGCCAGCCGGGGTTGAGTGCGCGGCCACCCGACACGCGGATGTGCGTGCTCCGCTCGCGCAGCGCGAGGATCGCCGCCAGCGCCCGCTGCAGCGACTCCTCGCTGCGCCCGATCCCGGCGTCGTCCTGCATCGCCAGTTGCAGGTCCTCGTGCAGCTTGTACGGGTTCTCGCTCGGTGCCGCGCCGTTGGAGTCCCCGCCGAGCGGTTGGAGCAGGTCGGACTGCTCGGCCGCGATCTGCGCGTCGTCGAAGACTCGCGCGGTCCCGGAGGTCTTCGCAAACTCCGCCGCCGCCTCACCGGCGCGCCGGCCGAAGACGAGGATGTCGCCGAGCGAGTTGCCCCCGAGACGGTTCGCGCCATGCAGGCCACCGGCCACCTCGCCGGCGGCGTACAGGCCGGGCACGGTTGTGGCCGCGGTCTCCGGCTCGACGCGAACGCCGCCCATCGTGTAATGGATGGTCGGACCCACCTCCATGGGCTGGTGCGTGATGTCGATGGAGGCGAGCGCATGGAACTGCTCGTACATCGACGGCAGCTTGCGTTTCACGTAGTCCGCGCCCAGGTGGCGAACGTCGAGGTACGCGCCGCCGTGCGGCGTACCGCGACCGGCCTGCACCTCCTTGTAGATCGACCGCGCGACAACGTCGCGCGACGACAGCTCCTTCTTGACCGGGTCGTAGTCGAGCATGAATCGCGTGCCTTCGGCGTTGAAGAGCAAGCCGCCTTCGCCGCGCACGGCTTCGGTCACCAGGATGCCGCGCGCACCGGGCGGCCAGATCATGCCCGTCGGGTGGAACTGCACGAACTCCATGTCGAGCAGGTCCGCTCCCGCCTGGTACGCCATGGCGGCACCGTCGCCGGAGCACTCCCAGGAGTTGGATGTGTAGCGGTACATCCTCCCCCATCCTCCGCTCGCGAGCACGACGGCTCCTGCCTTGAACGCCGCGAACTGTCCGGTGTTCCGGTTGTAGCCGAAAGCGCCGCAGACCCTGTCGCCGGACTTGAGCAGTGCCGTGAGCGTGTACTCCATGCGTACATCGACACGGTCGGTGTGCACCATCTTGTCCTGACACGTGCGGATGAGCTCGAGACCGGTGCGATCGCCGACGTGGGCGAGGCGCTTCCATGAATGCGCTCCGAAGGCGCGCTGCATGATCAAACCGTCGGCGGTGCGGTCAAAGATCCCACCCCAGCGTTCGAGCTCGAGGACGCGATCGATGACCTCGTGCGCGTAGAGCTCCACCATGCGCCAGTTGTTGAGGAGCTGACCACCGAGCATGGTGTCCGCGAAGTGGACCTCCCAGCTGTCCTCGGGGTCGACGTTGCCGATGCCCGCGGCGATGCCGCCCTCGGCCATGACGGTGTGGGCCTTGCCGAGCAGCGATTTGCTCACCACCGTGACGCTGCAGCCGGCCTCGGAGGCGGCGATGGCGGCACGCATGCCCGCGCCGCCGGCGCCGACGACGAGCACGTCACATTCGATGGTGTCGTATGGCTCGGGTGTCGCTGTCATCTCAGAAGACGATGTGCGGATCGACGAAGATCCCGGCGCGCAGGAGGTGAATGTATACGTCGGTGATGACCACGCTGAACATGCTGCACCAGGCCCAGAGCGGGTGACGCTGATTGAGCACGGTCACCCATTTCCAGGCGCGGTAGCGAGCCTGGCCCACCACCGACTTCGAGTAGCAGTCGAGCCCGCCGCCCACCAGATGGCGCCACGAGTGGCACCCGAACGTGTACCCGCTGAGCAGGATGACGTTGACGAGCATGATCCCGGTGCCGAGGCCGAGCTGCACGTGACCGTTGGGCGCCCAGAAAGCGAGGTACACGTCGTACCAGAGGAATCCCGTGACGATCAGCACCAGGTAGAAGAGGAATCGGTGCAGGTTGTTGAGGAAGAGCGGGAACGCCGTCTCTCCGCGGTACTTGCGGTGGCGGAGCTCACCGACGGCGCACGCCGGCGGATCCCAGAAGAAGGAGCGGTAGTACGCCTTCCGGTAGTAGTAGCAGGTGGCGCGAAACAGGAGTGGCGACCCGAGAACCCAGAGCGCAGGGCTGACCGGGCCGGTCTTCCAGATGGTTGGAGAGTAGAACGGCGAAAGATACGGTCCGCTCTGGTTGATCCCGCCCGAGAGGAACGCCGTCCAGATCGAGTAGAGACCGAAGAGGCCGAGCACGGTGACGACCGTCGCCGGCAGCGCCCACCAGGGTAGGGAGTCGAGGATGCGCTCGATGGGCCCGGGTCCGCTGTGAGGTGCGGACACGAGCGACGCGGGCGAAACCTTGGTGACCTGGGTGGACAAGCTAGGGCCATCCTAGCGTCGAGGCTCGCGTACGCGACCTCGTGCTCGCTCGAGCGTGCTCAGCGCGGCGTTGCGAAAGCTCCCGTATGTGCCCCCTGGCTCGCGAACTCCGGGCTCCCCGCTACGAGCAGGCCGGTCACATCGCCGACCACGAGCGTTGATGGGGGCTGCACGTGGGCCGCGCGCGCCGCTGCCGCGATGCGTCCGATGGGCGCGCGGACCACCTGCTGCTCCGGGGTCGTCGCCTTCGACACGATCGCAGCCGGCCGGTCGAACCCGAGCGCGGCCGCGAGGCGCCCGGCGATCGCATCGAGCTCAGCGGGCATGAGTACGACCAGGGTGTCGACGCTTCTCGCCAGGTCTTCCAGCGCGGTGAGATCACCTCCCGCCCGATGTCCGGTCACGAATGCGACGGACGCTGCGACGCCTCGGTGGGTCACCGGTATCCCCGCAGCTGCCGGGGCGGCCAGCGCCGCGCTGACCCCGGGGATCACCCGAACCGGGACACCGGCGCGCTGCAGCGCCTCGACCTCTTCACCACCGCGACCGAAGAGGAATGGATCGCCACCTTTCAGACGCACCACCAGGTCGCCGTTGCGTGCGGCGGCGATCATCGCGTCGTTGATGTCCGCCTGCGACACGGAGCGGCGCCCCGAGCGCTTGCCTGCGTCGATGAGTCGAGCCCGTGGATTGCACAGGCGCAACACCCCGGCGCTGACGAGCGCGTCACGGAACACGACGTCAGCGTCGGCGAGCACCGCGCGCGTGCCGAGGGTCACCAGGTCCGGGTCCCCAGGACCCGCGCCGGCGAGGACAACCTCCCCGATCGGCGTCCGGCCGGTGCTCTTGGCCGCCTGCTCGACGGTCACCGCGATGGCAGCGGCCTCGCTTGCAGCGCCCTCGCGGAGCAGATCGGTTGCTCCCGAACGAAGCAACTGCCGGTATGCGCGCTGCTGAGCGTGGCTCGAGACTCCCGCGCGGCGAAGGCGGCGCCGCATCCGCCCCATCAAGGCCGTGAACGGTCCCCACTCCTCGCCGAACATCGTCTCGATGCGCTCGCGCAGTGCGCGCGCAAGAAACGGGCTCTCGCCGGACGTGGAGATCGCGATCTGGAGCGGACCACGCCGCACCAGGGCGGGAGCGATCCAATCGCATTGATGGGTGACGTCCGCGACGTTGAGCAGCACACGTTCGCGGTCCGCCTCGGCTCGCGCGGCACGTTGTGCTTCCGGGTCGTCGCTCGCGTCGATCGCGAGAGACGCGCCCGCGAAGTCGCCAGGCAGGAATGGCCGGCGGTGATGAATGACCGTCGCGCCCGTGACCCCGAGCCCTAGCGCCTTCTCCTCTGCCAGCGCGGTGTCACCAAGAACGATGCAACGCCGCTCGTGCAGATCAAGAAAGATCGGGTAGTAGGGCGTCGCATTCACACGGCGCCTCGCGCGGGAACTGCCGTCCGTTCCGGGACGCCGGCGATGGGCGGATGGAGCAGGCATTCCTTGTGCGTGTCGCTCTCCCACCACCAACGCCCGGCGCGTTCCTGTTCGCCAGGCTGGGTCGCACGCGTGCATGGTGCGCAGCCGATCGACATGAAGCCGCGGTCGTAGAGCGGGTGATGACGGATGCCGTGATCGTGGAGGTAGTCCCACACTTGGTCACGCGTCCAGCTTGCCAGCGGGACGACCTTGGTCATGCCGTCGTGCCCGGGATCGCTGGCGACGACCGGCGTGACGGCGCGTGTGGGCGTCTGGTCGCGACGCAACCCGGTGATCCACGCGTCGTAGTCGCGCAGTGCCCGCGCCAGCGGGTTCACCTTGCGAACCGCGCAGCACTGGTTGCGCAGCGGCACCGACCTACGGAACAGCATGTCCCCGTGCTCGCCGGTCATCGCCTCGAGCTCACTCGCCTCCGGTGCGAGGATGCGCAGCCGTATCGGGAACTGCTTGCGCACGTACTCGATGTACTCGTGAGTCTCCTCGTGGAGCCGCCCGGTGTCGAGCGTGAGCACCTCGGGCTCGGGCACGATCTTGCAGGCAAGGTCGATGAGCACGAGCGATTCGGCCTGGAAGCTTGCCACAAGGGCAACGCGGCCGAAACGCCGGTAGGTCCACGAGAGGATGTCCTCGGCGGTGGCGTTCTGCAGGTCGGTTTTGTTCACGCGGACACCTCCACCAACGCGTGACGTTCCGCCAGCTCAACGATACCCTCGCGCCTGCACCAATCGCCAAATCCCTCACCCGGCAAACGATTTCGCGCGTAGTCGAAGAGCGGTCCGCGCAGCAGGTGCGGGATGTCCTCGAGCTTGACGTTGTGCGCGTACAACTCGCTGAGGCGGGTTCCCTCGAAGTCACCGCCGAGGAACACGTCGTATTTGCCGAGCGTGGTGCCGACGAATCCAACATCGCCGAGGTACGGGCGCGTGCAACCGTTGGGGCATCCCGTCATGCGATAGCTGATCCGCGAGTCTTCGACGCCCGCACCCTGCTGCACGAGCGCGATCTCGCGGATCAGTGCCGGCATCGCTCGTTCCGACTCCGCGACGGCGAGCCCGCACGTCGGATAGGCCGGGCACGCCATCGAATGTCTGATCGCATTGGGGAGCGACTCCGTGCGTGCCACGCCCCAGCGATCGAGAATTGCCACAAAGACGCTGCGCTGCTCGCGGCTGAGGTTGGTGAACAGGATGTTCTGCTGCGGCGTCAGGCGCAGCTCGGGATGCAGGGTTTCCACCACCTCGCGGAGCGCACTGCGCAGCCCGCTCGTCTCGGTGTCGTGAATGCGCCCGTTCTCGACAAAAAGCCCGTAGCAGGACCTGCCGTCACCCTGCTCGTGCCATCCGAGGTGATCCTCGGCGGACGTCCATTGAAGGCGTCGCGACGGCTCGAGCTCGAAGGACAACCGTGATGCGACCTCGGCGCGGAACCAGTCGATGCCGCGGTCGGCGATCAGGTACTTGAGGCGCGCGTGACGTCGGTCGCTGCGATCCCCGTGGTCGCGCTGGACCGCGACGACCGCGCGGGCCGCCTCGACGGCGTGCTGCGGTTGCACGTACGCAAGCGGTACGGCGACCGCCGGCCACGTGTTCGGCTTGTTCGCCGTGCGCCCGAGGCCACCGCCAACGAGGACATCGAATCCCTCAAGGCCACCGTCGTCGGACGCATGGGCAACGAGTCCGAGGTCGTTCGCGTAGATGTCGACGCAGTTGTCGCCCGCAACGGCGATCGCCGTCTTGAACTTGCGGGGCAGGTACTGGTCGCCGTAGAGCGTATCGGGCGGGTCGGGCTGATTCGATGCCGCAAGCTCGCCGTCGAGCCAGATCTCGCTGTACGCGCGCGTAGTCGGGGTGAGTCCGGCGACGAGCGCGGCCAGCGTCTGATTGACCTCCCTGTGCAGGCGGTCGTGCCAGGGTGCCGGGCAGCACATGACGTTGCGCTCCTGGTCACCGCACCCGCCGAGCGTCGTGAGCAGCGAGTCGTTGATGGCGCGGATCGCTTTCTTGAGATCGCCCTTGAGGACACCGTGCAGCTGCAGGTCCTGGCGGGTCGTGATCCGCAGCGTGCCGTTGCCCCACATGCCGGCGATGCGATCGTGGGCGAGGTACGCATCGGGCGTGACGATCCCACCTGGAATCCGGGTGCGAATCATCATCATGTGGTGCTTGTCGAGGCCGAGCTTGCGGGCCTCCTTGCGCAGGTCACGATCGTCCTGCTGGTACACCCCGTGGAACTTGAGGACCACCTCGGCGTCATCACTGAAGACAGGCGTGTCCTCGAGCAGCTCGGTGCCGAGCGTGCCGCGCAGGCGATTGCTGCGTGCCTTGACCCGCTCCGCGGCGGTCATCTGCGCGAGTTCGACAGCGCAACCGCACGTGGCGCACATGTTCAGACGGACTCCCACATTGCGGAGGATTGGCAACGGCGGGATGTGCCGGGCATATCTCTGGTTTCTTGACCTTGAGCACGCGCGCGCTTGACCGCGCGTGGATGATTTGCAGTTGTGTCAGTGCGGCATCGGCGCCGCGACGCATCGGCGAGACGCGCGAGCGCCTCAGCGCGAACTAGCCGCTACAGCGTGCGATGCCCGAGCGGATACGTCCCCAGTCGAGCCAGAAACGTCTGGTCAGCGTAGGACGATCCGCGCCGTTCATCGCTGCACATCCTACGGAATCCCCACTTCTTTAGTCAACTTTCGTATTCGCGTTCCCGGCTTCCGAGACATCCTCGAGCTCGGTGAAGAAGCAGGTGCGGGCGCCGGTGTGGCACGCGGGACCATCTGCGTGCACCTGCAACAGGACCGCATCACCATCGCAGTCGATGCGAACGGTTCGCAAATGCATTCTATTCCCGCTGGTCTCGCCCTTTTCCCAGAGTCGCTGTCTGGAACGGCTGAAAAACGTTGCGCGGCGCGTGCGCAGCGTCGCCTCCCACGCCTCGCGATTCATGTGCGCGACCATCAGCACTTCCGCGGTGTCAGCATCCTGGACCACCGCGGTCACCAGTCCATCATCACCAAAACGTGGTGCAACGTCACTCACAGACGCACGTCGACCCCATGATCGCGCAGGTACTGCTTGGTTTCCGCGACGGGGTGCGCATCGAAATGAAAGATTGACGCGGCCAGCGCAGCCGACGCGCTCGCATCGATGAGGACGCTCCGGAGATGCTCGGGGGTTCCGGCTCCCCCACTCGCGATCACCGGCACGTCAACCGCCGCGACCACCGACGCGGTGAGTTCGAGGTCGTATCCGCCTCCGGTCCCGTCCTGGTCCATCGACGTGAGCAGGATCTCGCCCGCGCCACGCTCGGCGGCTTCGCGAGCCCATTCGACGGAGGCTCGCCCCGTTGCTCGGCGGCCACCGTGTGAGTAGACCTCGTATCCACCTCCCTCGCGGCGCGCGTCCACGGCAATGACCACGCACTGTCTGCCGAATCGATCTGCCGCTCGTTCGATCAATGTCGGATCGTCGAGCGCCGCGGTGTTGATCGACACCTTGTCAGCGCCGGCTCGCAAGAGCACGTCGATATCGTCGATGGTGCGTACGCCCCCGCCGACGGTGAGCGGGATGAACACGCGGTCGGCGGTTCGCTCCACCGCGTCGAGAAGGATCGCGCGCCCGTCGCTCGACGCCGTGATGTCCAGGAACACGATCTCATCCGCCTTGTCCTGGTCATACCGGGCCGCGAGCTCCGCAGGATCACCCGCATCGCGCAGGTCGACGAACGCCACCCCTTTCATCACCCTGCCGGCGATGACGTCCAGGCACGGGATCACGCGTTTGGCGAGAGTCATCAGTGTTCCTTCACTGCCTGCAGCGCATCGGCGAGGTCGACGCGACCTTCGTAGAGCGCCTTGCCCACCACAACGCCGGCTGCACCCGCGGCGGCGCATGCGGTGATGTCATCGATGCTGCCGACCCCGCCCGATGCGATCACCGGTCCGCCGTACAACTCGCGACACGTCCGCACACCGTCGAGATCGGGACCGGCGAGCAACCCGTCTCGCGTCGTGTCGGTATAGACGACGCCCGCGGCGGGCCAGTTGCGCCACGCACGGAGCAACTCCGCCGCCGACGAGCCGTCCTCGGTCCAGCCCTCGACCCGCGCGACGCCTGCGCGAACGTCGAGGCCGAGCAGCACGCGTCCTCCCACCGCGACGCAGATCGCGTGGGCGAGCGCCGGGTTGCGCGCCGCGACGCTGCCCAGGATCACCAGTGACACGCCGGCGTCGAGCCACTGCGACGCCGTCTCGACGCTGCGAATGCCGCCACCGACCTGCACAGCGCAGCCCGCCGCCACGCAGGCCGCGACCATGCGCACCACCGCGGCGACGCTTTCCCGGGCCGGGAAGCCACGAGCCGCATCGAGGTCGACCACGTGCAGCCGTGTCGCCCCCGCATCGATGAACCGTTCCGTCGCAACCAAGGGATCATCGGCGTAGACGGTGGATTGCGCGTGCTCACCCAGCAGGAGGCGTACGCACCGGCCGCCCTGGACATCAACAGCAGGGATCACATCCATCGGTCATACCGCGGGCTGAGCCGGTACGCGGGCCGTGCACAGGGCGACGAAGTTGGCATAGATACGCAATCCGACGGCGCCACTCTTTTCGGGGTGGAACTGCGTCCCCATCACACCGCAGTGCTCCACCGCGGCGGCCAGCACATCGCCGTACTCTGTGATTGCCACCGTGTCGTCCGGCTCCGGGATCGCGGTGTATGAGTGCACGAAATACATGTACGAGCCGGAGCCGACGCCCTCGAGCAGGGCCGACGGACGGAGCGTCGTGATGGTGTTCCAACCCATGTGGGGCACCTTGAGCCCTCCCCCGGCTGACAGTGACACGACCTGCCCGCGCAGCAACCCCAGGCCCTGCCCGCCGCGACCCTCATCGCTGCTCTCGAAGAGCAGCTGATGCCCGAGGCAGACGCCCAGCACCGGGCGTCCCTGCCGTGCGATGTCTCGCACCGCGTCGCCGAGCCCGGTATCGCGCAGGGCGCGTGCGGCAACCGAGAACGCGCCGACACCAGGAAGGACGACCCCATCGCACGCGACGATCTCCGAAGGGTCAGCGCTGATCACGGCATCGGCACCAGCGACGCGGAGTGCCCGCTCGACGCTGCGCAGGTTGCCAACCCCGTAGTCGCAGACGCCGACCCGGGCGCTCACAGCGTGCCTTTCGTTGACGGGACACCCCCACCGATGACGCGGAACGCCTCGCGAGTGGCAAGGCCGAGCGCCTTGAACGCCGCCTCCGCGATGTGGTGGGGGTTGTCGCCGCGAATGCAGTCGACGTGGATGGTCGCGCCGGCCGTCTGCGCGTAGCCCTTGACGAACTCCGCAATGACCTCGACGTCGAAATCGTTGATGCGCCCATGCAATTGATCCATCGCATAGACGACGTGCGGACGGCGGCCGTAGTCGACGACACACCGCACAAGCGATTCATCGAGCGGCGCATGCGCCTCGCCGAAACGCCGGATGCCGTTGCGATCACCAAGCGCCTCGCTGACGGCTGCGCCGAGGACGAGTCCCACGTCCTCGACGAGGTGATGGGCGTCGACCTCGATGTCACCAGTGCCCTCCAGCGTGATATCCATCCGGCTGTACTTGGTGAATGCCTCGATCATGTGCTTGAAGAACGGCAGTGGCAGGGTGATCGCCGCAGTTCCGGTGCCGTCGATGACGACGGTGGCGCTGATCTGGGTCTCGCGCGTGTTCCGCCGGGTGGTCGCGGTGCGTGCGGCTGCCGTCATGAGCGTTGCCGAACACGCATACGGGCGCGGATCGCCGCTTCGTGCGCGGCCAGGCCCTCCGCCGCCGCGAGGCTGATGGCCACCGGTGCGATCGCGTCGAACTCGGCGTCGGATAGTTGCACGAAGCTCGGCCAGCGGACGAAGTCCATGACGGCGAGCGGGCCGCGATAGCGGGCCGCACCTTGGGTCGGCAGCGTGTGGTTGGGCCCGGCGATGTAGTCACCAATGCTCACCGGAGACATCGATCCGACGAAGACCGCGCCGGCATTGCGCACCGAGTCGCGCAGCGCCTCGGCGGCACTCCCCTGGAGCGAGAGGTGCTCGGGAGCGAATGCGGCTGCGAGCGTTGTCATGTCGCCGGCCGAAGCGCAGAGCACAACGGCGGCATGCTTTCCCGCAGCCATGCCGATGATCTCGTGGCGCGCGGCATCGCCGGCCACTTCAGCGAACCTCGAGGCGATCGACTCGGCGAGCGCGGCATCGTCGGTGAGGCACACAGCCCACGCGAGCGGATCGTGCTCGAGCTGGGACACGAGATCGACGGCGACCATCTCCGGGTTCGCGCCGGCGGTGGCGATCACGACGATCTCACTCGGCCCCGCGAGCTGATCGATCCCGACGGCGCCGAACACCTCGTGCTTGGCGAGGGTGACGAACACGTTGCCGGGTCCAACGATCTTGTCGACGCGCTCGATGCTCTCGGTCCCGAATGCGAGCGCCGCGATGGCCTGCGCACCTCCCGCGACGACAACCTCGCGGACGCCGAGCAGGTGCGCCGCGGCCGCAACCAGTGGATGCACATCGCCGGACGGCGTGGGCGGACTGACAACCACCACGTGCTCGACACCGGCAACCTGCGCCGGGATCACGGACATGAGCACCGTGCTCGGATACGCCGCGCGTCCGCCCGGGACGTAGCAACCGACGCGTCCCAGCGGTTCGGGGTGGAGCCACGCATCTCCCGCGCCGCGGTCGAGCGTGTCCACCTGGAACGAATGAAATGCACGAAGCCTTTGCGCCGCGGCGATCAGTGCGTTGCGCACGGGCTGCGCGAGTCCGTCCCATGCAAACTCCATCTCCGCGAGGCTTGCATGGGTTGTTTCGACATCAACGCCGTCGATGCGGTAGGTCCACTCGCGGAGTGCCGCGTCACCACCGGTTCGGATGTCGGCGATGATCTCGCGCACCGCATCCCTCGCGTCGATCGGCCGGTGGAAGAGCTGCTCCAATCGATCCGCGGTTGCCGGGTCGATGCCCCCCGCAGAGAACCCGTCGCGCTGGCGTTCGGCGATGACGGCGCGAAACTGCGCCGGATCGAGACGGGTGAGTTCGATGGTCATGCGGCGCCGGCGTGGAGCCGTTCCGCTGCGGCGCGGCGCAGCGCGACCGCGATGGCGCCAACCTGGTCGTTGCGAGTCTTGAGCGCGGCGTGGTTGATGATGAGCCGCGCGGTGGACGTTCCCGCCTCAGCGATCTCGACAAGATTGTTCGCCGCAAGCGTCCGACCGGTCGCCGTGATGTCGAGGACGCAGTCAGCAAGACCCGTCAGCGGCGCCAGCTCCACGGACCCGTGCAGGCGGATCACGACGATGTTCAGCGAGCGCGCGGCGAAGAAGCGGCGTGCCGAGACCGGGTATTTGGTTGCAACCCGCAGGGACTGCGGCCACATGCCGGCAGCGAGGGCCGAATCGCGAGGGGCGGCGAGCACGAGCCGGCACAGACCGAAGCCGAGATCGGCGAGCTCGTAGCACTCACGGCTGCTCTCCCAGAGCACGTCCTTGCCCACGATGCCGCACTCGCATCCGCCCATCTCCACGTAGACGGGCACGTCGGTCGGCCGGACCTTCACAAAGACGTTCTCACCGTGGCGAATGCTCAGCTCTCTGTCGAAGCTCGCCGGGTCAAGGCTCGCGATGCCGGCGTCGTCGAGCAGTCCGCAGGCACTGTCGAAGAGCGTTCCACCCGGCAGCGCGATGCGAAGCCCTCTCATGGCGCTCCCGGCACGAGGGCAGCCACCGCCGCGTCGATGCTGCCCCGCTCGCCGTTGCCGAGGTGGGACCAGCGAGCACCCGCGGCGCTCACATGAACATCACCATCGCCACCCGCCACCAGATCGCAAGCACACGCGACGCCCTTGCGGCGAAGACCGCGGGTCAGCTCCAGTGCGCCAGCGTGCGCGTCGCGCTCCCAGCTGACCCGCAGCACGACGGGCGCTGCCGGCACGACGTCTCGCCGCTCGATGCTGTCGTGGCAGCGGTCGACGTGAAGCACGAAACCCGTTGCGGGAAGCGGCGTGCCGAAGCGTGAGAGCAGCGTGTCGTAGCGTCCCCCGGAACCCAGCGGAAAACCCGAATCGACGCTGAAGACCTCGAAGGTCGGCCCCGTGTAGTAGTCCCAATCGCGGACCGCACCGAGATCGAGGTGCACGCGGTCGGTGATGGCGTGCGCTTCGAGCAGGTCCCAGAGCTGCGCCAGCTCCTGGAGCGCGCGCTGCGGCCGGGCGCCGCGCAGTCCCCCAGCCGCCGTGTCGAGGATCTCGCGTCCACCGCGGAGCGTCGGAAACGCGAGCAGCAGGCGACGCTCGGCGTCGGCTGCATCGGTCCCTTCCAGCGCGGTCTCGACGGCAACGAGGTCGCGGCGTGCGAGCGCAGCCAGGACCTTTTCGCGGGCAGTCGCATCGAGGCCCGCCGAGTCGAGCAACCCGGGAACGAAGTCGGCATGACCGACGTCCACCTGAATGTGCTCGACACCGCCGCGCTCGAGCGCCGCTGCCGCGAGCGCGATGCACTCCGCGTCGGCTGCCAGACCGTCCGCGCCGACCAGTTCGCATCCCGCCTGCAGGCTCTCGCGCCGCCGCCCGGCGTTCAGCGCCTGGTTCCGAAGTATCGAGCCCGCATAGCAGAGGCGCAGCGGAAAAGGGCCGCCGTGCAACTGCGTGGCGACCACACGAGCGACGCTCACGGTGCGCTCGCCGACCAGCGCGAGCAGCGATCCGTCCGAGTCCATGAAACGAAAGAGGGCCGATTGCTGGGCGCCACCAACGCCTGCCGCGATGGTGTCCAGCGGTTCGATGACCGGCGTCACCATGAAGCCGTATCCCCACGCTTCGAAGGTCTCGATGATCCGATCGGTGAGCTGCCGGCGGCGCGCGGCCGGCCCGACCAGGTAGTCGGTGAAGCCGTCCGCGCGGCCACGGACCGATGCGCCGGGAGGCAGCGCGTCGAGGCCTGTCATGCGGGGATTCTACGTGCCGCTCAGGATTTATCCGTTGAGGGCGGCGATGACCGCGAGCACGCGATCGGTTGCTCGCTCATCACCGACAGTGATCCTGAGGAACCCGTCGAGTCCAGGAGCGGTGAAGTGGCGAACCAGGATCCGCTCATCCCGCAAGCGGGCCGCGACCGCCACCGCGCTGATCCCCGGAGGTGGTGACGCGAACACGAAATTCGCATGTGAGGGTTCGACCCGCCACCCGAGCGCGTCGAGACGATCGCTCAGGCGCGCGCGCTCGCGAAGCACGGTGCTCACGATCAAACGGTGGTGCGCGCGATCCTCGAGCGCAGCCATCGCACCCGCGATCGCGCACCGGTCGACCGGGTACGAGTCCCGCACCGCATTGAGGTCGGCGATCAGCGGCCGGTCGCCGAGCGCGTATCCGACGCGCAGCCCCGCGAGTGCGTGCGACTTCGAAAGTGTCCGGATGACCAGCCAGTTCGGATGCGCCGGGAGCAGCGGAACGCACGACGCCGGGGCGAAGTCGCTGTACGCCTCATCGATCGCGACAATCCCACCGGCTTCCCAGAGCTGCGCCTCCAGCGTGGCCGGCTCGATCCAGCGCCCGGTCGGTGAGTTGGGGTTGACGACGACGCGCAGGACCCCGGGTCTGAGTGCGAAATCCGCCGGGAGCGAACCGTCGGGCTCGACCGCCACGGCATGATCGTTGGCCGAGAAAAGCGCTGCCAGCACCGGGATGAGCGAGTACCCGGGCTCGGTTCGGACCACCGTGTCGCCGGGCGACGCGTATGCCCGAAAGCAGCAATCCAGCACCTGGTCGGCGCCATTGGCGACGAACACCTGCTCCGGATCGACGACATGGAGGCGGGCGAGTGCGCTCCGCAACGGCTCGGCGACTGGGCTGGGATATCGCGCCAGTTCGGCGGCCGCACCGGCCACCGCCGCGGCAACGGTGGACGACGGTGGCAGCGGTGACTCGTTGCTGTTGAGCTTCAGCCAGCCGCCGTCATCCGACGGTTGCTCTCCCGGCATGTAGCCGAAATCGGCGCCGAGCGAAGCACGCAGGAACCTCGACACGGCGCGATCAGCAGGTTGGCGTTACGGGCTGCATCACCGGCGAAAGAATAGGAGGTTGACGCGAATCACCGGCCGCTGCTACGCTGCACCCCTCGTGCAGACATCCGTGCGCCTCGCCAAAAAAGCCGGCTCGCTCCCGAGGAGTGGGTTCCTTTGCGCACGGATGAAATGACGGCCCGCAGCTAGCACCGGATCAGATTCCGCGAAGAGCCCCTTCCTCGAAGGGGCTCTTTCTTTTTGTCCATCACCACATATGGAAGTTCATGAGCATCAGGTCATTTCGCATCATCGACAGCACGCTCCGTGAGGGCGAGCAGTTCGCGCTCGCGCACTTCACGGTCGAACAGAAGCTGGTCATCGCCGCGGCGCTGGACCGGTTCGGCGTCGACTACATGGAGCTCACCTCGCCGGTGGCGTCTCCGCAATCCGAGTCCGATCTGCGCCGGCTGGCTCAGACCGAACACCGCTTTCGCCTGCTCACCCACGTTCGCTGCAGCCTCGATGACGCGAGACTCGCCGTCGACGCCGGCGTGGACGGCGTCGACGTGTTGATCGCGACCTCATCGCGCCTTCGACTCGTTTCGCACGGCATGAGCATCGAGGAGATCATCGACGTCGGTGCCGCGGTTGTCGGCGAGATTCGCGGGGCGGGCCGTGAAGCACGCTTCAGCACTGAGGACTCATTTCGCTCTGATCCAGACGACCTGGTGCGCATCTATCGCGCGATCGATCGCGCGGGCGTTGATCGCGTCGGACTCGCCGACACGGTCGGCGTCGCGACGCCACCGCAGGTGCACGACCTCGTGTCGCTGATCCGCCGCAACGTCGGCTGTGACATCGAGTTCCATGCGCACGACGATACGGGCTGCGCGGTGGCGAATGCGCTCGCAGCACTCGAAGCGGGGGCGACCCACATCGACACCACGATCCTTGGCATCGGAGAGCGCAATGGCATCGTGCCGCTCTCCGCGATGATGGCGCGGCTGGTCACCATTCAGCCCGAACTGGTCGAGCACTACCGGCTCGAGATGCTGCCCGAGCTCGACGCGATGCTTGCGGACATGCTCGGTATCGCCGTCCCATTCAACGCCGCCGTCACCGCTCCGACCGCGTTCCACCACAAGGCGGGGATGCACACCAAGGCGGTGCTCCTCGATCCCGGCGCTTACGAGGCGCTGGATCCCGCGCAGTTCGGACGCGAACGCAGCATCCTCGCGGGGCACCGCCTGGCCGGCCGTCACGCGATCGGCGATCGAGCCACCACGCTGGGCGTCCTTCTCGACGACGCCGGGCTGCGCAGTCTCACCGCCGAGGTGAAGCGGCGTGGCGACGACGGGCCGCTCGACGTCGCGACTCTCGATGCGCTGATCGTCAGCTGGGCACAGGCGTAGGAGAACGAGATGGGAACGATCACCGAGGAACTCTTCAGCCGCCGCCTCGGGCGCGCGGTGCACGCCGGTGACACGGTCATCGCCGAGGTCGACGTGGCGATGGCGCACGACGTCACCGGCCCGCTCGCCATCGAGGCATTCCGAAGCCTCGATCAGCCGCTCTGGGATGCGAGCCGCATCGTCTTCAACTTCGATCACGTGATGCCCGCCAACACGGTTGCTGCAGCGGAGCTGCACAGGATCATCCGCGAGTTCTGCGTCGAGCACACGATCACCAACCTCTTCGCCGAAGGCATCTGCCACCAGGTCATGGTGGATCGGCGCCTCGCGCGCCCGGGCGGCATCGTGGTGGGCGCAGACTCGCACAGCACCACGTACGGTGGTCTCGGCTGCTTCGCAACCGGCCTGGGTTCCACTGACATCGGGGTTGTCTTCGCCACCGGGAAGACGTGGTTCCGCATTCCGGAGACGGTGCGCATCGAGGTGCGCGGTGCACTCCCAAGTGGTGTGTACGCAAAGGACCTCGCGCTCCACGTCATCGCGCGGCTGGGGGCCGACGGGGCCGACTACTGCGCAGTGGAATGGGGTGGCGACGCGGTGGCCACCATGAGCGTCGATGAGCGGTTGACACTCTGCAACCTGAGCACCGACTTCGGCGCCAAGACCGCCATGGTCGAGCCCGACGCGGTGACCTTCGCCCACTCGGGTGATGACCCGTTCGAGCTGCCTCCCGTCCGTCCCGAATACCTGCGCACGCTGGTCGTCGACGCCGAGCGTCTGCGTCCCCAGGTGGCAGTGCATCCGAGCATCGACAACGTGCATGACATCGACGAGGTGTCGGGGACGCCACTCGACGAGGTGTTCATCGGGAGCTGCACCAACGGCCGTCTCAGCGATCTCGCCATCGCCGCGTCGATCCTCTCCGGACGGACGGTGCATCCGCGAACACGAACCATCGTCGCTCCCGCGTCGCGAGGCGTCTACCTGGATGCGCTCAGGGCCGGCTACATCGAAATCTTCGCGCGCGCCGGTGCGTTGGTCGTCAACCCCGGTTGCGGCCCATGTCTGGGGCGGCAGCATGGCGTGGTCGGTCCGGGCGAGCGGGTGCTCTCGACGAGCAATCGCAACTATCCCGGACGGATGGGCAGCCCGGATGCGCAGATCTACCTGGCGTCTCCGGCGGTTGCCGCCGCGTCCGCTCTCGCGGGCGCGATCACCGACCCCGCCACCCTGGAGCCGGTGTCGTGAGCGGCCGCGTCTTCCTGCTCGGCGACGGGATCAGCACCGACGCGATCATGCCGGGGCGGTACAACGTCACGACCGATCCCGACGCGCTGCGTCGCGCCTGCCTGATCGAGGCTCGGCCGGACTTCGCCGAGACCGTGCAACCCGGCGATGTCATCGTCGCGGGACGCAACTTCGGCTGCGGGAGCTCGCGCGAGCATGCGCCGCTCTCGATCAAGCGAAACCAGGTCGCTGCGGTGATCGCCGCCAGCTTCAACCGCATCTTCTATCGCAACGCGGTCAATATCGGCCTGCCAGTGATCCGCTGCGCCGAGGCGCACCGCGTCCTGCGCAACGGAGACGAGGTCACTGTCGACGCGCTCACCGGCGCCATCACGACGCCCACGCTGACCCTGCAGGGCGAACCGCCGTCGGGGGTTGCGCTGCGGATCATCGAAGCCGGGTCGCTCATCGAGCTGATCAGGCATGGCGGCTGGGCTGCGCTCGAGGAGCAACGGCATGTGTCCTGAATGCGATGCCCCGGTCCCGCTCGAAGACGGGGTGGGGCAGGGTGAGGTCGTGACCTGCCCGGAGTGCAACGCGGAGCTCGAGGTCGTCGGGCTCGATCCTGCCCGTTTTGTCGTTGCGCCACCCGAAGAAGTCGACTGGGGTGAGTGATCCGATGCGTGTCGCGATGCTCTGCTCGCGGATCCGCGTCGAGGAGAAGTTGCTCCGCGACGCGCTCGTCCATCGAGGCATTGAGGTCGAGATCGTCGATGACCGCGAACTCACCATGACGCTCGCGCACCCGCTACGACGCTGGGATGCGGTGCTCGAGCGCAGCATCTCGCAGACTCGCGGCCTCGCGATCACGCGTGTCCTCGAGTCGTGGGGCGTTCCGACGGTCAACACGCACGACGTCACCGCCACGTGCGCCAGCAAGCTCGACACGTCCGCCGCGCTCGAGGCGTCCGGTGTTCCCACCCCGGACACGGCGCTGGCGTTCAGCCCCGAAGCTGCCGTCCAGGCTGCCGAAGATCTCGGATACCCGGTCGTGCTCAAGCCGGTCACCGGTTCTTGGGGGCGGCTGCTCGCGCGAATCAATGACCGCGATAGCGCCGAGGCACTGTTCGAGCACAAGGCGCTGCTCGGCGGTCCCGAGCATTCGGTCTTCTACCTCCAACGCCACGTGGACAAGCCGGGCCGGGATATCCGCGCATTCGTCGTCGGCGACGACGTCATCTGCGCCATCTATCGCGAATCCGACCACTGGGTCACCAACACCGCACGCGGCGCCCGCACGCGCGACTGCCCCATCGACGCCACCTTGCGTCAGATGTCGCTGCGTGCCGCCGCGGCGGTCGGTGGCGGAGTGCTGGCGATCGACCTGCTCGAGGATCGCGACCGCCTACTGGTGAGCGAGGTCAACGCGACCATGGAGTTCAAGAACTCCATCGACGTGACCGGCGTGGACATCCCCGGCCGGGTTGCCGACCACGTGCGCGGGGTCGTCCGCGGCGTGCCGGTCGCGATCGGAGCCTGACGCGGCAATGGGAACCGGCGTTGTGACCGGCACGAGGGTCGACGTGGCAGAACTGCTCACCGCGATGCTGTCGGTGCCCAGCCCGAGCGGCCACGAGGATGCGATGGCGTCGTTGCTGGTCTCCCGGCTCCTTCGCGCCGGCTTTGATGCGGACATCGATTCGGCCGGCAATGTCGTCGCCACCTGGGGCGACGGTCCCGAGACGGTCGCGCTCGTCGGACACATCGATACGGTTCCAGGACAGATCGACGTTCGCCGCGAGGGTGATCTGCTCCACGGCCGTGGCGCGGTGGACGCCAAGGGTCCGCTCGCCATCGCGATCGCCGCTGTGAGCCGGCAGCCGCGCAATGGCGGGCGACGCTTCGTGGTCGTCGGTGCTGTCGAAGAAGAGACATCCTCGAGCGGAGCGCGCCACCTGGCCGGCGTGATGGCCGCCCCGTCGTCCCTGGTCATCCTCGAACCGAGCGGCTGGGACGCGGTAACCATCGGATACAAGGGAAGCCTGCGCCTGCGCGCGAGCGTCGAACAGCCGCACGCACACGGTGCGGGGCGCGAACCGAGCGCGCCCGACCGGTGTTTCCACCTCGTCCAAGCGCTCCAGGATCGAGCCGCTGCGTTGAATGGCGAATCCGGGGTCTTCGACCGTGTCGATCTGCGCGTGCTCCACTTCGACTCCTCGAGCGATGGTCTGAAGGACCGGGCGACCCTGGACCTCGGTCTCCGGACGCCGCCAGGGTGCGACGTCGAGGCACTCATCGCATTCGCGCGATCGTCTGCGCAGACGGTGAGCCTGAGCATCCTCGGGAGCGAGGCCGGCATCCGGACCGACCGTCGGAGTGCTCTGGCTCAGGGCTTCGTCCGCGCGATCCGCGCCCAGGGCGGAACGCCGCGATTCAAGCTCAAGACTGGGACCTCCGACCTCAACGTGCTGATACCAGCGTGGGGCTGCCAGGCCGTCGCCTACGGACCCGGCGACTCGACGCTCGACCACACGCCGCGCGAGCACGTGTCGATCGCGGAGCTGAAGCGCGGGGTTGCTGTGCTCGCGGCAGCGTTGGGCGCCGAATGATCCGGGCCGCCGTCGTCGGAGGCTCCGGGTACGCGGGCGGCGAGGTGCTGCGCCTGCTCGCGGGCCACCCTGAAGTCGAGGTCGTCCAGGTCACCTCCGAGCGCCTCGCGGGCAAGCCGGTCGCCGCGGTCCACCCGCCGCTGCGCGGCCGGAACGAGTTGCGTTTCTCTTCCCGCAACACGCTCGGTGACGCCGACGTCGTCTTTTCGGCAATGAGCCACGGGGACTCGAGCGCGATGATCAGCGCGCTCACTGCTTGCGCGCCAGTCGTCCTCGACCTCGGCGCCGACTTCCGACTACGCAACGCCGACGACTATCCGCGCTGGTACGGCTGGACACATCCGTCGCCGCATCTTCTCGGGTCCGCGGTCTACGCACTCGCAGAACTGCACCGCGCGGAGATCGCCACCGCGTCGCTCATCGCCACCGGTGGTTGCCTCGCCACCGCGTCGATCCTCGGGCTCGCGCCGCTCGCGTGTGCCGGCCTGCTCGACCCTGCCATCCCCGTTGTCGTGGAGGCGAAGGTCGGCTCATCGGCGGCAGGCTCGCAATCGGGAGACGCGACCCACCACGCGCATCGAAGCGGCGAGATCCGCTCGTACGCGCCGACAGGCCACCGCCACACCGCGGAAATCCTTCAGGAGCTCCGCCTCGGCGCTGCGAGCCACGAGGTTGCGTTCTCCGCGACCGCTGTTGAGGCGGTGCGCGGGGTGCTCGTGACCGCCCATGCATTCATGAACACCGACATCGACGATCGCGATCTCTGGCGGCTGTACCGATCGCGGTACGCATCGGAGCCGTTCGTCCGCATCGTCAAGTCGCACACCGGCCTGCACCGATCGCCGTCACCGAAGCTGCTCATCGGGACCAACTACTGCGATGTCGGCTTCGAGCGCGATCCGCACACGCGCCGAGTCGTGGTGACCGCCGCACTCGACAATCTCGTCAAGGGTTCGGCCGGTCAGGCAGTGCAGGCCCTCAACATTCGCCACGGATTCTCCGAGACACTCGGGCTCGAATTCAGTGGGCTGTACCCGATCTGATGATCGTCGTGAAGATCGGCGGCAGCGTCCGCCACCTCGATCCAATTCTCGAGGACGTCGCGACAACCACGGAGCAGGCAATCGTGGTGCACGGCGCCAGCCGCGAGCTCGACGACCTTTCGACCCGGCTCGGCAGCCCGCCGCGCATGGTCGAATCGGAACGAGGCGACGTCAGCCGCTTCACCGATGCGGCGACCATGGATCACTTCCTGATGGCCTATGCAGGCAGAGCCAACAAGCGAATCGTCGAGCGACTCCGCCAGCTCGGCGTCAACGCGTTCGGCCTCTGCGGCCTCGACGGCGGGGTGGTGCGGGGGACGCGCCGGCCTGCGTTGCGCATTCGCGAGAACGGGCGCACCAAGGTGCTCCACAACAACCACGTGGGGAGCATCGACACGGTCGACGAAGTGCTGCTCGGCCGGCTGCTCGCAGCCGGGGTCACACCCGTGATCTGCCCACCCATCGCCGCCGAGGACGGCACCGCCATCAACGTCGACGGCGACCGGCTTGCCGCGGAGATCGCTGTCGCGCTCGGGGCGACGCTGCTGATCATCTTCGCCGACACGCCGGGATTGCTCCGCGACCCGTCTGATGAAACGAGCCTGATCGGGCGTCTCACGACGCGCGAGGCGGAACGCCTCATCCCCGACATCGGCGGCAGAGCACGCGTGAAGTTGCGCGCCAGCGCCGAGGCGCGAATTCGCGGCGTTGGAGCCGTGTGCGTCGCCGACGGGCGGGTGCCGCGTCCCCTCTTCAGCGCGCTTTCCGGCGAGGGCACCTGGGTGCGTTAGGCCGCCGTCCGGCTACCCTGACCGCGTCCATGGTGCAGCGTTCCTTTCTCGAACGATCGACCACGATCGCCTTCGCCCATCGCGGCGGTGGCGGGGAAGCGCCCGAGAACACCCTCCCCGCCTTCGAGGCGGCGGTCGCGATGGGCTACCACTACCTGGAGACCGATGTCCACCTGACCAGCGACGGCAAGCTCCTCGCGTTCCATGACAGCAGCCTCGAACGGCTGACCGATCGCTCCGGCCGGATCGGTGAGCTGTCACTCGCCGAGGTTCGCGAGGCTGACGCCGGTTACAGCTTCAGCCCCGACGCCGGAGCCTCTTTCCCTTTTCGAGGCACCGGGGTGGTGGTTCCGACACTGGAGGAGCTGCTGACGCGGTGGGACGACGTCTATCTCAACGTCGACGCCAAGGCCGATGACACCGTGGCCCCGCTCATCGCCCTGGTGCGACGGCTGAACGCGTTCAACCGTGTCTGCATCGGATCGTTCTCAGACCGCAGGGTGGCGCGGATCCGGGCGCTGGCCGGCGGAAGGATCTGCTCGTCGATGGGTCAGGTGGCCACCGCATTGGCATACGCCGCATCGAGAACGGGCCGGATGCCGACGTTCCACGCCGACTGCCTGCAGGTGCCGCAGCGCTGGGGCCGGCTGCGCGTCGACAGGCGGTTCGTGAATGCCGCGCACCGTGCAGGGCTTGCGATGCACGTCTGGACCGTCGATGACGAGGCGGAGATGGAGTACCTCCTCGACCTCGGGGTCGATGGGATCATGACCGACCGTCCGCGGCTGCTCAAGCAGGTGCTCGAGGCCCGCGGTCTGTGGTGAGGATCGTGGGGCGCTATCGTGAGGTCGATGCTGCCGTCTGATCCCGGGGTACGTCACATCCCGGCCGGCGATGACGCCGACTGGTACCTCCCCGACGAGCAGCTGCGCTGGCTGACCCGCCGGACTGTCGGCGAGGCTGCTTGGCCGGTCGCAGACGGCGCGCTGTCCGAGCTGGGGTCACTCGTGCCACGGGTCATCGAGCCTCTTGCCAGGACCGCCGATCGTCATCCCCCGGTGCTGCGCTCGTACAACGGCCGCGGGGAGCGCATCGACGAGATCGAATTTCACCCGGCGTATCGAGAGCTGGAGTCGACGGTGCTCCGATTCGGTGCCGTCCGCGCCGGCTATGCACCGGGATGGCGCGGCCTGCCCGGACGCGCGCCGCGATCGCTGGTGACGGCGTTGCTGTATCTCCTGCTGGAGTCGGATCAGGCGATCACCGGCTGCCCCATCGGGATGATGGACGCGGCAGCCCGGTGCCTCGAACGCAACGACCCTGCGCTGGCAGCGCGTTTCGTCCCCGGCATCATCGACGACACCGGCAACCACCTCACCGTCGCGATGTTTCTCACCGAGAAGGCGGGCGGGTCGGATGTCGGCGCCAACGAAAGCGTGGCGACGCCGGCTCGGGACGGCACGTGGCGTCTGTCAGGTGAGAAGTGGTTCGCGAGCTGCGCGCACAGCGATTTGATCCTCGTCCTCGCGCGGCCGGTGGGCGTCCCGTCGGGTCCGCGAGGACTCGGTCTCTTCCTGATGCCGCGCTTTCTCGATGATGGATCGCGCAACACGTATGTGATCCACCGTCTGAAGGAAAAGTTCGGTACGCACGCGATGGCGTCGGCGGAGGTCGGGCTGCGCGACGCCTTCGCCTGGCAGGTCGGCGCGCTCGAACGCGGCCTGCCGCAGATGATGGACATGGTCAACGCGACGCGTATCGGCATCGCGACTGCGACCGCCGGGGCGATGCGGCGCAGCGCGTTCGAAGCGCTGAACCACACGCACGGCCGGTCGACGTTCGGTCGCCGTCTCGACCTGCATCCCCTGATGCGCGACACCCTGGCGGATCTCGTGGTGGATTCCGTTGCCGGACTCACCGCCGCAATGGGAGCCGCCGAGCTCTCCGACCGCGCCGATGCGGGGGACCACGAAGCGGCTGCGGCGCTGCGTCTCGTGACACCGCTGTTCAAGATGCACGGCACCGAACGCGCGCGCATCTCCGCGACCGAGGGCATGGAGGTGCGCGGCGGCAACGGGTTCATCGAGGACTGGCCGGATGCGCGGTTGCTCCGCGATGTGTACGTGCATGCGATCTGGGAGGGTTCCGGCAACGTCATCGCGCTCGACGTGGAACGGGCGATCGAGCACGGCGCACTCCCCGGCTATCTCGCTGACACCGAGCGACGCGCCGAGAGCGTGTCGGCGGGCGGCGCGGTCGCTCCGCTTGGTGGCGCGCTCGTCGACGCACTCCAGGGCGTCGAGCTGCAGCTCCGCGCGCTGAACGGCATCGATGACGCGGATGCGCGCCAGCTGCCGCTGCGACGCATCGCCCGGCGTATGGCCACACTCGCAATCGGCGCGCGTCTCGCCGAAGAGGCCAACCAGTTCGCTGCGGACACGGGCAGTGGCCGTCTCGGCTGGATCGCGTCGCGATACCTCGCACGGCTCGGCGGCGACGTGGCCGTTGCCAAGGTCGCCGACGATGCCTCGTGGCTGGCGCATGCGGACGCCCTGCCGCGCGGTGGCGAGGTCCCGCTCAACGTCGCCACCGACGCTGCTCGCCGCACCGCTGCCGCACTTGGCGCGCCCGGCGCGCTGGTGCCTGTCTAGGACCCCACGACCAGGGCGAACGCCATGCCGTCCCAGCCCTTGACGCCAACGTTCTGTATCACCGCGGGAGCCAGGCGACGGTCGGCACCCATCTGCTCGATGAGGTGGCGCATGCCCTCGGAATCCGGATCGGTCCCCTCGGTGTCGATGAGCTTCCCCTGGCGCACCACGTTGTCCACGACGATGAGGCTGCCGGGATGGGAGAGATCGACCGCGTTGCTGAAGTACTCGGGGGTGTTGCGCTTGTCCGCGTCGATGAAGACGAGATCGAACGGCTCACCGCCGTCTGCCTTGATCCTCGCGAGGCTGTCGAGCGCGGCGCCGATCCGCACCTCCACCTTGCCGTCCAGCCCGGCCCGCGAGATGTTGCGCCGCGCAACTTCCGCATGGTGCGGATCGAGCTCGAGGCTGATCAGCTGGCCGTCCTCAGCGAGCGCGCGTCCCATCCAGATCGCGCTGTACCCACCGAGCGTGCCGATCTCGAGGATCCGCCGCGCTTTGATCGCGCGCGCCAGCACGTGCAGGAACTGTCCCTGTGCGGGAGACACCGCGATGTTGGGCAGCTCCGCGCTGTCCTTGATTGCCTGCTCGAGGACCGGGTCACCTGGCTGCAGCAGTGAATTGGTGTATGCGTCGACGGCATCCCAGCGATCGTCATTCATGGTCCGGCAGTCTATCGAGCCGGGCCACCCAGACCTCCTCGGACGGCCAGCGGCGCGCCCACTCGAGCGTCACGAACGGGTACCGGGTGGTCGCCTGGCCGGACGGGCGCAGCTCGACCAGGTCCTCAATCTCGAAGCCCGACCTGCGCAGGAGGCGGATCCAATCGCCGTGGTTGAGATGAAACTCCACGCTCTCGTCGTCGCCCCACTCGAATCGGTGCATGCCGAAGTAGTCACGACGAATGGTGGTCCCGGCCGGCCCGTCGGCGTCGGAGTCGGTCATGGCGAGGACGAGGAGCGCGGCGTTGCCCAGGAAGATCAGCCGTCCGCCGGGGCGGAGGAGCCGGGCGGCCTCGGGAATCCAGCGATACGGGTCACACCAGATTGCCGCGCCATACTCGCTGATCGCCAGGTCGAAGCTCGCATCCGCGAGCGGCACGGCCTCGGCGCTGCACTGGATGAGCGGGAAGCGCAGGTCGTGGGCGTCCTGGAGGGCTCGCGCTGTGGCCAGCTGGTTCTCGGAGAGGTCGATGCCCACCGGCCGCGCGCCTTGGCGCGCGAGCCATGACGAGACGTAGGCGGTACCGCATCCGAGCTCGATGACGTCGAGGCCGTCCACCTCGGGCAGGAGGTGCACGTCGCTCTCCGGGATGCCCCAGATGCCCCACGAAGGCTGTTGGGCCCAGCCGCGACGTCCTGGCTCGGCATAGTCCGCCGCCGATCGATTCCAGACCGCTCGGTTGCGCGCAACGTGGTCGCCGGTCTCGCCGGTTTCATCAGCTGTCATCGGCGGCGACTGTAGCGGGGAATGGGGTGGCCAGCGGGATTCGAACCCGCGACCTCCAGGGCCACAACCTGGCACTCTAACCAGCTGAGCTATGGCCACCATGGGACTCCGAGGTGGAGGCTCGGCGATTATATGGTGCGGTGGTGGGCGATCCGGACGAATCCTCACAGGTAGACTCGCCGCGCGCCCCCGTAGCTCAGCGGATAGAGCAGCGAGCTTCTAACTCGACGGCCGTGGGTTCGACTCCTACCGGGGGCGCCAGTTGTATGTGTTAAGTCGGTTGATGAGTCCCTGACGGGGTTCGGCTGATGAGTCGCACACCTTCGGCTGAGATGTCCCAACGACTTCGGTTGATGCGCATCGCTGGCTGGCGCGATATGAGGCGGCAGCCTGGAAGGGCTTGGCGATCGCTCGCACCGGCCGGTGACGTGCCCACATCAGCTGCCGGCTGCAGTGGAGGCGTTAGTGCTCGAGTTGCGA
>Ga0182015_10001281_pt1 | contig 33660 bp, 19 predicted proteins | sample 712P3MmetaG_FD_120478 | JGI IMG/M metagenome (GOLD analysis project Ga0182015, IMG submission 120478) | Permafrost microbial communities from Stordalen Mire, Sweden - 712P3M metaG | ecosystem: Environmental > Terrestrial > Soil > Wetlands > Permafrost | place: Sweden: Stordalen | collected...
GCGGCAGACAAGGCAGGACCTCGAGTTCGCGCTGCAGATGTTCGAAAACGCAGTAGTCATGGATCCCAGTTTCGCGCTCGCCTACGCCGCCTGCGCCAACGCCTGCGCCATGTTCTACTGCAACTACAGCCGCGATCAGGTGTGGGTGGAACGCGCGCGAGAAGCTTCCGGCAAGGCCGTGGCTTTGCGCTGGGATTTGCCCGAAGTGCAAGTCAGCCAGGCCTGGGTCCTCTACGCCGCGGAATTGCATAACGAAGCCGTACGCATGGTCAAAAAAGCCATCGAACGCAAACGCGATTGCGAGGGCGCGTATTATCTCCTCTGCCGCTCACTCTTCGCCGCGGGACGCTACCAGGAGGTCATCGACGTTGCGGAAGCCGCCATCGAAGCGAGCGGCGAAGACTACAACGCTTATGTCCCCATCCTGAACTCGTTTGGCGCCATGCACCAAGACGAAGCCATGCGCAATATGACGCTGCGAAGCCTGGCGGCTCTCGAAAATCACTTGAAACAAGTGCCCGAGGATGCGCGGGCGCGCGTCCTGTTGGGCGCCTTTTGCGCCGAATTGGGACGGGAAGAAGATGCTTTGCGTGAACTCAACTTGGCTCTCACGTTGCGCGCCAACGAAGCCTCGATTCTTTACAATGCGGCTTGCGCGTTTTGCATTCTGAAAAGAAAGCCTGAGGCCCTGGATACTTTGCGAAAGGCCTGGGAGGCTGGTTTTCACGATTCTGCCTGGGCCCGCCGCGACCCGGGACTAGTCATTCTTCATGGCGACCCGGAATTTGAGCGCCTCTACCCCGAAAAGCCCGCGACACCGCCCGCCTCAAGTCCCCGCTAGCTGGACTTGATTCATTCACACAACATGATTCGAACCGGCGCGAGATACCACTCCAGTGTTTCATCAAATAGTAACTTCCATGGGTTGGAAACCGCGCCCTTGGACGACAAAGGGGTCGCGGCGCCCCGCAAGCAACATCGAATTCGATTTCAAGTTTAAGGGTGCGCCACGCACCGGCCACAGGGACAAAAGCGCGTTTCACCGGCGGTGCGCTTCCAGTACAATTGCTGCCACTCGAAAAAACGGCCATGGGTGCATTCAACCAGGAATAGTAGCCGCTTTCGGCACGCTTCCACGTTCACGATTGTCGAAAGTGCAGGCGAACTACCCGTAAGCGAATCGATTTTCGAGGTTCAAAAATGAAGTTAGCGATCGTCTCAGATCTCCTGCTAGCGATCATTCTTCAGAGCGCGTTCTTTCTTACGGGGTGCCGGCCGGCTTCGGCACCACAAAGCGGAATCGTGGGAAAGTGGCGAAGCGCTGACGGCAGCTACGTTGTCGAATTCCTGCCGAACGGAAATTGTTCCGCCCGATATAATTTACACCGCCGCGAAGTTGGCGGTGCCTGTACCTATACGGTCGACAAGGATGAGATAACCTTGCGCTACCCCGATGCCGCCGCGCAAGGCGGCGCACCCGATGCCTCCGCGATCTGGCACTACTCTCTGGCGGGCGACGCGCTAAACGTCTCTGTCTTCGGCAATTCGATGACACTTCAACGGGTTCATTAAATCCACCTGACCAGACCGAGTCTTCGTACCACTGCGACGGACACAAGCCTACTGTTTACTTCCCGTTTGCTTAGCATCTCAAAGACCGCCGGCCAGTCGGCCGAGGCCCAGCCGCGACCTGTGACCGCTTCTATGGTCACTTGTCTTTTTCGACTGAAGACATTTCACTGATAACGAAGCGGAACTTAGCCACATCGGGCCCGAAGGTCCACCTTCGCTCTCAAACGTCCCGCTTAATTTCACGCGGACTTCACTGCGGCGGTTCAGCATTTTGCTGGGCCGCTTCCCATTCCGCATGGAATAAAAATCTTCAGGAAACACAGCTTGGATCGTCACGTTGAAACCTTCTTTGGGTTTGCACGACGGATTGTCATCGCCTACACAGAAAAGTTCAGTCCAATGAATCCGATTAAGATCAGTGTTGCAATCTTGCTTCGCCTTTTAGCGGCAAACCGGGGATGATGGTGGCGGAATGAATGATCTACTAAAACAGGCTGTTTCGCTTTCGCTCCTCGGGAAGTGCATTGCCGCAGCGGCCGGGATACTGATTATTCACGGCACGTTTCGCGTCCTCGAAGAGACGCTGCCCCGGCGGTTTGGGCGGGCCGATGCGCGTTATAAAGTCCGCAAGCTCGTGGTCTTCTCCGGATACCTTTCGATTCTCATTTTTCTCGCTTTCGTTTTTGAAGATCGCTTGAGCCGCCTGAGTTTTGCGCTCGGCGTCGTCGGCGCGGGTGTGGCCGTGGCGCTGCAGGACGTGCTGGCCAGCTTTGCCGGTGCCTTCTCCATAGGTTTTTCAAAGCTGTACGCCGTGGGAGACAGGGTTCAGATCGGCGAGACGCGAGGCGATGTGATCGACATCGGGCTCCTGCGAACCACGTTGCTGGAAACGGGAAACTGGGTCAGCGGAGACCTGTACAACGGCCGGATCGTTCGCATCCCCAATAGCGCGATCTTGAAAGGGAGCGTTTTCAACTACTCACAAGGGTTCCGGTTCGTATGGGACGAAATCAAATTGCTGTTTACAATCACCAGCGACTGCCAGTTTGCCAGGGAGATGCTTTTGCGGGTGGCTAAAGAGGCGATTGGCGAGTACCTGGTCGAGGCGCAGACCTCCTGGAAAGTGATCAGTGATAATTATCGAAGCGAAAACCCTCCGTTGGAACCCACCGTCGCACTCGTCGTAGTTGGTGGCTCGTTGGAATTCAGCCTCAGCTATGTGACCGACTATACGAAACGAACCGCCATGAGAGATCGATTGTTCACGAAAATCGTAGAGGAAGTCGCGAATAGCAATGGCCGGCTCGAATGGGCATCGCCGGCAGGTGCTCCCGCGAGCCCGACGGCGGCTCCGGACGCGACTGAAGCGCGGCCTGCCTCTTCGACCCAAGCCGCGGGCAAAGTGGCAGGTTCCCATTGATGCCGTTTGGCTTGCTGCTTCTCCCGGGATCACCCCCTACTTGAAAGTAAATCGCATTCATCGGACATCTGAATTTCAAATGAGCCGCTACCCGAGAGCGGGGCGGGTTGTGTTCGCAGGACGCGGCGCATGGAATCGGGAATTCATCCGGCAATAAATGCTGCATCCAAATGGCAAAGCCAAGGCAGAGGAAGTCTCCGACTTTCCTGGCAGACTGCTGATCACAGATTGTATAGCGCCAGAGAGTGTTTGCTGGATAACAGAATGCCCTCGACCGACATCATCTTCTTGTTGTACGCAGCAGGCGACGCGACCACTTCGCAGAGGTTGGCCGTCACTGGTTCCTGGTGGTTCTGTGCATAGGCCGTGGCTTGCAAGACGATCGCCAGCAGAATGGCTCTAAACATCGAACTCCTAGTTCTGCTCGTCATCAGGGACTCCGGGCACATGGCGCAGCCTTGGCCGTGTCTTCTTTCGTGACACGACCTGAACGGGCGCATGATACCACTCCGGTATTTCATCAAATAGCTAGGGGGCGCCGCACCCTTTGAATTGGAAGGGTGCAGTTCGTCGGGCTGACGTTGATTCGCTCGGATCTGCGACTACAATGTCTCCGCCGATGAACGACTCCCGACACGAAAGGCCCGCAGGACCCCGGCGAGCAGCTAACATCGTCGTCTACGCCGGTTTCGTGCTCGCCGGAATTGTCACCACGCTACTCGGCCCGATTCTGCCCATCTTGATCGCACGCTGGGCCATGAGCGATGAACATGCCGGCCTGTTCTTCACCATGCAATTCATTGGGAATATAGCGGGCATTCTATCGCTCAGTGTTCTGATCACCCGGCGCGGCTACGGCACCACTCTCGCGATCGGCTTCACTTTCATCGCCGTTGGAATCGCCACGCTCAATTCCGGAAGCGAGCTTGCCGCTCTGGGAGCGGCAGTTCTCTACGGCTACGGCTTGGGATTAACTCTCTCTGGAACGAATCTTTGGGTGGCGGAGGTCGCGGGGCCGAACCGGGCATCCGCGCTCAACATTGCAAACTTCGCGTGGGGAATCGGCGCGATCGCGTGCCCGGGACTCGTCTTGCTGGCGTACCGCGGCGGCTGGTTCTCGATTTTTCTTTTCGGCGTAGCAGGATTCGCGGCGCTCATCGCAGCCTCGCTTGCGCTCATGGATATCGAGCCGCGTTCTCAAGAAATTCCCGACGCGCCCGTTTCAGGAGCCAATCTCAAAGTGCCGATTCAGATCGTCTCGGTGCTGGCAGCGCTGATCTTTTTGTACATCGGAACGGAAACTTCGCTCAGCGGTTGGATCGCTGCATTCGCCAAACGAATGGGAACGAGCGCGGCTAGCCGCTGGGAACTCGCGCCAATGCTGTTCTGGGCCGGGATTCTCTCGGGCCGCGGACTTGCGCCGCTCATTCTTCGCCGGATGCGCGAGAAATCCGTGCTGCTCGGTGGGATTCTCGTGGCGGGAATTTGCAACGGAGCGTTGCTGTGGGTCTCGACGTTCCGCGAAGCCGCGGTGTGGATAATTTTGAGTGGCTTCGGGCTCGCGAGCATCTATCCGCTGCTTGTCGCCAGCCTCGTTCGGCATTTCGGCGAACGGATGAAGGGCGCGGCGAGCGGAATGTTCCTTTTCGCGGCGTTCGGAGGGGCGACTATGCCGTGGGCTGTAGGATTTGTCTCCACGCAAACCGGAAATCTCAGGGCGGGATTGGTGCTTCCCCTCGTGTCGTGCTTCGTTATGATCGGACTTCTGCCGCTCTTGGCCGATTAGCCAGATGGCCCGGATTATATACAACTTTTGGCAGCTTTTGGCCCTATGGAAGGTAAGCCGGCACTACCGTTTTAAAACGTTAATTTGCACCAGAATGCAGCAATTAGCCGCCACAAACTTAGGTCTCACTATTGCGGGCGAATCGCCGCAACGGACGCAGCCGTGCGCTTCGGCGCCGTCATTTCCATCGCCCAAATTGCCGCCGGACGCATATACATGCAAGCGCGGTAGTTGCCGTGAACATCCCAGGCTTCCGGCGTGCGGAACCAATATCCCTTGGTCTCGTACGATGTGTGGTAGAGGCCCCACGCCGTCCGGTACGCTTCCTCTTTCATCCCGTCATCGAGCATCAGCGCCGCTACGCTGAATGTCGTGCCCACCCACACTTCTTCCACTTGTTCATTGCTGTGGAGCAGTGTCCCATCGGCGCCAATGCCGTTCACGGCGCCAAAATTTCCGTCGCCGAATTTCATCACATTCAGTTCAAAGATTTTCTTCAGCGCTTTCAATTGCATTTCGCGCGGAACCAAATCGCCAAGCCCCGTCATGCCCGCATACCATTGCCCCGCAAGCTGATCGGCTTGGACGTTGGTACGGAACTCCGTCCCCGTATCGTAGTTAAAGTATTCGCCATTCCAGAGTTTCGCGATGTACGCCTTCTGCGCTTTGTCGAATTGATTGTGATATTTCGAAGCAGACGCGGTGTCCCCGACCGTCTGCGAAATTTCTTCCGACGCTCGCAATGCCGCGAGCCACAATCCGCCGGAGTATGCGCTCACGCCGGTGACCACCCATTCGTCGTACGTCTGATCGGGATCGCCGCTGCTCTCCGGGATGCCGCTGCCGCCGTCGAATTGCTGGAGATACGCCATGGCTTCTTTCACGGCCGGCCACGTGTCGCGCAAAAATGTCGTGTCTTTGCCCCCTGTGAGCGCGTAATCGCGATAAACCATCAGCACAAATTTCGGATTCAAATCCTTCCAACTATTCGAGTCCTGCCAGTTGTAAGCATTCGGCAAATAAAATGGATCTTCGAAAGGCGATCCCAAGTCGTGAGGGAGCGCCCCTTTTGCCTTGCGCATCTTGAACGCAGGAGCTCTCGTGTGCTGCATTTTCCAAACCCAGGATTGCTGATCGGAATATTCGCGCGGAACCACCTCCGCGAATTGACGGAGCACCTGCTTGTCAATGTCAGGCCAGAATTTCAGCAGCGGAACCGAGCCGTAAAAAAGTACGTCGAGTGTGTCGTAGTACGGGTAGTCAAAGCACTCCATAAACGCGAAGCTCGGCGGTGATTTTGGATCCGATCCAACCGGCCGGCCCCAAGCCGATCCGCCATCAGTCAAAATATAGAGTTCGTTGAAGAGCATGCCCCGATACCAAAGAGGCTTGCTCTCATCGTTGACGTACGGATTTTGCCAAGCTTCAATTTCATCGCGCCACTTTTCGGAATTTTGCAGGCCATCTCGCGCAATTGCCCACGCGTTCTGTCCATTCGTGCCGTAAAAATCCGTATAGCGCCGGTACCACTCTCGCCCGGAACCGAATTGCGCTACCGGAAGGTCCCAAGAAATCACCATTGGCACTACGCGTTTTTCGCCGGGCTTCAGCGTGAAGCGCACGGCGATGGCACCTGCGAGACGCTCAAATTCTCCGCTGCTCGTCCACGAGACGTCGCTGTTTGCGAGCCTTCCATCTTTCGAAAATGGCTTCCATACCGCCGCTCCCCCTAAGTCCGGAACAAACGTAGTGTGGTACGTCACCTCCACGCCCGGCGATTCGACCGCGGCAATCGCGAACTGGCCGTCCCATTCGTTTACGGCGTCTCCCGCGCGGTGCCGGTCAAACACGATGCCTTTCATTGTGTTCCCGAAACCAAGAGATTCATTCTGCGAGCGATTAAAATTTCCCTGACTCAGCGATACGCTCAAGTCGCGCGAATAAGTGCGAAACCAGCCGAGCATGTTGCTCCAGGAGAGCATCACGGACACTGTGATCGTTTTATTGGTCGGGTTGTCGGCGCTCCAACGGTAGATGGCCACTGGATAACTCGATTCGCGATAGTTATTGGGGATAATCGGAGAAAATTGCTCGACCACAACGTGCGCGGGAAACTGCGGTGAATGATAGTCGAACCACGATCGCGGATAGAGAGCGTAGTAATTACCCGCGCCGGCCGGATAGTCCCACTTCCAACTGCTCAGTTCGCCGTCGCGCGGATGATCGGTGAACAAAACTTGCGCCGGGCCGCTGGTCGAGCCTTCTTCCTGCTGAAACATCGAGAACTGATTTGCATACACCGTCTGATATTTGTGTATTCCAGGTTTCATGTGCCAGCGGGCGAAATCCCCCCGATACGTCCGTGAAAAAGTGCCGGCTCCAAATCCTCCCACCGGCGCGCCTTGCCAAAACCCGTCGTCAATCTGGCCGGGATCAAGCGTCGCCTTTTTCGTGCCGGGGCCCGTCACGGGCAATCCGATCGGACGCTGCCAGGCGGCTTTAGGAATATCGTCGCCACTAAAGGCTGGCGGCGCCACGCAGAGCAGCGATGCCACGGAGAGCAAGAAGGAAAGCAGGAAAATTTGCCGCCGCAAGTGCGTCCGCATGGAAGCCTCCGTGAAAGTTGCGTGCGACGAGAAGTGATGGTCAGCGCAAAGGCCGTTTGACGAAGCCCGAGGGATGCTATAGAAAATCGTTATTCTAGTAAAGGGGAGAGTTGGGCCATATCGTGAAGTTGTGTAGTCTTTCCGGCGGGCGTGAGTCCCGCCAGGTAATGCCCATCGAGGGCAGGAGACAACTTCGACTAGGTTTTGTCTGCGGGCGCGCGTAATATGCGCAGAGAACGCCCCTCCGGAAAACCCGGATAGCGGCAGACTTCAGGAGGGTTCATGCAGGAATCTAGACGAAACTTGTTGATGGGGCTATCCAGTGTGGTGGGCATGTTCGCCTGGCTGCCTTATCCGCAACATAGCATGCCGACCCCGCAGCCGATTCCTTCGCCTAACGCCCCCAAGAACCAGGACGCTCCCGCAGGTCTCGACAACGCGGGCGTCGGGCAGGGGATCGACAAGGCGAGGACAATCGCCCAGGAAAATCAAAAAATCGTCAAAGCGGATGTCGACAAACTTTTTGAGATGGCGACGGAACTGAAGCAACAGTTCGAATCCACGAATTTGAATTCGACGCTGCCGGTATCCATCGTCAAGCAGGCAAAGCAAATCGAAAAAATTGCCAAGGAAATTCGCGAACGCGCGACGAGCTAATTCACGCGTCACGTCTAGTTCGGTTTCTCGGCGGCACCCGCGCTGCTAGGCGCTTGGAGAATTGATAACCCAGCCGCCTCGCGCGGGCCGGTGTAATTTTGATTGCCGTTCAATCCGCGCTGCTGCTCCGACAGCGCATTCAATCGCACGAAAATCGCGCGCTCCGCATCCGCTTTTTCCGGTTGACTGGTTTTCGCGTATGCCTTTGCCAAATTGAAGTGAATTTCCGGACTGTCCGGCGCAATCTTGCTGGCCGCTTCGAGTTCCTGGATGGCGAGGTCCGTGTGTCCGAGATCGAGTTGAGCGCGCCCAAGTAAATAGTGAGCTTCGGCAGAACCCGGGGCGAGATTAAGAGCTTGCTGCGCAAAGCCAGCCGCGTCTGCGGCCCGGTGTTCACGAAGTTCGATGGAAGCCAAGCTGACCCAGGGCAGTTCGCTCTTCGGCGAGATTTTTAATTCCACTTTCATTTGCTCCTCGGCCGCATCGTATCGGGAAAGAACGGTGAGGGCCGTGCCAAACGTGTAGTGAAGAAACGGCGTGCCGGGATGGTCTTTCAATAGCGGCTGAAATTTCGTAAAGGCATCGTCGTACTTGCTTTCTTGCATGAGCGCGGCGATATCGCCGGCAGTTTCGAGCAACCGTTTGTCCGCCACTTCGATTTCTTCGGGCAGCATGGGAATTCGAAGCAGCGACATCCCGCGGGCTATTTTGATTGCCTCGGCCAGAGGCCCGGAAGTCTCTTCGTGCGCGAGTAGTTCCAGTGCGCGGTCGAACTGGCCAGTCCGATTGAGCAAACCGGCGAGGCGATATCGCGCAAGTTGAATGGCCTCCGCGCTACCTTTTAGCCCAAGCTGCTGGCCGCGTTGCAAATGAATCAGAGCGTTGCCGAAGTCTCTGATCTCAAATTCAGAAAGGCCCATCACCGCCCACGCCGTTCCGTCATCTGGATGATCGACGACCCAGGTTTTCAACGACGAAATTGCTTCGGAGAATTTCCCGGATGAATAGTCGAGCATGGCAAGTTTCCAAAGCTCGCCGTCCGCTGGAGCCTCCGTGGCCGAATTTAGGCGGTAAAGCTGAACGATGGTTTCGTCCGGTTGCGGCCTCTCGGGCGAAAGTGCTTCTGCCGCTCGCGTTTCGCGTGCAGCATCTTGATTTTTTCCGAGCGCCGCCAGACTCTGCGCGAGCGCCCGGTGCGCCGCGGCAGAATTCGGCGCGAGACTTACGGCTTCTTGCGCAGCTCGCAGCCCGGCTTCCGGATGTTGCAGCCGAATCTCGAGCACACTGATTTCGATTTGGGGCAGGGGGCTGCGTGGGGAAATTTCAGATTCCTTCTGCTGCTCGATCAGCGCTTCTTGATTCTGAGACGCGGAAGCGAGCGCGAGACCGTAGGCGTAATGCAAATAGGGAGTCGCGGGGAACTCCTTCACGAACACCTGGAATGCGTCAATCGCTTTCGACGAGTTTTGCTGCAGCACAATCGCCGCCACATCGCCCGCCGCTTCAACCAACGCATCTTTGGAAGGATTCACTTCCTCCGGCAACAGCGGGACACGAAGCAAGGCGAGGCCGAGCGCGGCTTTGGCTTGCTTCGGAATTCCGGCTTGCCCGAACTCCGCACCAAGAAGAGTCGTCGCGCGTTCGAATTCGCCTGCGTGAATTAGCAGGAGGGCGAGATGATATGTCGAAACGCGCGCGAGATCCACGTCATCGCCAGCGCCAATCGCCTGCGCTCGTTCGAGATGCGCAAGCGCGTTTTCATAATCCTTCGATTCAAATTCGCTCAGACCGAGAAAAGCCCATGCAGGGCCTATCTGCGGCGCGAGAATTATGAGTTTCTGCAGAGCCGCGATCGCTTCCGGGTAGTGATTGGCGTCGTATTGGAGCGTCCCGAGATACCACCAGCCCTCCTGCCAATCCGGGCGGATTGCGACCGCCCGCTGGTAATCCTGAACGGCAACTTCAATGTTGTTAGCGTCGCGTGCCGCGGCGGCCGATTTCGCGAGATCGTCGAAGCTGTCGCCTGCACTCTGTTCGGGCGGCTGCGAACCAGCCTGCGCGAATACGCCGAGTCCGAAAACGGCAGGTGAAATGCAAAAGAGAAACAGAAGCATGACGACGGAACGCTGAGAGAGGTGGCGGAGCTGATGGATGCTCATACGTGAATCTAAACCGTTCAGCAGATTCGCAGAATAACACAGGCTGCGGCTCGAGGCCGCGCCGCTAAACAAGAACAACTCGAAGATAATCGTTATTTCTGTGTCGTGGTATTGTTCCGGGGATGCGGCGGCGGAAACTTCGAGAATTTTCATCGGGGCTGTCCCAGTTATTTTCGCGCCGCCGATTCCTTCGGCAGCTCAGTGCCTTGCCTGCGATAGCGGGACTTCGCCACTTTCCTTTTTTTGGCGCGCTCTCGGCATCTTCGCAATTTCCATTCGAGGAAATTCCTGCCGCCAGCAGCGGCATCACTTGGGTACACACAGCGGGGAAGTCCGCTGAAAAATATCTTCCGGAAACGGGCGGTGCGGGCTGCGCGTTTTTCGATTACGACAACGACGGCTGGATGGACATCTATCTGGTCAACAGCGGCCAATCCGATTTCTACACTCCTCCGCGTCCGCTGCGGAATGCGCTCTACCACAACAATCGCGACGGTACTTTCACGGATATCACCGCGCGAGCGGGGGCCGGATGCGGCGGCTACGGCTTCGGAGTCGCGGCCGGAGACTACGACGGCGACGGTTTTCCCGACCTCTACGTAACGCAGTTCGGGCGCAGCATTCTTTTCCACAATAATGGCAATGGAACTTTCACGGACGTCACGGAAAAAGCCGGCGTGGCCGCGCCGGGATGGAGTTCGAGCGCTGTATGGTTTGATTACGATAACGACGGCCGGCTGGATCTCTTCGTTTGCCAGTTTGCGGAGTTCGACAAATCTCTCCCATGCGGCGTGGATAACGACGGCACGCATCATTACTGCATTCCTCGGATCTACAAGCCGCGCCCGAGCTGGCTTTTTCATAACAATGGCGACGGCACGTTTACCGACGTGAGCAGGGAATCGGGAATTGCCGCGCATTTGGGTAAGGCGTGGGGGGTTGTGGCGACGGATATAAATAATGACGGGCGCATGGATCTTTTCGTCTCGAACGACACGATGGCGAATTTCCTGTTTGTGAATCGCGGCGGACGATTTGAGGAAATGGGTCTCGCGGCCGATGTAGGTTATAGCGATGCGGGGAGAGCGCGCTCAGGAATGGGCGTCGACTCGGCCGATTTCAATGAGGATGGTTGGATGGATTTGTTCGTCGCGAATATCGACGAAGAAATTTTCTCGCTCTACAAAAATAACGGAGATGGAACATTCGATGATGTGGCGATGCCGGCCGGCATCGGCATGGCCACGCGCTGGATGAGCGGATGGGGATTGAAGTTTTTTGATTACGACAACGATGGGAATCTCGACTTGATAGTTGCGAACGGACATCCCGATGATTTAGTCGGCGAATTTTCGCGGCAGGTGACCTACAGAGAACCGCTCTTGCTTTTTCGAAATGACGGGATGTCTTTTATGGATGTGAGCGCGCAAAGCGGGCTTGTATTTTCGAAATCTTTCGCGGCGCGTGGGCTGGCGATCGGAGACTTCAATAATGATGGCGCCGTGGACGTGCTCATCAGTAACAACGACGGACCGCCAGTTCTATTGCGTAACAACATTGGAAAAGGGAATCATTGGCTTGGCGTGCGGTTGATCGGCCGCAAGTCGAATCCGGATGCGATCGGCGCGCGAATCACTTATCAGGCGGGCGATTTGAAGCGCAATCGGATGAAGGTTGGAGGCGGGAGCTTCCTGTCATCTCACGATCCGCGCGTTGTGTTAGGGATCGGCCAGCATTCGAAAATTGATTCGCTGGAAGTGAAGTGGCCGCAGCCCAGCGGCGCCGTTGAGCGCTTCACGGATTTGCCGATCGATCGCTACATCACGATTGTCGAAGGCAAAGGGAAGTGGGAATAGGAATAGCTGAAAAGGCTCATTTGGTGAATAAGCGCACGTCCAATGCGAGAAAAACGACGATGAAGCTTCGACGGGTTCTTCGTCGCGGAGCGATGTTGTCGTGCCTAGCCGCGATTTGCTTGCTAGCTGCGGGTTGCGGCGGCGGTGGCAGGGGCAGCGGCTCCGGTGGATCTGGCGGCGGGCAGCCGAGCGGTTTGAATCTTTCGTTATCGAGCAGCACGATCGTGGCGCAGCAAAACGGAACGCCGGCCACGATTTCTGCGACCGTCACCGGAAATTCGAGCGCGGCAACCGTCGCAGTCAACGGTTTGCCGAACGGCACGACCGCTCAAATCACCCAGCCCAGCGGTACGACAGCCGGAAGCATTATTTTAACCAGCAGCGTCGCCACCTCCGCCGGCACTTATGCGGCGAGCGTGACCGCAACGTCGGGCAATTCTTCTGTTAGCCAAAATCTCTCGCTCGTGGTCGCCGTTTCGGTAGCCGTGGCCAACTCCGTTGCTACCAATCAAGGAGTGAACGGCACGCTGCAACAATTTATGTCCACCTCCTTTCAGCCCGCCCAGTGGGATTACGCCTTCTTCACGAACTATCCGAGCGTCACGCCGCTGAACAATCTAGGCCCTCAGCACATTCGCTTGCAGGGAGTTTCGCAAGCCGTTCCGATGATTGCAAATTCGAATCCGCAGCAACCGACTGATTGGGATTTCACAATTCTCGATGCCGTCGTGCAGCCGGTCCTGAGCGCCGGGGATCACAGCCCGGAATTCCAAATCGCGGTAGCTCCGGCATTCATGGACAACGCGAACGGGCAGTTCGACATGGCGAATCTGAATGAATTCGTGGCGTACAGCGCGAATCTCGTCAGGTATTACAACACCGGCGGCTTCACCTGGGGCGGCCAGCTATTCGTGTCGCCAAGCGCCAATAAGATCACCTGGTGGGGCATTTTCAATGAGTACAACATCAACGGGCTGACGCCGGCCGACTACGTTCAACTTTATAACGCCGTCGTGCCGGCAATGTTGGCGATCGATCCGACGATCAAATTTTCCGCGCTGGAACTTTCCGATTTTGATTCTGGGGACGGCGATCCGCGAAATAATTTGCCGACGTTCGTCGCCGCTCCGGCTGCGGGCGGAGTGAATGCGCAAGTGAACATCGTCTCCACACATTTCTATTCGTCCTGCGATCAGACGGATCCTGACACGCAACTCTTCGGCACGATTCCTGGATTTGTGAGCGACGTCAGCTATTTCTATCAGGAGCTGCAGACACGCGCTGATCTTGCTGCCGTGCCTGTATGGGTGACGGAAAATAATGTGAACGCGGATTACGACGCCGGAAATGGGATGAGCGCCTGCAATCCGGGGCAGACATTCGTCACGGACGACCGCGGGACCAGCGCTTTCTTTGCCGCTTGGCGGCCTTATGTTTTTTCGCAGCTGGGGAAGGCCGGCAATCAGGCTCTTTATCACTGGGATTACGACGCCGATCAGCAATTCGGAGAAGTGGACTATAACTCCGGAAACATTTACTTAAGCTACTGGGTGGACCAGGCATTGGGACAAACGTTCCCGTCCACGGCGCCGCCCAGCATCCTCGCTCTTACCGCGACGGACACGTCAACCGTCGAAGTTCTCGCGACGAAGAATAGCGATGGCTCGGTTGTGGTCATGGTTGCGGACCGCGCCGTTCATGCCGCGAGCGACAACAATGGCACTGGCGATCCTCGCACCGTCGTTGTGGATGTTTCGGCTCTCGGAACATTTTTGAGCGCAACGACACTTACTCTCGACGCGAATACCAACATCGTGACCGGACCAACTCCTGTCGCAATTTCATTTACGCCACAGATGACCGTCGCGCTTGGAGGCTACGGCGTGACTTTTCTTACACTCAAGCCCTAACTCGCGAAATTCGAACCCCGGCCGCAGGTTATCTTCCGCGGGAAAGCGCTCGGGTTGTGTTTCTGAGTCGCCGGAGTTGCGTTTCGAGTTTAGAAGCCGTATTTAGCGATCACGAACTTTGATTGTTTGTCGATGAGCGCGACGGCGGCGTGCTGGCTTTTCAGGGTGAGGGTGAGGCGTGCGCCGGTCAAATTATCTCGGAGATCTACGCTCGCGTCATCGGCGCTGTCGGAGACGAGGACGTACAAGACTGAATCGTCGAGAACGGTCGGATAGATGAGCACTCCTGGCGAAAGCGGCGATTGGAGAGCGAATGACGCCTTCAAGCCGGCGCGATCGGCAACATATTTGTAAAGTTCCGTCGCGGGGCCGAGTCCATCGGCCAATTCGACTGGATATGCGGCCCAGAATACCCGTCCTTTCCCGTAGGGGATTTCTTTCAGCGTTGAGCCATCCTTGAAGCGAAGCGATTCGAGCGCGGATTGTGCCGTCAGATTGAATCCGAGCGGAATATCGCGATCGTTTACGTGAATATTCGCGGTGTGATAGGTGAGCGGTTCCGCGTAGCCGTCCACATTTAAATCCGATTCTCGCGTGATGATGTTCCAATGCTCGTCGCGGTCGAGCGGGCCGGTGATCAGCAGGTTGCCGCCGTCATTCACATATTTCAGCAACGTGCGCCATGTGGATTCCGCAAGTGACTGAGGCGACGGAAGAATCGCGAGCGCGGGAGAGCCGAGTTCGCCGATTCGATTTTCGGCGATAACGTAAGGCGCGTAGCGGGCTCCGTACGCGAGGGCTCTGACGGCGTTTCGCTGCGCCTCGATTTGAAGATCTTGCATTGCCGAGAATTGCGCGGCCTGCGACGTGACGATCGCGACCGATGGATGTTGTGGATTTCGGAGATGCGCGCCCAGCGATTTCGCGAATGCCGCATATGCGCGCATGACGCTGGCTTCAGGTTTTTCGGTGCCGTCGCTTTCGAGTGCGCCGATGGGAGTTTCATTCGATTCGGTCATGTCGGCGTTTGAGTTCCAGAGCCATTCGATCGCGCCCGATCCTTCGACAAACGACGTGGCGATTTTTCGCTCGATGAGTGCGGCTTCATTTTCCGGCGTGCGGCGCGCGATTCCGTCGAGAGTTAGCTCGCGCTGAATTCCGGTTTCTTGAATGAGCATAGGCTGGCCCGGCTGTTTGGCGACGAGCGAATCCCAGAGAAGTGCGTCGTTCTGCCACCAGGAATGATTCGTGGTGAAGTCAACCGACGCGCCGAAGAATGCCGGCGAAAGACGATCCACGTAGCCGCCTTCATCCTGGCCGACGGTGATGAGTTGCTGTGAGCCCGCTTTGCGAATCGTTTCGCGCATTTCTTTCACCCAACCGGCGAAACTCGACTGCGCAAAAAGATAGAAGTCGTAGAGTTTTAGCGAATTGTGTCCCACGTACATCCCGCGCGGAGTGAATTCGATTTCCTGCGGCAAGGGAATCGTGCCTTCGACGGAACTTGCCGGAACATTCCATGCAGCGGCGAGCGCCGCGCGATCTGGATATCGCTCGGCAAGCCATTTATTCCAAGCCATCAATTCGACCGGATCGCCATTGGGCCGCATGGTCCATAGATGCTTCGAATTGCTTGGCTCGTTGATCAGATCCCACGCCAGATAGGGAACGTCATGAAACCGCGCGACGACGGCCGAGATTAGAGTTTCCTGCCTGCGCAGGGCTTCGGGATCGAGATATGAATTTTCTCCTGCGAGGATGTCGGGCAGAAACGCGAAGAAATTGAATTGGACGGGGAAGCCGTATTTTCGGGCGGTCATCAAGTACGCTTCCATGGTGCGCAGAGTTTTCTCGTATGGCTGGCCGTTCTCGTCGCACAGTTTGTCCCAACCGGTCCACCAGCCCGTGCGAAGCATGTTGAGCCCGGCGGAGTGAATTTGCCCGAGATCGCGATTCCAAATGTAAACATTCGGGTGCTCGAAATAGAGGCGCTGGACGTCGCTCGACATATACGTGGTGCCGACAACAGCGAGCGGCTTGCCGTCTAATTCGAAATAATCTCGATTCACGGAGAGATGTGGCCCGGAACGAAGATAGGCGTCGTCGCGAATCCAGAATCCAGACCGATGAATGGCGCGCGTTTTGTTTCCGTCCACCAGCTCCGCTTCGATGACGTGTAGGCCCTTTATGGCCGGCGCAGGTAGAAGGAACGGCTGAGATGTTGGCAAATCAATAGTGCTAGTCGTCCGGCTCGATGATTGGTCCTCAGAGAAAGTTGAAATTTTCGCGGTGACCGGCGCGTCGGGCCGCGCAAAAGAATGCCAAAGGATTTCGAGTTCGACAGGCTCGCCGGGCAGATAGAGTGGGAGGGCGGGACGCACCGTGAATTCCTCGGCGCCCTGCGCGGCCCGGTCGGCGAGACTTCGAAGTAGAGTTGACGATTCCGTGGCGCCGTAGAAATCCGCAGCGAGTTCCGCGTTCACAAATATCCATCGCCCGCCGTCAAAATTAACTCGATAGTGATCAATCTGAATTGCGGGAGCGGCAAGCCGGCGGCCGTCCTTCGTGCCCCACGCCAGCGCGTCCACGCGCGCGTCAATCGCGCCCGCCGATCCGCCGCGATTGTAAAGGTCAACGACGCTGAGTCGAATGACCGGGCTGAACGCGTGCTTCCACTGAAATTGATGCGGCTCGATCGTCACATCCGGATTCGTTTCGAAACTCAAACCGTCCGAGCCGGGCATCGTCTGGTATTGGTCAATCGAGAGCTGGCGCGTGAACCGAACGCTGTATTCGCGGAGATGCCATCCGTTTTGGTCGCGGTATGCGGAGCGCGTGAAAGGACGGCCGCCGATCACCAGGAGACTGCCGCCGCGATGTAGAAATCCGAGAATGCTCGCCCAATTTTGCTCGGGAAAGGCCGAGCCATACGGCAGCACGAGCAAATGATTCGAAGCGTCATCGAGCTGGGCGTCGAGCTGGCCGGAAGAAGCAAAGTGCGCGCCAGGCAAAGCGTTTTCCAATTGCGCTCGCGATGCGCCGGCTGAATCTGCGGCGGGGAATCCGGCGTCGTAGAAGACGATTGCCGTCGAGAAATCTTGTGCCGCCAGCGGCGCAGGGTGAAGCGCGAAAACTGCAAAGCAACAGACCGCTGCGGCGAGCAATGAGGATCTCGATCTCGTCATAATCTATGGCGCCTTTCTCACGAACTCGTCAGGAGCTCGTCTGAGGAACTCGAAATTATTAGGAAGCCAACCTATATACACCCGGCATGAAAACTCATGAAAGAAAATCGTTATTGTCGCGAGACTCTTCTATGGCATTATCTGGGCGGAATCGCCGCTTCCGGGCGTGGATATCTACAATCCAGGCGGCGATAAAAATCCTTATTGACGATCGTCAGCACAGGTAGTCAGCCGCCGGCATCTGGATATCAGCCCGCGCACACCGATCGAGGCGCGCTGATCGTCGTGACGATGCTCTTCTTTTTTTGGGGCTTCATCACCGTTCTCAACGACATTCTGGTCCCGCACCTTAAGGCTATCTTTGACCTGAATTACGCCGAGGTGATGCTGATTCAGTTTGCCTTCTTCTCGGCGTACTTCCTGTTTTCCATTCCGTCGGCAAAAGTGATTGACGCGATTGGCTACAAGAAGACGATGGTTGCCGGATTGTTGACCATGAGCGTGGGCGCGCTGCTGTTCATTCCTGCGGCGAGCGTTCCGTCCTATCCGCTATTCCTTGGCGCGTTGCTGGTTCTCGCCGCCGGAATCACTTCGCTGCAGGTGGCCGCGAATCCCTACGTTGCGGTTCTCGGGCCGCCTGAAACGGCATCGAGCCGGCTGAATCTCACGCAAGCCTTCAATTCTCTGGGGACGACGATTGGGCCCTACCTCGGCGGCGTGATGATTCTGACTGCGAACCCCAAGACGATGGATGAAATTCGTCAGATGCCGGCCGCCGCTTTGCAGGCTTATCGCGTGCACGAAGCTTCTTCGGTGAAGCTTCCTTACCTGATCATCGCTGTGGTTCTTATCGCCGTGGCGATCGTAATCGGACGCTACAACCTGCCCTCAATTCCTGAAGCCGAACGTCACGATGGCAATGCGCCCAAGGCGAGCCTTTGGAAGTACCGGCAACTCGTCTTCGGTGTGATTGGGATTTTCGTGTACGTCGGCGCGGAAGTATCCATCGGAAGCCTGCTCATCAATTATCTCGGCCAGCCGGAAATTGGAAATTTGACGGAGATTACGGCCGCGCGCTATGTGATGTACTACTGGGGCGGCGCGATGGTCGGAAGATTCATCGGTTCGGCCATTTTGCAAAAGGTTCGAACAGGCACGGTTTTAGCCATCGCCGCGATCGCTGCGTGTTTGCTCGTTTGCGTGTCAATGCTGACGCTCGGCAACGTCGCTATGTGGAGTATTATTGCGGTCGGGCTGTTTAATTCCGTGATGTTCCCAAGCATTTTCACTTTGGGGATCGCGAAACTCGGGCCGCTGACCGGCGATGGTTCGGGCCTCCTGGTTATGGGCATCGTTGGCGGCGCAATCCTTCCGGTGCTGCAAGGCGTGCTGGCGGATCGCATCGGAATTCATCACGCGTTCATTTTACCGGCGATTTGCTACCTATATATTTTGTTCTACGCGCTTCGAGGCTCTCGACCTGTGGCAGTCGAAGAGGATTGAAGAGCACGCTTCTCGCTGTAGTTTCCGCGCCGAGTCTCCCTCGTTCTAAACTTGCTATTCGGGATATGCCTCGCCTTCGTGGGCGATCCGAATCCGATGGTCGGTGAATTTGTAGTGCATATCCGGGTCGTAGACTTTCGGCATGTGGCACGTCACGCAATCCTTCGTGCGCGCGGGGTGTGCTGACGGGTGAGTCGCCGCCGTCTTCGGGGTGCCGGATGCGGGATGGCAGGAGAGGCACGCGCGGTCATATGAGGATGGATCGGTTCGCACTTCCACGTGCGGATCGTGGCAGGCGATGCAGGTTAGCCGAGCATCGCCTTTGCCCCAGCATTTACTCTCTTCAAGGCGAAAGGGCGCCGATCGAGCGGTGGCGACGCCTTTACCGCCGGAAAATTTCACGTCCCACCACGTTCCGTGGCATGCGCCGCAGAAATCAACCATGTCCACAGGATTCAGGCGCGCCGGATTGACGATTGTTCCCGCCGAATTTTCGGTCGCTCCGGCCAGCGCTGCAGCTTGCATGGCTGCGACGTGCTTCACGCCGGGCCCGTGGCACGCTTCACAACTGACGCCCAGAATGAGATTTTTTTCATCGAACTGGCCGCCGATTGTGGAGGCCGTCGTATGGCACGCGAAGCAGCGGACGATCTCAGCTGAGCCAAGCGGCCGGTACATTGCTTCGGCAACGTCTTTCGGTGAGGCCAGTGCGCGCGCGGGCGTGAAATTGAGATTTTGCAAGTTCGTGAAAAATGTTACGCGCGACTCGTAGAAATTCCCGTCGTCTTTTTTGAATAAATAGGACTGTGCCACCCGGCCGATGCCGAATGCCCAAAGCAGTGTGGCGTTGGTTGAGTTCGATGCTCCGGTTCCATCGGTGACGCTGTACGAACTTTCTTTCGCGCCTGTCTTGATTTCGTAGTGGTAGCTGCCGACAGCGAAATTCATTTTGGGATGGGCGTGAAGGATTACGGAGTCATCAGCGTGAAGTGATGCGGTGCCCATTGACGTTTGTTTCTGTGATGCGGATTTGGCGGCGTGGCAATTGGCGCATGCGGCGGCGCCGGCAAATTGATCTCGAGAAGCCACATTCTGAGTTGGCCAGAAGCCAGGTTCTTCGAGATGGTCGGATGTGGAGAGTTGTGCCAGGGCTGGAGGACAAGCGAGGAATCCCGGAACGAGGAACATGCCTGCGACTGCCGCTATTGACCAAATTGAAATAGAGATGCTGCGAAGCAATTCGGTCCGCACTCGAGACATGCACACCTTCAGGGCACTCGCGGCCAGTGTAAGGATTCGAGCGTAACAAAATCAATGTTGTTCAGCGGACTCAAGTTGAAGTTTCCGGCGGCAACCGTCAACGCTGATTCTTTCGATGCGGATTTTTGATTCACGAACCAATTTGCCGAGCGGCAGGAGACCGCAGACTAGGATCGATTGACGACGCGAGAATCCGCTTCAGGCGCCGCGAATTTTCCAAGTAACGAGGGAGCGGGTCCCGTTGAAGCGCGCACAACAAATTCCGGCTCGACTGTAATCTGATGGGTTGAATCGGCGAGGCCCTCGATCTGTTCCACAAGCGTTCTGGCCGCAATCTCTCCCATGCGTTCGAGTGGCTGGCGGACTGTCGTCAAACCTGGATCCGCAAACGATGCTGCGGGAATATCGTCAAATCCCACCACCGAAATATCCTCCGGTATTCGCAATCCCGACTCTCGAAACGCCCACATAGCGCCGATCGCCGATACGTCGTTGTAGGCGAAAAGCGCCGTAAAGGGTCGGCGTCGCGTGAGCAACTCCTTTGCGTACGGATATCCCAGATGCGGAGTGGAAACAGTGCTATCAATCTGGATGGTGAGCTCCGGCCGAATGCGAATGCCCAATTCAGCGGCGACTTCACAAATCGCTTCCCATCGTGTCGCGGAGTCAGAGCTCAGCCGATGTCCCTTTAGAAATGCAATTTCTTCATGACCCAGCTCTGCCAGATGAGTGAGGGCGAGCCGCGCGGCGAGCTTATGGTCCAAAATGATATTCGTCACGCCATCAACGCGCTCGTGTCCTGAAACTGCGACGGTCGGGCGCCCGAGCGGCGCCGTAATGGAAGTATCCGTGGTGATGAAGCCCTCGACGCCGCGGGCCAAGAGTAGCTGTGAGTAAGTCTGCAGAACCTTCGGGTCGTGGCGGTGGCAGACCGTGAGGAAAAAATAATTGCTCTTGCGCAAATATTCTTCGGCGCCACTGATGATCATCGCGCCATAGGCGTCGCCGATTTCTTCAGCAATCACTCCGATGGTATAAGTGCGGCGAAGGCGCAACGATCGAGCGAAGTAATTCGGCCGGTAATTGAATTCACGCGCGGCTTCGAGAATGCGCTGCTTAGTGTGTTCGGGGAGCGAGCGAGCCGCCGCAGAATCATTGAGCGCAGCCGAGACAGTTCCCGGCGTCAGACCGAGATGCTGCGCGAGTGTCTTGAGCGTGGCCCTGGACTCTTTTCGAGTGGCAGGCTTCTTCTTCCTGGAATCAGAAGCCATTCTTCATACTCCCAACGAGATCGTGTCTAGCGGCCGATTGTGCGTAAGCCACTCAATCTAAAGGGTATTCCGGCCAGCCGTGCCCAATGAAAAGTCGATCCTACTCCGTGAGTGAACTCAAAATAGCGCACAACCATACACTATCGGCAGCATATATTTACCTGAAAATGAGTGCGCATGCGGGTCCGCCCAGTCAACGGGACGCGACGATAGCGGTTCCGCCCAAGCACTAGAATATCATTATTTTACGCCGCAATATCATTATTTCTCTTGACAAGCAACTCCGCAAAGTTTAGATAGTCTACTAGTAGAAATTGATTAGTTCGTTGGGGTGGGTCCGTAGGCCGTCGATCCTTGGGAATTCAGGATCGATGCAACCCGCTCCGGGGTGCTGGAAATATTCAATTCTTGAAATGGGCGATTCGCTTTCTGACTCGGAATAGGGCGGAAAAAATCTCCGGCGAGGTGTGTGCGATGACTGTTCGAACTGAAGAAATTAATTCGAATCACGCTTGGACGATGATCCGCGCTTTGTTCTGCGTGCTGCTGCTGGCGCTGTTGGCGCCGCTCGCCACGCGCGCGCAAAATTACAACGGTTCGATCACTGGTATCGTCAGCGACCCGAGCGGAGCATCCATCGCTGGGGCGACGGTCACAGCGATCAACAAGGGCACGAACGAGACTTATACGGCGAAGACCAGCGATCTGGGCGCGTTCGCCTTCGAACAATTGCCGCTCGGCAACTACGAAGTTCATTTCTCCCAGGGCAACTTCAAGGAAGAAGTCGAGCAGAATGTCGTCGTACACGTTTCAACCGCTACTGTAGTGAATGTCACCCTTCAAGTGGGCACCCAGAGCGAGAAGATCGTAGTCGAAGCGAATGCGGTTGAGGTTGCGACGACGAGCGCGGTGGTTGGCGAAGTCGTCGAAGGCACTCAGGTTCGAGAGCTTCCCCTCAACGGCGAGAACTTCATGAACCTGGTTACCCTGTCGCCGGGCGTATCTACGGCCAACTCATTCGACCACACCGACAAAGGACTGGCAGGCGGCGCCGATTTCTCCGTGAACGGCAATCCATACAACAACAATTTGTTCCTTGTTGACGGCGTGAACAACAATGACGTTGGTTCAGGCCGCACGATTTTGGTTTATCCCTCGATTGATACGATCGCTGAATTCAAACTGCTGCGCAATTCCTACGGCCCGGAGTACGGCCAGGCGGCGGGCGCAATTATCAGCCTGACAACGAAGTCGGGCCAGAATCAGTTCCATGGCGGACTTTTCTACCAGGGCCGGAACGACGCTCTGGCCGCCAACGACTTTTTCTCGAATAAGGACGGGTTGAACAAGGCCGAGCTTCGTCGCAACGACTGGGGCTATAACGCCAGCGGCCCAATCATAAAGAACAAGCTCTTTATTTGGTGGAATCAGGAGTGGAACCGCCAAATTCAAGGAAATGCCGTAGCTGCTTGCGTTCCGACGGCTGCCGAGGAAATGGGAGACTTCAGCGCGGATGCAGCTAACCCAACGAGCACGAACTGCTTGGCGAACGTTCCGATTATTCCAGCCCAATTTCAAGCGGCGGGCAATCCGTACAAGATCGCAAACCCGGACCCGGTGGGCCTGTTGTACTCGAGTTTCTATCCAACGCCTAACATCGCGGGGGCTACCGGAAATCAAAATAACTGGGCGCAATCGCAAAGAAACAGTCAGAACTGGAGCGAGTGGAACGTCCGCGGCGATTACGACGTTACCAAACGGAACAGGATAACGGTGAGGTGGACAAACGATTCGTGGACCAACCCGTTTCCGAACTCAAACGAGTTCTGGGGTGACGCGATTTTCCCGACCCTGGGCGCGAATTGGAGCCAGCCCTCGAAGAGCGTCATGGCAAGGTTGAGTTCGACGATTACCAATTCGCTTGTGAACGACGTCGAGTTCGGCTACGGGCACAACGCCATCATCACGGGTTTCGCAGGCACCAACCCCACTCTAGCGTCGCAAATCGATGCCCAAGTACCGACGGCGTGGCCGTCTTCGCTTAAATTGGGAGAAGCCATACCGCAAATTGGATGGGGAGGTTTGGGGCCTTACGGTAGCGGTCAGAATATTTGGGCCATCCCACCCTACGGCAACCACGAGGACCTTTATACAGTTCAAGACAACCTGACGAAGGTAATGGGCAATCACATCATCAAAGCCGGGGCGTTTTACAGCACGAACGCCAAGATCGAAAACGGCGAGGGGCCTACCGATCGTCCGTTCTTCGACCCGAATAGCTATTCTGCCTTGTACTCCACGGGCAACTTGCTCGCAAACATTCTAATCCCCGGGCAAAGTTTCAATTCCGACACCTCCGAAAAGACAGCCAACCCGTTCGCGATGGTCAACTGGCACGACTTCGAGTGGTATCTCGGCGATTCCTGGAAGCTCAAGAAGAACCTGACCGTGGACTATGGATTCCGTTGGTCCTTCTATCGGGAGCCATATTCGGGAGACAACGCTTGGTCGAATTTTAGCCTGGCGGACTGGAGCGCATCGAGGGCTGCTGCGTTTCCGTCGGACGCCTGCAACGGTGTGGTAATCGTTCCTGGTACGACGCCCTGCGCCACGGAAGCTGCATTCCTGAGCACGCTCGGCATTCCATTGCCGCTCTCATCAGGGACGCCGGGCCCGAATCGCGCTTTGGTCAACAACAACAACCACGACATCGCGCCTCGCCTGGGTATTGCTTGGGACGTGAGAGGAGATGGGAAGACGGCCGTACGTGCGGGCTTGGGCCAGTTCTTCCAGCGAGAGGTCGTCGGCCTCGACGAAGGGCTCGCTTTCTCTGCGCCTTTCGTCATTGACGCACAGACACCGCGGACTTTCGAAGTTGCACCCGCGCTGTCGAACCCGAGCGTCTCGCCAAGCGCTGCCAAGAATCCGCGCGGTATTACACCGAACAGTTGGCAGTGGAATCTCTCGGTCGAGCGTCAGTTGTTCAAGAATACCGTGTTAAATATCGGATATGTCGGTAACACGGGTATCCACCTGACTTCACAGTCGGACTTGAACCAGGTTCCTGAAGCCAACTGGCTCGCCGGAGCGTTTTTGGCAAGCACCGCACAGAATGCTCTCCGTCCGGCTTCGAACTTCGGCGAAATTGGAGAGTTCTCGCGCGGCGGACACGCCACGTACCATTCGCTCCAAGCGCTGTTCAAGTCTCAGCTCACCAACCATTCTCAATTCCAGGTAGCGTATACCTACTCACATTCGATTGGTAACGTCGACCTGGACAACTCCTCAGGCAGCGTTAACCAGGAAGCGTGGCTGAACAACGCCGATCCGAGCTTGAATAAGGGCAATACGGACATTAACCGTCCGCACATCTTCGTGGCGAACGAAGTCCTGTTCCTTCCCAAACTTGGCGACAAGGCTACCGCCATTCGCGAAACTGTGGGCGGATGGGAATTCAACAGCATCGTCACCGCAGAGAGTGGCAATTCACTTACGGTCTATACCTCGGGAGCTGCCGGATCGAATATCACACTTGGAACCGCGCCCAACCAAACCGTTCTGACCAGCAGCCTCAACTCGCTGATCGGGAGCGGTTTCACGGATCCCCAGCGTCCGATCCGGGTTTCTGGCGTAAGCTGCAATTCTGGGCCGGGCGTCGGAGCCTTCCAAGTCATTAACCCAGCGGCGTTCACGCTGGTCGGAGATACAATCGGTTCGATACCTTCCGACATGGAAGGCCGCGGCGCTTGCTCCGGTCCGGGTTTGGTAAATTTCGATATGCAGCTTGCCAAGAACTGGACGATGAAGGAGAAGTACCGGATCAAGTTCCAGGTCGACTTCTTCAACATATTCAACCACCCGAACTTCTCGGGGAATAACTTCGCCAATGGATACAGTGGCAGCAACCTCTTCTGCGGTGGCGCGACGGCCACTTCAGGATTGCCTTGCAGCCCGACTAATAACGTGGTTACGTCACAAACAGCGGGAACGATCGGGAACTTTGGACAAGCTACTGCCGTTCTGCCTCCGCGGCAGATTCAGTACGGCTTGCACTTCTCGTTCTGAAAAACGTAACGAGTCTTGAGAATTGAAACGGCGGGGCTTGAAAAATCGGGCCCCGCCGTTTAGTCTTTTGAGCGTGTGGGAATCGTAACCTGGTGAAAGTCCGATCCGCAAGGTCCTCTGGTATTCCTCGCGTTGGACGCATCCTTCGTTGGTTTATTTGCGGCATAGTTGTCGCCTCCGCTCTCTTTGCGCCTTTCGAGATTTCCCAGTCTCACGCGCAAGCGCCCGCTAAGCAAAGCGCTAAGGCAGCGCCGAAGGACGCGCCCGCGTCTCCCGCGGAAACCGAGCTTGCGAAGCGCATCGAGGCGGCGCGGACCGCGCGAAATTCTGGCAACCCGGCGGAAGTCGCACTTGTCAACGATCGCCTCATCGCGTTCGCTCTGCGAGAAATGGGACAGTTGCGGCTGCTGGAAGCGGCCTACCCGCAGGCCATCGAGCTCTACCGCCGCTCCCTAGATTTCGAGGAACTTCCCGACACGCGAGTCGATCTCGCAATCGCCGAATTGCAGTCAAATCGCCTCGACGATGCGATTTCGGATTCGGAGAAGGCTCTTGCCATCTCGAGCGACGCGAGAGCGTACGTTGTCAGCGGCCGGGCCTGGTCACGCAAAGCCGAATATGGAAAAGCGGCCGACGCGCTATCCCATGCCGTCCAAATTAAGCCCGATGTCGAGACTTTGTACGCCCTGGGGATCTGTCTGCTCGATTCGAAGGACGCTGCAGCCAAGCAACGCGCCGCGGCAGTCTTCGAGCAGATGATTCAACTTGCCGGCGATAGCGGTTCGCTGCACGTGCTCTTCGGCCGGGCTTATCGCGACGCCGAGGATATGCCGGACTCGATTCGAGAGCTGAAGCGCGCCGTGGAGCTCGATCCCCGCACCCCTCACGCTCACTACTTCCTCGGTCTGGCGATTCTGTCGGTCAACGAATGGAAGCCGGTGCCCGAGGCCACCGCAGAATTTCGAAAGGAACTCGAGTATTACCCGCGCGATTTCCTGTCCAATTACATGTTGGGCTTCACGGATTCCGTCGAGCGCGAATACGACGAATCGAATAAATATCTGAAGATAGCCGCAAGCGTGAATCCCACGTGGCCCGAGCCGTTCTTATATCTGGGCCTGAATGCCTTCGCTCAAGGCGACATGAAGAGCGCCGAAGAGGCATTCCGGAAGACGATTGAGCTGACCGGCCGGGATGAATCCCGCTCGAGTTACCAAATTCGCAGGGCGTATGTTGATTTGGCGCGCATTCTCGAAAAATCCGGGCGCACGGAGGAAGCGGACATCTTTGTCGCGAAGGCGCACGATCTTCAAAAGAAAGTCATGGAGCAGACGCAGCAGAGTGTCGCCTCGATGGCTTTGGCGGGTGGCGCTGGCTCCGCAGCCGCGCTTGTGCCCATCAATACGCAGCAGGAGGAAGAAGCCGCGCCGGTCCTCGACGCGAATGCCGATCCATTCGGGCGCGTGGACGCATCCACGCTGGCTCACGCCAATTTGAACGAAAAACAGCGCGCCTCGGCCGATTCTCAGGAGACGCGGCTGCGCACGATACTCGGCCTCGGTTTCAACGATCTCGCTACATCCGAGGCCGTGAGCGGCGCATTCACGGCGGCGCTCGGTCATTACCAGGAGGCCGAGCATTGGAACGCAGGGATTGCCGGCTTGCAAAAGAACCTCGGCCTCTGCGCGTATCGCGCTAATAATTACCCCGAGGCGATTCGCGGGCTTTCGCACGCGCTCGTTGACGACCCGAGCGATGCTCCCGTGCGAGCGATGCTCGGCATGGCGTACTTTGGGACGGATGCGTTCGCCGACGCTGCGAAGACGTTTGCGCCGCTCGGCGCACGCGGCATGCAAGATGGCCTCGTAGGATACGCCTGGGCGGCGTCCCTGACGCGCACGGGCGATTTGAAGAAGGCGACAGAGGTTCTGAGTCAATACGAGAAGGGAAAGCTTTCAAATGACGCTCTTATCGTGGCCGGCCAACTTTGGACCGAAATCGGCAACTACGCCCGCGCGGTAGACTCTTTTCATCGAGCGCTCGCCGATGATCCTTCGCTTCCCAAAGCGCATCTCTATGCGGGTGAGGCTGACATTCGTTGGGAGCGCTGGCCTGAAGCGGCCGAGGAGTTCAAATCTGAGTTGGCGCTCGCGCCCGGCGACGCCGATGCAAAATACAATTTAGGCTTCGTCTACGCGCAGCAATCGAAGACCGGCGAGGCGATGGAGTTGTTTCAGCAAGTAATCGCCGCAAACCCGGATTATGCCAACGCGCAATACCAGGTGGGCAAGATTCTCCTCGATCGCGGAAAACTGGACGAGGCAATCGAGCACTTAGAAGCTGCAGCGCGGCTAAGTCCCAACACAGACTACGTCCATTACCAGTTGCAGGCAGCATACCGCAAGGACGCACGCATTGCGGACGCAGACCGCGAGCTTGCCATCTACAAAGATCTCAAGTCGAAATCGCGCGACCGCGCGGCCCAGCCGGTGCAAACGCCATGATGAACTGCGAATGGGAAATCGCTTGATGGGCCGATCCTCGCGATTGGCCGTCAGGATTCTATTTCTGTTCCTCATCGCCACGGATTTGGCGCACGCGCAGGCCGGCCACAATGCGCCTGCCGCGCCTCCGCCCGGAGCAAAAGCTGCCATGTGCGCGAATCGCCCGGTGCCGCAACTCGAAGACATTACGGCCAAGGCGGGAATTACGTTCAAGCACACGTCCGATCCCTCGAAGAAATACATCGTCGAATCCATGAGCGGCGGTGTGATTTTATTCGATTACGATCGCGACGGCTGGCCGGATATATATTTTACGAATGCGCCCACGGTCGAGATGGCGGTGAAGGGGCAGCCAAGCCTCGGCGCGCTCTATCACAACAATCACGACGGGACTTTCACTGACGTGACGAAGAGCTCTGGCTTGACGTCGCCATGCTTCGCGATGGGCGGCGCCGTCGGCGACTACGACAATGACGGCTGGCCGGATCTCTACTTGACCTGTCTCGGCGGCAACGTCCTCTATCACAATAACGGCGACGGAACGTTTACCGACGTCACCGCGAAGGCGGGCGTCGCCGACGGCCGTTGGTCTACAGGCGCGGCGTTTGGCGATTACGATGGCGACGGATTCGTCGATCTTATGGTGGCGAATTACGTTGATTTCCATCTCAACGATCTGCCCGCATTCGGAAAATCTCCCAACTGCAAATATCGCGGCATTGATGTGCAGTGCGGCCCTCGCGGATTGCGTGGCGCGGGCGACTCTTTATTTCACAACAATGGCGACGGCACATTCACCGATGTTTCGAAGAGCGCCGGCGTGAGCGATCCAAATGGCTATTACGGAATGGGCGTCCTATGGGTGGATTTCAACAATACCGGGCGTCCGGATATCTATATCGCGAACGATTCCACTCCGAAATTTCTCTACAAGAATCTTGGCGGCGGAAAGTTCAAAGATATCGGACTCGAGTCCGGAACTGCGGTCAGCGAAGATGGCTCCGAGCAAGCTTCGATGGGGATTGCGGCCGGAGATTATCTCCACACTGGCTTGCCCGCGTTGTATGTCACAAATTTTGAGGACGAAGACGATTTGCTTTTCCGTAATGACGGTGACTGGAACTTCACGGATGTTTCCTACGCGTCGCACAGTGCCTTACCGTCGTTGCCATGGGTCAAGTGGGGCGCTGCGTTCGTTGATTTGGATAACGATGGATGGCTCGATCTGATTACCGCGACCGGCCACGTTTATCCGCAGGTGGACACGCTGCCCTCGGGCGGCGGATATCGCGAGCCAAAAGTTCTTCTCCTCAATCAGCAGAACGGAACATTCTGCGATGCGAGCGACGAGGCCGGGCCGGCGCTCATGGAGAAAAGAGTAGCGCGCGGGCTGGCCGTCGGCGATCTTTTCAATGATGGAAATATGGACGTGGTCGTCGGGGATCTCGACGGCGGCCCGATGGTTCTGCGAAACCACGGCGTTCCCGGGCGGCACTGGGTGAGCTTTGAACTTGCGGGGACGAAGAGCAATCGCCTGGCGCTGAACGCGCGAATCAAAATCGTCGCGGGCGGCATGACGCAGACCGACGAAATCCACAGTGGTGGAAGCTATTTGTCGCAGAACGATCTGCGGTTGCATTTTGGCCTGGGCTCGGCGGCGAAAATCGAACGCGTGGAGATTCATTGGCCGTCGGGGAAAGTCGAGATATTGACTAATCTCGCGGCCGATCAGTTTTACTGGGTGCTAGAAGGGCAGGGAATTGTCCCTGCTGAAAAGATTCGACCGGAGCGGCGTAAATGATCCTCAATTTCAAGCGCATTCTTGATGTTTCGCTCCGTGTGCTGTGGGTGGTTGTCCCGCTTGTATGCTTGCCGGCTTCCGCGATTGGCGGCAAGGGCGACAAAGGCAACAAGGGCAAAGATCATTGGGTCGCAACTTGGAGCACCGCGAATATCGATCTTGAGAATCCGGACGCCGCCGGTGTTTTTAGCTCGGCAAGCGTTCCCGACTCGCTCGAGAACCAGACCATTCGCGAAATTGTGCACACCACCATCGGCGGACGCGAGATTCGAATTCGCTTGTCGAACGCTTTCGGCGCCAAAGCGATCACGTTCGATTCTGTTTATGCCGGCTTGGAAGCGAACGGAGCCGCCCTCGCCGCAGGCACGAATCACGCCGTTACATTTGGCGGCTCGAAATCCGTCATGATGCCGGAAGGCTCCGAAGCTCTCAGTGATCCAATTCCTCTGTCCGTTGGCGCGGAAGAAAATCTCGTGATCAGCCTTTTCACGATAGGACCGGCGCGCTTGGCGACCGGCCATGCTGCTGCGTTTCAAACCAATTTTATTTCGACGGCCGGCAATTTTACCGCTGACGAAAGTACAAGCGCGTTCACGAAGACAACTGGCTCGTGGTATTTCCTTGGCGAAATTGACGTGCTCGCACCACAGAAATTGCGAGGAGCCGTAGTCGCGTTCGGCGATTCCATTACGGATGGATCGTCGACGAAGCCGGACACGAACGCGCGGTGGACGGATGTTCTGGCGCGGCGAATTCTCGCGGGCCCGGCGCACAACGCGATGGCAGTGCTCAATTCAGGGATCGGCGGCAATCGCGTGCTCACGAGTTCGCCGTGCTTCGGAACGAACGCCCTGGCCCGGCTCGATCGCGACGCCTTCGACTACGCCGGCGTTCGCGACATCATTCTCTTCGAAGGCACGAACGACATTGGCCAGCCCGACACGCCCGCTTCTTCCATACGGGCTAAATACGTCCCGTGCCTAACCCGCATGCAAATCACCGCCGATGATTTGATCGCGGGGTACAAACAAATCATCGAGCAGGCGCACGCGGCGGGATTGAAAATCTTCGGCGCGACGATACTTCCGTACAAAGGTTACGGAGGCTGGACGGAACAGGGCGAATCGAAGCGCCAAGCCGCGAATCATTGGATCAAGGAATCGGGCGCCTTTGACGGCGTGATTGATTTCGATGCCGCGCTGCGGGACCCGGCGAATCCCGCCGCTCTGACTCCGAGCTACGACAGCGGCGACCACCTGCACCCTAATCCCGCAGGCCACGAAGCCATGGCGAACGCGATTGATTTGGCCCTCTTCCGCTAGCGAAACTATTCTTCACGACCGGAGTGACGTTTGATCTTTCGCGATCGCAAAGACGCCGGCCAAAAACTTGGCGCGCAATTAACGCGATTTCACAAAAATTCAAATGTCGTCGTACTCGGTCTGCCGCGCGGCGGCGTGCCCGTCGCAGCTGAAGTCGCTCGTGCACTCGCCACTCCCTTGGACATTTTCGTCGTTCGCAAGCTGGGCGTGCCGCAACATGAAGAGCTCGCCTTCTGCGCGATCGCCTCGGGAGGCGTTCGTGTTCTGGACGCCGCCATAGTCGAGGAACTGGCGATTCCGGATGCCGCGCTCGACGCCGTAATCGAGCGAGAAATGAAGGAACTCGATCGTCGCGAGCTTGTGTACCGCCGCGGCATGCCTGCGCTGGACGTGAAAGATCGCATCGTGATTCTTGTGGACGACGGCATCGCCACCGGATCCAGCACGCGCGCCGCCCTTGAGGCGCTCCGAAAACTTGGCCCGTCGCAAATTGTCGTCGCGGTTCCTGTCGCTTCGCCGCATGCGGTCCGGCAGCTTTCCAAGGTTGCCGACGAGATCGTGTGCTTGTCGGCGCCTGACGATTTTGCGGCTGTTGGCCAGTGGTATGCCGATTTTCAGAGTACGACGGACGAAGAGGTCTCCGCCGCACTGGAATCCGCAGCGCAACGCAAAACGATTCACGCAAATTAATCGCGCGTGCCTGCCACACGTGAGCGATCCACATTATTTCTATTTCGAAAAGTTTCTAAACTTTGTCAAGCGGACCCAGACTCGAAAAAAGTTGTCATCCCGAACGAAGTGAGGGATCTGCGGTTCGTATAAGAAGGTTCTATTTTACGTACGAGCGGAATGCCCCGCACTCTCGGTAGTCCTGTTATTCCCAATCATCAGGTAGGCAGAAATCACGCCATTGGCCGCGAGAAGCGCGCAGAGAAGCATGGTCACGCGAAACGCTTCAAGAAAGGAATTCGCGATAGCCGCGGAGATCGCCTGACGTTCGTCCGCGCTCACGCCTGCTGGGATTTCGATCGCGGCTAGCTTCGTTCGCTGATTGAGAATCTCCGACCTAGTCGGCTCCTCGATGTGAATGTGCGCGAGACGCCGTTGCAGCCCGTTGTTGAATACCGACGTCACAACGATTCCAAGGACGGCAATCGCGATGAGTCCCGCGATGCGCGCCACCGCGTTGTTGATTCCCGAAGCCGCGCCAACGTTGGCCCGATCCGCCGCTCCCATGATCGCCGTCGTCAGCGGGGCCACGCTCACGGCAAGCCCGAATCCAAGCACGACAATCCCAGGAAAATAGCTGGTCCAATAGCTTCGTCCGGCAAATGGCCGCGCCAAGAGCAGAAACGCGATGGTGACAATAGTCGGGCCGATGATGAGCGGCGGCCGCGCACCATAGCGATCCGCCAGGCCTCCCGACCAGCGCGAAAGCGTAAACATCAAAAGTATCATCGGCAGGAACGCCGCGCCGGCCGCGGTCGCCGAGTAGTGCTGGACCTCGATCAAATCCATTGGAAAGAGAAAGAGGAATACGCCAAGCGCGGCGTAGACGAGAAACGTCAGGATGTTTGCGCCCGTGAAATCGCGCGATTTGAAAAGTTCCGGCGGCACCATCGGCGCTTTCGCCGCCTTTTCGGCAAACCAAAACAGCGCCAAGCAAATCGCGCCGAGAATCACAGCGGCGATCACGCGAACATTCGACCAGGTCAATTGCGAAGACTCAACGAGCCCAAACACCACGCCGCCGAGGCCAAAGGTCGCGAGCAATGCGCCGCCCCAATCCACCGGCCCGCGCGCGGATTCGGCGCGGCTTTCGGGCACGTGCCAAATGCTGACAACGATCACCGCGATCGCCAGCGGCAGATTCAACAGAAAAGCCCATCGCCAGGACGCATGCTCGATCAACCATCCGCCCAGAACGGGCCCAATCACGGCGGTGATTGCCGTGAAGCCGGACCAAGTCCCGATGGCGCGGCCGCGTTCGTTGTCCTCGAACGACGCGCCGATGATGGACAGGCTGCCGGGAACCAGAAACGCGGCGCCAAAGCCCTGCACCGCTCGCGCGGCAATCAACTGCTGAATGCTCGATGCGCCTCCGCACCAAGCCGACGCCGCGGCGAAAACACAAACTCCGAAGAGAAACATCCGCCGCCGGCCGAACCTGTCGCCGAGCGAGCCGCCCACGAGAATCAGAGAGCCGAGCAGCAGCAAATACGCCTCGACGACCCACTGCAAATCCGTAACAGTGGCGCCAAAACTTCTCTGCAAAGCAGGCAGCGCGACATTCACGACGGTGCTATCAATGAATGCCATGCTCGACGCGAGTATCGTGGCGACCAGAATCCACGGCTTCGAGCGCGGGTTGGTCGATCCAGCCGCCGAAGCAGAAAGAATTGCGGCAATCTCAGATGGCGATTTCATTCGAGTGAGCGGTCAGCCAAAGACAACTGGTTCAGGATGAAACGTGGGGAGTATTGCCGATTCCTTGCCGTAAAGGGAAGCGGATAGCTCGAGGGATAGCCGAGATCGCAATCGTGGCGCCGGCATCTTGCCGGCGTTTTTCCGCCCGGCGGCATTGAAAAAAAATCGCCGGCAAGATGCCGGTACTCCCAGGGATTTGCTCAGTTCGGCCGATTGTATCCCGTCAACTGCCCAAAAAAGAAGGCCCGCGGCGAGGCGGGCCTTTGGGGGAGAAAAGCCCTTGGGCCAATGCGCGGATGGCCGCAGAACTCTTTCCTCAGCGGCAGTTTAGAGGCGGCCTTGCTACAAGTCAAGAA
>Ga0182015_10001282_pt1 | contig 33657 bp, 27 predicted proteins | sample 712P3MmetaG_FD_120478 | JGI IMG/M metagenome (GOLD analysis project Ga0182015, IMG submission 120478) | Permafrost microbial communities from Stordalen Mire, Sweden - 712P3M metaG | ecosystem: Environmental > Terrestrial > Soil > Wetlands > Permafrost | place: Sweden: Stordalen | collected...
CCGCGTGTTGCCCCCATCGCCAGCCGCGTCGCGATCTCCGGCGTGCGGCGATGAATGCGCGCCAGCATCAGCCCCGCGAGGTTGGCGCACGCGATCAGCAGGATGAATCCCACCGCCAGCATCAGAGCCTGCGTCTGCTCACGCATCGCGCTGCCCGCGTAGAAGTTCAGCGGGCTCGGGAAATACCACACCCGCCACTTCGCGAGGTTGTATTCCTGGGTCGGTGGCAGATGCGCCAATTGTCCGCGCACCTCCGCCCACGTGGCGCCCGGCTTCAGCCGCATCAGGATCAGACAGTTCGTCCCCATGCACACGCCGTTTGGGTCATCCGGCATCAGCGGCGTCCACACGTCGGCAGGGTTCGGCATCTGCGCGCCCTGCGGCAACACGCCCACCACCGTATATGGCGCGCCACGCAACAGGATCGACTTGCCCAATATGCCTGGGTCCTGGCGAAACGTCGTCCGCCACAGCCCATAACTCAGCACGACTGCCTTGCCCGCTCCCGGCCGATCTTCTTCCTCAGTGAAGCCGCGCCCCAGCGCTGGCTGGATGCCCAGCACCTCGAAATAATGCGCGGAGACGGTCACGTTGTGAACATAGCGGACAGCCCCGCCCTCCGCCGCACCCGCCTGCAGATTCACGCCCTCCGTTCCCCCGAATGGCTGTCCACCGGCAGCCGCCGTAACCGCTGGAACGCCCTGCAATACTGCGCGCCACGTTGCTCGGTCTGACGAGTCATCGTCCTCAAACTGCGCAGGGTTGTTCTTCGCCTCCCGGTGCGTGACCAGCGCGGCCACCCGCTCCGGCTGCGGATAGGGCAACGTGCGCAGCAGGAACCCATCCAGCAGACTGAAAACCGCGGTGTTCACGCCAATCGCCAGCGCCAGCGTCACCACCACCGCCGCCGCAAATCCAGGACTCCGGTGCAACTGCCGTAATGCAAAACGCAAATCTTCGATCATGACTTCTCCTTACGAAGAGTCTTGTTCGGCGGTCCCCCCGCGTCTTCGGGCCGCCGTTCCTGTTCCCTGTTCCCTGTTCCCTGTTCCCTATTCCCTGTTCCCTGCTCTTCACTCCATCCGCAGCGCCTGCATCGGTTCCACCTTTGCCGCTCTGCGCGCCGGCAGCACTGCCGCCAGCAACGCCACCAGCAGCACCAGCAGCGTCACCGGCACAACCACCAGCGGATCCAGATTCGACACGCCAAACAGCTGGCTCTTCAGCCCACGCGTCGCCAGCAACGCCACCGGCAGGGCAACAAGCACACTGATCCCAGCCAGCTTCAGCACGTCCTTCAACACCAGCGCCACCACGCCGCTGCGATCCGACCCCAACGCCATCCGCACTCCGATCTCCCGCGTCCGCTGCGCCGTCGCATACGCCAGCACGCCGTACAGTCCTACCGCCGCCAACAGCATCGCCAGCACGCCGAAGCTCTCCGCCAGCAGCGCGATCATCCGGTCGTCGTTAATGTTGTCGTTAATAGCGGCATCGAGCGTCCCCAGGCTCGCTACCACCAGCTTCGAGTCCATCCGCTGCACCGTCTGGCGGATCATGCCCATCGTCGCATCCGGAGCGCCCCACGTCCGCACGTAATACCACATGCCGCTCGGGTTCGCGTCCTGTGCGGCCGGCCAGTACATCCCGATCTCCGGCTTGGCGCGCATCCCGCGGTGAATATAATTCCGCACCACGCCCACAATCTGGATGTCATACTTTGTCTTGCTCCCCGCCCCATTCGCGATCATATGTCCGATCGCCTTCTGCGGACTTCCAAAGAACCGATCCGCGAACTTCTCGTTCACGATCGCCACCTTCGGACCACCCGGCGCGTCCGCATCCGTAAACGCCCGCCCCGCAAGCAACGGCACTTTCAGCGTATCGAAATAATCCGGCGTGATGCGCGCCTCCTCCATGTTCATGTCCTCTTCTTCCGAGGGCGTGTATCCCTGAATACTGAAGTTGCTATGGTCCCCGTTGTCAGCCAGCTCTGGATCGTCCGTCGCCGCTGCACTCGCCACGCCCGGCAGCGCTGCCAGCGCCTCCACAAGCCGCTTGTTCAGCGGACCCACATCTTTGGCGGCGTATCCCGCCAGCTGCGGATCGATCCATGCCGTGATCAGATGATCCGTGGCAAATCCCACGCTCACGTGCCGCAGGTTCCCCAGCGTCCGCGCGAACAACCCCGCGCAGATCAGCAGCAGCAGACTCAGCCCAATCTGCACGCCCACAATGGCGCGCCTGAATCCCAGACGTCCGCCCATGCTCCCCGCGCCCTGCTGCTTCAGGTGCTTCACCAGGTCAGGCTTCCACAGCTGAATCACGGGAGCCAGCGTGAACAGCAGGCTCACCAAAACCGCCGTGGCAAAGTTGAAAGCAAGCAGCCGGCCATCTAAATGGGTGGAGAACGGCGGCTCGTTGCTCCCCGTCGTCATGCGGCTCACCAGATAACGAATCGCCGCCGGAGCCAGCGCCAGCCCAGCCGCCCCGCCCAGAATCCCCAGCAGCAATCCCTCCGACAGCAGTTGCCGCACCACCCGCTCGCGGCGCGCGCCCAGCGCATACCGCATAGAAATCTCCCGCACCCGGCCTGCCGCGCGCACCAAAACCAGGCTGGCCACATTCACCGCGGCCATCAGCAGCACCAGCAGCGCCATCCCCATCACCACCAGCAGCGGTCCCCTCAGGTCGTTACGCGAATATGAGAATCCTCTGGCGCCATCCAGTACATTGAGGCGCGTATTCGTAACAAATCCAGCTACAAATTTGGGCGAATTATTCCCCATAACTGGGACCTCCGCCGCCCGCAGAGCATGCCACAGCGGGGCCACGCCCGCCTGCGCCTCCGCTCGCGTCTCGCCCTGCTTCAGACGGCCGAGAATGTTCAGCCATCGCGAATTGTGCTGGTCCAGCTGATCCCATTCCGGTGTCACCACCGGCTTCATCGTCATGGGAACGAACAAATCAGGACGCGATCCCCAGATCGCGCTGTCGAATCCAGCTCCTGCGATCCCCACAATCTCAAACGGCTGCCCGTTGATGTCCAGGGTCTGCCCCACCACGTGCGGGTCCTGCGCCAGGTGCGTTTTCCAGTAATTGAAGCTGAGCACCACGACCGCGCTGCCATTTCTCACCTGATCGTCGGCCTGGGTCAACAGCCGCCCATCCGCTGGCCGCACACCCAGCACATCGAAATAGTTCCCGCTCACCAGCTCCGTATTCACGAGCGCCGACTGCCCCTGCCACCGCACTCCCACGGGCGCCTGAAACATAGCGATCAGCCCATCGAACACCTTGTTCTGATCGCGCAGGTCCTTGTACATCGGATAAGAAAAATATGCCTCCGCATCGCCGCCCTCAATCGACGTGTGCCCGTTCCACACCTCGTACGGAGTCGCCTCCAGCAGCACCAGTTGCTGCGGATCGCGCACCGGCAGCGCCCGCAACAGAGCCTGATCGAGCAGCGAAAAAATCGCCGTGTTCGCCCCGATCCCCAGCGCCAGCGTCACCACCGCCGTCAGGGCGAACCCTGGCGACTTTCGTAACTGTCGCCATGCATATTTCAGATCGCTGAGCATATCTGTCACACTCTCCGTTACAGATCTCGCCTGTCGCCTGCCTTATTCGGTCCGCAGGGCCTCCATCGGATCCACCGCCGTGGCACGCTGCGCGGGAAGCGCCGAAGCCAGCGCCACCATGAGCGCGGTCAGCAGCAGCGCTGCGCTCAGCGTCATTGGATCCCACGCGCTCACCCCGTACAGCTGGCTGGTGAACAGCCGTGCCAGCGCCACCGTGGCCGGCAGTGCCACCAGCGCAGCGCCCGCGGCAATCCACGCCATCTCACGCACTACCAGCGCCACCAGAGTGTGCCGCGGCGCGCCCAGCGCCAGCCGCACGCCGATCTCCCGCGTGCGGCTCTGCGTGGAGTACGCCAGCACTCCGTACAAGCCCACCGCGGCCAGCAGCGCCGCCAGCACGGCAAAGGCCACAGCCAGCATCGCGAGTGCTCGCTCGTCCGAGGCGCTCATATCAACCTGCTCCTCCATCGTCCGCAAACCATCCACCACCAGCGTGGCATCGAGGTTGTGCATCGTCCGCTGGATCGCTCCCTCCGCTGTCTCCGGATCGTGCGCGGTCCGCACGTAGAGCTGTACGCCGCCCTGATGCTCCTCCTGGAAATACGGCCGATACACCGCCGGCCCAATATCCGTGCGCAAATTCTGGTGCTTCACGTCGCCCACCACACCGACGATGGTCGTGTCCGGCTTGTCGCCGTCCCCGATCAGCCGTCCCAGCGCATTTGGCGCCGAGCCGTAAAACTTTTTCGCGAATTCCAGATTCACCACCGCCACCAGCGGCGCGCCCTTTTTGTCCGCCAAAGAAAACTCGCGGCCCGTCAGCAGCGGCTGCCGCAGCGTGGCGAAAAACCCCGGCGTGATCCACGGCGACTCGAAATTAATATCTTCCTCAGCCCCACGCTTATAGCCCTGGATCAAGTAACCATCGGTATTCGAGTCCCCCGAGAGTTCGGAGTCGGTCGTCCCCGCCACATTCAGTACGCCCGGAATCCGCCCCAGTCCTTCCAGCGCCGCCGTCACAATCTGCGGCGCCCGGTCTTCGCCATAACCGGAGATCGTAGGATCAAGCTCGAACGTCGCCACGTGCTTCGTTTCCCACCCTACCGGCTGCTCTCGCAGATTCCGCAGCGTCCTCACGAACAATCCCGCGCCGCCCAGCAGCAGGACGCTCAGCGCGATCTGCACCCCCACCGCAGCCTTGCGGAATCGCTGCGATGTCTTCGACGCCGTCCCCGTGCTCTGCCGCAGCGCCCCCGCCAAATCGGGCCGAACAAAATGCAGCGCCGGCGCAATCGAAAACAGCAGCGTCACCACCATCGAGATTGCCAACGTAAACAGCAGCACCCGCAGATCGACAGCCGCCGAATACGGCTCGCTGCCGGGACTGGCGTTGGTCAGCAGCCGCACCAGCGTGATGGCCACAACCGGAGACAAGGCCAGCCCTCCCGCCGCGCCGGCCGCGCCCAGCATCCCACCCTCGATCAGCAACTGCCGCACGATGCGCGAACTCTTCGCCCCCAGCGCGTAGCGCATCGACATCTCCCGCACCCGCGCCGCCGACCGCAGCAGCAGCAGCGTGGCCACATTCAGCGCGCACATCGCAATCAGCAAGCCCGCCATGCTCAGCAGAATGATCAGCGGAGTCCGCAGCTCCATCCGGCCTGGCGAGAAGCCCATCGAATCGTCCTTCACCAGGATCGTGGCCCGGTTGAGGTACCTCTCGCGGAACGTGGGCGACTGATCCTTATAGAGCGTCAGCTCCTGCGTTCGCAGCGCATGCCATACCTGCGACAGATTCGCCTGCGCCTGGGCCATGGTCACGCCCGGCTTCAACCGCGCGACGATCGTCAGCCACAATGCCTGGCGATTGTCGAGCCTGTGCAGCGGCGCTGTCCATGGCATCGCCACATCCGCCATTGTCACCGGCACGAACAGCACGGGACGATACCCCCCAATCGCCGTCGCGAAGTTCTCCGGAGCAACACCGACGATTGTCAATGGATGTCCGTTGATGAGCACCGCCTGCCCGATCGCGTCGCGTGAGCCCCCGAAGTGCGTACGCCAGTAGTCGTAGCTCAGCACCACCACGGGGTTCGTATTCTTCGCTGTCTCATCCGCGGAGGTGAACAGCCGCCCCGCAGCCGGCTTCAGTCCCAGCATCTGAAAATAATTTCCGCTCACCAGCTCCGCATCCTTGTCCTCGGCCTGGTTGTGCCACGAAATGCCCAGGCTTGTCCGCATCGTCGCCAGCGTTCCGCTGAATACCCGATTTTGATCGCGCAGGTCCTTGTACATCGGGTAGGAGTAGTAGCTCCCTATCCCCCCGCCGAAGCTGCTTGCGGAACCCGAGAAGCTGCCGTGCCACTCGAAGCGCACCAGCTCCTTCGGCCGCTCCACCGGCAGCAACCGCAGCAGCACCTGGTCGAACATAGTGAAGATCGCCGTCGTCGCCCCAATCCCCAGCGCCAATGTCACAACCGCCGTGATTGCGAATCCCGGCGACATCCTGAGCTGGCGCCATGCATACTTCAAATCTCCGAACATATTTGCTCCCGCCGCAGTTACGTATTCTTGTGTGTGCTCTGTTACCTGAGCCTGGGCCCCTTTTACTCTCCGCGAAGCGCTTCCATAGGCTCCACCCCCGCCGCTTTTCGTGCCGGCAGCAGGCAGGCAACTGTGCCCACCGCCAGCAGCAGGCACACCGTGCCGGCGGCAATTGCCGGGTTATACGGACTCACACCGAAAAGCAGGCTCCCGATCGCACGCCCCAGCCCAAAAGCGAGGCCGATTCCGGCAGCGGCGCCCGCCAGAACGGGCAACAAACCGTCGCGAAAGACCAGACGATAAATATTCACCCGCTGCGCGCCCAGCGCCATCCGCAATCCGATCTCGCGATGTCTCTGCAACACGGAGTACGTCACTACGCCATACACTCCCAGCGCTGCCAGCAGCAGTGCGCTCGCCCCGAACAGCAGCAGCAGGTCCATCTCGAACCTCCGGTTCGCCACCGAATCCGCCACCACGCCGCCCAGCGTCCTCATCTCCAGCACCGGAACGGCCGCATCCACGCTCCAGATCGCCTTCCGAATCGACTCCGCCATCGTCGCCGGGTCCTGCTGTGTCCGCACCACCAGCCATCCCGTTGGATCGCAACGGAACCAGTACCCCACGTAAATCAGCATCGGGTCCGGCTTCGCCAGCGTCACCGTCCGCGCATTCTCGACGACTCCCACCACGGTGAACGGATCTTCACCCGTCGCGCCGGCACGCCCGAACTGCTGTCCCAGCGGATTCCTTCCGGGCCACAGGGTCTTCGCCGTCAGCTCCGAAATTACTGCCTCATTCCGTCCCCAGTCACTTGCCGTGACGAACCGTCCCGCCACCAACCGCAAATGAATCGCCTCGAAATATCCCGGGCTCACCCAGCGCCAGTGCTCTTCCGGCAACTGTGTCCACGGCCGCGTATCGCCCGCCAGCTGTGCGGCATCGCCCCACCCATCGCCGGCCAACGGCAAAATCGACGTCAGCGCCGCCCGCTGCACTCCTGGAAGCCCGTTCAGCTTGTCCAGTACATCGCGATAAAACTCCGCCCGCCTCGGCCGGTTCGGATACGTCTCCCTCGGCAGTTCCACGCTCGCCGTCATCGTCCGCTCTGTATCGAATCCGCGATCCACGTGCATCAGCTTCGTCACGCTCGCTGTCACCAGCCCGGTCATCAGCACCAGCGCCACGCTCACTGCCACTTCCACGCCCACCAGCGCGCGCCGCATCCGTTTGCTTCCCCGCGACTCGCTCGCCAGCCACGACTCGCTGTGCAGCACCTCCTGCGGAGCCGTCCGTGAAACCATCCATGCCGGAGCGGCCCCCGCCGTCAGTGTCGCCAGCGCCGCCAGCAGCAGCGCGCACCCCGCGCCCGTCCAGTCCAGGTGCAACGGCCCGCGAAAGTCCAGCGCCGCCGGCAAATACTGCTGCATCGCCGGCACAATCGCCATGGCCAGCAAAATGCCCAGTCCGCAACCCGCCGCCGCCAGCATGACCGTCTCGCGCATCGCCATCCGCAGCATCTCCACGCGGCTCGCGCCCAGCGCCGCCGCCACGGCCATCTGGTGACGTTGCCCCGTCGCCCGCGCCAGCAGCAGATTGGCAATGTTCACGCACCCCACCAGCAGCAGCCCCGCCACTGCAGCCAGCAGAATCGTCAGCGACTTCCGGTTGTTGCCCACCAATTCCTGCTGCCAGGGCGTTAGCACCGCTGACAACGTCGATTTCTCATCTGCCGGCAGACTCGCCGCAATCGTGCGCTGCTCCGCATTCAGTTCCGCATTCGCCGCCGCAAGAGAAACCCCGGGCTTCAGCCGCGCCAGCCCGAAGTAGTTCAGGTCCCCCATGTCCTCTTCCAGCTGGTCCTTCGTGAACGCCATCGGCGCCAGCACACCCGCTGGCTCCCTCCGCTGGGCCGTGCTGTCCAGAGACGGCATGCGAAAAGACTCCGGCATTACCCCCAACACCGTGTATGGAAAGCCGTCCAGCTTAACGCTCTTGCCCACGATTTCCCGATCGGATCCAAATTGCTCCCGCCACACATCGTAGGCCAGAACGGCAACGTGCTCATGCCCAGGCTGTGCCTCCTCCGTCGTGAACGCTCGTCCCAACCATGGCTGCACCTCCAGAACCGAGAAGATCCCCGGCGTTGAGTGCAGAACGTCTACCTGCAGCGGACGCCCGCTCCCTCCCAGCGGCAAAGGGTATTCCGACATCACGGCCATCGCCGCAAAACTACGGCTATGTCGCTGCCAGAAGGTGAAGTGGTTGGCGCTCACCGGCAGCGTTGGATACAGGTCGCTCCACTCCGCTACCTTCTCCTGGATATTGACCAGCCGGTCGGCGTGAGCAAACGGCAACGGCCGCAGCATCGCGTCATACACCAGGGTGAAGATTGCCGTCGTCGCGCCAATTCCCAGCGCCAGCGTCACCACCGCCGTCAGCGTAAACCCCGGCGACTTCCTCAGCTGCCGCCATGCATATTTCAGATCAGCCAGCATTTCTGCTCTCCTGACTTCCAGTAAGGGGGACGCACACCAAGGGCGTATGCGTCCTAACCGCAGTTCCCGTACCAAAGTTTTCCTTTTGAAAACAAGACGGTTAGTCAGACCAGCGCGGTTGCGCCCTGTCCGCTATCGCGATCGATTGTTCGGAAGCGGACAGAACAGCGGGGTTGATGAATCTCAGGTCACTTCGGCTGTTCCCTATTGCCTGTTGCCTGTTGCCTGCTTTTACTTCTTCCCGCGCTTCATATCGTCCATCAGAATGATGGCCTCGGCAATCTCGCGCAATGGCTTGCGTTTTTGCCGGCTCTGCTTCTGCAGCATCAGATACGCTGCCTCTTCGTCGATGCTCAGTTCGCGCTGCAGAATTCCCTTTGCGCGCTCCATCACCTTGCGGGTCTCCAGCTGGTCCGCCAGCTGCGTCTTTTCGTACTCCATTCGCGCCAGTTCGACTTCCGCTCCCACGAGGTAGCCGATCATCGTGATCAGCTTGATCTCCCGCCGCGAATGGTGGTGCGGCTCCCGATGCTGCATGTTGATCGCACCCACCAGTTTCCCCCGGCACAGAATCGGCACCGCCAGGAACGCCTCGAACCGATCTTCGGGCAGGCTCGGAAAGCGCGCGAAACGCGGATCGGCCCATGCCCTGGCCGGCAATGCCACCGTCTGCTTGTGCTCCGCCACCCATCCCGTCACGCCCTGGCCCATGTCCACCACCAGCCGGTCCACCACGTCCTCGTGCGGATTCTTCGACGCCCGCATCACCAGCTTTTCTTTCTCCAGCACGTAGATAAAGCACGAATCGCAGCGCACCGCCGCCGTCACCATCTCGATCACCCGCTGCAGCACCTCATGGAACGGATCGGCCGCGGCCATCCGGCTCCCGATCTCGTGCAGCAGATCGATATCGCTCGTCTCTTCGTGTGTGTGCACTAACTCGTCCAATGTTCTCTACTCCCGGGAAAAACACTGCGGCGCGTCAACGATGTTTCGTCTCTGTATTTCTTATCGCGCTCAAAGCGGCCGGAGTCGGAGACAAGCCGCAAACGATCCGATCACGAAATTCCTGGCCGCCTCGTTTCCGTGAACCAATTGAGAACCTTATTCTGGCACAAGCTTACACCCCGCGCTCCGCCTCTTTGTGGATCGACCGCGCTGCCTGCGTGGAACCCCCAGAGCCGGTATCCGGGTTCCGGGAGAACCCGATTTCAGCCCGTCCCGCTTCGCGCCTCCTATTTCGGATGAATCCTCTGCCACAACCGAGAGACGGCATTCTGGGCCATCGGCTTGCCCGCCGCTGGCTTCTGCGCCGGCACCGCTTTATCCCCGCCCTGCGGCGCCCCGGCCTGCGCCCCGCTCTGGGGTGCGTTCTGTGGTGCGTTCTGGGGTGCGTTCTGTGGCGCGTTCTGTGGCCCGTTCTGTGGCCCGTTCTGAGCTCCGTTCGGTGCCCCGTTCTTTGTTTCGCTCTGCTGGCTCGCGCTCCCCTTTGGCGCACTCGCCGCGCCCCCCGGTTTCTCCGCAGCGCTGGTCCCCGTCCCGCTCTTCGACGACGGGATGTCCACCGTCGCCCCCGTCCCCGGCTTTACGGCAGGCCCGCCCGCATTCGCAATCTGCGGCCCCGCACCCGCGTTCCCGAGAACCGGCGGCGCATCCGCCGTCAGATACTGCACGATCATCGAAATTCTCCGGTTCGATGGATCCAGCGGATTGGACGGCACGCGCAACTTCTGATCCGCATACCCGCGCACCTGCGACACCTGGTTCTCCCGCAGCCCTGAGTTCTCCATCACCCGCCGCGCCGCGTTCGCCCGATCCGTCGACAAATCCCAGTTCCCGTATCCATCCTTCGACGCGAACGGCTGCGCATCCGTGTGGCCTTCAATCGAAATCCGGTTCGGCAGCCCGCCCAGTTGTTGCGACAGCATCTCCAGCAATTCCTGGCCGTTCTTGTTCAGTTTTGCGCTGCCCGAGTCGAAAAACGTCCCGTCCTTCGTCTCCAGCAGCTCGATCCGCAGTCCCTCGGGTGTAATCGTGATCTGAATCTGATTCTGCAGCGCCTTCAGGTCGTTCATCTTCCGGATCGCTTCCTCGATCTTCCTCTTCAAATCCGGAATATTGTTCTCCGTCAGCGCCAGATTATCGCTCGTCCCCGACTGATCCGTCCCCGTCAGGGTCGACTTGCCCCGCGGATCGTTAAAGTACCCTGCCACCGCCTGCCGGATCTTTACGTTCGCGTTCATCAGCCACAACACGATGAACAGCGACATCATCGCCGTCACAAAGTCCGCGTATGCGACCTTCCACGCCCCGCCGTGGTGCCCGCCGTGGCCGGTTTTCTTCTTGAGAATGATCACCTTCGAACCAGACATGCTCTCTCCTCACGCCACCTCATCTTTTGCCGGCGCCGCGCCACCGTGATTCCGGCACGCCTCTTCCACCTCCGCAAACGTAGGCCGCACATGCGTCGGTATCGCCCTCCGCCCCATCTCGATGGCGACTACCGGCGGCTGCCCGCGAATAAACGCCAGCATCAACACCCGCAGCACATACAGAAAGGCATGCTCCTCCGCGCTGTTCTTCGCCATGTTCTGGCTCACCGGCCCCACCAGCCCGTAGCACAGCAGGATTCCCAAAAACGTGCCCACCAGCGCCGCCGCCACCTTGTGCCCAATCTCTTCCGCCGGACCGCCCAGCGCGCCCATCGTGATCACTACTCCCAGCACCGCCGCCACAATTCCCAGACCGGGCAGCGAATCCGCCATCGTCGACAGCGCCGTCACCGGCTCTTCGGTCGAATTGTGCTGCACCTCCATGTCCAGGTCCATCATCTGGTCCATGTCGAACGCGTCCACTCCCCCTGTAATCACCATGCGTATCGTGTCGCACACAAAATCCCGCACATGATGATCCTTGACGAATTCCGGAAATGGCTGGAAGACAGCACTCTCATCCGGCTTCTCCACGTCCGACTCGATGGTCAGCATCCCTCCCCGCCGTGCTTTCTGCAGCAGGTCGTACATCATCCTCAGCGTCGAAAGATACCGCTCCTTCCCGAAATGCGAGCTCCCGAACACCCCCGCCGCTCCGCCCGCAATCTTCTTCAGAATCCGCAGCGGATTGGCAATCAAAAGCGTTCCCCCACCCGCTCCGCCAATGATCAGCAGCTCCGCTGGCTGCACCAGCACGGCCAGATGTCCGTGCTCCATCAGATACCCGGCCACCACCGCGCCAAATACCACCACAATGCCGATGATTGCGAACATGCGGCCTGAGGACCTCCCGCGCCCATTCCCGCCACGCTCATCACCCGCGCAACCGTCAGGCGCCACCCGTGGGACGGGCTTCTCTCCCCCTCATCGGCGAAATCCCAGCTCCCCTTGAGTCCCAGCCCCTCTGCGCGCCTCCCCACCCGCACCCTGTCCCGAACCGGACAACCCCTTCCGTTTCCGGACACACCACCCCGCCCCACTCCCCCAATTGCGATTGACGGAACAACCACTTCCCCCTCCCCGTATCTGGACACTTACATGCTCTTCACTCCCAATCCTCAGCCGTAACAGGAGCCACCCGTGCTGCGTGACCTCAGGATTGCCATCCGCCACCTCTCGAAATCCCCCGGCTTCTCCCTCACCGCCGTATTCATGCTGGCTCTCGGCATCGGCGCTACCACCGCCATCTTTTCCATCGTCGAAGGCGTGCTCCTCCGTCCTCTGCCGTTCCCGCATCCCGAGCAGCTCGTCGTCCTCTCCGACACCATTCAGGGCGCGGAAATCAACGGCCAGACCGAGGCCGGCGTCACCGGCCCCGACATCGTCAACTACATCCGCGATACCCACAGCTTCTCGAGCCTCGGTGGCTATACGTTCGCCGGTTACGAACTCTCCGGCATCGGCGATCCCGCCCAGATCAACGCCGCCCGCATGACCCCCGGCGTCTTCTCGGCCCTCGCCGTCGAGCCGCTCCTCGGTCGCGTCTTCACCCAGCAGGAGGACGAACAACATCAGCAGGTCGCGGTCCTCAGCTATGCCACGTGGCAGAGCCGTTTTCATGGCGACAGCGGCATCCTCGGCCGGAAAACTCTCCTCGACCGCAAGCCCTACATTGTCGTCGGCGTCATGCCTCGCAATTTTGAATTCCCCCTCGTCCCCGGCCACCTCAATCGCTGCGAGCTCTGGATCCCCCTGAGCCTGCGCCCCGAAGAGCTCACCGGCGGCGCCCAGGCCAGCTGGAACTTCGCCATGGTCGGCCGCCTCAGGCCCGGAATCACGCCGGCGCAGGCCCGCGAAGACGCCGATCGCGTCGCCAAAGAAACGATGCGCAACTACCCGGCCTTCATGGCCAGCCTGCATATCAGCCCCATCGTGCCCGGCCTCCATGAGGACACCATCTCCCAGGCCCGTCCCCTCGTCCGCACCCTCTTTCTCGCCGTAGCCGTGGTGCTCCTCATCGCCTGCGCCAATCTCGCCGGACTCCTCCTCGTTCGCGCCATCCGCCGCCGCCGCGAAATCGCCGTCCGCCTCGCCCTCGGCTCGAGCGCCGTCACCCTCCTCCGCCAGGCGCTCCTCGAAAGCCTCGTGCTCAGCGTCACTGGCGGCGTCATCGGACTCATCGCTGCCGCCCTGGCCCTGCGCGTGGGCCTCAACCTGCTGCCGGAGACCCTCCCCCTCATCGGCAACATCGGCCTCGACTGGACCGTCGCCGCCTTTGCTCTGGCCCTCGCCATCGCCACCGGCGTCGTCAGCGGCGTCGCGCCCGCCTTCGCCGCCATCCGCACCAGCGTCAACGACACCCTGAAAGAAGGTGGCCGCACCGGAACCTCCGGCTCCGGCCACGCGCGCCTCCGGTCCGGCCTCGTCATCGCCGAGATCGCCGTTGCCCTCATCCTCCTCGCGGCCTCCGGCCTGCTGTTGCGCAGCTTCGAAAAGATGCGCGAAGCCGACCTTGGCTACCGCCCTGACCACACCCTCGTCGCGTCCTACAGCCTTCCCCGCAAGCAATACGGCACTCAGCCCGCTGTCGACGAGTTCAATCAGGAACTCCTGCGTCGCCTCCACGCACTCCCTGGCGTCAGCCGCGTAGGTCTCACTACGTTTCTTCCCGCCAACGGAACCCAGGGCAACTCCGCCATCGTCCCGGAAGGCTACGTTCCCGCCAAAGCCGGCACCATCGACCTCGCCTCCCCGATCCAGGTCGAAGGCGACTACTTCCAGGCCATCGGCACCCCGCTGATCCGCGGCCGCTTCTTCACTCCCGCCGATGACAACGCCAAAGCTCAGCTCGTGGTCATCGTCAACCACACCCTCGCGCAGCAGTCCTGGCCCGGCCAGAACCCCATCGGCAAACGCCTGCGCGTCGGCACGACAGAGATGCAAACCCCCTGGGCCGCCGTCGTCGGCGAAGTCGCCGACGTCAAAGAAGGGTCGCCCGACGCCAACCCGCGGCAGCAATACTACGGCCCCATCGAGCAGGCAGAGCCCCTCTTCGGTTCGCTCGCCAATCCGGCGACCGATCTCAACGGCGACGGCGGCTACATCACCCTGCGCACCAACTTACCGCCTGAGTTGCTGGAGAACCAACTCCGCTCCACCGTGCGCTCGCTCGATCCGCAGCTCCCGCTCACCGGCATTCAGACCATGGAGCACGCCATCAGCGACTCGGAATCCCCACGCCGCTTCAACACTGTCCTCATCTCATCCTTCGCCGCGGTCGCGCTGTTGCTCGCCATCCTCGGCATCTACAGCGTGATCGCCTTCACCGTCGCCATGCGTGTGCACGAAATGGCCATCCGCATGGCCCTCGGATCGCAGCGCGCCGACATCGTCCGCCTTGTCCTGGTTTCCGGACTCAAGTTGGCCGCCGCCGGATGCATCATCGGCCTCGGCGGCGCTGTTGCCGCCTCGCGACTGCTCAAGTCCTTCGTCTTCGGCGTCAGTACCCTCGATCCGCTCGTCCTCGTCGTTGCCGCGTTTCTCGTGCTCACGCTGGCCATGGCCGCGTCGCTCCTGCCCGCACGCCGCGCCGCCACCATCAACCCCATGAGAGCGCTGCGCGCGGAATAGAGGCGGCTACCGCGGGGCTCGCAGCGTGACCATCTCAGCCACCGCCAGTACAACCGCATAAGTTGCGAACAAGAACGCCCCATACTTGCCTCCAGCGGCGGCATGCAGTTTTGGCATAAATGTCGAAAGGTGAGTGAGCACGACCGCTTCGCCCATCATTCCCGGGATCGCCAGCAACAGCATCGCCGCAGCCCATTGCGCCGCCGGAATATGTCGCCACCACAAGATCGCAACGCATAGAAAGGCTGACAGGACCGGCGACAGGGCAAAGGCTACCCAAAAACGCACGCTCGTGGTTTCCAGAATCGCCGGACCCCGATTGCCGTAGTAAATCGTCCCTGCGACCCAGATCAGCAGACCCAGTACCAGCAGCAGCGCTACCTCCTGACCTTTCATCGCTTTCCCTCCGCGTTATGATGTACCAGTTGGTACAAGAATAGATGTACCACATGGTACATGAGCGCGCAACGGAAAGCACAACCCGACCCACAGCAACTCCTCGAACGCTGCCTCGCCGCCTTCATCGCATCCGGCACCATCGATCTGAGCCTCGACCGCCTGGCTCAAAGCGTCGGCATCAGCAAGCGCATGCTGATCCACTACTTCGGCAGCCGGGAAAATATAGAAGAGGGTGCGATGACACTGCTCGAGGATCGTTTGCGAGCCCAGTTTCAACCTCGCGCCTTCGCTCCTCACACCGCTCCAAAAACAGTTCTCGAAACCCTCTGGAAACAGACCACCGCGCCTGGCTCAAGAGGGATCCTGCTCCTCGTGATGGATCTCTCACGGCGCGCGTGGAATGGCTCCGCGCGAGCCAAAGCCTTCTACGCCGAGCAGCAGCGCCTCTGGGTCGATCTGCTTGAGAATTTTCTTCCCGGCCGGGCGATCGTCGAAGAAGTGCTCCAGCTCTTTCAGGGCGCTGTGCTCGCGTATCTCATCACCGGTGATCCTGAGCCAGGCAGGCGCTCCCTGGCCCGATTTTTCTCCGCGAAACGGGCCAGAACGGCGCGCACTGCCCGCCCGCTCGATCCGCGATAAACGCCCGGCGCCCGGCCATCGCGAACTCTGCGCCCGAAATCGTTGCAGCCGAACCCTGCTCTTCGCTCCCGCCCTCGCAGCGTGAGACGTACAATCAACCCTGCCGCCGGAAAGCTGAAACCCCCTCACCGCGCGGCTGAGGGCGCATGGAAGCCGGGACTGTTCATCTCTTCGTCTTCACCACCATGGCGGACTGGGAAGCCTCGTTTGCCATCGCCGGCATCAATAACCCGCGCTTTCAACGCAAGCCCGGCCGCTATCGCGTCGCCACCGTCGGCCTGACCACAGACCCCATCGTCACCGTGGGTGGCGTCCGCATTCAACCCGACCTGGCGCTCGACGCCATTTCTCCTGCGTCGAGCGCCATGCTCATCCTGCCCGGTGGCTCGAGCTGGGAACAGGGCGAAAACACCGAAGCGATCCAGCTCGCCGCCGAGTTCCTCGCCGTCGGCGTTCCCGTTGCCGCCATCTGTGCCGCCACGCTCGCCCTCGCCCGCGCCGGCTTCCTCGACAATCGCCTGCACACCAGCAACGCCCCCGAATACCTCAGGACCACCAAATATCGCGGCAGCTCTTTGTACCGCAACATCCCCGCCATCGCCGACGGCCATCTGATTACCGCCTCCGGACTCGCGCCGGTGGACTTTGCTTACCAGATCTTCGGCACCCTCCAGCTCTACAGCGAGCAGACGCTCGACGCATGGTATTCGCTCTTCAAAAAGGGCGACGCGTCGAAGTACTACGCACTCGCCGGCGCCAGCGCAAGCGGCGCCTGATCGCATCGCCTGCAACAGTGTGTGCTTGTGCCGCCAGTATCTTCGCTGGCCGCTTCTTAGCTGACCGCTTCTTAGCCAACGTCGGCTGTTAGATAATTCCCCATGGCCAACCTGCTTCGCGACCTCCGCTTCGGCCTGCGTATGCTTCGCCGCAATCCAGGCTTCACCCTCGTCGCCATCCTCACCCTCGCCCTGGCCATCGGAGCCAACACCGCCATCTTCTCCGTCACCAGCGCGCTCCTGCTGCGCCCCTTCCCCTACCGCCAGCCGCGGCAGCTCGTCAGCATCGCCTTTAACAACGACCAGCGCCCTCTCACGCTCCTCCGCTACGAGCTCCTCCGCGACCACGCCCGCACCTTCGAAACCGCCGCCTGGGCCAACGACAATTTCAACCTCACCGGCGCCGGCGAACCCGCGCAGGTTCCTGTCGCCCGCGTTACGCCGAATTTTTTCTCGATGCTCGGCGTCCGCCCTGCCCTCGGCCGCACCTTCACCGCCGATGAAGGCCGCCCCGAAGGCCATCCCGTCGTTCTCCTCAGCAACGCTCTTTGGCGGACCCGCTTCAGCAGCAACCCCAACATTGTCGGCGCCACGATAGCTCTCGACGGGATCGCGCACACCATCGTCGGGGTCCTGCCCACCGGCGTCGAGTTCCCCTTTGTCGGCAAGGCCGACGTCTGGACGCCGCGCTACTTCGAGCTCACCCCCATGCCCACGCAGCGCCTGCGCATGGGAGTCGGCTATCTCGGCTTTGTCGCGCGCCTCGTACCCGGCGCCACCTTCGCCCAGGCCAACTCCGAGCTCGCCGTCCTCGACCAGCAATATCGCCGCGACAATCCTGCCGCCCCTGATGCCATTCCTTCCATGGCCATGGTCGCCACGCCCCTGCGCGATCTGGTGGTCGCCGACCTGCGCTCGAAACTCTGGATCCTCTCCGCCGCCGTCGCCCTCCTGCTCCTCATCGGCTGCGCCAACGTCGCCAGTCTCCTGCTCTCGCGCGCCCTCGCCCGCCGCCGCGAGCTCGCTGTCCGCGCCGCTCTCGGAGCCAGCCGCTCCGCTGTCATCCGCCAGCTCCTCGCCGAAAGCATGATCCTAGCCCTCGCCGCCGGCGCCATCGGCATCGCCCTTGGCTTCGCCGCCGATCGCGCCCTCACTGCCCACTCCGTTTCGTCCACAACGCAGCTCCCCGACGGCATCCCCGTCACCATCGACTCCCGCGTTCTCCTCTTCGCCCTCGCCGTCTCCCTCCTCACCGGAATCCTCACCGGCCTCTTCCCCGCTCTGCAGCTCGCGCGCACCGACCTCAACTCCATCCTGCGCGACGAGGGCCGCGGCATCTCCGGCAGCCGCGCACGAGGCCGTCTCCGCAGCCTGCTCGTGGTTTCGCAGGTCGCGCTCTCCCTCCTCCTGCTCATCTCCGCCGGTCTCCTCGTGCGCAGCTTCGACCGCCTCCTCCACGTCGATCCCGGCTTCGACTCGAACAACGTCCTCACCATGGAAGTCTCGTTGCCCACCGAAAAATACGCGAAGCCCGACCAGCAAATCGCCTTCTTCGACGAAGCCCTCCGCCGAGTCTCCGCGCTTCCCGGCGTGCGCAGCGCCGCCATCTCCGCCGCGCGTCCGCTCAGCTTCATTCGCGTCACCCCGGTCCTGCCCGAAGGCCAGCCCGCCGTCCCGCTCGCGCAGCGCCCCTTCATCGACATTGAGGCCATCAGCCCCGAGTGGTTTCAGACGATGCGCGTCCCGCTGCTCGCCGGCCGCCTCTTTGCGCCCGCCGACGATGCCCAGGCCCCCAAAGTTGTCATCGTGAACCAGTCCTGCGCCCGCCGCTTCTGGCCGGGCCAGAACCCCATCGGCAAGACCTTCATTGTCGGCCGTGGCCCGCTGCCCTCGGAAGTCATCGGCGTCGCTGCCGACATCCGCAACCATGGCCTCGCCGCCAGCACCGAACCGCAACTCTACCTCCCGTTCCGCCAGCTTCCGTGGACCAGCATGAACCTGCTCGTCCGCACCGCCGTCCCGCCTCTCCAGATGGCGGCCGCCGTCCGAGCCCAAATCTCCGCCGTCGATCCCGACCAGCCCGTCACCGCCATCCAGACCGTCGATGACCTCATGGACAGCGGGCGCGCGCAGCCCCGCTTCACCATGGTCCTGCTCGCCGTCTTTTCGATCACCGCGCTGGCCCTGGCCGCCATCGGCCTCGCCGCCATGCTCGCGTGGACGGTCGTACAGCGCCGTCAGGAAATGGCCATCCGCCTCGCCCTCGGCGCCGAACGCTCCGACATCCTCTGGCTCGTCGTCCGCCAGGGACTCGTCCTCGCCCTCACCGGCATCGCCATCGGCCTCGGCGCAGGACTCGTGCTCACGCAGCTCATGTCCAGCGTCCTCTACAAAACCAGCGCGCGCGACCTCCGCACCTTCGCCGTCGCGCCTCTGGTTTTCCTGTTGATCGCGTGGCTCGCCAGCTATCTACCCGCCCGCCGCGCCACCCGCGTCGATCCTCTCGACACGCTCAAATCCGGCTGAAGCAGGACGCTCGAGACAATTACCCAACCGATATCCTTCTTGTGGTGTGCACGACGAGAGGTATATTCGAGGGACAGAAGATCAATGCCTCGAAACGTGAACGACATCATCAGAGAATTGCCGGCTGCTCGCCGCCGCACGATTGAAAAACGCGCCGCGACTCTAATCGAAGATCGACTGCGCCCCCAACAGCCTGCCCTGAGCGGCCCTGACCAGGCGGAGCTAACCGCCGCGCCTACTGAACCGTCAAAGCAAGGCAAACCGCACCAGCACAGCTCGCATCGGAAGAAGTCCCGTACGTGATTGCCGTGCCGTTTGTGGAATACGCTGCGACCACTACCGTATAAGTCCCCGCGGCAGTGCCATAGTTAGGTGAAGGCTGGTAGTTCAGGTACTTGTACCGCACGTTGCAGGCGGTCAGGCCCAGCGTTCCCGCCGCCAGCAGCATCACCAAACCGACAATCCGCAAGCCACCGAGATTCTTCCGCCGGATCGCGCCAATTCCGGTTAAAACCAGCACGCCCGGAATCACAAGCGCATATACCGCACCCGCCCGTCCCAGCCGGGCAGATTCGTCCGCGCTCACCCCCGACGTTGCCATGGTTGTGATCTGCAGCGCGCTGTTGCTCGATCCGTTCGGCGGCGGCGCGATCACTACGGGGTTGAATGTGCAGGTCGCAGCACCCGGCAGCCCTGAGCACGACAGGTTCACCTGGTCGGAAAAGCCGTTCTGCGAAGTGACTGTCAGGTTCACCGTGCCGAACTGCCCCGGCGTCAGCGTCAGCGACGACGGGCTCGCCGTAACCGTGAACCCCGGCAGCGTGCTGCTGGCGCCGTCCGCGGAGACTTCCGTGCTCGCCATCGATCCCGCAAACGCAGCGTCGCCGTGGTAGACAGCCGTTACCGTTTTCGCCCACTGCGGTGGATTGTTCAGGTTGAGCGTCGCAGCCCCGTCGTGCACGAAAACCGACCCCAGCGAGCCCTTCGCCGTCTCGAAGCTCACTGAGCCTTCGGATAAAGGCGCACCGTCGACATCGGCCACCTTCGCCGTCAGCGACAAAACGCCTTCATTCTTCTGCGTCGAGACCTGGATGCGCGTGGCAACCTGCGCCTGCGCGGATCCCGCAGCGAACCCCGCGACGAAAACAGGGAGGCAGGTCAGAAACCCGATACTGACAGTCAACTCAGGGGCGATGTGTTTCCGGAACAGCGAAATCATTCGTGAGGAACTCTCTTCAGATCAAACGTCCGCGCCAGACCACCTCCGCACCCCGAGCGTCTCGCCTTGCCCTGGTGCATCGTTGCTCCTGCGCTGGAAAACCCATTGTATCTGACCCACGTCGGCTCTCGCACGTGAGCATCCCGCAATCCCACCCTTCCCCCCGCAATCTCAGTTACGATCTTTAGTTGCGCCCAACCAGACCCTCCGAGGCACCCATGGCCACTTCGCTCTCCGCGCGCCCGCAGCTCCAGTACCTCACCGCCCAAATCGACGAACTCAAGCAGAAGGGCACCCACTTTCGGCTGCGCGTCCTCGACGATGTGCAGGCCCCGGTCTGCACCTACGACGGCCGCCGCGTCATCAACCTCGCCTCGAACAACTACCTTGGCCTCTGCAATCACCCGAAGCTGCGCGAAGCCGCCATTCAGGCCATCAAAGACTACGGCGTCGGATCGGGCGCGGTCCGCACCATCGCCGGCACCATGAAGATCCACATGGAGCTGGAAGAGAAGATCGCCCGCTTCAAGAACGTCGAGGCCTGCGTTGTCTTTCAGAGCGGATTCACCGCCAACGCCGGCACTGTCTCTGCCCTCCTCGGCAAAGAAGACTTCATCGTCTCCGACGAGCTCAACCACGCTTCCATCATCGATGGCGCCCGCCTCTCCCGCGCGAAAATCAAAGTCTTCCGCCACAAAGATGTCGCCCACGCCGAAGAGTTGCTCCGCGAAATCCAGAACGAGCCGGGCCGCAAACTCCTTATCACCGACGGCGTCTTCTCTATGGACGGCGACATCGGCCCCGTCGACAAACTCGCCGATCTTGCCGAAAAATACGGCGCCATCATGATGGTCGACGATGCCCACGCCTCAGGCGTGCTGGGTCGCAATGGCCGCGGGTCTGTCGACCATTTTGGCTGCCACGGCCGCGTCGACATCCAGGTTGGCACGCTCTCCAAAGCCATCGGCGCAATGGGCGGCTACGTCTGCGGTTCGAAAGATCTGATCGACTTCCTCTATCACCGTGCCCGCCCGTTCCTCTTCTCCACCTCGCATCCGCCCTCGGTCACAGCCACCTGCATCGCAGCCTTCGACCTGCTCGAATCAGAACCCGACCGCATCGAACGTCTCTGGGAGAACACCCGCTATTTCAAGTCTGAACTCGGCCGCCTCGGCTTCAACATCGGTGGCGTCAACACCCCCGCCAGCGAAACCCCCATCACGCCCATCATCATTGGAGACGGCCGCCAGACCATGGACTTCTCGCGCGCCCTCTTCGACGCTGGCGTCCTCGGAACCGGCATCGCCTTCCCCACCGTCCCCGAAGGCAAAGCTCGCATCCGCACCATCATGACCAGCGAGCATAGCCGCGAACAGCTTGACCAGGCCCTCGCAATCCTGGAAAAGACCGCAAAGAAGCTGGGAATCCTGAGTTGAATCAGGCATCGGCAAGCGCATCATTAGTAGCGTATTGCATGATGTAACGCGTAGCGATACTATATACACATGGTCAGGAGCTTCCGCCACAAAGGCATCGAGGCGTTTTTCCTGACCGGATCGAAAGCGGGAATTCAGGCCGCTCATGCCAAACGGCTCAGGTTGCAACTGACTCGGCTCAACGCTGCAACCGCACCGGGAGACATGAACTCCCCGGGCTGGCGCCTTCATCCGCTGAAAGGCGACCTGGCTGGACACTGGTCAGTCGACGTGAGCGGAAACTGGCGGTTGACGTTTGCCTTTGACGGACAGGACGCGATTCTCGTGGATTATCGCGACTAACACTGAGGAACAACTATGCGCATGTACGACCCTGCCCACCCCGGCGAAATCCTTCGCGAACACATGGGATCCATGCCGGTCACTCGCCTCGCCGGTCACCTGGGCGTCTCCCGCGTGACCCTCTCCCGCCTTCTCAACGGAACCTCAGGCATCTCGGCAGAGATGGCACTCAAGCTGTCCGAGGCCCTGGGTACTTCACCAGAGCTATGGCTGAATCTCCAAACGCAGTACGACCTGTCGCACGCCTCGAAAGCAAAACGGAAGAAAGTTGCGCGTCTGGCCGCAGCCTGAGGCGCTTACGATCCGCCGCCAGTTAATTAAACAGGCTGCTGAAGATAATCAGCCCCAGCCCAATCATGGTCACCTCATGGTGGCCTGTAATGGCCGCGCCACAAACCAGCAGAACCACACCGAGAGCAAACAGAAGATGTGAATCCGAATCGCACTCTCTTTCGATCGCCGGCTGCACCTGAGCGTTGGGAACGGTGTTGGGGATTGTGTTGTTCATAAAGCCTCCTGACACACCCAGCATCGCTCCGCCGCGCCCGCCACCGGCAGTGCGCTTCGTCAACAATCGAACATGACAAATGTCAGGAGCGGCCTCAGTCGTCCCGCGCTCGGCCCCCGTCGCTATACTTGAAACAGAGGACCATCCGTCTGCATCCCTTTGGCCAGCGTCTCGACCCGATTCTCGCCCGAACCCGTGCCGATGTGGCACGCCGCCGCGAACGAGTCTCTGTCACCGAGCTGGAAAAACTCGCCGCGCAGCACACGCCCCGCGGACTCACGCGTGCCCTCCGCGAAGCCAGCGCCATCAGCCCTGCCATCATCGCCGAGTTGAAAAAAGCGTCGCCCTCAAAGGGCGTCATTCGCGCCGACTTCGACCCGCAATCGCTGGCAATCGATCTTGAAAGCGCCGGAGCAACCGCGCTCTCCGTCCTCACCGACGAGCCCTACTTTCAGGGCAGTCTGGCTAACCTCGAAATCGCCTCTGCCGCCACCAAAATCCCCTGCCTCCGCAAAGACTTCATCGTCGACGAGTATCAGATCGTCGAGGCCCGCGCCCGTCGAGCCGATGCCATCCTCCTCATCGCGGGTGCGCTCGGATACGGCTATCTTTACTACTTCACCGTCATTGCCCACCGCTACTCGCTCGACGTTCTCTGCGAGGTCCACACTGCTGAAGAACTCGAAATGGTCCGTGACATCGGCTGCGACGCCTACGGCGTCAACAACCGCGACCTGAACACCTTCGAAGTAAACCTCGAAACCTCCCTCCGCCTCGCCAGTCAACTCCCACCCAACGCCGTGCACGTCGCCGAAAGCGGCATTCACACCGCCGCCGACCTGCGCCGTCTCCGCGAAGCCGGTTTTCACGCCTGCCTCATCGGCGAATCTCTCATGCGTCAACCAGACCCCGGCGCCGCCCTCAAAGCGCTCCTCCAGGACGTTCGCAACCCAGCGCCGGAAACCGTCGCCGAACACGCCTGACTGCCATGTGGATCAAAATTTGCGGCAACACGACCCTCGAAGACGCGCTGCTCGCCGCCGATGCCGGCGCCGATGCCGTCGGCTTTGTCTTCGCCACCAGCCCGCGCCGCGTGACCGCGGGACAGATCGCGGCCATCCTGCCCGACCTTCCGGCCGATCTCACCAGGATCGGCATCTTTACCACCCAGGATTTCGATGAGATTGCCTCTGCTCTCCTCTCTGCGGGACTGCACGGTGCTCAGCTTCACGGTGAGCTCGATTTTTCGCTCGCCGAAAAACTGCGCAACCACTTCGGCCCGGGCTTCTTTTTGATTCAAACCCTGCACTGGGATATCAACAGCGACCCTGACCGAGCAGAAGAACGGCTCCGCAACGAACTCCGCGCCATCGCTCGTCATCGCGACATCGATGCCATCCTGCTCGACACCAGGACCGCAACCGCATCCGGCGGCACCGGCAAAACCCTGGACTGGGAGCGCGCGCGTGAAGCTCTTGCAGCGGATGCCGATCACCCTCGCATCATCCTCGCCGGCGGCCTCCATCCCGGCAATGTGCGCGAGGCGATCCTGGCCCTCCGTCCCTGGGGCGTTGATGTCGCCAGTGGTGTCGAGATGCGTCCCGGGAAAAAACATCCCGAGGTCCTCTCCAACTTCGTCCGCACAGCGCGCCGCGCATTCCTCGAAATCCAGCCCCCCGTCGTGTACCCCACCGAAGTGGGTCCGGTGTAAGGTGGATTGATGGCATCGGTTGTGACCAATCGCGTCGCCGGACGCTTCGGCCCCTACGGTGGCCGCTACGTTCCCGAAACCCTCGTCGCCGCGCTCGACGAGCTGGAGCACGCGTACGCCGAGGCCCAGGCCGATCCCGATTTTCACCTCAAGCTCGACTCGCTGCTGCGCGACTATGCAGGCCGCCCCACGCCCCTCTACTTCGCCTCACGCCTCACGGAATCCCTCGGCGGCGCAAAGATCTACCTCAAGCGCGAAGACCTCCTCCACACCGGCGCACACAAAATCAACAACTGCCTCGGCCAGGCGCTCCTCGCCGTGCGCATGGGCAAAAAGCGCATCATCGCCGAAACCGGCGCGGGCCAGCACGGCGTAGCCACCGCCACCGTCTGCGCGCTTTTCGGACTCGACTGCGTCGTCTACATGGGCGAAGAGGACATGCGCCGCCAGGAACTCAACGTCTACCGCATGAAGATGCTCGGCGCTGAAGTCCGCGGCGTCTCCTCCGGCTCGCGCACCCTCAAAGACGCCATCAACGAAGCCATGCGCGACTGGGTCACTAACGTCCGCACCACTCACTATCTCCTCGGCAGCGTCCTCGGCGCGCATCCTTACCCGACCATGGTCCGCGACTTCCACCGCGTCATCAGCCGCGAAGCGCGCGTTCAGATCCTCGAGAAGGAAAACCGCCTTCCCACGGCGATCATCGCCTGTGTCGGCGGCGGCTCCAACGCCATCGGCGCCTTCTACGAATTCATCCCAGACAAGGAAGTCCGCCTCATTGGCGTCGAAGCCGGTGGCCGAGGCTCGCTCCTCGGCGACCACGCTGCGCGCTTCAGCGGAGGCTCCCCCGGCGTCCTGCAAGGCACCTACTCTTACGTCCTGCAGGACGAGAACGGCCAGATCGCTCTCACCCATTCCGTCTCTGCCGGACTCGACTACGCTTCCATCGGCCCTGAACACGCCGCGCTCCACGACTCCGGCCGCGCCGAATACACCTCCGCCACCGATGCCGAAGCTCTCGACGCAACCCTGCGCCTCGCGCGCACCGAGGGTATTATCCCGGCGCTCGAAAGCGCCCACGCCGTCGCCGAATGCATCCGCCTCGCACCATCGCTCAGCCGACGCGACATCCTGCTGGTCAACATCTCCGGCCGCGGCGACAAAGACATGGGCATACTAACCCGCGAATTAAGGCTCGCGGGAGATAAGTAACCGGTGCCGATACGTTTTCCCGGCAAGCCAGGTCTCGTCGCCTACATCACTGTCGGTGACCCCGACCTCGCGACCACCCACAACATCGCCATCGCCGCCATCGATGCCGGCGCCGACGTCCTCGAACTCGGCGTCCCCTTCAGCGATCCCATCGCCGATGGCCCCGTCATTCAGCGCGCCAGCGAACGCGCCGTCCGCAACGGAACCCGCCTGCACGACGTCCTCGCTCTCGCCGCCGCCCTTCGCATCGAGCGCCCCCAGACCGGCCTTATCGTCTTCACCTACTACAATCCAGTCCTCCGCTTCGGCCTGGAGAATTTCTGTGCAGCCGCCGAGCAAGCTGGCGTCGACGGCGTCCTCGTCACCGACATGATCGTCGAAGAAGCCGCCGAATACCTTGAAGCTCTGCGCCGCCACCATCTCGCGCCCATCTTCCTGGCCGCGCCCACCAGCCCCGACGAACGCCTCGAGCGTATCGCCGCCGTGTGCCAGGGCTTCGTCTACGCCATCTCCCGCACCGGCATCACCGGCGCGCGCACCTCACTCGAATCCGACGCCGAGCAGCTCGTCAGACGTCTCCGCCGCTACACAACACTCCCCATCGCAGTCGGCTTCGGCATCTCCACTCCCGAACACTTCGCCGCCGTCGGTGAATTCGCCGACGCTGCCGTGATCGGCAGCGCGCTGGTCGCCACCATCGAGCAGGCCGGCCCCAAGCACGCCGCCAGCTCCATCGCCCGATTTATCCAGGGCCTGCGCGGCGTTGCCAAAGAACCCGCCGTGCCGGCCCGCTGATCCCGCAGCCATTCCGTATACGATAGCTTTTTGCGGATTTTCTTCATGCGCCGTCGCGCCGTCTGCGCGGAAGCAGAATAACCATGGACATCGAAACCCTGCGGCGAAAAATCGACGAACTCGACCGCCAACTCGTGGCGCTCATCAGTGAGCGTGCCGCGGCCGCGCAGGAAATCGGCCGCCTCAAGCGCGCCACCGACCTGCCCGTTTACGAACCCAACCGCGAGCGCGTCATCTTCGAAAACGTCCGCACCCACAATCCCGGCCCGTTGCCTGACAGCGAACTCGTGCACATCTACGAGCGCATCGTCGACGTCATGCGGGCTCTGCAGCGGAACGAACTCGCCTCCCGCCCCGGCACACCCGCCACCGGCGCGGCGCAGAACCAAACAGGAAAAGCAAAATGATCGTTGCAATGCAGGATCGCGCGACCGAAGAAGATATCCAGTCCGTCGTCGAGCGCATGATGGAAATCGGCTTCAACGTCCACCGCACCACCGGAACCGTGCAGACCATCCTCGCTGGCGTCGGCACGCCCGGCGTCTTCGACCACAAGGAATTCGAAGTCCTGGCCGGCGTTGCGGAAGTCATCCGCATCTCCTCGCCCTACAAACTTGCCGGACGCAGCTTTCGACCCGAAGGCACCATCGTACGTTTCCCCAACGGCGTCAGCGTCGGCGGCGACGAAGTCATCGTTATGGCCGGCCCCTGCTCCGTCGAGAGCCGCGAGCAGATCTTCGCCTGCGCAAAACTCGTCAAAGAAGCCGGCGCGAAGTTCCTCCGTGGCGGCGCCTTCAAACCCCGCAGCTCTCCCTACTCCTTCCAGGGCCTCGGCCTTGATGCTCTCAAACTCCTGCGCGAAGCCGGCGACGCTCACGGCCTGCTCATCGTCAGCGAGGTCATGGAAATCTCCCAGATTGAGCCGATGATGCCGTACGTCGACCTCCTCCAGGTCGGCGCGCGCAACATGCAGAACTTCAACCTGCTCCGCGAACTCGGCGAAGTCCGCCGCCCCGTCATGCTCAAGCGCGGCATCGCCGCCACTATCGAAGAGCTGCTGCTCTCCGCCGAATACCTCCTCGCCGGCGGCAACTACGACGTCATCCTCTGTGAGCGCGGCATCCGCACCTTCGAAACCTATACGCGCAATACGATGGACATATCCGCCATTCCTGTCGTCAAAAAGCTCTCACACCTGCCCATAGTCGGCGATCCCTCTCACGCCACCGGCCGCCGCGATAAGGTTCCCGCTATGGCGCGCGCCACCGTGGCCGCGGGCGGTGATGGTTTGCTGATCGAAGTCCATCCCAACCCCGACCGCGCTCTTTCCGATGGCGCGCAGTCCCTGTTCCCCGAACAATTTGTAACACTCATGGATACACTTCGCGTGATCGCCTCCGCTGTGGAGCGCACGATTTGAAACAACATAGTGGAGACCTGGCGCGAAGCGCCCATTGCCTGGACGGCCAGTCCCGCATCGCGATCCTCGGCACCGGCCTCATCGGCGCATCTGTCGGCCTCGCGCTGCGCTCTCACGGATTCACCGGCTCCATCACCGGATGGGACCCCGACCCCAAACAACTCCACGCGGCATTCCGGCGCGAAGCCATCACGGTGATCGCCGACGATCCGCTGGCCGCAGCCACCGAGGCCAACCTCATCCTCCTCGGCGGCCCCGTCTTCACCATCATAGAGTGGCTCGATCGCCTCGCCCCAATCCTGCGACCGGGTTCCGAGTCCGCCCAGCTCGTCACCGACGTCGGCAGCGTCAAAGGCGCTATTTGTGCCCGCGCACGTGACAGATACAACGCACCCGGCCAGCCCGCATTCCTCCCCGGACACCCCATGGCGGGCAAAGAGGTCAGCGGAGCAGAAAATGCCGACGGCGCACTTTTCGCGGATGCTGTCTGGCTCTTCGCCGAGTGCGCCGACAACCAAATGAATCCCGCCGCGCGCGCCCTCGCCGATGACTGGCGCTCCTGGGTCGCCCTCTTCGGCGCTCGTGTCATCGACATCGACCCCGAGCGCCACGACGTCCTCTGCGCCTGGATCAGCCATCTTCCCCAATTCGTCTCCACCGCCATGTGCGCCCTGCTCGAAGACGAATTCGCCGCCAACGCCGACCTCCTCCCCATCGGCGGTCGCGCGCTCCGCGAGATGACGCGCCTCGGCGCCAGTCCCTTCTCCATGTGGCGCGACATCGCCCACACCAACTCCGACGCTATCGCCCGCTCCCTGCACGCGCTCGAGCAGCGCCTTGCCCACATCCGCGAAAACCTCAAAACCCCCGAGCTGCGCGACGAATTCGACCGAGCCAATCGCTTCCGACTGCCCCGCTCCGGTTCCTGATTCCGTTTAAGATGGTCCGCATGTGCCGCCGCTCTGTACTTCGTCTTCTGCTTTCTGCTGCCCTCCCGTTCTTCGCGCTCACCTCCCAATCGCAGCAAACCACACTCCTCGTCGACATCGACAACCGTCCCCAGACCAGCCTCAACGGCCCCTGGCACTACATCCCCGACCCCGTTCGCGACGGGTGGGGATCGAACCCCGACCACGCCAGCCTGAACGGCTATGCGAAGAACGCGCACTACGTCCCCGGCGGTCCGCTCGTCCAGTACGACTTCGCCAGGTCACCCACGCTCGATGTCCCCGGCGACTGGAACTCCCAGAAAGATTCGCTCTTCTATTACGAAGGCCTCCTCTGGTATCAGCGCGACTTCACCTGGCACCCAAAGCCCCGCACCCATGTCTTTGTGCACTTTGGATCGGCCAACTACGCCGCCCACATTTTCGTCAACGACGCGCATGTCTGCGACCACGAGGGCGGATTCACCCCCTTTGACTGCGAGATCACCGATACCGTGAAGGACGGCGACAACTTTATCGTCGCCGCCGTCGATAACCAGCGCGCCGTCGAACGCGTACCCACCGTCAAATTCGACTGGTGGAATTACGGCGGCATCACCCGCCCCGTTTCTCTCGTTGAAGTTCCGGAAAGCTACATCGACGACTACTCCCTTCAGCTCAAGCGCGGTCTGCCGAATTCCGATCACGCCCAGCTCGAAGGCTACGTCCACCTCGTCGGAGCTGGTCCCGGAACCCGCGTCACCTTCAGCATCCCCGGCCTGCACATTGAAAAAGACGCAGTGACTGATACAAATGGCCGCGCCGAGTTCTCCTTCGCCGCTCCCGGCCTCGAGCTCTGGTCACCCGAGCGTCCCCGCCTCTATGAAATCTCGCTCCACGCCGGTTCCGACGAACTAAAAGACGACATCGGCTTCCGCACCATCGAAGTCCAGGGCGATCAGATTCTCCTCAACGGCAAACCCGTCTTCCTGCGCGGCGTCAGTTTTCACGATGAGGCGCCCTTCCGCTCCGGCCGATCCTGGTCCGACAAGGACGCCGAATCCCTCCTCGGCTGGGCGCACGAGCTCCACTGCAACTTCGTCCGCATGGCGCACTACCCGCACGCTGAAAACGAATACCGCCTGGCCGATAAGCTCGGCATCATGGTCTGGTCCGAGATTCCCGTCTACTGGGGCATTGACTGGACCGATCCTCACACCCTCGACGGCGCCAAACAGCAACTGCACGAGATGATCCGCCGCGGCCACAACCACGCCTCTGTCATTCTCTGGTCCATGTCCAACGAGACGCCCGAGAGCCCCGAGCGCGATGCCTTCATCCATCAACTTGCTCAGCAAGCGCGCAGCGAAGACCCTACCCGCCTCGTCACCTCCGCTATCGTGACCCACTTCGAAGGAACGACAGCCACACTCGACGACCCGCTCGGTCAGGACCTCGACGTCCTCGGCTATAACGAATATCTCGGCTGGTACCAGGGCAAACCCGCCGATATTCCCAATTACACCTGGCAAAATCCGCTCGGCAAGCCCGTCATCATCAGCGAATTCGGCGCCGGCGCGAAAGCCGGCCTGCATGGTCCCGACACGGAAATGTTCACCGAGGAATACCAGGACAATGTGTTCAGGCAACAGTTCCAAATGCTCGGCAAGATTCCTTTCCTGCGCGGCATGACTCCCTGGGTTCTGATGGATTTCCGTTCACCCATGCGCCAGCTTCCCGGCATCCAGGACGACTACAACCGCAAAGGCCTCGTCTCTGACAAAGGAGAAAAGAAAAAGGCATTCTTCACGCTGCAGGACTACTACGCCCACATGCAACAGTGATTGGCACAATTATCGTGAATCAACAAGGATTGTCACCCTGAATGTAGCGGGAACTGTTACTTTTTGCCTGTTCCCTGCTCTTACGCCCCCAGCCGCCCCAGCCCAATCCCAATCACGTAAGTCGCAGCGCCTTCCACTGCGCCCACCAGTGTCATCTCCAGTCCGCTCGCCCACCACGAGCGCACCGTGATCAGCGACTTCGCCGCTCCCACCGCAAAATGCGCAATCAGCGAGACAATCGCCGACAGGATCACTGCGGGATACCCGCTCAGAAAAAAGAACGGCAAAATCGGAATGAACGCTCCCACTGCGGTCGACAGCGCTCCCGACCAGGCCGACACCAGCGGCTGGCTCAGCCCTTCTTCCGTCATGCTCAGCCGCTCCGCCGCCAGCGCTCGCATGAACTTCTCCGGAGACTCGGCCAGATGCTCCACCACGTGGTCAGCGTCGTCGCGCGGAATCCCTTTCACCTGGTAGTACAGCGAAAGCAACTCGCGCGCCTCAGGTCCGTTCATCTCGATCGCCTCGCGCTCCCGCGCCAGTTCCGCCTCGTAAATTTCCCGCTCGCTCTTCGCCGCCAGATACGCGCCCGATCCCATCGAGAGCGCGCTCGCAACCATCCCCGCAATTCCGGACAGCAGCACCCAGTGGCTGTTGCCCAGTGTCGCGCCTGAAACACCGGACACTATTCCGAAGATTGCGCCCAGCCCGTCGTTCACCCCGTAGATCGCATCGCCAATCCAACCCGCGGTCTGCCGTCCCGAACGATTGCGCTGCGTCAGCAGTTCGTCCAGCTGCTTCCGCGCCGCGTCCGAACTGGTCGCTGTCTTCGGATAGCGATGCCGGATCAGCTCGCTCAGCTCGCGATAATGTTCCTGCTCGTCGGCGATCACCTGATTCAGAATGGCGATGCTCGGCTCGTCCCCGAGTTCCTTCAGCTGCTGTCCATACCGCGCAATGTCGCGGCTCTCATCGATCTCCAGCCGCCGCAGCGCCATCTGCGGACCGCCCAGCCGGTTCACCAGAGTATCGGCGTCGCCAGTTGCCTTGCCGTCGTATTTCGGCAACTCAGCGCCCAGTTCGCGAATCCGCTTCGCCCACAGCGCCGCATGCTGTGCCTCCGCCTCGGCTATATGCCGCAGCGTCTTCCTGCGGATCGAGTCGTCGTCTCGTTCCGCCAGCGTATTGTAGGTGTGGAAGCCGCGCATCTCCGCCTGCCAGTTCTCGTTCAGCGCTTCCAGCACCTTCTGTTCTTTTTGCGACGCGCTCTGCGCCATGCCTGTTAGCTCCCGATCTGATAACTGAGGCCGAAACGCCCAATCTGAATGGCGGAGCGATCCGCCGGCGGCCAGATGCGAAACGATTCTACTCGCGTAACCCCGGCCATCATGGTGGCCAGCGCACTGCCTTCGGGTTGTCCCGTTGCCGCCTCATAAAAGTGGACCAGCAGCCCATTGTCGGTGTGCTCATAGCCCAGTACGTATTCTCCCGGCGCCAGCTTCACATCCGTGCCCAGCCTGAGCGGAACCTGCGTCAGAAAAAAGTGCGAGTACTTTCCCTCCGCCGAATATCCAGCCGTGATCAGCACCACGCCCGCAATAAATTTCCCGTGCCCATTGGTGATTCCCGAGGCGGAACGCATCTCTGTCTCGATCCTTTCCTTCACAACCGGCGCGCGCGCGGGAATCACCGAGCGCAACTCAGTGTCGCTGGCCTGATGCCACTCCGCCGCACGAGTCTCCTGCGTACGCCCACACCAGACCAAGGTCACGGCCAGAAAACCCGTAACCATCCATCGCCGCAGATCGTTCCCGCTCGGCCGATTCACTTTATACCCTATTCCCTGTTGCCCATTCCCTGCTTCTTAGTCCAGATGCACAAGGCCACGCTGCAGCGCTGTAGTCGCTGCCTGCGTCCGATCCTCCACGCCCATCTTGCTCAGCAGACTGTTCACGTGCGTCTTCACGGTCGCCTCAGAAATAAACAGCGCGTTCCCGATATCCTTATTACTCTTGCCGGCCACAATCAGATGCAGCACCTCCAGTTCGCGCGCCGTTAGTGTCGCTCCGCTCATCCGCTCGGCCAGCTTCTCCGCAACGCGCGACGGAATCCGCGATTTCCCGGCATGCACAACGCGCACCGCATCGGTCAGCTCCGCCAGATCCATGCCCTTCAGCAGGTACCCCTTGGCCCCCGCCTGCATGGCGCGATAAATGTCCTCGTCTCCATCGAACGTAGTCAGCACGATGATCCGCGCCGCCGGAAATTCCCCGCGAATCTTCCCGATGGCCTCGACCCCATTCATCTTCGGCAAGCGCAGATCCATCAGCGTCACATCGGGCCGGTGTTTCCTGTAAAGCTCAACCGCCTGTTCCCCATCCGCGGCCTCCGCCACCACAGCGAATCCAGCCACCGTCTTCAGCAACGCCGCCAGTCCCTGGCGCACGATGTGATGATCGTCGACGACCAAAATATTAATCGTATCAGCCATAGTTACTTTTTCGTCTCCGTCTCCCGCGATAGAGGAGCGCCCAGAGGAAGATGCAGCCGAACCGTGGTTCCCTCGCCCGCGCCGCTTTCCACCGTCAGCGTCGCCCCGATCCCCGCCGCCCGTTCCCGCATCCCCGTCAGTCCGAAGTGCCCGCTCGATCCATCCACCGGAGCCCCCGCAAATCCCCGTCCATCGTCGCAAATCTCCATCCCGAACATACTCCCCTCGAACTCCAGCCGCAGCACAATGTTCTCCGGATCGCCGTGGCGCACCGCATTCACCACCGCCTCGCGCGCAATCCGAGTCAGCTCCCGTTCCACACTTGGTTCCAGCGGATGGTTTGTTCCCGTGACCTGCATCTGTACGCGCGCACGCATCTCCGGCATCCGAGGTCCCGCATTCGCCGCGGCGGAGTGGTGCGCCCCCGCTCTAGCCGTCACTTCCTCCGCCATCTTCAGAATCCGCACTGCCAGATCCTCACGCTCCGCCGCCTGCGATCGCAGCTCCCAGATCGAAGTCCGCGCGTCTTCTAGGCTGTTCCTCACCAGCGCCTGCGCGTGCTGCAGCTGCTCTCGCGCAGCCTCTGCGGAATTCCGCATCACTTGCCCAACCAGCTCCAGATGCACAGACACCGCAACGAACCCCTGCGCCAGCGTATCGTGAATCTCCCGCGCAATGCGCGTGCGCTCGCCCAGCACCGCCTGGAATTCGCGTTCCACGTGCAG